>Ga0137361_10001043_pt1 | contig 16680 bp, 13 predicted proteins | sample Mad1_80_16metaG_FD_104923 | JGI IMG/M metagenome (GOLD analysis project Ga0137361, IMG submission 104923) | Vadose zone soil microbial communities from Angelo Coast Range Reserve, California, USA - Mad1_80_16 metaG | ecosystem: Environmental > Terrestrial > Soil > Vadose zone | place: USA... | reverse complement strand
CTCTCCATACCTTCCGCCTTCTCCGGCCAGCGAGGCTGTGAACCCCGCTTCTTGGATATGGCGCCCCTCATTGGAGCGCCAGAGGGACTTCAACCCTCCTGAACAACGCGCTGCTCAGCGCGCGCTTCCGAGTAGCCGACTACTCGCTCGGAATCCGTCGAACGTGAAGCCCAACGCCAAGAGTTCGGCTCGCTTTATTGCTGCGGCTTGCAATGGCTGATCCTTTGCTCCCCTAATCAAAAGCCACAGCCAAACGCCGGGTTCTGCCGGCGTGCCTTGTGTTGTTTCCGAGCGTCTCCTCACGAACGAACTCGTGTTTTTTACGCTGGAGGGGATTGTCATTCTTGGCCTCGTAATAGTCTAGTTCAATAAGCTTGGCCGTAGCGTATTTGAAAAATCCAGCGGTAAACTTCTCCTGGCTGTCGACCTTTTTTAGGAATGGCGTCAAGTCAATTGCCTTCTGCACGTCTTCGAGCTTTGCATAGGCATCGCTAGAGAGTTGTTCATTCACATCTCTCACCACGGTCCCGAACAGGCCAATCAAGAAATAGATATATGTTTTATCGTGCAAAACTTCGCCATGGCCTGGAACAATGTCGGGTCGCTGATCTCCCTACCTAGGTCGGGGGGAGTACCGGAGTACCCCCCATTTTGTACACAGCTTCAGCGTTCTGATTCATGCCGATCCGTGCTGCAATCACAACCATTGCCTTCGCCGAGCGGAGCGGCGCCATAGACCGAGGGAACATTCAAATTGGAGACGAACGTGGCGGCACCGCTGGTCACGTTAACCCGATAAGTCTTCGGGCCGGGACCGCCTCTGGACGTCTCGTCAAAACTGAATTCGAGCAACTTGCCGTCAACGAAACCGGCTCCGAAGAAAGGCAAGGTGGGCGTGATTGGGCCGATCAGGTCCGCCTGCGCTGTGTCCGGATGGATTCGCGACGACTTGGTGACTTGGTCGACTTTCCGGCATTCCTTTAGAATGTGTTGGGATGGTCAAACGCGCTCCGGCCCGGCGTCGTTCTCGCAAGGCTAAACCCGGCACCAAAGGCCTGACGCCTGCCCAGTGCTATCTGAAAGAACTGGAAGGCGCTGCGGCTGAGGCTGCAGCCGCGGTCGAGAAAGTTGACGGCCAGGTCATCGCGATCTACAAGGAACCTCTCGGCGGCCATCCAGTATTGCTTGTGGTTCTGCCAATTGACGCCATCGAGCCCACACCATTTCAACGCGATCTTTCCGATACCCATCACAAGCGCTTGGCTGACGTGATCACAAAGACAGGCCGCTATCTCGATCCTGTCATTGCCGTTGTCGCTCCGAAAGAAGGTTTCTGGACTCCGAACGGTCGTCACAGGCTGGCGGCAATGCGTCGCCTTGGAGCCAAGTCGATTGCCGCCCTGATCGTAGTCGAGCGCGAGGTAGCCTGGCAGATTCTCGCCCTGAACACCGAAAAGGCCCATAACTTGAAGGAGCGATCGCTGGAAGTCATTCGCATTTACCGGGGCCTGGTGGAGGAAGATGCGTCGCTGCCCGAATCAAACTTTTCTTTCTATCTCGAGGAGCCGGCACTTGTGACGCTTGGCATTTGCTATGAGCGTGCGCCCCGCTTCGGAGGCGGGGCCTACCATTCGATCTTACGGAGGCTTGAAACGTTTTCCGCTGACTCTCTTCGCGCAACGCTCAAGATTCATGAGAGGCGCGCCACGATGGTTCTCGATCTAGAGCAGAGAGTTGCTGCAGTCGTCAAGAAGCTGAAGGAGCACGGTCTGGTCAGCCCCTATCTGCGCTCGTTCGTAGTTGCGCGCATCAATCCCCTGCGCTGGAGTGCTGGCGAGCCGCCCCCGCTCGAAGAAGTCTTCAAGACAATGCGCGAGCGCATTGCTAGATTCAACGTCGATAAGATCAAGCCGCAAGACCTCGCCGGTGCCACTGGTCCGCCGCAGGAGTGAACTGCTCGCTGAGGGTGTGAACGGTGTTGCTTAACTGGAGGATGACAACTGTATGAACAACTTGTCAAAGATCACTAACCATGACTCGATCGCAAGTCATTCAGACGTTCAGCTTCCAATAGCCATTCAGGGGCCCGCTGAGTCTTTCGTTCTCCTAGAAGAACACTCAGTGCTGTAGCCGCAATACTGGGAGTACCTGCCCACGGACCGCACTCCTCTGTCTCTGGTGCGAATGGAGGGCTGCTCGAAGCGGAGAACGAAACCGCGAATTCTCACTCCCAAGCAGTTCTCGCGCCTCATCGTTGCGGTCAACCGGGAACCCTGTCGCACCATGGTAATTCTGGCCCTCTGCACCGGCGTGAGGTGTTCGGAGCTGGTTGCCCTAAAGTGGAGCGATTTTGATTGGCAAAACCTCAGTCTATATTCGCCGGCTATCGTTGCGGGCCGTCTGGACGATGTGAAGACGGAATACTCGGAAGGCCCTGCCGCTGGATCCAGCATTAGCGGAGGTGATTTTCGAGTGGAGGCGGAGAACTGAGTTTTCGTCCGAATCGGACTTCCTGTTTGCATCATCCTTCATGGCCGGAGAGAAGCCATGCGCTCGGGAACATACAGCACAACCATCTGAGCCAGCCCGCAGTCAAAGCCGGGTTAGGACCCATCGGCTGGCATGCGCATCACCGTACCCATAGGGCGTGGTTGGGAGACAATGGCGCGCTCTGTACGGTCCAGAAGGAACTCATGAGGCACGCATCCATCCAGACCACTCTCAATACCTATGATGGGGGGATGATGGACTCCATGCGGGAAGCCCATGGAAGAGTCGTACGGCAAGCGATCGCACGTTAATGGACGTCAGCGCGTCACTTAAGCGTATAAAAATCAACAAGATACTGACGGAGAGAGTGGGATTCGAATCCGTCATAAAACGTAGTTTCAAGGACATACAAAGCACGGACTGCATTGAAAGTACATGAAAGTACGTGGTAAGGCGTGCTAACTGATTGCAAAGTGATTGCAGCGAGCCCGAAGAAGCTGGGCTTTCCGGTCCTCTGGTCGATTAGCAGGACGAGATTCAGCAGAAGCATATTAGAAGAAAGCATCCGCCCATGCTCTGTTTGATTCCGATCGCCGGAGGCCTGCTGATCATGATGGGGCAACACGACCGCTCTGAAGCGTTGTTCTACTACTTCCGGCTGGAAGATCAGATTCCTGAACCCCACCTGCTGCGGCTTATCGAAAAGCACATCAGCTTTGCCTTCGTGCGCGAACAACCGAAGGACCGCTACAGCGAGACCGGTCGACAATCGATTGATCCCGAACTCTGTTGCGCATTCTTTTGATCGGTTATTTGTACGGCATCGGTCTGGGCTTCGATCAGGAAATTCCGCATCACTCCACCTTCTCCAAGAACCGACACGGACGGTTTCAGGAATCAAGGTTGCCCAGCGAGCGCAAGCTGGTGGAGGAACTGCGCATGCATCTGGCTTGGCGCTGGTTCACCGTCGGTCAAATTTAAACCGCTCATGGCGGTTCATGGTTTTCAATCTGTTACGAAGTCAATGATGTCCACAAATATGACTTGTCCATTACTAATGGACATGCCAAAATAAGGACAGAAGAATGACTACCCCGCAATCCAAAGTCGCCCCGTTCCTGGACAAGTTTCGTGGACTCGATTTTGTCAGAAATCTCCAGTATTCGATTCCCACTGGTGGGAAAGACACCGGTGCGGACGGAGTGTTGGAGATCAAGACCCCGAAAGGCAGCTTTGCATTTCTGGTGTCGCGGAGGAATTCGTACCTAGATCGGGCCTTGCTGAACGCCTTTATTGTCCAAGCGAAGCAACATGTGGGAAAGAAGCGCAAGCCATGGCTTTTGTTTGCTCGCTACATCCCGAGACCTTCCGCCGAACGACTCATTCGGTCAGGCGTGAATTTCCTGGATCAGGCAGGGAACATGCATCTGGCGCTCGGGGACAACTATGTCCGAACGGTGCTAGGGAACAAAGAGGGCGCTGCTCCGAACGATGAAAAATCCATAACGCCAGCAAACATTCAACTCCTATTTACCCTGGCCGCCAGCGAGACGCGGGATTGGACCGTTCGCGGACTTGCTAAAGCATCCGGTGTCAGCAAAAGCAATATCGCGAAACTCCGTCGACAGTTGGTGAATCAAGGGATTCTGCAAAAGATTGGAACTTCCTTCCAGCTCCGCTCCGGGATGGATACCGAGGACCGCCTGGTCCGGGGCTATGAACAGGTCTTGAGGCCCAAACTGGTGTTTAACCGATTTCGGTCTGCAGAGTCCTCATCGCAAGTAGCTCTCGAAAAACTCAGACGCCTTCTGGACGAACACTCGATTCGCTGGTCGTTGACAGGTGGAGCGGCGGCCTTTGAGCTTCAGCGGCTGTACAAGGGCCAAGAGCTCGTTCTCTTCGTGGACAATCCGACCGAAACCACGGCCCGCCAGATGCGTCTTCTGCCGGATCGTGAAGGACCGATTACGATCCTCCGGAGTTTCGGTTCGGCGACGCATTGGAAGCAGATCAACGAGACGATGGTCGCGCATCCTTGGCTCATCTATGCCGAGCTGATGAGCTCGCCTGATCCGAGAGCCCATGAGGCGGCCGCCGAAATAAAGAGTGAGTTTCTCAAGGCATGATCACGCTCACGGCGGCTCAAGTCGAGGACCTTGGTCAACTCCAGTATCTGTGTAAGGAGCTTAACCGGAAGTTCCAGAAAAAATCAGCCCAAATTCTGAGATAAGTGTCTGATTTTATTTGCCCGGAGGCAGAATTTACTCTGTGGAAATGTTCCCATGTAAGTAACATATTAGCCCTTGACTGTTCATGACAGTTGTGCATAATGGCTCCCATGTACATCGAAACCGTCCCCAACCGCAACTCCCCACCCGCTATCCTCCTCCGCGAAGGCTGGCGCGAAGGCAACAAAACCCGCAAGCGCACCTTGGCCAACCTCTCCGATTGGCCCCAGGAAAAAATCCAGACCTTCCGCCGCTTGCTGCGCGACGAACCCCTGGTCTCGCCCCAAGACCTGCTCGCCACTCAGAAAACTCTGCCCCACGGCCACGTCGAAGCCATGCTGCTGGCCATTCGCAAACTCGGCCTCGATGCCATGATTTCTGCCAAGCCCTGCCGCGAACGCGATTTGGTGCTGGCCATGATCGTCGAACGTTTGCTCGCTCCCTGTTCCAAGTTAGCCACCACGCGCCACTGGCATAGCACCACTTTGGCCGAGGAGTTGGGGGTGAGCGAGGCCAGCGAAGACGAGCTGTATCAAGCCATGGACTGGCTGTTAGAACGCCAGCCGCGCATCGAGAAAAAACTCGCCGAGCGCCACCTCCGCGAGGGCAGCCTGGTGCTCTACGACGTGAGCAGCAGTTATTACGAAGGCCGCACTTGTCCGCTGGCGCGCTACGGACATGATCGCGATGGCCAGAAAGGATTGCCCATCATCGTCTATGGCCTGATGACCGATCGCGAAGGCCGTCCCATCGCCGTTACCGTCTATGGAGGCAACACGGGAGATCCGACCACGGTGGCGGATCAAGTGAACAAGTTGCGCGAGCGGTTTCACTTGTCCCGGGTAGTGCTAGTAGGAGATCGCGGCATGCTGACCCAGCCCCAGATTGACAAGCTCAAAGCTTATCCGCAGATGGGTTGGATCACGGCCTTGACCAGTGTGGCCATTCGCGGTTTGCTGGCCGAGGGATCTTTGCAACTCTCGCTGTTAGATGAGCAGAATCTGGTGGAAATACAATCGCCGGAATATCCCGGGGAGCGGTTGATGGTTTGCTACAACCCGTTACTGGCAGAAGAGCGGAAGCACAAGCGCGAGGAGTTATTGGCCGCGACCGAGAAAGCGCTGAGCAGAATCGGGAAAGAAGTAGAGCGCCGCAAGCACAAGCCGTTGACGGCGACCGAGATTGCTCTGAAGGTGGGCAAGGTGCTGGGGCATTACAAGATGGGCAAGCACTTCACGCACCAGATCGAGGATAGCCAGTTGAGTTGGGGGCGGCGAGTCGAGACGATCGAGCAGGAAGCGAAGTTGGATGGGATTTATGTGATTCGCACCAGCGAGACCGCGGAGCAGTTATCGGCGGCCGATACGGTGCGCGGTTACAAGAGCCTGGCCCAGGTGGAGCGTGCCTTTCGCAGTTTGAAAAGCCTGGATCTGTTGATTCGCCCGATTCGACATCGTACCGAAGAGCGAGTGCCAGCGCATATTTTCCTATGCATGTTGGCTTACTACGTGGAGTGGCATCTGCGGCGCGTGTGGGCTCCGCTGTTGTTTGAGGACGAGGAACTGCCCCAAGAACGGCTCCGACGAGATCCGGTTCTGCCAGCCCGCGGCTCGGAATCAGCACAAGCCAAGAAACTCACGCACCACACAGCAGACGGATTACCGGTACAGAGTTTCGCCACTCTGCTTTCGGACTTAGCCAGCCGCGCGCGGGTGACCTACAGCTTGAAAACGGATCAGTCCGGTCCCACCTTTCAGCAGGTGCCGCCGCCGACACCCCTGCAGGCGAAGGCCTGCCAGTTGCTGAATCTGTTGCCAGTAGCAGGAAATTGAATTTTGAACTATCTCTCAGCAAATCAGCAGAATACTGTCTGAACTTATCTGGAACTTCGGACTAAAATAGTCCCCGTCTTCCCACCCAAGGGTTGGTCTCTAACATGAGCCCCTTAATTTGCCCATCCCACGGGCTTTAAGCTCGGGAGGTCACGTCGCGTCTTACCGTTAACGCTCAAAAAATCCCCCCACCGCAGAGGAGAGAGCGGCCGCATTTCGCGAGAGTCCTTCGTTCCGATCTGTGGTTCAAGTCCGAGGGCGTATCGCCAAGACTTCGAGACTTCGGACTGCAGTAGGCGAACGAGATCGGCCGCCGTTTGATTGCCGCGCTAGTTACCGATGCATCAGTTTCCGGATGCATTCGGCAGCCTGTTTGCCTTGAATCCGGGAGCCATCATCGTTGAAGTGCACTGTATCTTGAAAATCATCCTTATGTTGCATCATGAGTGCATGCTGGTCGTCCACTGGAATTTCAGCCGCGTTTACAAAAGAAAGCGCGATGGCGTTCCTTGCGTTCACGCGATCGTTCGTCGCGCTTTGTGGCGCATCAACTTTCACCGGAGTCGTAGAGGCCCACACCAGCCATGCCTCCGGATCCAACTCACGGACTGATGCGAGAAATGCCGGGAAGGCTCGTCGGTATTCAGCCTCGGAATAATTCCAACCATGCATGCCGTTGTTGAAGTGCACTACTCGGAATTGGACTGCCTCCATGGCGTCAAATTCGGCTAACTGCTTCGAGAGCCTTGGATCTCCGACAGATGCGGAGGTGGCCAGTAAATAGACGTTGGCCACTCCATTCAACTGTCGCTGGACTTCGGGAAAGTAATTTCGTGAAATCGAGTCGCCCACCAAGAGAACATTTGGCAACTTCGCATCTGGATCAGCAGGACGAACTTCCCAAGTCCACTCGATCTCTTCAGGACGTGAAGAACTTGTCGATGCCGCTTGGGCATGTCCTTCAACGGGCGACCACAATACCGGCGCAGCCAGGATCAACAAAGAAAGTGCCGCAACGTAAAGATTGACGTTTCTTGCACTCACTGCACACCTTCTTCTTCGAACGTGATGGCCGCCGCCTGGAAATCGCCCCGCAAATCCACATCAAAACCGTTCTGCATCCAAAAGGCCCCGCTCGCCGAGGCAGAAGTCTGGCTGGCAAGCTGGCCATCCATTGCCTGGACGCGATAGGTCGCCTGCTCGTTCAGGCCCCGCGGATAAATCCGCGGAAAGACATGGCCCATATGGCTCGAATGCAGGAACGCGAACACGATTGCCTGGCGGCGGTCAGTCGAAACGGATTCAGTGACAGAGGATTCGCTTCCGCCGAGCGGCGAGATCAAGCGGTAGAGCGCCCCATCTTGCACGGTCTCGCGGATCTGTTTGTATTGCGCGACCATCTTTTCTGCGATCCGGAAATCTTCCGGCGTCCACTTATTCAGATTCGCTCCAATCCCCAGGTCGCCTTGCATTGCAGAAAGAAACCGATATTCGAGCGAAGTCGAACGATTATTCACCCAGTTAGGAGAGTCGGTCACCCAAGCCATCATTAGACCCGGCGGATATGCATAACTGAAGCCGCTTTGGATGCTCAACCGATCGAAGGGATCTGTGTTATCCGAGGGCCACACTTCATCGGTGTAATGGATGATGCCAAGATCGACACGAGCGCCTCCACCGGAGCAGGATTCGATCTCCACTTTTGGATGTTTTGCGCGCAATTCCTGCAATATTCCATACAGGCTCTGCACGTAAGCGACGTATAGCTTCTTTTGGTCTTCAGGTGCAACCGCGGGCCACCCAGGCTCAGACCAGTTACGGTTGTAATCCCACTTAAGAAAGCTGATGTTATAGGTTGATAGAAGCTTATCCAACAGGCCGTAGACATAGGTACGCACATCTGGACGCGCCAGATTCAGAACGCGCTGATGTCTCTCCTCCGTTTGTGGCCTGCCAGGAAAAGTCAGCACCCAATCGGGGTGAGCGCGATAAAGATCGCTGTCCCGATTGACCATCTCGGGTTCCACCCACAATCCAAAGTCCATCTGGAGAGAGTGCACTTTGTCGATCAACGGCTTTAGACCTTGCGGAAACTTGACAGGATTCACATACCAATCTCCCAACCCAGCTTGGTCGTTCTTTCGTTGACCAAACCAGCCATCGTCCATAACGAAGCGCTCCACTCCGATGCTGGCTGCTTTCTGGGCCAAGACCTCCTGGCCTGACTCATCCAAATCGAACCCTATCGCTTCCCACGAGTTGTAAAGTACAGGTCTCACCCGAGGTCGTGGCGCTTGCGGAACGATCGTCGTCAGTTCGAAGCGATGCAACAGACGAGATGCGCCGCCAATGCCATGTTGAGAGTAACCACCGTAGAACGTCGGCGTCTGCAACGATTCGCCAGATGCAAGACGATAGGAGAAATCAAAGGGATCGAAACCGCCGGTAATACGGACTTGGTGCTCCTCATTCTGCTCGATAGCAATCTGCCAGGAACCGCTCCAGCCGAGCGCTCCGAACCAGACATTACCGCTATCCTCATCCTGCGGGTTTCCGCGTTCGATTGCGAACCATGGATTGATTTCATCGCCTGTCGACCCGCGTCGACTCTCCAGCACAGTTTTTCCCGGATGAATTGTTTGTCGCTGCAGGTTCCATTCGCCAGCCCACCGGCCAGTCAGACAGAAAAGCTGATACGCGCGATCGCCCGGCAGGTTCCACGTAGCTGACGAAGCATCCTCGATCGTCAACGCTGCATTTGTCTTGTTTTCAATAAGAGCGGATCGTGCGAGAACTCCGGTAGCGGCATCTATTTCATAGCGGGCTGTGACGAATACATTTCGTTGGATATCCTTAAGTAGGATCGTCAATACATTGCCACTGATCGTATGAGAAAGATAGCGTAACACTAAGTCGCGATTCCCATCGGGAAAAGTAATCTTGAGGTCGGGAACCACATAGAGTCCTCCACCCCAAGCCACAAATTCCTGAGGCGTAGCATCTACCGAAGGGTCAAAGGACGAACTACCCTTCACCGCGCGCGCTGAGGGAAACGTGTCGTTCGCGGCTAAACGGCTTCCCCAATAGAGGGTTTGCAGCTCCTCATGTTCATTGACGCCGAACAGATACGAAACGTCGGCTGCCGCAATACGAAAGACACGTGTAGAGGGATTGTAGTCAATCTTCGCAGTTGCGCTCTGGGCCTCGGCATAGGGTGCCAAACCAAACAGCCAGAGCGGAATCAGCAAGGCGCACAAAAGCATGCGCGGCGGTTTGTCATCTCCGTCCAATCTGCTCAAACATCTCCGCCAGGAAGCCACCCCGCAAACTGGAAACGAACCCCTAATAGACAGCACCGATTCCCTCCACAAGCGCTAGTATTTGTTTTCACAAGTGACCACCGCGGCCCATCTTCTGTGGTCTTGATCGCCCTATTGCCGACTGGGTTCAACCCCTATCGTGCGAGCCCCCAGCCTTTTTGGCTCATTTGCAGGCGCACCCGATACTGGGGCGAATGGAAGATCTGTCGATGTGTTATCAGATGGCTCAATCAAATACGTCTTTCCTGACTGCATCGGAACAGTAAAGACCGCGTCCGCACTCTGCTCGACCATCGCTTTGCTGCTGGCATCAATTACCTTGGCGTTGTGACCTGGCCATGGATTGCGCATCTTTAGATCTTGCGCATCTCCAGCCTTAATGCCAACAGTATTGATCTGACCATTGCTGATCTGGACGTATACCCTGCCCCGATGCGCGATAGAGACAGATCCGTCCACATTCCAATCCTTCGGCCACGCCGGAGCAATTCGAAGCAGGTCGTCGTAGTCTTGCACAAGCGCATTTTGCAGCGCATCGGCAACGATGCCGACTTGTTCCACGTAGAATTCCGAAGGTACGGTGAATTGCGCCAGACCCGAAGGCGCCGCCTGGTATGTTTTTGTAATTTCTACCAGCGCCTTCTTTACTTCCGACGCTAAGCCAAGACGAGCAGCCTGGACCGGGTCTGCGCTCCAGTCCGCAAGGTTCTTGTTGGGACGGTTGAGATAAGTCCTCACACCTACGTCATGCAAAGGCCCATCGTCGCCTATCAACGAGTAAGGCCATACGGGCTCGAGACCGATGTTCTCTTCGTTATGTTTCAGGGCATCAGGAGTGTAGGAATTTGCGATGATCGAGTGATCGTGAGAATCTCCTTCTCTCAGAAGTGCGCTCTGATCGGGATTCCGCTCGGGGAGAAGTGGCAGCGACGGAATGGCGGCCTGCAACTCTTTGACGAGGTCCTGGTCAATCTTGAGCGTCGACGCGGCCTTGATTACGACGGGAAACAAGGCGCGCATCGCTGACACGTCTGTGGTTGGATTCACTACATCCCAATTCGACTCGTGCGCGTTCGAAGGATATGTGAAAAGTTTCCCGGCAGCATCATGCCTGGCATAAGCAAGCATGAAACGTGCTGCATCTCGCATCAACTTATAATGGGTCTCAAGGAACTCACGGCTATCAGTAAATTGATACTGCTGCCACGCCCAGAGTGCGACCTCTGCACCTGTTGAGACAGTGCGCGCATTATAGTACGGCCGGGAGTCTTCGCTGCAACTGATCCCTTGGGTCTTGAGCCAAAACTCATTCTCATAGCCTTGACCGCTGAAACGCATTGTCTCGGGAATGCAGACTCCCGGACGACCTCCCATATGGTCCTTCGTCCACCTGGCTATATTGTCCAGATTGTCGTTATAAAGATTGAAGTACGGCTCATTGAATTTAGACAGACCCGCCCCAAGGTTGGCCGACACTTGCATGCGGAGATTCCAGTGCCAGTACGCCGACGGGCTCCAGTAGTGAGAATCCTTGTAAGACGAAAACAGATCTCCGATGCCCGCCTGTGAACCTGGAAATCGATCGCGACTTTCTGCAACTGTCGTGAAGAGGTCAATCACCCGAAGATTCTCAAAGTATTCGGCGACATGGTCCGAAGACGTCAACCGCATCAGATCCACATCTTCCCACAACTTATTCCACCATTCGCGATGAGCCTGAATTCCACTCTTTTTTGCTCGTTCCAGCATGCTGTATGCAGTTCCAACTACATCTCCTCCTCGCCAGGCCGGCGAAGCTACGAAGACCCTGAAAGATCCATCAGGATGCGGGCGAAAGGTGATTTTTACTACCAGCGGGCTGATCGCTTCCACATGTACATTTTCTCCATCTGAAGTAATCGCCGTTAAAGACCCAAACGTAAGGCCAGTCGAACCCAACTCATTCGTGTCTTGCCACGTTTCAGCCAGTGCTCCCAAATCGCTCTCAACAGTGATCTCAGGCTTGCGCGGAGACCACAGCCTCAATTCTGCCGATTGCAAAACTTTTGGGTCTGCACCCTTTACGTCCACCACCATTACGTCAAGTTGGTCATCTACATAGGTAACAGCAGTCATTCCGCCGCCGCGTTCTACAAAGTCGCCGTTATAAAGATCCAGGCGCCCGGTAAAATCGGCAGCGTTGGTAAGCTTGCACAAACTTGGAATGACAATCTGTCCTGGGGACAGCCTCTTGGGAAGAGTATCTTGTCTGTTTAATTGGGCCGTGAAGCATTCCTGCGACCACACGCCAAGACCGAGGCGGCCGTTTCCAAGCGGCATCGATTCCTCACGTTGGAGATTTGGCCGCTGCAGAATGATGTTAGAACGGGCGACGACACCTTTCACATCGATGTTGAACTTGCCGTCTCTCCACGCAGTTGTGGGCCTGAGCACGGATCCCTGAGCGCATGCGCGAAACGCTGCGTCGGTTGAGCCCGCCACACCGAAGATCAACAACAATACCGCAAATATCGGGATCAAACGCATTCGATTAGTTGTCCTTTGGTTATTCACCTTGCGAACTCATGGGAGTCCGACACCAGAAACTACTGAATTGACTTACTTTCGCCGGAGTGAATCTTTGAGACGGCGTCTAACTCCCGCTTGGCATCCTCTTTCCTTCCCATCTGTCTGTACGCTCGTCCCAAGAGGTAATGCGTGATGAAGTTGCTCGAATCCATCTGCTCCGCATGTTGCAGATAACTGACCGCGGTCTGAGGATCGTTGTCGTCCAGAAACAGCCTGCCCATCAGAATGAAAGGGCCTGTGCTGCTCTGGTCAAGCGAGAGAGCTTGTGTAAGCGAATGCTGGGCTTCTCTGAGTTGCCCCGCTTTGAGGTATAGGTCGCCCAGGAATTGATACAGCGGGGAATAGGTCGGATTGATATTGCGCTCCTGCTCAAACTGCTCTAGAGCGTGTCTCATATCCCTTCTGGCAAGATAGACCTTCCCAAGCACGAAATGGGCCAGCGCAATATTGGGTGAGATTTGAAGCGCTTTTTTTGCGCTTTCCGCAGCGATCTCAGGCAATTCTAAGCTAAGAAGAATCTGTGCGAGCATCAAATAGGCCGCGCCCGCTTCGGGATCGACACTGTACTGGACTGCAAAGGCTGCGCGGGCCTCGTCGTATCTTTGGGAAACTATGTAGCACCGGCCAATTACATAATTTACGTCCACATCGGAGTCAGAGTTCCACTGCCGCGCGCGCTCAAGATACGGAAGTGCGGCGCTCGGGCGCCCAAGCCGATACAGGGTCAGGCCGCGCATCTGGACTGACTTTCCATCATTAGGATCCTCAACCATCGCAGCGGCGAAGCTCTGTTCCGCATCGACCAGCTTTGCTGTTCGGTAATAGGCAATGCCCAACTCTCGATTCGCACCCTTCACTGGCGGCTTTGCTGCTGCAAGTTGCTGCAACGCGTCAATAGCCTCCCGTTCTCGCCCATGCTCGAGCTTGTTGTGTGCAACCTCCAAAGTCATTGTCGTTGCTGGCTCAGAGGACGCTAGAGATGGCGTCGCGGGCTGCCCAAAGACTGGGGCAGCGAGGATTAGAACAATCATTGTCATCACGAGCTTTCGCCTGGCGGTACTCATGATAACTCTCCCCGGACTGACGTTCCATGCCTGGCAAAGAAAGACAGCGGACTTCTCCATCCTGCCTTCAACTACATCTCGATCTGGGAGGTTTCCAACGTTGCGAACGGGAACGACATGCAGCTATGTATATACCTGCATCGGCGGCCTGGATGGCATCGACCGTGGTCTGGACGGAACACTTCCATCTGGATATACCAACGGGCATCCTTCGATGCCCGCAAGTGTTCACACGAGACTACTCATCTAGAACGTGAGTTTAAGGCCGAGCCTGAAGAAGCGCTCAGCGATAAGGCGGCTCCCAGCGTTGGTGCCACTGATCAGGCCGAAATTCCCATCTGTTACACCGTTGTCGGGATTACCAAAATTCGGATGGTTAAAGAGGTTAAGGGCTTCAGCCCGGATCTGCATCTTCAGTTGTTCCTTAATTGGGAAGGTGCGAAAGAGGCTAAAATCGAGATTTGCGTATCCAGGTCCGCGAACGGAGTTGAACCCCGCCGTGCCAAAGCGCGCCTGACTTACTGGAGCATAGGCAGTCGTATCGAAGTACGGTGAAACGAGCCCATGTGCTCCGTAGATCGCAACCTTCGACTTGATCTTATCGGCTATCTGCGAATTCCCCGGTGCATTCAGGGAATCGCCGGGAGCGTAGATTGTGAACGGCGTTCCAGAGTAACGTGAGAATACCCAGTTGGTTTGCCACCCTCCGGCAATGGCAGAACCGAGGCCATTGGTGGCATATTTCTTGCCCTTTCCGAAAGGCAATTCATACATTGCGCTGAACTCGAAGTTGTGAGTGCGATCGTCAGGCATTAGCGACCAAGTCAGAGGTATGTAGGCGGGAATGAGAATCTGCGGCGCACCATCTCCTTGCTCGTCACAGCAAAGCCCCATCCACTTGGAGAAAGTGTAGCTCGCCATGAAGTGAAGGCCGCTTCCAAACCGCTTCTGAATTTGTGCCTGCAGGGACTTATAGTTCATGTGTTCGAAAGCCAGCACCTCTGTCATCGGAGCAGTCACTCCGAACTTCTGATTCAATATCTGGCTTGCCTGACCGCCCCCTACAAGGCCGTAGTTGATGTTAGCCCGCGTATGCTGGTGAACGGTGAGAGTACCTACATATCCCACCTGCGCCAGAAGATTCCACCCCAACTCTTGCTGCAGAGTCGCATTATAAGATTCCGTATAGCCGCGGACAAAGTGCTTAGCTGGCCAAGCAACACCAATGTCTGAGGGTAAGGTGATTACGCCCGCACTTATGTCCGGAGGAGACAAAGTCGGAAATCCTTTAGTCAAAGTAGTCGCTGCGACATAGCTGTTCGTTCCCGAAAGGCTCTGCGTCACAGTCGAGGGATAGTTGTACAACGCATCGCGAGCCATGCTGATCTGCTCCGGCGCAAGGGAATAACCAGCCCGGAACACTGTGTTCGGCTTGACCCGGTACGCGAAGCCCGCTCGCGGAGCAAACAGATCTTTCTGGACCGAGATTCCGCAATCACCTGAGACTTTTCCCAAACCGCAGAACTGAAATGCATTCGTATCCGTGTTGTAGAACTCGATACCGCGATTCTCACGGCGAGGAACTGGCAGATAGTCCCAGCTTGTACCGATATAAAAGGTCAACTTCTTCCGAACTTGCCATGTGTCTGAGACATATGGAGCAAATTGCCAGCTCCGCAGAGTAACCCAGGTTTCGGTCAACTCGCTGTTTGAAGCGGACTGCGGAAGGCCCAAAAGAAAATCCGCGAAAGAGTTGAACTCGCCGGTAGCCGGGCTTCCATTTTGGCAGCCGGGACTCGTAGAACTTGGACAGTAGAGCCCCGTGAGGCCTCCAGAGAATTTGAAGTAAGTCTGGGTCACTTCCTGGTGATTGATGTGTTGCTGGCTAACGTCAATGCCGAAACGAATACTGTGGTTCCTCTTCACCCAGGTCACATTGCCGGAGTACTGGAAGATAGGATCCTTATAGGTGAGGGCAGGATAGCCGTAACCAAAGTCATTGAGGCCCCCGCTGAATCTGAATTCAGGCACGCCACCCCCGGAGGGTAGCGGCCCAACGTTAGAGTTGGGAATCTTGAGAGTGTCCTCACCGTAGCGAGTGTTGTACATAGGAGGAAACAGGTATTGGTCGGTTTTGGTGAACCCGAAGAGAGCGTCCACCACCAGGTTCGGACTGGCTACGTAAGTGGCCATCACTGAGGTCGAATTGATAATGCCGTGTTGGTCCGTGTTGGATCCATCGCCCGGCCCCAGGATTTCTCCAAGTGCTGCCACCTTCTTTTGCTTATATGGATACGCGCTATATCGGCCGGTGAGTCTGAGCTTGGAAGTCGCGTTCCAGTCCACCTTCGAATCGATCTTCTGCAGATCATAGAGATATGGAGTGTTGATGTAGATGTTGTTTGTGAACTTCCCGTCTGGCACACCAGAAGGAACGCTAGCCAGTAGAGTTGATGACGCGGAAGCAAATCTTGAAGTGGGAATGATGTAGTCTCCGTTTGCATCCCGTGGGAAGGTTGTTCGTCCACTGCCGTCTGGATTTCCTGTGGACGGATCATAGATCGGAGTCGGCGATGCCAGGATGCCCTTGGTCATCTGTGGGGTGGGCAACGAATAGAAACCGCCTGAAGCCTGCCTCAGGAAATCACCTTCATAACTGGCGAAGAAGAACAGCTTGTTTTTTATGATTGGGCCGCCAATCGTACCGCCGGCATCGTTGTCGATGTACTTGGCTTTTCTGGTTCCAGATGGGGTGAAATAGGGTTGAGCCTTGAGCGCGTTGTTGACATTGGACCAGTAAGCGGAACCATGAAAATTGTTGGTCCCACTTTTGATTTGGAGGCGAATCCCACCACCGTTCATGATTCCCTGGTCGGCACCAGAGCTGGCCGTCACCGTATTTACGGTCTCGATGGCGTCCGTGGAGGGAACGGCTGTGGAATAGAACTGGACCCAGGGGTTATATGCGCTCACACCATCCACGCTCACAGCTGTACCACTTGCACTGGTGCCATTCACGTTGATGATCATCGACCGGGCCGGATTGTTTGTGCCGCCTCCACCTGCCCACTGGGGATTCGGCGGAGCAACACCCGGCAACAGCCCTAACAATCCCTCATATGTGCGGGTAGGCTGCGGCAACTCCTCCAGCTCTTCAGAACTAACGTTGCCATGCACG
>Ga0137361_10001042_pt1 | contig 16688 bp, 18 predicted proteins | sample Mad1_80_16metaG_FD_104923 | JGI IMG/M metagenome (GOLD analysis project Ga0137361, IMG submission 104923) | Vadose zone soil microbial communities from Angelo Coast Range Reserve, California, USA - Mad1_80_16 metaG | ecosystem: Environmental > Terrestrial > Soil > Vadose zone | place: USA... | reverse complement strand
TCTAAGCGGCCACGACTGCGGCCTCCTGAGACGCAACTTTGCCCTGGATAAAGTCGGCGGCCTTCTGGGCCTGCGACGCGGCGGAAACCAGCAACCGCGAATCAGACTTGAGCCGTGCAATCCACGTGTTGAGATAGGCGGCTGAGTTTTCAAGAGTGTTTTGTTCGATTCCCGCAATGCCGCAGAGCATGGCAGCGGTCATCTCCGCTATGAGTTCCTCCTTTGAGTAGGATTCCGAACCAAAGGAAATCGGACTGTCGAAGTTTTCCCGGTGCAAGCGCTTTGGGTGTCCCGTGCTGTGGGCTAATTCGTGAAATTCAGTGGCGTAATATTCTTCCGATGAGTGGAACAGGCCGCGTGCTGGCATACCGACCAAGTCGTTGTTTGGCGAGTACCACGCCTTGTCAGATTGCTCGAAGCCTGGGGGGCTCGGCATGTTAGCCACGATTTGTTCGCACGTGATGATGGGGTCGTTGGTGCGGGTCTCCTGCAGAAGGGATGCGGGGATGTCGATCCCTTCCGCCTGCGACAAATTGAACACACTGTAATAGCGGAGCAGAAAGGGCTGCGAGGTCTCCTTCTCACCGTCTTGCGTAGTCGTCTCTCGTTCTGCGCCCACGTTCCAGAAGATGACGAGAGAAGATTTCTCCCCCTTGCGAATTCTCCCGCCCAATTTCGTTGCCTGATTGAAAGTGAGCCAGAATCGTGACGGGAATCCCTGCGAAGCAAGAGTGAAGACATTGAGGCCGCGATACTCTTTTTGCGTGATTAGATTTGCGGGAGTTTGGCAGGTCCAGGGCTTGCGCCAGGGCGCCACGCCCGATTCAAGTTGTTTGATGATTTTCTCGGTGATGATTTCATAGACGCTTGGCATTTGGTTCGCTCCAGTTTTGATTTGCTGTTTTCAGGCCCTTACAGGGCATAAAAAACAACATGTTTTACTGGAGGCGAGTTCTGGCCGTGGTTCGCGGCTGTCAAGCCCCGAAGCGCATTTCAGCGCAGCCCGGAGGGGCGCGGAAGCGAGCACGGTTGGGGTGTACCAAGCGGAGCTGCACAAGCGGGCTTTACAGTGGGAGCGAACTACGGCCTATGTTGCGCCGAGTAAAGCAGGTGAGAGTTAAGTGACGCGCGGAGCTGAGGCGCAGTCCTTCGGGAAAGAGTCACAAAGATGAATCTATTCCGCGTAGATATTGACCGACGTTGATTGCCGCCCCGCGATTGTGGCATCGGGACAACAATGCTTCGCCGATGGGGCGGTGGGGACTCTATGCTGAGGTTCCGTCGTTGACTTTTTCTCGCCGCACTAAGGGAGGCGTCAGCTTCGGGTCAAATCTAGCGGCACGGGTGGCAAGCTGACCGCACTTTCCCAAGACACGGAAGTACTCTCAACGGCATGGAAGAGCAAGGACAGCACTGCAAGTTGATGTAAACGTAGAGCGGCACTGGAACAGGAAGAGTAAAATGCAAGCTCAATGAACAAACCGAAGCAGTCACCGACGTTTAACATCCTGATTGACACGTGCGTATGGCTTGATGTCGCCAAGGATTACCAACAGCAAGCGATTATGGCCGCACTCGAAGAGCTGGTGAGACAGGGAGATGTGGCCCTCATTCTGCCGCGCACGGTCGTCGATGAATTTGCCAGCAACAAGGCTCGCATCATTGAGGAGAGTAGCCGCAGCCTGTCCAGCACGTTGAAGCGAGTCAAGGAGGCCGTGGAGAAGTTCGGCGACCCGCGGAAAAAGGGCGTCGTATTGCGCCAACTCAACGACGTGGACCATCGTCTCCCGACACTGGGGGAGGCGGCCGTGGACGCGGTCGGCCGCATCGAAAAGCTCTTCGCACACACGCCCGTCATCGAGATTTCCGACGCTGTAAAATTGCGCGCAGCACAGCGCGCCATCGACAAGAGTGCTCCGTTTCACAGACAGCGCAACGGCATCGACGATGCGATTCTGATTGAAGTCTACGCGGACGCGGTCGCCGCGAAAGCAACCCCCGGAACCCGGTTTGCCTTTGTCACGCACAACACAAAAGACTTCAGCGAGCCAAATGCGAACAACAAACTGCCGCACCCGGACATCGCAGCCTGTTTTTCGCGGGTAAGATCGCTCTATTTCATCACTCTGGGCGAGGCGCTACGGCGCGTCCGGCCGGCACAGTTGGCCGACCTGATGATTGAGCAGGAATGGGTTGAGGAGCCGAGACGGCTTACAGAAATCGTGGATGTCATCGGCGAACTGGTTGACAAGGTCTGGTACAACCGGCATCAGGTCAGGCGCGAGAAAATCGAAAGCGGAGAGACCAAGATCGTTGAGAAGGAAACATTTCCCGTCAAAGACCACTCGCGCCGTCCCATTCAACGCGATGTGTGGGAAGGTGCGCTGAGGAGCGCCACCAAAGTCGAAAAGAAATACGGACTCGACAATCTCGGCCCCTGGGATGATTTTGAGTGGGGAATGATCAACGGAAAGCTTTCCGCGCTTCGCTGGGTCCTCGGTGAGGAGTGGGACAGTTTGTATACGTGAGTGGTGTAGTGCGAGCGCAATGAGCGCCGTAGAAGTTGCAATCTATCAAACGACTGTTAAATTAGCTCATGCCCATTAATGCCGATAAGCCACATTTGTGGAAGGCTGACACCCGCGCCTCGGTTGATCAGTTTAATCAATGGTTCATGAAGTTTGCGCCCAAGGCATACCGCGATACTCGCAAGAAAACCATCGAGAGCGTCAAGCAGGGCCTCACCCTCACGAAAGACCTGACCACGATTACACCGGATGTCATCAAGGCCAGTCCTGGGATTCTCCCGACGCTGCGCATGTCCACTTGCCCGCCGCTAGCGCGCGACCGGCTCATCGGACTTGCCGATTCGAGCAAGAATCTCGTCGGCACGCTGGAAGAGGGCAAACTTCCTCCGCATCTGGCAAAGGATCTTCTGGACGCACACCTCAAGAAAATCACGGCAATTCTGTCGAAGATGCTGGACGTGGATATTTTTCCGTGGATCGAAGAGAAGCGCAAACCCTCCAAGGAGGAGCGCTACCGCTCATCGACCATCGTCGCCGACCGTCTCTGCGGTGCGGTCGCTGAACCCATCGTGCGGAACGCCCAGGAGAAGCGTCAGCTCGCACTCATCGAGAAATACCTGACCGACCGCGGCTACAAGCTGAAGGCGCACCCTGGCGCTACGCCGCTCAAACAAATGGAGCCCGGCACGTTTTCTTTCCGGCTCAACGTCCTGGTGAAGCCTTCCAAGGCCGAAGCGAAGACCGTGAAGATTCCCATCGACGCGGTGATTCAGCCGAAGAGGGCCAAGCTGCCACATCTGCCGATACTCATCGAAGCGAAATCCGCCGGTGACTTCACCAATGTCAACAAGCGTCGCAAGGAAGAAGCGATTAAAATCAACTACCTCAAGGCGACCTACGGCAAGAACGTGGTCTTTGTGCTTTTTCTGTGCGGGTATTTCGATGCGGCTTATCTTGGGTACGAAGCGGCTGAGGGGATAGACTGGATATGGGAACACCGCGAAAAGGATCTGGACCAACTCGGGATCTAACATCATGGCAACTGTCGCACATCAAACCATCGAAGGACGGCGCCAGGCAGAGCAGACCCGTCTCGACGCCCTGAAAACCGCGGTCGAACGCAACAAATGGGGACAATTCGCGACGCCGTTCGAGCTTGCGCTCAGCCTCGCGCGCTATGCGCATAAAACACTAGGGCAGGGAATGCTCCGCTTCCTCGACCCGGCGATTGGCACCGGATCGTTTTATTCCGCGCTTTCCCAGGCCGTCCCCGCAAAGACCATCGAGGCCGCTACAGGCATCGAGCTCGATCCATTGTTTGCAGAAGTCGCCAAGAACCTCTGGGGCAAGAGTGGCCTGCGCGTCGTGGAAGGGGATTTCACCAAACAGAAGCCGCCCGCGCAGCGTTTCAATCTCATTCTCACCAATCCGCCCTATGTGCGCCATCATCACTTGGAATCCGAAGCGAAGGAGCGCCTCAAGGCGCTTCTCGCGCGCTCTCTGCACATGGAAATCAGCGGGCTTGCGGGACTGTATTGTTATTTTTTGCTACTGTGCCACGACTGGATGGAAGAGCAGGGGCTTGCCATCTGGCTTATTCCCTCGGAATTCATGGATGTGAATTACGGCGGCACTTTGCGCCGCTATCTCACCGAGCGGGTGACGCTCCTGCATATTCACCGCTTCTGTCCCACGGACGTGCAGTTCACAGACGCGCTGGTATCCTCCGCCGTCGTCGTGTTCCGTAAAGCACCCTCGCCGGCAGGACACCGCGTGCGGTTTTCCTTTGCCGGTCCTTTTGAGAGCCCGACCAGCGAGGCGCTGGTGCCTCTCGACGTACTCCGTCATTCCCGCAAATGGACGCAGTTTCCCGCACGCACCGACTTTGAAAATACCGACGAGCCGACTCTCGGCGATCTCTTTGTCATCAAGCGCGGTCTTGCGACTGGCTCCAACAATTTTTTTATTCTGAGCGACGAGGACACGAAGACCTGGCACATCCCGCGCAGGTTCCTGAAACCCATATTGCCCGGGCCGCGCTACCTGACGGCCGACATCGTTGAGCCGCGGACTGACGGAGCCCCAGCCGTGTCTCCTCAGCTCTATCTGCTCGATTGCAGCGAGCCGGAAGAAAAGATCAAGGCGAGCTGGCCTCGCTTCTATGCCTATCTACAGAAGGGTCGCGAAGAAGATATACATGCGTCGTATCTCGCGAGCCATCGCGCCCCGTGGTATTCCCAGGAGCAGCGGCCGCCCGCGCCTTTCCTCTGTACCTATATGGGGCGTTCGGCCAACGGCAGGCATCCGTTCCGTTTCATCTGGAATCGTTCCGATGCGACCGCACACAACGTCTACCTCATGCTGTATCCCAAGAGCCGCCTTCAGGCCGCGCTAAATAACAACCCGGAACTTGCTGCGAAACTCTTCGATGCGCTCAAGAGTGTCACGCCCGGACAATTCATCTCCGAAGGCCGCGTTTATGGCGGAGGCCTGCACAAGGTAGAGCCAAGGGAACTGGCGCAGATTCCTGCCCGCGCCGTACTGGAGAGCATCGGCGGACACGTGCGCATCGAGCGGCAGGAAAAGCTGTTCGCGTAGACGGGTCAAGCATGGACGCTCTCCAACAAGCATTGAATCAGGTGATGGCATCTTTGCCAGAGCTTTTTCTTGAAAACCTCCTTTCAAAGAAGCTACGGGATCAGGGAATCACGGCACCGAAAACGCTTTCGGGCAAGCTGGCAAAGCATATTTTGAGCGGGAACAGCGAGCCGTTTGTAGACGAGCGAGGCAAACTTGCGGGGCATGTAACCCTCGACCTAAAAGAAACCGATCTGGATGAAATGACGGGGGCGCTTGATCGCTTCTGCAAAAAACAACTGCCCACGTTACTCCCTGATATTGCTGGACGAATATCCAAAACGGTACTCAAAGACCTGAAGGCTCGTTGGGGTAGTGAACGGGTTCTGCAAGAGGCCGACTTATTGGAGTTTCGCAAACGGCTGGAGGATAGATGGGGAAAACCTCTCGGCCAGCTGCGAATGCTCCTAACCATGACCCGCGAATGGTGCCAGGAGGCCCATAACCACGCGAATTCTTTGAAAGCAAGCAAGAAGAAGCAGCTTCGAGAGATCTTGATTCGATTGCTTGTCCGGGCCTGCCAGGTCACGGACGAAATCATCTGCCTGTTGGAAAACGGATTCGCCGATGGCGCGATGGCTCGGTGGAGAACCCTTCATGAAATCGGGGTCGCGGCCGCCGTCATCTCGCAGCACGGCGAGAGTATTGCTGAACGCTATGTTGCACACCAGGCTGTGGAATCCAAACGCGCCATGAATAAATATGTGAGTTGCTGCGGACCACTTGGGTATAAGCCGCTGTCAGCGCGCCAAGTAAAGAAGATTGGCAAGGCATACGACGCAGCTATTGCGAAGTACGGTAAAGACTTTGATGCAGACTATGGCTGGGCCACACTGCATCTGAAGAAGAAAAGAGTGACTTTTGCTGATCTTGAAGTGGAGGCCGGGCGTGCCGAAATGCGCTCGCATTATCAAATGGGCAACGATAACGTACACGCGGGCGTCAAAAGCATGTTCGTAAGATTGGGGCTGCTCGACGATTACAGCGGCCTGCTCGCCGGACGTAGCAACGCTGGTCTGATGGAACCGGGGCAAAATGCTGCACATACGCTAACGCAGATTGCAGCTCTTGTGTGCTTGCCGGGTAAGTTTGATGACCTTGTGATCGGGCAGATGCTACGGATGCTTCGAGATGAACTTCCGCGATCTTTCTATCAAGCGGATAAACGTCTTCGTAAGGACGACAGGCAGTTCAACGAGCTTAAGACGAAATAGATGAGGTCAAAATAGGGCGTGAAGGTTGCAATAGACTATGCGCGGAAAGCTAATCGTATTCGAAGGCCCCGACGCCGTTGGAAAATCCACGCTGGTCCAGTATCTGCGGATACTTTTGAAACAGGAACGGCTCTCGAACGAAATTCTGTCCTTTCCCGGTGATCGCCCCGGCACCATCGGAAAGTTAGTCTATGATCTGCACCACGCCCCAGGGAAGTTTGGTATCGAACAGATCTCTTCCATCGGGCTTCAAGCGCTGCACATCGCCGCACATCTGGACGCGATTACTCAAACGATTTTGCCGGCCCTTAACTCCGGGACTTGGGTAGTGCTTGACAGGTTCTGGTGGTCGACATGGGTATACGGCCGCGCTGCCGGTATCGATCCTCAAATCTTGGACTCCCTGATCTACGCCGAAAAGCTTCTGTGGGGCCAATTCACTCCGTCCGTGGTTTTTCTCATCCAACGCACCAAGGCCCTTGGCGATAAACCAGCGGGCGGCGAATTCGCTGTCCTTACCGACCTCTACCGCCAGCTCTCGCTCTCCGAAGCTGCGAACTACGAGATCAGCACCATGGCGGACGTTGAACCTGATGCTGCCTGCGAAATTGTCGGGGAATGGGTTCGTAAGAAGAGAACGATGTGACCTTCAAAACCAGGACTCAGCGTTCCCGAACGAGAAAGCAGCTCGCCGCTTCGCAACGAATCCTTCATATCGCGATACTCCCGCACGACGGATGACCGAGCCTGCCCATTTATGTCGACCACGCTTCGGCAGTGATAGTTGCGATACCCCATGATTGCAATGGGAGTTATTACAGCTATACTTAGTCTTACGACAAGTATAGTTCTGTTCCCTCAAAAGAGGTTTTGTCTCATGGCCGACGAGATCAAAAACGTCTTCATAAGTCATGTTCACGAGGATGACGCCGGACTTGCCGACTTGAAAGAGCTGGTCGGAAAAGGCGGCCTGAGGGTCCGCGACTCTTCGATCAACTCATCCAACCCCAACGATGCTAAAGACCCGGATTACATAAAATCCAAAGTCCTTGCACCACAGATCCAGTGGGCAAGCACCCTTCTCGTTTACATCACGCCTCAAACCAAAGACAGTGCGTGGGTCAATTGGGAGATCGAGTACGCAGAAAAGGCTGGAAAGAGAATTGTAGGCATTTATGCCCAAGGTGCCAATGACTGTGATGTTCCGGAGGCATTGGAAAAATATGCAGACGATGTGCGGGGATGGCAGAGCGACGGCATTGTCGACGCGATTTTAGGAAAGACCAATGAATGGCACGAGCCTTCTGGAGAACTCCGTGTCCCGCGTCCAATCAAGCGACACGGCTGCTGAGCGTGAAACTCTATTCATATGTCGTAGCCCGAGACTACGGCTTTGCACCTAATCCGTTCTTCGGCGTCTGCACCTTGGCAACCTGCAAGCCAAGAATTCGGAGCGTCGCACAGATTGGCGACTGGGTGGTAGGGACTGGGTCGAAGACGCGTAAACGCGAAAAGCACCTCGTATACGCCATGCGTGTTACGGACGCGATGACATTCAACCAATATTGGGCGGACCCTCGATTTCAAAGGAAAAGACCTAACCTGCAAGGGAGCAAGAAACAGGCGTTTGGTGACAACATTTACTCCAAGCACGCCCGCATGAACAAATGGTGCCAGATGAATTCCCACCATAGTCTGGCCGACGGCAGCCCCAATACATCCAATATCACGGCCGACACGCAAACAGACCGAGTATTGATCAGCGACGATTTTGTTTACTGGGGCGGCTCAGGTCCGCAACTGCCGCAGAGATTCCTGAATTATGGACCCATGCACGTGACCCTTTGCGTGGGGCGAAACCACAAGAATAACTTTCCACCCGAATTTGTTCAGGAGTTTGTTGATTGGATTCGATCCCGCAACGAGAAGGGATATGTCAGCGAACCATTAGACTGGCGCCGAACGCCATAACAGCCAGGCAGAGAGGTATGGATTTGAAATCGCCAGGCCGCTTCGTACTCCTCACCGACTACATGAATCAGATCGAGCCAACGGACAAGCTCGCGCTGGATGATCTACAGCCGATTCTGCTGGGGCTGTTCGGCGAGGTCGGCAGCATCATGGCGACCGCCAAGAAGTTCCATCGTGAAGGGGAAGCATATGCGGGTTATCGCCACGCTGTCGAAGAGGAATTTGGGGACGCATTATGGTATTTCACGGCTCTGTGCCGCAGGCTAACAATCCGCGTAGATGAAGTCCTTGCAGGAGCCGCAAGGGAAGAGACCCACGCGACTTCAATTGCGACGCCGCTAACGGTTCCTGGACTCGATGCCGCACTCCTGCAGTTGGGCGAAGCAGCGTCCGGCCTCTTTGTCCTTCGGACATCACCCGGCCTTGCACACGCCAAGCTCGCTGCATTTGCCGAATCGTATGTGAGGGCGCTCAAGGCAGCCCGTGTTACTTTTGCGGAAATCGTTCGGAAAAACATCACCAAGACCAGGGGCCGGTTTCTTGCCCCGGACTATGCGAGCCTTCCGACGTTTGATCACAGCTTTCCCGAGGAAGAACAGCTTCCTAGCCATTTCGAGATCACGATGGATCAGCGCAGCAGCGGGCGCAGCTATTTGCGGTGGAACGGCGTTTTTATCGGGGATCCGCTGAGCGACAACATTCTCGACCCCGATGGATATCGATTTCACGATGTATTTCATTTTGCGCACGCGGCCATTCTGCATTGGTCACCTACCTTTCGGGCGGTTATAAAACAGAAGCGTAAGAGCAATCCAAAGGTGGATGATGCGCAGGATGGCGGCCGCGGCATCGTCGTGGAGGAAGGGCTTACGACCTTGATTTTCAGCCGTGCAAAGGAGTTGAACTACTTTGAGGGGCAAAAGTCCATTTCGTTTGACCTGTTGAAGACGGTCCAGCAATTCGTTATTGGTTACGAGGTTGAGGCCTGTCCCTTAAGTCTGTGGGAGATTGCGATTCTCAGAGGTTATGATGTGTTCCGGCAGGTCAAGAGCAATAGCGGCGGCGTCATTGTTGGTGATCGATCCAAGCGCATAATCGAATATCAACCATTGAGGGGGAGCAAATCGTGAGGCCAAAGGAGTTTGTAAGCTCTCTCAGAGAGCTGAGATTTGAGAATGTCTTCAATCCTTACTCTGATCGATGCGCCGTTCATGACCTTGATGACGCTCCTTCGCGCCGTTCGAAGGCCTTGCTGGAGCTCTTGGAGAGAGCGGACGCAAGAGAGATTGACGCGCTGTGGATAGGTCGCGATCTGGGGCATCGGGGAGGACGCCGAACCGGTCTCGCACTGACCGATGACGTGCATCTGACCATTCACGCGACCCGCTGGAACGTATCAATCGAGAGGGCGACAACGGGATCAATGGTTGCGGAACGCACGGCGGCCGTCATCTGGAGTATGCTCGCGCTGGTTCGTGTGCATGTATTTCTCTGGAACGTATTTCCGCTTCATCCCCATGAACCGGGCGACCCATTCAGTAACCGTTCACATCGGCCGCATGAACGAGCCGTTGGCGAAGCTCTGCTGGCGGAATTGATCGCGATGTTGCAACCACGCCGTCTTGTGGCCATCGGCAACGACGCAGCGAAGGCGGCGTTCCGGTTGGCAGCAGTCACGGAAGTATTTCAGGTCAGGCACCCAAGTTACGGTGGCCAACGTGACTTCGTCCGGCAGATCAGGCACTTATATGATTTGAAGCCCGATGCTGAGCAACTGACGTTTGCACAGCACCTGCAAGGAGAGTGACTCATGGCGGCAAACATATTCGTAAGTTACGACCATGACGATCAAAAGCAGGTAGGAGCTCTCAAGCTCCTGAAGCATAATCCCAATCACACTCTGGACTTTCAGGACCACTCATTAAAGGACCCGGTTTTAGGTGCTAGCGGCAAACCGCTAAAGTATCCGCCGACTGATCCACGATCAAAGCCTGTCCGCGATGCCATCAGGAAGAAGTTTGACCGCGCTTCTAAACTGGTTGTTCTTATCGGCGACGACACGCACGCGAGTGAATGGGTGGATTGGGAGATAGAAACATTTTATACGATGAAAAAGGAGATTTCAGGAGACAAAACGTGGAAGCGAATTCGTGGCATGACGCTCAAGGGGTCCGCGAACGCAGCCGTCCCATCTGGGCTTGGCGGTCATTCCACAAAGGTTTTGCCCTGGGACCCGGAAGAGCTCGATAAATGGCTAGATACAGACCCGGACGCCTAAGGCACCGGAGGATTTCAAAACAAATCTCATTCGGAATACTGCAGTTTGAGTTATGTCGATCACACCCTACAAGCCACGGCTTCTTCTTCGCTTGATCTGGAACGCAGAGTTTCCCACCGGCAAGGAACTCGCACGATACGTCTACTCTCGCCTATGCCGGGACGCGGAACGGCCCGCTTCCCGTGGTTTGGGGATACCAGTCTACTTCCATACAGGCCAAACACCCGCGGAAGCAAAGCTGCCAGACGCAATCGAGCTCGATGCTGCTGAAAGCACGGTCGTCATAGTCTTGCTCGACACCAGCATCAGGGCTGATCAGTCATGGAGGGAATGCGTCGGAAACATCGAAAGACAGATTGCCGAGCAGGGGAGACGCCACCTCTTCCTTCCTATTGCGTGCGAGGACAAAGTCCTCACCATCGTCGATAAAGCGAACTGCGTCCGCCTTGACAAGGTCGAACCCAGCGAGAGATCGGGCAGGCTTGTTTCGGCGCTCACTCATGAGCTTGCACGCCTGCTTCTTGGACGAGCTGGTGATGTTCAGACCCAGGACTTCGGGCCACTTGAAAAGAGCTACGCCCCTGTCAAACTCTTTATCAGCCATTCGAAGCACGGCCGCGAGGGAATCATTATTGCGACCGAGCTGCGCGACTATGGGCGTCAACACCTTCCGATTGCTACGTTTTACGACTCAAACGACATTGCAGCAGGCCATAACTTCGAGAAGGAAATTAAGGCCAACGTGGCGGATAGCGCCATGGTAGTCGTTCAATCCAACACCTACTCCGACCGCTCGTGGTGCCGGAGGGAAGTCCTCTTCGCGAAACATTACGGGTGCCCTGTGCTCGTAGTAAACGCGGTCACCATAGGTGAGGACAGACTCTTTCCTTATCTCGGCAATGCCCCAACTCTTCGCTGGCCCTTCGATTCAGTACGTCGCTGCGAAGTAGTTATCGACGCGGCGCTCCGGGAGGTGCTCAGAAACGCTTACTTCCTCGAACATGTCCGAACCCTCAAGAGGGCCGGACTCTTGCCGGACACCTGCGTGGAGATCGGGACTGCGCCAGAAATGCTCACGTACCGGAATCTTCTCAAGGCAAAAAGATGTGATCGCGCCAAGCCAAGCGTGCTGCTCTATCCCGACCCGCCACTTGGTGACGAAGAGATCGAAGTGCTTGAAGACTTCAATCCTTCGAACGTAACCTTCACTACCCCAACGGCAATTTCTGCTCAGTCTGCCTCGGCGAAGCACGAGGTGCCGCTTAAGGGGCGCTTAATCGGACTCTCTATCTCCAACTCCCCCGACCTCCCAGAGCGCGGTATGAGTCTGGAGCACCTTGAAGATGCGATGGTGGAATGTGCTCGCCATCTTCTCGTGCAGGGAGCGTCTCTTGCCTACGGCGGAGATCTTCGCCCCGGTGGCTTCACAACGATCCTCTTCGAACTTGTGCGAAGCCATAATCGCGCGGGAAGTAAAGAGCGCATCGATAATTTTCTGGCCTGGCCAATCCACCTCCGTCTTGATCCTGCGTCCTGGCAGGAATACCTCGACGAGATTCACCCCTACCGTTTCTCACCGCCGCCCGATTTGGGTGTCGACGAGAAGGTGTACGTGCCGCCCGACACTGCAACAGGCCGTTACATGTGGGCGCGGTCGCTGACCACGATGAGACAGGAGATGAATCAAAAAACCCATGCCCGTGTGCTCTTGGGCGGCCAAGTGACCGGCTTTAAGGGCAAATATCCGGGGCTCCTCGAAGAGTCCCTTTTGGCATTCCGTTCTGACAAACCGCTTTACCTGGTCGGCGGCTTTGGAGGCTGCACGCGCTCTATTGTGGACGCGTTGAAAGGCAAAACTCCCGAGGCTTTCACGGAAGCTTTCCAGGCCAAAGAACCCCTCTACAAGGCCATCGCGGAGCGCTACCGTGCAGATGCCGCTGACAAAAAGACAACCGTGATCGACTACGCCGCAGAGCTTCAGTTCCTTCAGGGGAAAGGAGTAGCAGGCCTCAATAATGGCCTCTCTGAGGACGAGAACGAGATTCTTTTCACTAGCAAGAACCTTCCAGAAATCGTCTATCTGCTCCTAAAAGGGCTAACGCAGCGGCTCGGCTGATTATCCAGCCCGGCACAAAAATGACGCTTATGTCAGACCATTGTTTGGTAGCGCCGAGTAGGCTAGAGTCCACCTCGTATGTCACAGAATCGCTATAGGGTCTTCGTCTCGCACGGCAGCGATGATAGTTGGATCGCTGAGCAGATCGCAAAGTGCGTCCGGGACCTTGGGGCTGACACGTTTCTGGACGAGACCAGTATCCCGAAAGGGGCGAATTTCAAGCAGATCATTCACCGCGAGATCGCGTTAAGCAGCGAAGTCATAGCTCTTTTTACGCCGTGGTCCGCGAAACGGTCCTGGGTGTGGATCGAGATTGGCGCAGCATGGGGTCAAGACAAACCAGTTGTGGCTGTGTTCTACGGCATGGAGCTGGGCGACTTGGAAGAGAGCGGTCAAGGCAAAGGGATGCTTGAGGATATCAATGTTCTGCAACTGAACGACATTGAACGGTATCTCACACAACTGGCGAGCCGGGTGAATGGAGCGAATCATGTTTGACGTGTTCATCTCTTACGCAAACTCCGACCGCGATGTAGCAGAGCGTCTCGTTAGCGCGTTGCGGGCAAGCAACGTCTCCGGCTGGTTGGACAAAGCTGATATTGCGGCGGGCGACAGTATCCCTTCTGCCGTGCGTGCCGCTTTGAAGGGATCAAAGGCCGTTCTCGTGCTGTTGTCACCTCGCTCACTACAAAGTGAGTGGGTTCAGTTCGAAATCGGCGCTGCTGAAGCGCTGGGCAAAAAGATCGTCCCAGTAATAGTTTCGGGGGAGCATCTTGAGAAGCAATTCCCTGCCATTCTGGGGAATCGTCAGTGGATCGACGCGCGTCACCAGTCGCACGAAGACGTTGTCCGCGACATAGAACGCGCGCTGGAGTCCGCTCAATAGTGCAGATAGGGCTTTAGAGGTCAAATCCTCACTTTCTCATACTCGTCGAGAGCCGTCTCGTCGCTGCGCCGGTCAGGGCAGGGGGCAGCCGCTACCTTCCGCAAGCTCGTGAGGAACGCCAATCTCGACGAGTGCGGGTGCCTTCGGTCATTTTGCTATCCGCACAATTTCTTCAAGCAGCGCGTCGAGTTGCTGACCGCAATTCACTTGCTGCGCGGTAGGCAGCGTCTCGCTCTGGCGTATCTGCTGATGCAGATGCCCATCGGCCACGTTCCGGGACGCATTCTGAAGGTGCTGCATCGTTCCCTTGAACGATTTCCCTCCATAGTTGTTCGCTACTTCATCGAAGTTCTTCTTACCAAATATCGGCGGCACATGGTCGAGAAGACTACGTGTGAGCAATGCCGTGGCGAAATAACAGCCCTCGCTGTACACAGTGTTGATTTCCTCGCAGAGCCGGATGAGCTTCTTAAAATCGAAATCCGGGGACGTGAGCGCTTGCAACTCCATAATTCGGCTGTCAGCGATAATGGTGAGCCGAGTCGCCGCCGCTTGCTCTCTCGCAATACTTGTTGCCTGTGCTTCCTTCATCTGCACCCATTTCCATGCCAAGTCCTGCGTTTCGAGCGTACCTCCGACAACCCGCGTTCCACCCGTCAGCAGATCATTCTTTATGCGCTCGACTCCGAGCTTTTCCCACTGCTCGAATCGCGTGGCGTCCCTCAAAAACCGCTCTCCTTCGCCGGAGATATAGAACCAGTCTGCAGGTTGTTGGTCGTTGCGAATCAACAGCCCCTGCCTTTCAAGCCAATTCCACGCCTCCATCATCCGCTTTGTCACTTCGGGCTGGTGGCTCCCATATTCCGGCTCCTTGGGCAATGTCCCAAGTCCTACGTTCCGGTTTTCAAGCATCGCCCGGAAATATCCGCGATTCAGTCCCGCGTGCTGGTAAACCGTGTTGAGCCCTTCATAGCTTTTAAGGTGGAGAAGCAAAATCTGGCCGAGTCGCAAAAGGTCAAGACCTAACAACTCATCCGCAGTGGGGAAAAATGACTTTAACGGTTTAAGCATAAGCGTGTGATAACGTCCTTTATCACACGCTACCAGAACAGGCGAACCGAGAGTAGACAGAGGTCGCCCTTCACACACACTAGATCCAGAAATGCCACAGCCCATTCACGACGCTGAGGGACTGCCACGATCTGTCATGCTCAAACAAATCCCGCCTGGCTGGCTCGCGTATATCTGTTCGCCGATAATGCTTTCGAGGAATTGTTCCGGTATCAATCTCTCCAGACAGAACAACTAGAAAAGAGCAGGAGGCGAGGGTGCAAATTTGATCATGGCGCAACGAGATTAGTAAGGGTGGTAGGTCCAAGTGAGGGTATCAGTGGGGGTATCGTCTTCTCATTGAAAAACCGTGGACTATTCCCACGCTGGCGGGTTCCACGGCTTACGGTGGCTGAGAATTTCTTCCACGTCTTCCGCGAAGTCAGGATCGAGGACCGGGGCCTTGCCGGTTTCTTCTTCGTGCGCTTTGGCCAACGCGATGCACTCGGAGATGGTGCTGCGCTCAGGCTCTGCGGCATGGAGGACCGCCACGGGCCGTGCGCCATTCTCGATGATGACCTTCGCGCCCGCACGCACGCGTGCCATCAGCGCGGCAAAGTCGCTCGCCGGCTCCGCCTCGGAGATGTGGATCACGTCCTTAGCCATATGACGATTATCCACCCTTCATGCGACCTATGTTTTGGCAGAGCGTTTCCCTTTTTTCTTGGCCTTTGCCCACCTCGTTCGGACTGCCTTTCTTGCAAGTTCCTTCCTCTGCTCCGGTGTAAGGGCAGCCATGCGAGCCTTCCCGCCCTTCTTTCCACCTGCCTTCCCACCCTTTTTCCCCATCTCACGCATAACTTCTGAGACTAGATCGCGCTTCATGCACCTATCCTAGAATGAACGGAGCCGTTTGTCGCCACTTGCCCCTTGACAGACTCGTCGGTACTTGCGATAGTTCTTATACGAGAACCGCTTCTCGTATAAATCTGCGGTGAAAGCGGCACTGCACTGCCAGGAAGAAGACGGGACGCGCTGGTGTTATCAGCACCGGACGCGCCCCTAACCAAAGTCGCCTGAGTTAGAGGCAACAATGGCTGTCACAAAAGGTAACGGGTTCCCCTTTTGGGTGCAACCCGCCGATCTCCGTTTCATTTCCGTCGCTCGGCCCGTTCCTCGCCGTGTCGCACATCCTCCACCGTGGCCCCATCCACTGAATCTGTTTGTCCATGCACATCGGCTCTCGACAGCGTTGAGGACGTGTGCCTCGGTGCACCTATTAACCTCCGAACTTGCGGTCACTTTGCCGCCGAAAGGACGTTTGGTCATGGAGAAAGCACATCTGTATGAAGCGTTGTATCTGGTGAATCACGGTATTGACGAAGCCGTTCGGGGAGTTCAACGCCTGAAGAAATCTCCCAAACTCTTCATGGAGGCCTACCACAAGTCCATGGCAGGTCTCGAACGCCGTCGTTCCATGATCAACCTGCAATTCATGCTCGAAATGCGGAAGCTAGAAGAAGACGATGAGTCCCGCTTCGAGGAAGAATACAACGTCTGGCTCTCCGACGAGCCCCTAACCAACAACGAAATCTGTCAATTGATGCGCGGCGTCGAGCGCGAGCGCAAACTGGAAGGGAAACCGCCGTTAGTGCAGTTTCTCCCCCGGTGCAAGCGCCCGAAGAAAACACCAAAAAAAGCCGAAGGAGTCTACTCCACCCGCAAGCTAAATGGTCCGCCGACACCTGCTTCGGGTGTCAAGAGCACTGTGCCGGAGGACGCGCATGCCTAAGAAGAAAAAACCCAAGGCCGTGCTGGTGGACGGTATTCCAATAAAGCCGATCAGCCCGGCAGAACACAGGCGGCTGGAGATGCGAATCAAGAAGAAGTACGAAAAGCTGCGGCGACGTTACCCGGAGGTGCATGGCAAGAAAGTGGACTGGATTTCGCACTGGCATGAGGAAGGATACCTGTCCTTCAACGTGAGGTTCACAGATGGAAAGAACTT
>Ga0137361_10001039_pt1 | contig 16705 bp, 11 predicted proteins | sample Mad1_80_16metaG_FD_104923 | JGI IMG/M metagenome (GOLD analysis project Ga0137361, IMG submission 104923) | Vadose zone soil microbial communities from Angelo Coast Range Reserve, California, USA - Mad1_80_16 metaG | ecosystem: Environmental > Terrestrial > Soil > Vadose zone | place: USA... | reverse complement strand
TCCCAAACTCCCTGCAGAGATCCGCCATTTGCTCGCCGGCTAGCCGGCGAGCCACGAACTGCAGCCTTTCATCCATCACCGAACACTCCTTCCAAGGCATCACTCCCTCCCAGAAAACAGGAGGAAGTGTCACCCATGTGTCCGGTACGATGTGTTACCTATGTCTCAGGCCGCTCATGCGAGTGGCTAACTTGTTCTAGTCCTTGCTGCTCTCCTCGGTGCATCTCATAACATCACATAACAATTCGTTAGGCAATTTCTCCATGGCGCCGGGCATGATTGGCATCGATGTGTTGGCAGGTCCGCAACGTCGTTCGCATCTCCGTGTGGTCGAAAAATATCATCTGGGCTGTCACACACCTGATTACTTCTCTCCGATTCGGGAGCGGTGAAGAGCTTTACGATAACCTACGTTGTGACATCCTCCTGAAGAGATGCGCGCCGATAGGGGAATCCCGGAGTGAAAGGCAACCAGTCCAGGCATCCGTCTTGTGGGTAATTATCTGCTGCAATATTTAAGGTTAAAACCGGATTGTGAGGGAACCCCCCATTAGATAGCCTTCCGCTTAGGCCACATTTCCCATTTGTCAGCAGAGTCCTTTCGGGCGGACGAATGCATTCGGGGGAATGCAGGCCTTAGTTGCACAAGGGTTCCACATGAAATTGGGACTCCAATGGCGGTAGCTTCTCTGGGGGAATCATAATGGGCGTTCACAACGGACAGTGGCCTTGGTTCGCGATCTTAGCCAGAGCCGGAAGAGAGAAAAATGCCACTCTACTTCTGGAGAACGCAGGTTACGAGTGTTACTTGCCCCTGGTCAAACTTACGCGTCACTGGTCCGACCGCATGATGGAGATTGAACAGCCGCTATTTCCTGGGTATCTCTTCTGCCGGATGAACCCAAGCAACCGGCTTCCTATATTAATGACGCCTGGTGTGATCCAGATCGTCGGAGTTGGCAAGGCCCCAATTCCGGTTGAAGAAGCAGAAATCATTGCCATCCAGCGCGCAGGAAAGAGTGGCCTCTCGATCATGCCTTGGCCGTACTTGCAAGTCGGTCATGTCGCCCGAATCGAGAATGGGCCACTTAGAGGTATGGAAGGAATCGTAGTCAAAATCAAGTCAGGATTGAAGCTGGTGCTGTCCGTTAATTTGTTGCAGCGCTCGGTTGCGGTCGAAATTGATCGCAGCTGGATTGGGGCAGCATATCCTGTCAGAGCACATACGAATCAAACAACGTCTGGTGCGATGAATTCATCGGTCTATTGATTTTACGCCGCCGCGTCCCCGGCAACAGTTGGCGCTCCCGACGCATGATACTTTGCGATGCCAAAGAGAAGGTTCCCAGACCTTCCGGCTGCCGTTCTTTCCTGCCATATCATTGAGCATGGAAGCGATGTCTATAAGACATTTCTAACTGGATTGCGTTTAATTCTAAGAACTATCTAGCGAAGACGAAAACTCATGCACTTTTTGATATTTATCGCCGCCCTTTCAGCCTCGGCAATACTTACGCGCCTAGTGCGCGATTATTCCGTCGCTCACGGATGGGTCTCTAACCCAGCTTTGGATCGTCATGTTCATACTCGTCCGATACCAAGGCTGGGCGGAGTTGCGATTTTTCTCACGCTATGTTGCATGGCGCTGCTCGCACATTGGTCGCCAGCCTACTTCGGCACGCGCGAGTTTTCTTTGCCGCAGCTTGCTTTGAAGATACTGGGGCCGGCAACCATCATTTTCGTAGTTGGACTGATCGACGATTTTTGTGGGATCAACGCTTACGTAAAGTTTGCGGCGGAGGCCGGGGCAGCAGTGCTCTTGTTTAGCAACGGTCTGGGAATCTCGCGGTTGTCGATCCTTGCGGGTCATCCGCATTTGGGATGGCTGGTGGGGCTCCCACTGACAATTCTCTGGGTGCTGTGGATTACCAACGCTTTTAACTTGATCGACGGCCTTGATGGGCTGGCGGCGGGATCGGCGCTGTTCTCAAGCTTAGTAACTTGTGTTGTAGCGGTGCTGGACCACAATGAAGTAGTCCTCGTTCTGACGCTCGCTCTTGCAGGCGCAATCACCGGATTCTTGCGGTATAACTTTAATCCAGCCTCGATCTTCCTCGGCGACGGTGGGAGCCTTCTGATCGGGTTTCTAATCAGCGCGATTGCCATGGCGGGCTCCCACAAGTCTCCAACGATGGTGGCAGTTGCAATCCCCATCGTCTCACTTGGGCTCCCGATATTAGATGTCGCCGTCGCGGTGATCCGACGATTTTTGTGCTGTAAGCGACTATTCGCCGCTGACCGCGAGCACATTCACCACAAGTTGCTTGGCCGGGGTATTTCCCATCGGCAAGCCGTCCTGGTGCTCTATGGAGTAAGCGCCTGTTTTGGCCTCTTCAGTCTTCTTCTCCTCAACCCAGGAGGCGCCGCGTTAGCAGTCGTCCTGGTGGTGGTTGGGATCGGCGTATTGATTGGCGTCCGGCAGTTGCGCTATCACGAATTCCGGGAATTGGGATGCGCGGCGAACCGAACGCTGAATGCGCGCCAGGTGATTGCCAATGACATTAGCATTCGCCGTGCGACAGATGCGCTGGAGTCGTGCACCAACATTTCGCAATTCTGCCAGATATTGCAGCAGTGTCTTGAACCCATTGGATTCGACGGTTTCGGCTTGTATTTGTCATCAGGATTCCCAGCCGAGGCAGAGCTTCTTCCGTGCAAACCTGTCGGCAAGACCAAGCTTCAATTCTTTTGGGATCGGTCACTGACTGCTTCAAGCACAAATTGGGGGTTGACTCTTAGCCTGGTCAAGCGCAACGGAAAACGGCTGGGCGCATTCACTCTATATAGAAAGAACACAACATCTCCTCTTTGGATGGACGTCGATCTCTTGACGACGATCGGGTTCTCCAGCGCAGTGTCAGCCAGCGTGGAGAAAATACTGCGATCTTTCATTCTTAAGAAGCAAAGAGAACGAAGTCAGGTGGCGGCATTCGAAACTTCCTCTCCAGCGATCGCTTCAAGGGTAAGCCAGACGATGGCGGTTCCAAGTTCTGGCTAGGTCTCACGATCATACCCATCAAGATAAACAGGGGATTCAGCTAAAGAGCAATCATGATTACCAAAACTGTTTTGGTTGGCCTAGCAGTTTTCTTTCTTATCGCCAATGCCGGGGCGCAAGTTCCTTCGCCCCCGCAATCCAACGATATGAAGGCGAAGTGTGGCGGCCAGGTTCGCTCCACTTACCTGCTGGGGCCTGATGACCAACTGGAGATTTCCGGACCTGAACTGACTGAGCTCGCCAATAAGCCCGTGCGTGTCGACAGCGACGGCAACATAGAAGTACCGCTAGGCGGCCGCGTCCATGTGGCCGGGTTGACTGCGCAGCAGACCGAGCAAGAGGTCAACAAGGTCCTGAGCAAATATATCCGTCAACCGCAAATCGTCGTAAGCATCGCGGAAGTGCGGAGCCAGCCAGTCTCAATCATAGGCGCAGTAAACACACCTGGCGTTCACCAAGTGCAGGGACATAAGACGCTGCTGGAAATGCTGGCACTTGCCGGCGGGATCCGCCAGGACGCAGGGTACAGCGTTCGGATTACTCGGCAACTGGAGTGGGGCTGCATCCCGTTGCCAAAAGCGGGGCTTGATGCCTCGGGTCAGTTCAGCGTGGCTCAACTCGACTTGAAAAAAATCATGGAGGCTAAAAACCCCGAGGAGAACATTCAGATTTTGCCGCATGACGTGATCTCAGTTCCCAAAGCGGAAATGGTGTACGTGACCGGAGATGTTAAACGTTCTGGCGGATTCGTTCTCGGAGAACACCAGTCCATCTCCGTCTTACAAGCAATTTCGCTCGCCGAAGGACTCAACGTAGGTGCTGACACGCGGCATGCCCGCATCCTGCGGCTGAAGCGCGAGGCCGATCAGCGCGAAGAGTTGCAAGTGGACGTGAAAGATGTTCTCAACGGAAAGAAACCAGACGTGCCGCTTCAGGGCGATGACATTTTGTTTATTCCCGGAAGCACAGGCAAGAAAGCGGCTCTTCGTACCCTCGAAGCGGCTATCCAAACGGGAACCGGTATGGCCATCTGGCGCGTGCCTTGAAACCTACTCTAAGGGACAGAAATGAAAGACTCCGAATATCCTCTCGAGAAAAGTGACGGACGCTTGACCGAATTCGGCCCTCGAGCCGCGCAGCGGCCGACAGTCTACCGATATATGGAATCGCCTTCCATGGAGACCGCCGTTTCGCCCGGCTACGATAATCTCCTGGACTACTGGAACATTCTGTTCCGTCACAGAAAAACACTACTCAGTTTTGCCCTGGTTGGGCTGCTCGGAGCAATGGTAATCAGCTTGGTGCAGACACGGATTTACCGTGTCAGGACCTCCCTCGAAATTCAAGGCAACAGCTTCCTGGAAACAAAGAACTCCACGGACTCCGCCGGGAGTTACGCGACACCAGAGTCTTATATGGAGACACAGGTTAAGCTCCTCCAGAGCGAATCCCTATTGGAGCATGTGATCGACAAACTGAAGCTCCAAGACCAGCCTGCAACAGGATGGCGAATACTAACGTGGCATCGGCACCCGAAAAAAGAAGAATTGATCCGAAAGATAGCGCGCAATCTGACCGTGAGGACATCCGGTAACTCGCGATTGCTAGAGGTGTTGTACGAGTCACCGGATCCCAAGGGGGCGGCGGACTTCGCGAATACGTTGGTCAGCGAATTCATCGAGCTGTCCCAAGAGGAAAGGTGGAAGTCTGCTGAGGGCACGGCCGAATGGCTAACAAACCACCTAAACATAATGAAAACTCAGTTGGAACAGTCAGAGGCGCAGCTCCAGGATTACGCGCGCACTTCCGGACTGACGTTTACCTCGGAGAAAGAGAACTTGGCAGAGAACCAGCTCAAGCAAATACAAGATGAGTTATCCAAGGCCCAGGCCGACCGCATCGGCACGCAGGCCAAATTTGAAGGGGCGAAGAGCAAGCCGGCGGATTCCTTGCCGGAAATCCTGGAAGACCCGACAATGCGTGAGTACCGCCAAAGGCTGACTGATTTGCAGCGGCAATATGCCGAACTCAGTGCCACGCTGACCCCGGAACACTACAAAGTTCAGCGCCTGCAGGCGCAAATCGACGAGCTAAAGCTTCAGATGCTGAATGAGCGCCGTAACGTGCTGAAGCGCATCGGCAACGAATACCAGGCCGCGCTTCGCCGGGAAGCACTTCTATCCAAGGCCCACACCGAGCAACAAAAGGTCGTCGCCGACCAATCCGAGAAGGCTATTCACTACGACACGCTGAAGCGCGACGTGGATTCGAACCGGCGACTGTACGAGGCAATGCTACAAAAAGTAAAGGAAGCAAGCTTGGCCAGCGCCATGCGCGATAGCAACGTCCTGGTCGTGGACCGCGCCAGACCTCCGCTGCTCCCCTACCGTCCAGATCTGCCGATGAACGCCGCGATTGGCCTGTTTAGTGGCGTGCTCTTGGGTTTTGGATTCGTGTTGCTTCAAGAGCGCATTGACCGCAGAATAAGCGCTCCGGGCGACGCACAGGTGTACTTGGATCTGCCGGAGTTGGGCGTCATACCTTTGGATGAGCTCGCTCTCCAGCGGCAATTCGCTGGTGCCCTGCAACAGCCTCGTTCTACGCCAACCCGTTCCACTGAGCCGGTCTTGAAATCTCATCTAAGCGATTGCCCAGAACTAGCTACCTGGAAACGCAAGCCGTCTTTGGTCGCTGAATGCTCGCGAACGATTCTGACTTCCATTCTATTGCCTAGCCACAATGGAGAAACTCCTCGCGTTATTGTTCTCACAAGCCCGTGTCCCGGGGATGGCAAAACAACAGTGGCTTGCAATCTCAGCATCGCGATCGCGGAAATTGGTCGCAAGGTTCTGTTGATCGACGGCGACCTGCGCCGCCCCAGGCTGCATAAGGTTTTTGGTGTGGGCAACGATTGGGGCCTGAGTGACGTGCTATGGGCGGGCACGCCCCTTGAAACGGTTCCCATACTGGACCTTGTTCGTGAGACCGAAGTCTCCAGCCTTTCCCTGCTGCCGGCGGGGAGTCGCGGTAATACAATTCCGTCGAATCTTTTTTATTCTCCCCGCATGTTAAGGCTATTGACCCGCCTGCGGAAGGAGTTCGACATGATCATGATTGACGCGCCGCCAATGATCCATCTCGCAGATGCGCGCGTGCTGGGGCGACTCGCGGATGGCGTCATTTTGGTGGTTCGCGCTGGAGAAACTACGACCGAAAGCGCGCTGCACGCCCGTCAGCGTTTCGCCGAAGACGGTACGCGCGTACTCGGCACCGTCCTAAACAGCTGGGATCCAAAATCCAGCCCACCGTATGGCTACGGAAGTTACCACGATTATCGGGCGTATGCCGGGCAGTAGGTCAAAAGAGTGAGCCAGGATCTGCGCGGCTAGCGCACCACGAAAAAATAAAGCTCGAATGCGCACCCGGCACATAGGACAGCTTACTTCTCACGATGCTCTTTGACTCGCCAGCGTATTTTGTCTTCCTAATCCCAGTTGTGTTGGTCTATTGGCGACTGGATCGCCGCGGGCAGAACATTTTTCTGCTGCTGGCAAGCTACTTCTTTTATGGTTGGTGGGATTGGCGCTTCCTTGCGCTGATGATCGGCAGCACGACAGTAGACTTCCTGATTGCGCAGAAGATCGCTCCAAATTGTTCAGACGGAAATCGCAGGAAGTGGTTCATCTTTTCACTTTTGCTGAATTTTTCTATTCTAGGGACATTTAAATACTTCAATTTCTTTGTCGACTCTTTTTCAACTGCTCTCGGAACACTTGGGATTCACAACATTCCGCTGCCCATAATCCGTATCATTCTCCCGCCGGGAATTTCCTTTTATACCTTCCAGGAAGTCGCATACATTGTGGACGTCTATAAGGGGCGACTCGAGCCCGCGAAATCATTTGTCGAATACGGCTTATTCGTCAGCTTGTTCCCGCACTTGATCGCAGGCCCGATTCAAAGACCGGGGCACTTGCTTCCTCAAGTCCAGAAGGATCGTACTTTTGATGCGGACCGATTTTTTGACGGATTGATGCTGATTTTTTCGGGGCTTTTGCGGAAGTGTGTGGTCGCAGACAATTGCGCTCTGCTGGCCAATGCGGCGTTTGGCGGCCAATTCGGTCCGCCAAACCTGTGGGTTGTTCTAATCGGGACATACGCGTTCGCGTGGCAGGTGTATGGAGATTTCAGCGGTTATAGCGACATAGCACGCGGCAGCGCCCAATTGATGGGCTTTCATTTCATGGTCAATTTCCGGCAGCCGTATCTGGCGCACCGGCTACAAGATTTCTGGCGGCGCTGGCACATCAGTTTGAGTACCTGGCTTCGCGATTACCTTTACATTCCATTGGGTGGCAGTGCGGGTGGGAATTGGAAAACATCCTTAAACCTTCTGACGACCATGATCCTGGCGGGGCTTTGGCATGGCGCTAACTGGACATTCGTCATTTTTGGCGCGATTCATGGCGTCGTCTTGGGTGTTGAGCGTCAACTTTTCCCAACCAAGAAGGTACCCAGCGATGCGGCTCAGCCGTCACGCTTTATGGGTCTGCTCTCGCTCTGGGGGCAGCGGATCCTAACCTTTAATATTTTTTGCTTGAGCTTAGCCTTCTTCCGCGCAACTTCACTCAGTGCAGCGACTCAGTTTCTAGCCGGGCTGTCTAATTTCGCCTGGCGGAGCGAGTACCTGTCGGCATTCCTCATGCTGAGCCTATTCTCCATACCTTTGTTCGTTGTGGACTTGTTGATGGAGGCCAGCAACCAGGAATATCCGTTTGCGACTACCTCCTACGCATTTCGGACAGGACTCGCGACTATGGCTTTCATCGTACTGGCATTTTTTTCCGGGAACAATCTCAATGCATTCGTCTACTTCCGATTCTAAGTCTAGAGCCATGACCTACGCGAAGGTCTTGGCCGGAATATGCGCAATACTTATCATCGCCATCGAGATTTTTTCCGGCTACTTGCTCAAGCGTCATTCGGTCACCTACGCGCGGATTTCCCGGCAGTATGACGCGGCTGTGAAGATACGTCCCGCTGGACCTGGAGAACCCGCATCTGTGCTGATGGTGGGGAATTCTTTGCTACTGCATGGAGTTGAAATGAACCGCTTGCAGGCGTTGACTTTCAACAGCATGCGTATCAATCCCATTTTCCTCGAGGCCACCGGTTATTATGACTGGCTTTACACGCTGGAGCGGCTGTTCCGTCAAGGGGCAAGACCGCAGGTGGTGGTCGTTGGCGTTGGTGTGAACTACTTTCTTGAGAACGGTATGCGTCAGGATTATGCTCCCATGCTGTTCTTCGATGCCCGAGACGCTCTCGCTGTGGCGTCGGATTTACGTCTAGATCGCACGGCAACAAGTAATCTGTTGCTGGCACACTCGAGCACCTTCTGGGATACGCGCAGCGTCATTCGAACGCAGATACTGGGTCGCGTCGTCCCCCATCTTGAAGATCTTTTCCTGATCGTGAATCCGAGGCCGGCCATTCCGGAAAGCCGCGAGTTTGAAGAAATTGCGATTCCCCGCTTGCGCAAGCTGCGCGAGCTGTGTGAAGCGCACGGAGCGAAGCTGATCCTTCTGGTCCCGCCGACGCTATCTTCGGAGAGTGCGGTCAGCCAGATGGCGTACGCAGCGCACAGCACCGGAGTAGATGTATCGGTGCCGATAGATCCAGCAGCGCTTTCTGCAAAATTTTACCAACGGGACGGGATGCACCTCAATTCAGAGGGTGCGGTACTTTTCACCTCGGCGCTGGCAAAAGACCTTCCCGAGAGGGTCTTGACTCGCGATACGCTTGCCTCCCGGTTCGTCCAATAAACAGGGTGATCTCCGTTCAAGAAGTCTGGGCACAGCAATTGAAAGCCTTGGCCAAAGCGAGATCGTAGAAAAAGCTTTGCTTATCACCATACGCACAACGAGTGCTGAACGTGAGTACTAACGCCACAAGTAGACTGGCCGTGGAGCAAGGCGAAGGTACTTCCTTGCGCGCGGATTTCAGCTGGATGCTTGTGGGGAATGCTGTTTACGCGGGCGGCCAATTCCTGATTCTGATGCTATTGGCCAAGCTGCTTCAGCCAGAGATGGTCGGCCAGTACGCTTTGGGCCTTGCCATCGTATATCCCGTGATGATGTTTACGAACTTGCAATTAAGAGCGGTTATCACTTCGGGCAGCCGTCAAACCCGTTTCGGTCACTACCTCAGCCTTCGTCTGCTAACCACGTCTATAGCGTTCGTATTTATTTTTGCCATTACGCAAGTGCTGGGATATCGCTGGGAGCTGACAGCCGTGGTTCTGATGGTGGGTGTGGCGTACGCCATCGAAACCATCAGTGATGTGTATTATGCGCGCTTGCAGCTACACGACAGAATGGCTGAGATCTCGAAATCACTGATTGCCAGGGCGATGCTTTCCGTTCTTGCGCTGGCCGTTGCAACGTACGTCACAAGAAGCGTCTTGTGGGGAATCTCAGGTGTTGTTCTGGCGCGAGCAATCGTCCTGTTTGGCTATGACGTGCGAGGACGTACCCATGGTCTGCATGATCAGGCGAAAGGGTTCTCGCGAACCGAGGCGCTGGCGCCGCAATTCGATTTGACTGTGCAACGCGAATTGTTGTGGGTCAGTTTGCCTCTAGGAATAGTCGTGCTCCTAGGATGTCTGAATTCCAGCATGCCTAACTTCTTCATCAAGCACGCGCTCGGCGAACGGGACGTCGGTATATTCGCCGCGATAGGATTCGTGGTTTCGATAGGAAACATGGCAGTGGTATCCCTAGGACAGTCTGCGTTCACCCGCCTCGCCAGGTCGTATGCCACGGGTAACCTCGCAGCATTCAGCTCCCTACTGGGCAAGCTCCTCGCCTTTGGAGCAATGCTTGGGCTGTCCGGCATGGTCATCTCAAAATTTGCGGGACACGAGATCTTATCCATTCTGTTCCGGCCCGAATACGCTGAGCGAGCAGACCTTCTTCCCTGGATCATGGTGGCGGGGGGCGTCCTATATATGGCCCAGTTTTTGGGATTCGGGTTGACAGCAGCCGGTTTTTACCATTCACAGGTCATCTTAAACATTCTTGCGAATCTGAGCCTCCTGGCGGGGTGCTATTGGCTGGTCGTACGGCAGGGGCTTCTAGGCGCGATCCTGGCGATGCTGATCGCCGCGACCGTACAGCTTTTGGCGAGCGTAATAATTCTAGGCGTCGGCACGCGCATGCGCGCACCTGTTTGCGCCGAACGGGTGGGGACAGCCTGATGTTGTCGCCACAGGGAAATCCGAGGGTCCCAGGTCCGGTGCCACAGCGGCGGCTGGTCTCTCAGAGACATCCTAATGACACGGGAGTGGTGCGCTCTTCCGCCGGGGCAGAAGCGCTTTCCGTTCTGAGCAAGGTTGCATTTGCTTCCCTTTGGCTCTTGGTGTTCGCTATGCCGTGGGAAGACGCAATTACGATTTCTGGTTTTGGTACAAGCGTACGTTTGATCGGGATGATCACTGTAGGTTTTGGTGTCATGGCCATCATCGAGAGAGGCAAGGTTAGACGTCCGGCACCAGGCCACATCGTGATGGCCCTATTTGTTTTGCTGGCCGTGCTGAGTTATCTGTGGAGTCTTTTTCCTGAGGGAACCCTAGTCCAGGCTTTCTCCTACGTGCAGCTCTTCGCGATGGTGTGGCTGATCTGGGAGCTGGCCCCTCGGGTGCGAGAACAGATGCGGTTGATGCAGGCATATGTTCTTGGAACCTTTGTCTCTGGGATAGACACACTGTACCTATTTTTTTCTCACCAGGAGTCCGTTTATCAACGCTATGCAGGCGCCAGGCTGGATGCCAATGACTTGGGACTAATCATGGCCTTGAGCATCCCCATGTCTTACTACCTGCTCATTGAGAACAGGGGGTGGACGGCTTGGGTCTACAGAATACACCTTATTCTGGCAGGGACGACCATCTTGCTGACAGCCTCAAGAGGAGCCACACTGGCTACTCTCGTAGCCCTCGCTATCGTGCCTTTGACCCAAGCGCGATTGACTGGCCGTCAGAGAATTGCACTCCTCTTGACAGTAGCGCTGCTCGTCTACGGCGCCCTTCTCTTTGTGCCCTCGAGTTCATGGGAACGCTTATCGACGCTGCCCACCGAATTCACGCAGGGGACATTAACGGGGCGCACCATCATCTGGAGAGCAGGCTGGGAGATTTTCCGCAGCCATCCTTTCCTGGGCATTGGAGCGAACGCCTTCCGGCTTATCGTCAGCCGTGTTTTGGCTGAGCCGATTCGCCTTGATGAACGTGATCCGGCGCCCCCTGCTCACAATACTTTCCTGTCAGTCCTCGTCGAGCAGGGCGTAGTTGGCTTTGCGATTTATTGCGCTTTGCTAGGTGTCCTGGCGCTGTCGCTCAGAGCTTTGCCGCCATTCCAACAGCGGCTGTGGATCGTATCTCTCGCTGTCTGGGTGGTAGGAGTCTCCAGTCTAACGTGGGAGATGCGGAAGCCGACGTGGTTTTTCTTTGGCCTGTTAATGGCTCAATGCGGCAGCATTGCGCAGAAGCGCTCGGCGCAAAGCCTCGCTCCCCGTTTCACCCAAGCTAGGCTAAACCTTCGGTGGGCTTGACGGTCGTGAGACTCGTCCTCTGGTTCCAGAAAGTTCGCCGCCAGCCGACCAACTAAGATCATGAAGAAGATCAGGGTCGTCCATATCGTTCCAATGCTGAGCCCTGGTGGCGCCGAGCGTGTAGCAGTTCACATCGTAAGGGGGTTGAACCGTCAGCGTTATGAGCCCGTAGTCATTTCGTATACGGGTCGGTTGGGTTGCGACCTCGATCGTTTGCTGGAGGAGGCCGGAATAGAAGTGCACTACCTGGGCAAACAATCGGGATTCGATTACCGCATGTACTACCGATTGCCACCTGTTCTCAGAGCTTGCCGGCCGGACATTGTCCATACTCATCTGCACGTTCTTCGATACGCGTTGCCATTCCTGTTCCCCTTAAACAAGACTCCGGTGTTGCATACGGTCCACAATCTGGCTGATCGGGAGATTGAACCCAGGCTTCGCTGGCTCCAACGTTACGCACTCAAGCACGGAGTTCTCCCTGTCGCCGTCGCGGAAGAAGTAGCAGTCAGCTTAGGACGTTTATATGGAATTCAACGGTGTCGCGTCATCTCAAACGGCATTCCCACGGACCGCTATGCTCGGCCGGAAGTTCCACGCAAGGAATGGCGGGCAAGGGAAGGCTTACAGGAGGACGATGTTCTTCTTGTCTGTGTTGCACGCTTCTGGCCGCAAAAAAACCACGCGTTGCTCCTGAAAGCCTTTCGCCACGGTCCAGCTGCTGATCCCAGAGCCCGGTTGGTTCTGGTTGGAGAGGGTGTATTGCGAGAGCAGCTTGAGGAACAAGCGAGGAAGCTGGGCTTGTCTGGCAAGGTCCACTTTCTTGGGCTGCGGACAGACGTTCCCGAAGTGTTGGGCGCATCGGATATTTTTGTGCTGAGTTCGGACTTCGAGGGCAACCCGCTTTCGGTGATGGAAGCTATGGCCTCCGGTCTGCCCATCGTGAGCACCGCAGTGGGTGGTGTACCAAGCCTCTTCGAAAATGGCCAGGAAGGTTTGTTCGTGCAGCCAGGAGAGGTCCACGGACTCTCTAACGCCATGTCAGCTCTCTTGGGAAATCGAGAAGCTAGACAGTCGTTTGGCATGGCAGCCGCGCGAAGGGCAAAAGCAAAGTTTGATGTATCGACGATGGTCCACGCTTACGAGGCACTGTACGAGGGGCTGGTCAATCAGACTCAACGTCTGAAAGCAGAAGACGTGCTGCATCAGCATGGCGTGTCACTGAGACAAATTTGAAGAACAACATGACCAAGGTCATGCACATCATTACGACTCTAGGCCCGGCCGGGGCGGAAATTATGCTTTCTAATATTATTTCCGGGATGGATCGCACGCGTTTTGAAAATGAAGTTGTTTCGCTCACCGGTATTTTAGACTTGGCAGAGAAAATGCGAGAAATAGGCGCGGGTGTACGCACGCTCAACATGAAGACGAGCGCGCCTAACCCTTTGCTGGTGATGCGGCTCGCCCAATGGATCCGGGAGTCAAAACCAGACGTCATTCACACCTGGATGTATCACGCGAACCTGGTTGGCGCTCTCGCGGCGCGACTGGCTGGCAATGTGCCTGTGGTATGGGGCATTCACCACAGTGCCCTTGACCCTCGAATAGACAAACGCCGCACCATGCTAGTCAATCGCATCTGTGCCTTCTTATCGCGAAAACTCCCCGCCCGGATAGTGTGTTGCTCTGAGGCCTCGCTGCGCATCCACAAGAATCTTCGCTACGCTGCCGAAAAAATGGAGGTTATCCCCAACGGTTTCGATCTGGAACAAGCTAAACCCGACCCTGACGCCCGCGCTTCAATACGTCACGAGCTTGGCATCCCCGTGGACGCTCCCTTGATTGGAATAGCTGCTCGCTTCCATCCCCTCAAGGATCATTTCAACTTCGTTTCTGCGGCCGCGCGGCTGCACAAGCAGATGCCTAAGGTTCATTTCTTGCTCTGTGGAATTAACATTACCTGGGAAAATTCTCGATTGGCAGGATGGATAGAGGCAGAAGGCTTACGGGACTGTTGTCATCTTTTAGGGCTGCGACATGACATGTCTCGCCTCTTTTCCGGGATGGATATCGCCACTACTGCATCCCGCAGTGAAGCCTTTCCCATCGCCATTGGTGAAGCAATGGCGTGCGGAACGCCATGTGTAGTGACCGACGTCGGAGACTGTGCCTTGATTGTTGATGACACAGGGATCGTCGTAGCTCCCGGAGATCCTTGCGCGCTGGCCGGAGGATGGCGGAATCTCATCGAAGCTGGACCAGGAGTACGGCACCGTCTCGGAATGGCCGCCAGGCGCCGCGTGCAGCAGCATTTCTCGTTGCCGGCGATTGTGGAACGCTATCAGGTCATCTACGACCGGTTGGCTGCTGGGGCAGCTCAAGTTTTGCCATCCGCGGATCTTTCGCAAATTACCTCATAGCCGCAGCCACGACACAGACATGCGCGCAAATCTAAACCGACCCCGATTGGTCTTGGGGGTGAATTCGTCGCTTGCAGTTGGCTTTCTGCGCGGCCAGCTGCAATATTTTCAGCACAGAGGTTTTGACGTGATCGTGCTGTGCCCCAAGCGGCGAAGGGGTGAGTGGGAAGTGCCCATGCCAAAGGGAATTCCCATCATAGAAGTGCCCATGGAAAGAGAAATCTCTCCTTTGCGCGATTTCATCTCAGCGTGTCGTTTGTGGCGCGCTATTCGTTCGCTTCGGCCTGCAGTGACTAACGTGGGGACGCCCAAGGCGGGTTTGCTAGGAGGTCTTGCTGCCTGGCTAAACCGTGTCCCTTGCCGGTTCTACACGCTGCATGGTCTGCGGTTCGAGACTACTAAAGGGCTAAAGCGGCGACTGCTCATCTATGCTGAGCGATTGGCGTGTCGCTTTGCCCATCGCGTGGTATGTGTCAGCCACAGTGTACGCGAGAAGGCTATTGCTTCCGGACTTGCAAGTCGCGAGCGCACGGTGGTTTTGGGATCAGGCAGTTGTAATGGCGTAGATGCTTCGCGATTCGCCGTCACCCCACGGAGAATGAGGCAGGCGGCCGAGTTACGGCAGCAGCTCGGAATCCCCGCACAAGCGCCCGTGATGCTATTTGTCGGGCGCCTCACATGTGACAAAGGCATTCCCGAGCTGATAGAGGCCTTCCTGCAACTTCATAAGCAATTCCAGGATCTTCGGCTCCTTTTGGTGGGATGCTTCGAAGATGAAGACCCGCTCCCCATCGATACTCGAAAACATCTGAAGGCGCATCCGCATGTGATTTTCCCGGGCCCAACACAGGACACCGCTCCTTACTATGCGCTTGCTGACTTTTTTGTCCTACCAAGCCATAGAGAGGGTCTACCCAATGTCGTTCTTGAAGCTCAAGCCGCGGGTAAGGCGGTAGTAGGCGCGTCTGCCACTGGGACCATCGACGCGGTGTTGGATGGCGAAACCGGCCTACTATTCCCGATAGGTGATGTGCCCGCGCTTGTCGATACGATGGCGAAGCTTATAACTGACAAAGCTTTGGCCAGTAAGCTAGCGCGCGCCGGCCAGGAAAGAGTCAAACGCGAGTTTCAGCAAGAGCAGAACTGGGAGGCGCTTTGCAGAGAATATCTCTCGTTCCTGCAAATGAAAGAGCCGCCGCGAGCCCTACTTTCTTATACAGGAAAGAATAGCAGTTTAGTTGATGTGCCCAACAAGTAGCCCTCCTTGAAAAACGTTTCAACAAAATCAAGCAACGAAATTCGCTTTGAAGAACCAGTCGTTTCTTTATCCCTGGTCCTTCGCACTTCTCGAAATTATCTGCCCGAGGCGGAATGCTCAAGAATATGTTCGCCAATTCTAGTCGTCTCAACGAGGAACGCGCTCGTAAGACCATTCGACGCGTTAAGACTCTAATGCTGCCCGTAGCACTGCTCGCCGTTGTCAGAACCCTCGTAACGTGTAGTGCTACATCAGGGTCGCCCTTTCAGCTCTGGGCCGTCTCTGGTTTGGTCCGAGTGGGTAAGACCGACGCTCCTGGGTCGACTACTTCCATCAGCCTGTCCGGCGCGCGCGGCGAAACGGTGGACGCTCAGGTCATCGTGCAGGCGCCTTCTGGCGGCCTGTCCAACGTGAACGTGAGCGCCTCAGCACTCACCGGCCCGGGCGGCGCCACTATCCCAGCTTCCAATATCACTCTCTACCGCGAATACTATCTCTCCGTCACCGGCACCGCCAGTTACGGCGGCGGCAGTAATCCTCCGCTCGGCTCAGGCACCTACCCCGAGCCCCTCATCCCCTTCAACGATCCGGAGACAGGCTCGTCGCTGTGTGGAACGGCCGCCATCCTCAAAGCCTGCTATGCCAGCGTCGGCGCCGGGCAGAATCAACCCTACTGGATCGACATTTCCGTCCCCCGCGGAGCAGCCAACAGCCCTCCAGGAACGTATACTGGCACTGTCTCGATCACAAGTACGCAGTACACAGCGAATATCCCGGTCGCTCTGACGGTGTGGAACTTTGAGCTTCCCATTCAGCCCTCGGAACTGTCTCTGTGGTCGCTCTGGCCTCCCGCTGCCGGGAACACCACGACAACCCTAGCAACAGCCTTGATGCGCAACAAAGTCATGAGCTGGCACGATGTTCCAGCCAACGCCGCTTCCGATATCACTAATTTTGGCCTCAATCGCTCGGGACTGGAAGGATCCCTCCATATTCAGATTCAGTGCAACGGCTCCTACATCAATATGCCCTCGACGAGCCAAATCAACACGGCGGTGGCCAGTTTTCCGCCAAGCTTGGGGCTGGATTTATACGTCGCCGACGAAACAAATGATTGCCCCGGCGCTAATGCGGCGCTTAAGAGTGTCGGAACCATCGTCCATTCCGCTAATCGTCAGGTCAAGACCATGATGACCATCAACGCCGTGGACTCCAATCTATTCGGGGCCATCGACCACTGGGTGCTGCTCGATTCCGTCCAACAGTGGCCCGCTCTCCCCTTCACCAGCGGCGGCGACCTCTGGAGCTATACCAGTTGCAACGCCGGCTTCGGCAACACTCCAGAATGGATGGTCG
>Ga0137361_10001026_pt1 | contig 16757 bp, 15 predicted proteins | sample Mad1_80_16metaG_FD_104923 | JGI IMG/M metagenome (GOLD analysis project Ga0137361, IMG submission 104923) | Vadose zone soil microbial communities from Angelo Coast Range Reserve, California, USA - Mad1_80_16 metaG | ecosystem: Environmental > Terrestrial > Soil > Vadose zone | place: USA... | reverse complement strand
TGCGATGACGCCGCAGTAGGGGCCACCGAAGCCGAGAGGCACACCGAAGGATTGTGCCTCCATCGCGATCACGTCAGCCTGTCGCGGTGGCTCGACGATGCCCAGCGAAACTGCCTCCGCAATCGATACCACCAGCATCGCCCCTTTCTTATGAGCGATTTCAGCGATAGCGGAGGTGTCTTCAATCGTTCCGAAGAAATTCGGCGATTGAACCAGGACGCAGGCCGTGTCCGATGTAATGGATTTTCCCAGCTCCTGCAAATTCAGCCGGCCGTCGTCGTCGAACGGGCAGGTGGAGAGCGGTAGATTTTGATGATGGGCATAGGTGGCCAGCACCTCGCGATATTCCGGATGCACACTTCGCGCAATCACCACCGAGCGGCGAGCGGTGACGCGCACGGCCATCATCACCGCTTCGGCGGCAGCGGTGGAGCCGTCGTACATGGAAGCGTTGGCTACTTCCATGCCGGTCAGCTCGCAGATCATGGTCTGGAATTCAAAGATGGATTGCAATGTGCCCTGAGAAATCTCTGCCTGATAGGGAGTGTAAGCAGTCAGGAACTCACCGCGTGAAATGAGGGAATCGATGATGACCGGCCGGTAGTGAGAGTAGGCCCCGGCGCCGAGGAAGGTCGCGTAGTTATCGCCGTTCTCGCGGGAGCGCTCGCGAAACCAATCCACGATTTCTGACTCGGCCATCTGGCGTGGCACTTTGAGATCCCGCCCCAGGCGATATTCGGCGGGAATGGGAGCGAACAAGTCGTCGATCGAGCTGGCGCCCATGGCTTGCAGCATGGCTTTTCGGTCGGCGGGCGATTTGGGTAGATAGCGCATAGAACTTCTTTAGATGTATCTCGAGGTCAGTTTGATTACTGAATTGGACGGCGATTGCGTTATCCGGAGATCACCCCTCCTCGGCGACGAATTTTTCATAGTCGGAGGCGGAGAGCAACGAATTCAGCTCAGCCGGATCTTTTAGTGCAATCTTGATCATCCAGGCGCTATGCGCGTCTTTATTGATGTTTTCGGGCGCGGTCGCCAGCTCTGCATTGACTTCCGTCACCGTGCCGGAAACGGGTGCATACAAATCCGAAACGGCTTTTACTGACTCAACCGAACCGAAGGGCTTGCCAGAAGCAATCTCGGAACCAATCTTGGGCAGATCGACGAAAACAATGTCACCCAGCGAGTCCTGGGCGTGGTGCGTGATGCCGATGGTGGCGTTATTGCCATTGGCTTTGATCCATTCGTGCTCTTTGGTGTATTTGTAGTCGGCTGGATAGGTCATCGTGGCTTCTTAGCTCCTGGTCTCTTGCTCTTCGTTTTCCAAAGGCCTCTGCTTCCCCCTTGGGTCCGCGGTTAAAGCTTTTTCGGTCTCTTATAGAAGGGAGTCGGCACCACTATGGCCTTCACTCCCTGCCCACGGATTTCCACTTTCAATTCGGTGCCCAGGGCCGCGCACTCGGGCGGCACGTAGGCTAGCGCAATGTTTTTTTTCAGAAACGGCGCTGGTGAGCCGCTGGTTACGTAACCGACCGCACCGCCGTCGTTGCCGAGCACCCTATAACCATCGCGGGCGATGCCCCGGTCAACCATCTCCAGCCCCACCAAGGTACGCTTCAGGCCCTCAGCCTTTGCTTTTTCCAGAACCACACGCCCCATGAAGTCTGGCTTCTCCATTTTGCAGAAGCGATCCAGGCCGGCTTCCCAGACATTGATGGTGTCAGAAATTTCGTGTCCGTACAGCGGCAGCTTGGCTTCCAGACGCAGTGTGTTGCGGGCACCGAGACCGCAGGGAACGACCCCGAACTCGTTGCCTACTTCCAGTAACCTGTTCCATACCCAGGCACTGGTGGCTTCGTCGGAGGGCACGTAAATTTCGAACCCGTCTTCTCCCGTGTAGCCAGTGCGAGCGATGAGGGTATTTAGCAGGAAACGCCGCAGCGAACCCCGCTCCAGCACGATCCCGCCTCGAGTAACCCAATAAAACTTCACCGCCGAGAGGTCTGCGTTTGTAAGCTTCTGCAGCAGATTCACGGCCTTCGGGCCTTGAATCGCGATCTGAGTAAAGTCGTCGGAAAGGTTTTCTACCTTGCAATTGAACTGGTGACTATTGTCGCGTACCCAGTTGAAGTCCTTTTCGCGAGTGCCAGCGTTAATCACCAGCAAATACTCATCCTCCCCGATACGGTGGACAACCACGTCGTCGACGAAGGTCCCCTGGGGATAGAGCAGCGCCGAATACTGTGCCTGACCCACGGCGAGCCGCGAGGCATCGTTCATGGAAAGGTGCTGCACCGCCGCCATGGCCTCGGGTCCGGCGAAGCGGATATCGCCCATGTGGCTGACGTCGAAGATGCCCACGCCCGTACGCACGGCGTTGTGCTCGGCGATAATGCCACCAGCTGAAGGGTATTCGACCGGCATCTCCCAGCCGTTAAATTCAACCATTTTTGCGCCCATCTGACGATGAACAGGGTTAAGCGCCGTCTTGCGGATGGCTGGCGCGGCGGCCTCAACGGAGGGCAATGAAACCTCGATCAAAAGCAGTGGCTGAGCTGCTGAAATGGTGAGACTGATTACCCTAACACGCGCTTGGCGATGGCTTCAACTGATGGTTACCAACGGAACTTTCCCTGCCCGCAGACCCGCGCTAGAGTTCGGCCATGGCCACTACCACGAAGAATAAGTATCGCTGCATGCAGTGCGAGATGATCGAAGAAAAGTGTGCATGCGAAAAGTATTGCTGCTCCTGCCAGGGACAGATCGACATCCGCCTGTGCAGCGATGGTCTTTATTATTGCTCGCCTTGCCGGGAAGCGTGCGGCTACAGAGTCACGGACTAGGCTGCACCCTTCAGGCCGGCACCTCCTTCGCTTCTAACGACGGAACCGGATTTCTCGCCGCAGCCATCCCCTCGACTTATCGGCCATCCCCGCTCAATGTTTCAACTGCACCACTTCGGCGGCACAGGAATGGACTACAATTCTTGGGCGAAGGAGGAAAAATTATGGCAACCGTACTATCGAGCGTTCGCATGGACGACAAAGTCACAAGTTACATTTCCCAGAATCGCAAGATGCTCATTAACGGGAAGTGGGTGGAAGCCGCCTCCGGCAAGACATTCCCAACGTATAACCCTGCCACCGGCGAGGTTTTGGCTCGGGTGGCGGAGGGAGGACCCGAAGACATCGACCGCGCGGTCAAGGCGGCTCGCGTCGCTTTCGAAGCCGGCCCGTGGTCCCAGATGACACCTTCGGAGCGAGGGCGCGTGATCTGGAAGCTCGGGGATTTGCTGGAGCAGAATCTGGAGGAATTTGCCGAGCTGGAAATGCTCGACAACGGCAAACCTCTGAAGGTAGCGCGAGTCGCAGACGTCCCTCTGGCAGTGGACCTGTTCCGCTATATGGCCGGCTGGGCGACGAAGATTGAAGGCAATACCATTCCGATTTCCGGCGGCACAAAGTTTCTGGCTTACACCTTGCGCCAGCCGGTGGGAGTTGTTGGTCAGATCATCCCCTGGAATTTCCCATTGCTCATGGCAGCCTGGAAGCTGGGACCGGCGCTGGCCACAGGATGCAGTGTGGTGATTAAGCCAGCCGAGCAAACCCCGCTGTCCTGCTTGCGGCTGGGCGAACTGATCCAGGAAGCGGGAATTCCCGACGGAGTGGTGAACATTGTCCCCGGCTATGGCGAAACCGCAGGCGCTGCCCTGGCGGCGCATCCTGACGTCGACAAAATTGCCTTCACCGGTTCCACCGAAGTCGGCAAACTGATTCTTCAGGCAGCCGCTGGGAACCTCAAGAAGGTTTCGCTGGAACTGGGTGGCAAGTCGCCCAATGTTGTTTTTGGCGACGGCGATGTGAAGACGGCAATCGCCGGCTCGGCCAGCGCCATCTTCTTTAACCACGGACAGTGCTGCTGTGCCGGATCTCGGCTGTATGTGGAGAAAAGCATCTTCGACGAAGTGGTCGAGGGCGTGTCCGCAAAAGCAAGAAAGATCAACGTCGGCCCCGGGTGGGAAGCATCCAGCGATATGGGGCCGCTGGTGTCCGAAGAACAGCTCAACCGGGTGTGCGGCTACCTTGAATCCGGACTCTCCGAGGGCGCGAAGGCCGTGGTCGGAGGCGAGCGGCACGGCGACAAAGGATACTTTGTCAAGCCAACCGTGCTGGTCGATACCACCGAAAATATGAAAGTGGTCCGCGAGGAAATCTTCGGCCCGGTGGTTTCCGCAATTCCTTTCACCGATTACGATGACGTGCTTAAGCAAGCCAACGACACCGTGTACGGACTGGCTGCGGGGATTTGGACGCGCGATATCGGGAAAGCGCATCGCCTGGCCTCGCAATTGCGCGCCGGGACGGTGTGGATCAACTGCTACAACGTATTCGACGCCGCCCTGCCATTTGGCGGGTACAAGCAGTCTGGCTGGGGCCGCGAAATGGGGCACGATGCACTGGAGTTGTACACCGAGGTAAAGTCGGTCTGCGCCGCTCTTTAAGAGTGCCCCACAAGAAGAGTGCCCCACAAGTTCGACGGGAAATGGTTCGGCGGGGAAGCTTCGGCTTTCCCGCCTTTTTTCTACAATGGCCCCATGGAGCGATCCCTATCGATCGAGCCCCTCACCGCTGATCATTGGGAAGCCGTACGTTCCATCTATCTACAGGGAATCGCAACCGGAAATGCCACGTTCCAGCAGACGTTTCCCGGTTGGGAAGAATGGGACGCTGGACACTTGCGAACCTGCGGGACGATCGCGCGGTCGGAGCAGGACATTGTCGGTTGGGCCGCGCTGAGTCCGGTATCCATGCGGCCTGTATACCGCGGAGTGGCGGAAGTCAGCATCTACGTGGCCGAGTCGGCGAGAGCTTGTGGCATCGGAGCAAAGCTCCTGGCAGGACTGATCGCCGATTCCGAGGCAGAAGGGATTTGGACTCTGCAGGCTGGCATCTTTCCGGAAAACACGGCGAGCATCGAACTCGACACCAGGGCAGGATTCCGAATGGTGGGCACACGTTCTCGACTCGGATGTATGAATGGGCATTGGCGTGACGTTGTGCTGCTGGAGCGCCGAAGTCTCATGGTCGGCAGTTAACGCAAAGGCCCCACCCCTTACGCCCAAGCCGCGCCCGTGTTATGTTCAATTTCCCTCTAATTTGAGCGCAATCCGTCTCGAGCATGATTCGTTCTTATAAAGGAAAGACGCCGGTGCTTCCGGAGTCCTGTTACGTGGACGACTCGGCGCAAATCATTGGCGATGTGGTTCTGGGTGAGCACGCTAGCGTCTGGATGAATGCCGTGTTGCGTGGCGACGTACACTCCATCGTGTGGGCGCGTATTCGAATATTCAGGATTGCAGCGTGCTGCATGGCATGAAGGAGCAGTACGACGTTTTCCTGGGCCAGTACGTGACAGTGGGTCACTCGGTAACGCTGCACGGCTGCACAATTGAAGGACGCTGCCTGATCGGGATGGGGTCGATCATCCTGAATGGGGCCCGCATCGGGGCAGGTTCAATCATTGCAGCAGGCACGCTGATTCCGGAGAAAACGATTGTGGAGCCGGGGTCACTGTGGATGGGCTCTCCGGGAAAGTTCCACCGCAAGCTGGATGAAAAGGACCAGGAAAGCATCATGCGGTACGCGAATAATTATTTGGGATACAAAGATTCGTATTTGAGGGAGAGAAAGTAAAAGACAGTGGTTCGTGGTCAATAACGAGAAGCTAGTAGCTAGAAGCTCATGATTAAAGCTGTCCGAGGCACGCGCGACCTTCTTCCGCCGGAAACAGCGTTGTGGAATTTTGTCGAGGCAGCGGTGCGCGATGTGTTTCGCGCCTACAACTTCCACGAGATTCGCACCCCGATCTTCGAGGCCACCGAACTCTTCGCCCGCGGAGTGGGCGAGGAAACCGATGTCGTAGCGAAGGAGATGTACACCTGGGAAGACCGCGGACGGGCCCAGAGCGACAAAGGCCAGTCGCTCACTCTTCGCCCCGAAAATACCGCCAGCGTGGTGCGTGCCTACATCGAGCACAAACTTTGGGAGCGCGGACTGCAGAAGCTCTACTACATCGGTCCTCAGTTTCGGCGGGAGCGGCCGCAAAAGGGGCGGTATCGCCAGTTTTACCAGATTGGGGCGGAGGTCATTGGGCCGACGAGCGCGGGCAGCGAGTCTCCCGCGCGGGATGCGGAAGTGCTGGAGCTTTTGGCGACTTTGCTCGACCGACTTGGCATCAAGGACTGGACGCTGGAATTGAATTCGGTTGGTTGCACCAACGATCGCGCTGCCTACAACGAAGCCTTGCGCAAGGCGCTCGAGCCTGTCGTTTCCGGTATGTGCGAAGATTGCCAGCGCCGTGCCGTCACCAATCCTTTGCGCGTGTTTGATTGTAAAGTTCCAGACGACCAGCCCATCATCGAGAAGCTGCCCCGGATCAGCCAGTTTCTGGATGAGGGTTGCCGTGAGCATTTCGAACAGGTGCAGGCAATCCTCAAAGCGGTCGACATTTCCTACACGCTCAACGATCGCTTGGTGCGGGGACTCGACTATTACACCCGCACTGCGTTCGAGTTTACCCACCGAGCTTTGGGCGCGCAGAACGCGATTCTTGGCGGCGGCCGCTATGACGGGTTGTCGGAATCGCTGGGTGGTCCGCAAGCTCCCGGCATCGGATTTGCCATTGGCGAAGACCGGCTGGTGCTGGCGCTTCAGGAATCGGCCGAGGCGGTGCAGCGCAAATCGGATGTTTACATCGCGCCTTTTGGGAACGGCATGGACCGCGAGGCGGCAAGCCTGGCCCGGGAGCTGCGCCGTCACGACCTGGTGGTTGAGCTGGGAGATGAAACTTTTCGGATGAAGAAGTCGCTGGAAACAGCCAGCAAGATTGGGGCACGCTTTGCCTTGATCGTTGGCGAAAACGAGGTCAAGTCGGGCTGGTTCGCGCTGAAGAATCTGGAAACCAGCGAGCAGGTTTCGGTCCCGCGTGCTGATTTGGCCAGGAAGATTCAGGCGGGATAATCGATTTCGAATTGTACTCTGCTACGGGAGGACTATGAGAAAGCTCGGGTTCATTGCCTGCTTTTTCTGTTTCTCAATTGCCGCCTTCGCGCAAGCTTCAGGGAATCAGCCCAAACCTCTGACTCCGCTGGAGCAGACGCTGATTGCCAGCACCAAAGCAATTCCGGAAGCTCAGAAAGCCAAAGATGTGGCGTTCCTGAAACGCACCTTGACCGACGATTTCCTTGCGGTGGGGAGCGAAGGCAAGGTTCATGACAAAGAGGAAATGGTGGGGAGTGCCCGCGACGGTGAACTGAAAGACTATTACGCCTACAATCTGCAGGTGGTGCCGGTCAACCACGAGGCCGCCATCGTCACCTACGACTGCGTCATTCACATGCCCGAGGGCGATGCGCCGGGCATGGCACCGCGTTATCAGCATATCTCCGATCTCTGGGTGAAACAGGATGACCAGTGGCGGTTGAGGTTCCAGCAGTCAACGGCGGCGCGGCCGATTGACTGAGTACGAGCGGGACGCTCGCGCCTACATTTATAATCTTTGATTCGCGAACGGCGATTCGCTCACCACGATTCGCTCACCGCGATCCGGCTTACGGCCGCATTCTCCACTGAAGGGCACAACTTGCTCGATTTTCTAGGCGATTTACGACGTACACACATGTGCGGCGCTTTGCGTCCGCCGGACTCGGGCAAGAAGGCCACGCTCATGGGTTGGGTGAACCGGCGGCGCGATCTCGGCAACCTCATTTTTATTGATATTCGCGACCGCAGCGGTGTAACTCAAGTTGTGTTCAACAAGGAGCGTGATCCGGCGATTCACCAAAAGGCCGAAGCGCTGCGCAACGAGTACGTCATCGCCGTAGTGGGTACGGCCAAGCAGCGGGTTCCAGACACGGTGAACAAGAACATCGCCACCGGGGAAGTGGAACTGATCGCGGAGGAGTTGCGCATCCTCAACGAATCGAAGCAACCGCCGTTTCTGCCCAGCGAGACCGTGCTGCCCAATGAGGAGATGCGTCTCAAGTATCGCTACATCGACCTACGCCGCGATGCCCTGCAGCACAACATCGAGCTGCGGCACAAGGTTGCACTGGCCATTCGCGACTATCTTTCGGCGCAGGGATTTTTCGAGATCGAAACGCCGTTCATGACGCGCTCCACGCCCGAAGGCGCGCGCGACTATCTGGTGCCCAGCCGGGTGCAGCCGGGGAGCTTCTACGCCCTGCCGCAGTCGCCGCAAATGTTCAAACAGATCCTGATGATTTCGGGATTCGACAAATATTTCCAGATTGTGCGCTGCTTCCGCGACGAGGACCTGCGCGCCGACCGCCAGCCGGAATTTACCCAGATCGATCTGGAGATGTCGTATCCGCAGCCCGAACGGGTGTGGGAAGTGGTCGAGGGCTTCCTGACTGCGGCATTCAAAGCTGCCGGAAGCGAGATCAAGGCGCCGTTTCCGCGCATGAGTTACGACCAGGCCGTGCGGCTGTATGGCAGCGACAAGCCTGATATGCGATTGCCCGCGATGGTGGATGTGCGGGAGGCGTTCACAGCCGAAGAACTGGAGAAATTCCAGACGACATTCAAGGTTCGCCAGGATGTTGCTCCTCTTCTCATTCGAATTCCGAAAGCCGGCGAAATGTCCGGAACCGAGCGGCGAACCATTGGAACTTACGGAGCCTTCGCACACGCGCAGGGGACGTCATCGGTGAGCTTGATGACCGACCCAAATCGCTTTGCCAAGGAATATCCCAATTCGCTCGAACCAATTCTCAAAGCAGCCGAAGTCGAGCCGGGCGATTTGTGGTTGCTGGTGGTGCGCAAGACGGAGTCGAGGCAAGACCCGCTTCAGTTCTTCCAGACTTGCGGGCAGCTCCGGCTCGATCTCGCTCAAAAATACGCAGCCAAGCACGGAGCTTTTGCCAAGACCGGCGACCCTGTGAAAGATTTCCGATTTCTTTGGGTGACTGATTTCCCCATGTTCGAGTGGGACGGAGAGAGCAAGCGCTGGAATGCGGCTCACCATCCCTTCACTTCGCTGCACGACGAAGACATGGCCAAGCTGGAGACCAGTTTCGACTCAATCCACGATCCTCAGTCTCCGCTGGGTGAAGTTCGCGCGCTGGCTTATGACGTGGTGCTCAATGGTACCGAGCTGGGTTCCGGCTCGATCCGTATTCATCGCCGGGATATTCAGAGCAAGATATTTCGCGCTCTGGGTATGACCGAGGAAGAGGCGCGCTCACGCTTCGGCTTTTTTCTAGAGGCCCTGGAATACGGCACACCTCCTCACGGCGGCATCGCGCTAGGACTGGATCGAATCGTGATGATCCTGGCCGGAGCGGACAGCTTGCGCGAAGTCATTCCCTTCCCCAAGACCGCGAGAGCGGTGGATTTAATGGTGGACGCGCCGACTCCGGTGAGTGAGGCGCAGTTGAAGGAACTGGGGATAGAGGTGAAGAAGTAAGGCTGTGGCTGGAGGGCGCTTTCAGAGAGTTCTTATGCCGGCCTGAAGGCCTGCCCCACGCTCGGATCACCTAGCTGCCGGGCCTGATGTCTGCTGCACTCTCAGATCGAACACTGTACGCAGTGATGGCCCGTCGCTTCCGAAACGGACTGGCAGAAGGGGTGGAGCAGGGCTTCCCGCCCCGCATTGCAGGCGGCCTATGCAGCTGGCTTTGGTCAGATTGTCCTTCCTGCCTTGAAACTCGACTAGTGCTGAAAGCGTCAGGTCTTATTTTCCTTGCTCTCGGAGCTTGAATCTCTGCAGCTTGCCGGTTGCCGTCTTCGGCAGGTCATCGAAGAATTCTACCCATCGCGGGCGCTTGAAGACTGGCAACCGGCTGACCACAAATTCCTGCAGTTCGCGGGCGAGGTCGGGTGTTCCTGCGACGCCGTTTTTTAGAACCACACAAGCGGCCGGCTTCAGAAGTTGGTCGTTGTCCTGGCGACCGATGACCGCCGCTTCCAGCACGGCGGGATGCTCAATCAGCACGCTTTCAATTTCGATCGGGCTCACCCACACACCGCTGCACTTGAGCATGTCGTCGGAGCGGCCCACATACCAGAAATATCCATCCGCATCCAGATAATACTGGTCACCGGTGCGGATCCAGTTGCCTTCGATCGTGCTCTTGGATTTCTCGTGCTGGTTCCAGTAGTGGGAGCAGGTCGAGTCGGACTGGACCAGCAGGTTGCCGATGTCGCCAGGCTTCACGGGCTGCCTGTTTTCGTTCACGATCTTCGCTTCGTAGCCGGGAATGATCTGTCCGCTGGAACCCGGACGGACCGCGCCCGGGCGATTGGCGATGAACACGTGCAGGATTTCGGTGGAACCAATCGCGTCCAGAATCTCGACGCCGAACCGTTCTTTGAAACGGTGGAAAAGGGCGGCGGGTAAGGCTTCACCGGCGGAGACACCATAGCGGATAGAGGAGAGATCAAAGTCTGACGTACCCGGACGGCCGGGGGTGGCGGTCCCCAGGTGAACACTGCCGGGCTCATAGGCCAATAGCGCGGCATAATTCGAGGGCACGGAGAAAAACAGCGTCGGCCGGTGGCGTTCGATGATATCGAACACGTGTTGCGGCTTGGGCGGGCCTGGCCACAGGATGCTGGTGCCGCCAACCGCCAACGGGAAATAGAGCGCGTTGCCCAGTCCGTAGGCAAAAAACAGCTTCGCGGCGCTGAAGCAGCGATCCCTTTCCGTCATGGCCAGAATGCCCTTGGCGTAGCGCTCGGCGCAAACCACCATGTCATGCTGCAGATGGACGCAGGCTTTGGGAAAGCCGGTAGAGCCCGACGAGTAGAGCCAGAAAGCAGCATCATCTTTGCTGGTCGGCTCGGCTTCGAGGTCCGGGGGATTCTGCTGGAGCAGCTCGTCGAAGCGCAAGGTGTCCACCGGCGCTTTAGCGTCCACTACGATGGTGTGCTTCAGATAGCGGAGTTGCTCCCTGGGAAAGGCTTCAATCTGGGGATAGAGCGATTCGCTGACCACCGCAACCCGCGCCCGCGAGTTGTTCAATATGTATTGATAGTCGGCCGGCTTGAGCAGAGTGTTGACCGGCACCGGAACCGCGCCGATCTTGATGGCGCCGAAAAAACTGATGGCGAACTCGGAGCCGTCGAGCAGGAGCAGGAAGACGCGCTCCTCAATGCGGACACCGAGCTTGCGCAAACCGTTTCCGAAGCGGTTTACGTCTTCCCAGAGCTGGTGGTAACTGACGCGGGCGCCTTCGGCCTCGATGGCGGTCTTCTCTCCGCGGCCTTCCTGCAAATGGCGATCGATGAAGTAGGTGGCGGCGTTGAACTGTTCAGGAAGCAGAATGGGAGCGCCCCAATTCATTTGGCGGCGACGCGCTTACGAAAACTGCGCAGGATAATTACGCCGCTGACGCCAAAGCTAGCAACCGCTCCCAAAGCCAGGGCTTCAGTGAATTGCGGCCTTAGATGGAGCAAATCTCCACAGAACGCCGCCAGGGCAAAAAGAATGCCCACGACGTTCAGCCAGGCCGGCGAACGCGAGGATTGCGCCCGATCCTGGTTCTGCAGGCGCAGCTGCAGCAGGACCGCCGCCAATCCGACAGCCCCCATCACCACCACCGCCAACGGGCTGAAGAACGCCCCGCGGTTGGTGAATAGCACGATGAGGGCCAGCGCTCCGCATAGCAGACCGGAGGCGATCACCGTCCAACGGCGCGAGCGGTACTCATGCTTATTCACTTTCACCTCGAACGCGAAAACCCATTGTAGACAGAGTGAGTCGCCATGCAAACACGAAGTTACGGTGTCGATCTCAGTCCCGATGGCGGGGCGGCCATTGCCCCGGCAGTCGCGTCCGGAGGGAGGTAATAGAAAAGATTGTTTTTCCGAGCTTGTCCACTGGCTGACGTTGATTCAGGCAAGCAAACGCGTCGGGGAGGATAAGTGGCGGGGAAGACGTCACAGGGGCACAAAGCCCGAGCGACCTAGCGATTGCAACCCACTGGCTTCTTCGGAAAGGAAGCAGTATAGGGGATCGCCCACCGACTATTTAAATCACCACGGCCTCTTGGTACTCCCCAAACACTTTTCTCATTGTGTCCGAGACTTCGCCGACCGTGGCGTTGGCTTCGACGGCGGCAAGGATGTGGGGCATCAGATTGGTGTGGGAGCGGGCGGCATCTTCGATTCGCCGCAGCGCGGCTTGCCAGGGGCCGGGATCGCGGCGGAGGCGCAACCCACGCAGGCGTTCCACCTGTTTGCGCTCCAGCGACTCGTCAATGCGTTGGATGAGGATGGGCTTTTCTTCGTCCACGGCAAAGCGGTTTACGCCCACCACCACCGCTTGCTCGCGATCGACCTGCTGCTGGTACTCGTAGGCGGCATTCTGGATTTCCTGCTGCACGTAGCCGCGCTCCAGGGCTTCGATCATGCCCCCGAGAGCTTCGATCTTTTCCAGATATGCGTTCGCCCGCGTTTCGATTTCGTTAGTCAAGGTTTCGACGTAATACGAACCCGCCAGCGGGTCAACGGTGTGCGGAACTCCGGATTCGTAGGCCACGATCTGCTGGGTGCGAAGAGCGATCCGCGCGGCCTGTTCGGTGGGCAGAGCGAGAGCTTCATCGTAAGAATTGGTGTGTAGCGACTGCGTGCCCCCGAGCACCGCGGCCAGCGCCTGCAGGGCGGTGCGCACGATGTTGTTCTCGGGCTGCTGCGCGGTGAGGGTGGAGCCTGCGGTCTGGGTATGGAAGCGCAGCATCCAGGAGCGAGGGTCTTTCGCCTTGAAGTGCTCACGCATGATGCGCGCCCACATGCGGCGGGCGGCGCGGAACTTGGCCACTTCTTCGAGAAAATTGTTATGCGCATTGAAGAAGAATGAAATCCGGGGGGCAAACTTGTCGATGTCGAGTCCGGCGTCGATGGCTGCCTGAACGTAGGCGATGCCATTGCCTAGAGTGAATGCGACTTCTTGAACGGCGGTCGATCCCGCCTCGCGCATGTGGTAGCCGGAGATGGAAATCGTATTCCACTCGGGCACATTCTGGTTGGCCCAGGCAAACAGGTCGGTGATGATCCGCATGGCCTGTTGCGGCGGGTAAATATACGTGCCTCTGGCAATGTATTCCTTGAGCACGTCGTTTTGCACCGTACCGGAAAGCTTACGAATGTCTGCGCCTTGGCGGCGGGCTACGGCGACATAAAGCGCCAGCAGAATTGACGCCGTCGCGTTGATGGTCATCGAGGTCGAGATCGTGGTCAGCTCGATGCCATCGAAGAGGCGCTGCATGTCCTCAACCGAATCAATGGCTACGCCGACCTTGCCGACCTCCCCGACCGCTAGGGGGTGGTCGGAATCCAGGCCGATTTGTGTAGGCAGGTCAAAGGCGACCGACAGACCGGTGGTGCCGTTGGCCAGCAGGTACTTGTAGCGTCGGTTGGATTCCTCGGCATCGCCCATGCCCGCGTACTGGCGCATGGTCCACAGACGGCCGCGATACATGGTGGCTTGCACGCCGCGGGTAAAAGGATATTCACCGGGATATCCCAGTTCGTGTTCCTGGTCCCGGCTGTCCAAATCGAAGGGCGCATACAGCGGGCGGATCAGGATATGCGAGGAGGTTTCATGATCGGCGGGTGCGCGGCTGGCGGCTTTGAGCTTGTCGGTCATGACGAACAGTCGTCGGTCATCAGTCGTCGGTGTCAGGAAATCAAAGACTGCTGCCGACTGGTCCTGACGACTGACGACTGTGTTTCAACCTTTCTTCCATACCCGCCAAAACGAGGTCACACCGAACCAGACGAACGTCAGGGTGAAAACAATTGCAACCACTACTCGCCCGGTGGTAGTTTGGCCGGCCTGATAGCGGGCGAATTCCCGAAAGAACGCGACCCCGCCAATGAAAGCTAAAGCCAGGAAAACAAAGCCCGTGACCTCTAACCAGAGCTGATGCAGGACGCGTCCGAAATGAGACGCCGTGGTGCGCGCGCCTTTAAACACCGCGCTGACGGTCCGATTCCGTCCGGCAGACTGGGCAACGACCCGGGCCAGAATGGTCAATTTGCGTACGGTCGAAAGCTTCGTCATCAGCGTCGATTTTAACAGTGTTCGGGGTTACAATTACGGACGTGGCGGTAAGGGTTACGAACCGGGTAACCGGTTACCGCATCTAACGAGTGTAGGGGAGTCGGCAGGCTGCCGAAGTCATTCTCAGGGGGGAATGTGGACCAGCAATTAAAGCAGTTGATGAAAGAACTGGGTGAAGCAATCAATGAATCGCTAGCCGATAGCGAACAGATTGCCGAGGTCGTTGCCAAAATCAAAGACGGCGGATACGACATCTTCCTGGTGCTGGAAGCCACAATCGGAGTTAGCAAGCCGGGCGAGAAGTCCGATGACAAGACTTCCATGGTCACCACGCTCACCACGAATCCCGAGTTCAAGATCAGCGATCAGGACCTCAAGTTCCTAAAGTCGCTGCGCATCAAGATCGAAAACGACGCCGCGTGACAGTCGTCAGTCTGCGGTCGTCAGTCTTCCGTCGTTAGTCTTCAGCAACCCAGCCTCCCACGCTTCTTTGCGACCTTTGCGCTGCCTTCGCGGCACGGTTTCGTCAACATTGCCAGAGACTATGCGAATGAAATTGGGTTGCTGAAGACTGACGACTGCGGTCCCCCATCTGTTACACTGTCGCGTTCCGCCGCCCTGGAAAATAATGGACTGCGGGGCTTCCCTGGGTCTGCACGCTACATCAAAGCCGAGACGCTATGAAGGACACACTGGGAGTCTTGTTGGCCGGCGGCGCGGGCGAGCGGCTTTATCCCCTAACTCGCGATCGCGCCAAACCTGCGGTAACCTTTGGCGGCATCTACCGGATCATTGACGTCACCCTTTCCAATTGCATCAACTCCGACCTACGGCGGGTCTACATCCTCACCCAGTACAAGGCCCTTTCACTGAACCGGCATATCCGCGAAGGCTGGAACATCATGGGCGTGGAACTGGGCGAGTTCGTCGAAGTGCTGCCGCCCATGAAACGGGTGAGCGATCAGTGGTATCAGGGCACGGCAGACGCGGTGTACCAGAACATTTACTCGATCGGTTCGGAGCAGCCCAAACACGTGCTCATTCTCTCCGGAGATCACATCTACAAGATGAACTACGGCTTGATGCTGGACCGGCACAACGATTCGGGAGCGGATGTGACTCTGGCGACAATTCAGATCGACCCCGATGAAGTGTCCCGCTTCGGAGTCGTGGATGTGGACCGCGATCATCGAGTGCTGGGTTTCCAGGAAAAGCCGAAGACAACCGAACTGCGCGTGCCTTCGAATCCCGACAAGGTTTACGCTTCCATGGGCATTTACCTGTTCAATACCGATGTGCTGATCCCCGTGCTTCTGAAAGACGCCGAGGATCCTGGTTCCAGCCACGATTTCGGCAAAGACATCCTGCCTAAGATGGCCGACGATTACAGGGTGTACGCCTACGACTTCGTGGACGAAAACAAGAAAGAGGCTCTTTACTGGCGGGACGTGGGCACGCTGGAGGCGTATTACGAGGCCAACATGGACATCGTGGCGGTATCGCCGGTGTTCAACTTGTACGACTCGGACTGGCCGATCCGCACTCACCAGCGCCAGTACCCGCCGGCCAAATTCGTTTTTGCCGAATCCGGCCGCACCGGCACCGCCGTGGACTCGATCGTTTCCGCAGGCTGCATTGTTTCCGGCAGCATGGTGAAGGACAGCGTGCTGTCGCCCGACGTGCGAGTCAATTCCTATAGCGAAGTAGATAGCAGCATCCTGTTCTCCCACGTGAATGTGGGGCGGCATTGCCGCATCCGGAAGGCCATCATCGACCGCGACGTACACATTCCGGAGGGCACCACGATCGGGTACGACAGCGAGGCTGATCGCCAACGATACTTCGTCACCGAAAGTGGAATCACGGTAGTGACCCGGGATTATTCCCTGTTCGAGAATCCGGTGACGGTAGATTACTTCACCAGCGAGTAGTCAGTGGGTTCCCAGCGACTTATCGCTGGCTGCGGAATGCGCAAACGTCCGTTCCCGTGGAGAGAGCTGAAACCCCCGCTGGTCAGCGTCGTTGTTCCTTTCAGGCGTGCCTACAGAACGCACATCCTGCCCCGCTACCCCCCGAAGTGGTGGCCCATTGTCAAAGGTCCCTCCGGGGACCTTGTTGAAAGAGAGACGGCCTGGTTATTCGCTTTTTATTCGTCTCATATTTTGCCGCCCTGCTACAATGCCTTCGCCTTATTGAAGTACAGAACTTTTGGGGCCACAAAAACGTATCTATAGTGTGATTGTGGTGTTATGGCCCGGCTTGTGCCACGTCCGGGGGACAGACCAGGAGTTCCGGGGAGTGCGGGTTGGAAGACGCCCAGGTCGTTGCTATGTTGGTCCGTCGCTGCGTAGCGGGCGACGTAGTGGCCTGGGAGGAAATCGTGCAGCGCTACAACCGGCGCATCTACAACATCTGCTACCGCTTCGCCGGTTCGGGCGACGACGCCCAGGATCTTACCCAGGAAGTCTTCATCAAGATGTTCCGTACGCTGAGTTCCTACGACGTCGAGCGCGGCGCCTTCATGACCTGGGTCACCACCATCACCCGCAACCTGCTGGTGGACCACTTCCGCAAGAGCAAGCAGGATCGCATGACCGACTCGCTGGACGCAGCCCCGTCCGAACACGAGGACGCGATGCCGCTGAGCGACAAGATCGAGGACAAAGGCC
>Ga0137361_10001023_pt1 | contig 16776 bp, 17 predicted proteins | sample Mad1_80_16metaG_FD_104923 | JGI IMG/M metagenome (GOLD analysis project Ga0137361, IMG submission 104923) | Vadose zone soil microbial communities from Angelo Coast Range Reserve, California, USA - Mad1_80_16 metaG | ecosystem: Environmental > Terrestrial > Soil > Vadose zone | place: USA... | reverse complement strand
TTTGCAGCACGGTGTTGGATGTAGAGAAAAACAGGAGCATTCCAAATCCGGCCACAAACAGAAATGCGAGTGCGATATAAAAATTCCGGCTAAGCGAAATTGCAAGTAGTGCTGCCGAAAACAGCCAGACGCCGCCGAGCGCCAGTCTTCGCGGTGTGAACAGATGCCCGTACGTTGCCACGACCAGCGCTCCGATGAAAGCGCCGCTCCCGCTGGCCGACATCAAAATGCCGTAACTGGTTGCACCGCGATTGAGCACGTCGCGCGCGAAAGCTGGCATCAGCACACTGTACGACCAGCCGAAGACACCCACTGCCAGGAACAGCAACAAAATCGTGCGCACTCGTTGATGTTTCATCGAATAGACGATGCCGTTCCAGGCATGTTCACCGGCAGACACAGTATGTGCCGGTCGGTAAAACGGCGGTAAGCGCATCATCAACAAACCGGCAATTACTGCGACAAACGTCAAGCCGTTCAGAAAAAAACACATCGCGACGCCAACCACACCGATGAGTAAACCAGCGAGGGACGGACCGACTACACGTGCGCCGTTCACGATTGAGCTGTTGAGTGAGATCGCGTTTAGCAAATCCTCGCGGCTTGTCATTTCACCTGTGAACGCCTGACGCGCCGGCATGTCAAAACCCATCGCGATTCCGTTCATCGCGGCCACGATGATGATGAACCACGGCGTTTTAAAACCGAGCCAAGCGCCTGCCGAGAGCAAAAACGCGCAGACCATTTGTGCTGACTGCGTCACGACAAGAATTGATCTTTTCGGATAGAGATCAGCCAGCGAGCCGCCCCAGAGAGAAGAGAGCATCATCGGCGCCGAGCCGATCGCAGATACAAGCCCGAGCCACAATTTAGAATTGGTAATGTCGTAAACGAACCAACTCATCGCGGTTTGCTGCATCCACGTGCCAATCAGCGAGACGAGTTGACCCCAAAAAAACAACCGATAGTTTCGGTGACGCAGGGCGCGAAACGTGGGCCGCCACGTAATACCACCCACGGGTAGGCGGCGCGGCCGACCACTGAGATCTTCCGGGACCCGCGCAGTTTCATTACTCGCCGTCGGCATCACGCATCATGACCAGCAAGGCGGACAATTGCAAAATCGGCATTGTCCATGTGCTAGATTTCAGCGAATGGAAAGCACAGAGGCAATTCTTCTGCGCAAGCGAAAATTCAGTGATACGAGTCTGATTGTCTCGTGGTGCACAGAATCATTTGGGTGTATTCAAACCGTCGCTAAAGGCGCGCGTCGCGTGAAGAGTCCATTTGCCGGAAAGCTGGATTTATTTTTTGAAGCCGAAATCTCCATCGTGCGCAGCCGGAAATCGGATTTGCATACGCTCACGGAACTTGTGCTGAAAAATCCGTTTGCCGGAATTCGCAGCCGCTATCTGCGCACACAGACTGCAGGTTATTTTATCGAGCTAATTGAAATTTGCACCGAGCGAGATCATCGCGAACCGGAATTATTCGGGCTATTGCGTCGCGCGTTCAGCTATCTAAATGAAAACGACCCGACACCACGCGCGATCGCGCATTTCGAGACTGAGTTAGCGCGCATCGCCGGTGTGCATGATGTGACAAGATTGAAAGCCGATCCGGCCTTTGCGCTGGGAAATTTATTCGGGCGACTACCGCTATCTCGCACGCCGCTCTTGAAAACCGTCGCGGCGGAGGCGAAAAAGAATTCAAAATGAAATTGCGATCACGCCATCAATAGCGTTGTCACGTTGAGCGCAGCGAAACATCTGAATTTATTTGCCTCTGTGGACGATCGCCCCAGAATCGAACAGAGATTCTTCGGTTCCCTCAGAATGACATTATGAACTCACGCGTTCCCAGTGTTCTCGCTGCACTCGTAATCAATGCACTTTGCTCCGTTGCGACGGCGAATGAGGCATACAAGTTTGATGCGGCCGGCTCAACCATCGGTTTTGCGGTGCATCAGTTCCTCGGCACCACGCAAGGAAAATTTACACGATTCAGCGGCAAGATCGATGTCGACCGCGAGCATCCGGAGAATTCCGCCGTTACAGCACAGATCGACGTGGGCAGCATCGACACGCGCATCAAAAAACGGGACGATCATTTGCGGAGCCCGGAATTCTTCAACGTGGAAAAATTTCCCCAGATCACGTTCAAGAGCCGAAGCGTGAAGCGGACCGGGCCGCAAAACGGTGACATTGTTGGCGACCTCACAATGCACGGCGTGACCAGATCGGTTACCCTTCACGTGAAATTGTTGACGCCGATAAACGAAACAAACCGGACGCGCTGGGCGGTGACGACCGACCCAATCAACCGGCGCGACTTCAATTTGCTGTTCGCTCCAGCGACCGAGGCTGTTTCCGGCATCAGCCAAACGGTCGCGATCAACATCGAGATTGAGGCGAAGCGCGCAGAGTGAATCGATTACCAGGGATTCCTCGACTTCGCTCGGAATGACGGGATGATGGAAATCATTCCCCTCGGAGATTCGGCGCTGATTGTGCGCGTACGCGAAGAATTTGAGGACGCGCCTGAGGAAACTTTGGAGGAGGTCCTCCGTACATTTCACCGGCTCCGAAGCGCTGCGATTCCCGGAGTGATCGAACTTGCGCCGGCGTATACGAGCGTCGCAGTGTTCTTTGATCCGATCGCGCTCGCGAAAGCGAGCGGGACGCCAGGTGCGCTGTTCGATTGGCTGGCGAAAAGAGTTCGCGAACTTGTAGCCGCGGGCGCTGGGCGCGGCAGACCCGTCAGAAGTACGAGACGCGCTGTACGCGTAGTCGAAATTCCAGCTTGTTACGATCCCGAATTCGCGCTCGATATCGAGCGAGTGGCTGAACACGCACAAATTTCCACGAGCGAGGTGGTGGATCTTCACAGCGCGGCCGAATATCGAGTGAGCTGCATCGGATTTACACCGGGCTTTCCGTTTCTTTCAGGTATGCCTAAGAAATTGGCGATACCGCGACGAGAAACTCCGCGCAAAGAAATTCCCGCAGGGTCGGTTGGGATCGGCGGCGCGCAAACAGGGATCTATCCGCTCCGTTCGCCGGGCGGGTGGAACCTCATCGGCCGCACGCCATTAAAACTTTTTGATCCGACGAAAAACCCGCCTGCGCTTTTGCAAGCAGGTGATCGTGTGCGTTTTCGTGCAATCACACGCGAGGAATTCGATTCATTGAAGCAATGAAGGATCGTCATCCTCGGCGAAGCGAGGGACCTCCCCTTCGCAGTATTGTGCACACGGAATATGTTAATCTGATCGACCAGCTTGTCGGGAGGTCCTTCACCTCGTCCAGGATGACCGCAAAGAGAGAGCTGGAATGCTAAATCATGGCCGCAACCGCCCTCCGTGCTGGTTTCCTCACGTCCGTGCAGGATCTTGGCCGAACCGGATTTCGCGAGTTCGGCGTTTCGACAAGTGGCGCGCTCGACCTATTTGCGCTGCGCGTCGCCAATCTGCTCGTCGGCAACGACGAAGACGCGGCGGGACTGGAAATCACTCTCGGCGGGTTGCAATTGCGCTTCGAGGACGACCGAACCGTTGCCTGGTGCGGCGGCGAATTCGGTGTGCAACTTGGCTCGACGACGTTGCCGGCTGGCCATGCTTGTTTGGTTTCTGCTGGCGATGAATTGAAATTCGGTCCGGCCAAAGTTGGATGTCGGTCCTGGCTTGCAATATCCGGCGGCATCGATGTACCGCTGATGCTTCGAAGTCGATCAACCGATTTGCGCGCGCAATTTGGTGGATTCGACGGACGTCCTTTACGTGATGGAGACGTTGTTCAGCTGGCCAAATGGGCGGGGTCACCGACCCCGACTACAGGTATTTCTTCGTGGACGGCGCCCCACGATTGGGTAAGCCCAGCAAGCCGCGACCCGATTTTGCGTTTCGTCCGCGGAATCGATCGGCACCGCTTCACGGCTTCAACGCTTCAACGGCTAACGAGCGAAGAATTTACTGTCTCACCCGACTCAGACCGAATGGGCGTTCGCTTAGAGAGTCCAGAATTGAAACGGCAGGACAATGTCGATCTTATCTCTGAAGCGGTCGCGCCCGGCACAATACAGGTTCCGCCGAGCGGGAAGCCGATTCTGCTTTTGGGAGATTGCCAAACCATCGGTGGTTATCCCAAAATCGCGCACGTGATCACAGTCGATCTCGGGATTGCTGCACAGCTTCGCGCCGGCGATCACGTTCGTTTTTGCGAAGTCTCGCTAGCTGACGCGCAACACCTTTTGCTCGAGCGCGAGCGACAGTTGGAACTTTTTCGCGTCGGCCTGAGCTTGCACAGGACATGAATTTACGCGTCGACCTAAATGCCGATCTAGGCGAGGGAGCCGGACACGATACCGAGCTGTTCGAGCTCATCAGCTCGGCAAACATCGCGACCGGTTTTCACGCCGGCGATTCCGACACGATGCACGCCGCCATTTCTGCGGCGAAGAAGCATGGAGTTGCTGTCGGAGCGCATCCAAGTTTTTTTGATCGCGAAAATTTCGGACGCAAAGAATTGCAGATAGCTGACCAAGAGGTGTTCGAGGCGGTCGCTTATCAGCTCGGGATTTTTCAAGCGATCGCTTCCGCCCTGGATGTGCAACCCAACCATGTGAAGCCGCACGGCGCGCTTTATAATATGGCCGTAAGCGATGCGAAATTGGCCAACGCAATCGTGCGCGCCATTGCATCAGTCGATCCCAAGCTAATTCTGTATGCGCCGGACAAGAGCGAACTTGCCCGCGCAGGTGAGACGCACGGTTTGCAAATCGCCCGCGAAATTTTCGCAGACCGCAATTACTTGAACGATGGCTGGCTTGTTCCGCGCACGCGGGCGGACGCATTGCTTCGCGATCCAAAAGAAGCAGCCCAGCGCGTCCTGCGAATGTTGCGCGAAGGTAAGGTGCGCTCCGTTGAAGGCTGCGACGTCGATGTGGGCGGCGAAACGATTTGCGTTCATGGCGATACGCCTGGCGCGGTCGAGTTCGCGCGTGAATTGCGAATGCAACTCGAACGTGAAGGCGTCAGAATAATCGCGCCGCAAAGTTCGTCGTGAGCGACACGATCGATCAGCGGCAGCGCTCCGGGCTCGTTCGCGCGCTCGGACCGGTCGACGCGACGATGATCGTGATTGGGTCGATGATCGGGTCGGGCATCTTCATCACCTCAGCGGAATCATCGCGATTGAGCGGTGCACCCGGCTGGCTCCTGCTTGCGTGGGCTTTCGCTGGTTTGCTTACTATTACTGGCGCGTTGTGTTGCTCAGAGCTTGCGACCATGATGCCGCGCGCAGGCGGTGTTTATGTGTTTTTGCGCGAAGCCTACGGACCCTCCATAGGCTTCTTGTATGGCTGGACCCTGTTTCTTGTAATTCAAACCGGCACCATCGCTGCAGTGGCGATTGCTTTTGCAAAATTTCTCGGCGTTTTTGTGCCAACGGTTTCGCCCGACAATTACCTGGTCGCACCGATCTCGTTCGGCGGATACGCGATCAGCTTGTCGCTGGAACAACTGGTCGCGATTGTGTTGATCGCGTTGCTGACGTGGACGAACACGCGCGGGCTTGAAGTTGGAAAAATCATCCAGAACACATTCACCTTTGTAAAAACAACCGCGCTGGCTGCCGTGGTCGTGATCGGCTTGTGCTTAGGCTGGAATGCCAATTCTGCCGCATTGAGCTCAAACTGGTGGAATTCGTGGGCCAACGGCTGGAGCCCGCAGATCGCACAGCCCGGTTTCACATTCGTCGGCGGTTTGGCTCTCGCGCTGCTCTTTGGAAGATCGATGGTCGGTCCACTTTTCGCGCAGACGGCCTGGACAAATGTGACCTTTGTCGGTAGCGAAGTGCGCGACCCGGGAAAGAATCTTGTGCGCGCGCTGGTGGGAGGTTGCAGCATCGTGGTGCTCCTTTATTTGCTCGCCAACCTTGCTTACCTGGCCGTACTGCCGTTTCCGGAAATTGAGCACGCGCCGCAAAATCGCGTAGCGGTGGCAATGATGAACGCCGTGTTTGGTCACCCTGGTGCGATGTGCATGGCGGCAGCGATCATGATTTCCACGTTCGGTTGTAACAACGGGCTGATTCTCTCCGGAGCTCGCGTTTACTATGCGATGGCGCGCGATCGATTGTTTTTCCAAAAAGTTGCGACCACAAATCGTTTTCATGTTCCCGCGGCAGCTCTCGTCGCACAGGCAATCTGGACTGCGTTTCTTGCGTTGCCGTGCACGGTTACAATCAACGCCGCGACACATGAAGTGACTTACGGAAATGTTTATAATCAACTGCTCGAATACATCGTGTCGGCGGATTTGCTCTTTTACGTTCTAATGATTGCCTCGTTGATGGTCTTGCGGCGCAAAAGACCCGATGCAGAGCGCCCATACCGCACCTGGGGTTATCCAATCGTGCCAATTGTTTCAATTCTGCTCGCTGGCCTGCTCATCGTCGATCTTGCATTCCTTACACCGGAAACGTCTGGAATTGGAATCCTGATCGTGTTGACCGGCGTACCGGTTTACTTCTTCTGGCGCAAACTTGCTGCGGCCTGAGCCAATCCATTCGAGTTTGGCGTGCGAATCGTATATCTATGCCTGCAAAATCAAAGAAACAACAAATGGCGGCCGGCGCCGCGTTTGCGGCTAAACGCGGAAAGCGCTCGGAGTTGTCACTGCAAGGTGCGTCGCGCAAGATGGCAAAGTCGGTGAGCGAACGCGAACTGCGCAAGTTCGCGAAGACTAAGCGCAAGAAACTGCCGAAGAAAAAGCGACGATAGAAACAGCTAAAGCCGTTCCATATCGAGCGTCATCCCTTTTGCATTACGGCCATCGCCTCTCTCAAAGGTTCCATGCTCACCTTGCTTGTCCCTGTAAAGGGATGGTCAAGAACATAGACCAAAAATAGGATTGAGGTGATCATTACTGTGAGCGTAGTAGTAATCAGGTATTGCGCCTTGATGTTTTTCATTCCGAAGAAAAAGGTGTAGGACACCGCAAAGACGCCGCCAACAAGTAGGACTAACCAGATAACTGGTGGCACGGTATCGTTCCCCGCAAATATTCTCATTCGACGGTACTGAGCCAGGTTATTTAAACTTCGTAGCGTTTCGGAGTAGAGCTCTCTGTTTGGAATCGATTTCACATCTATCTGATTGAACAATGTTTTGAGCTCCAGGTGAGCTCCGCCGGAATAAACGCTGATCTCTCCCTGTGCCATTCTCGGTACCTCATCGTTATAAACCGAAGCCATGTAATCCCTTAATCCCTGCTGAATTACCTTATTGGCCGGGTCAGGAAATGCTTCGGCGTTGTGAAAAATATCCAGAGCTTCGCTAGCCTCCAATTGCAGATTTTTCGTTGCATCGTCGTATCCGCCCCACGTAACAAACACAACAAACGCCACCAGCACACCGTAGAAGATGCCGAACGCATTGAAAATGATTGCAGCGACTTCGTGGTTCTCCTTTAGTACTTCCGCGGAATACTTCCTTCGCACGAGGTAGAGGCCCACGAGAGCGAACAAGGTGGTAATCGCCGAAACGATGAAAAACGAAATCGGCGGCGGTAAATTAAGGAGGAATTCCATACCGTATTGTCACAATGTTTGTGTCGATATCGTTCGTTTGAGCCGATAGCCGTCAGCGTGCGCGCCGTAGCCGCTTGCGTACTCAAGCAATCCGATCCCCTTTTTCCAAACGACCTTTTTGAAATGACCGGAGGAATGGCTTGCCTCGTAAATGCAGAGATCGCCTTTTAGTCTGATTGTTGTTTTCCACAATCCATCTTCGTGATCGAAGCTGCCGCCAGTGATTCCGTAAATTTCGCCCGGCTCAAATTCCGGCGGCTTGTCCAATGTTGAAATGCGCTTGATCGCGGCCGGAATGTTTTCCTCGTTCAGCAAAACGATTTGGTCGTTAGTCACGACGAAGTATTCAGGCTCGATCTTGCGCGGCTGGGGCACACGCGATTTTAGATCAACAAATTCGATTTTGAAAATTGCGCCCCACGGCATCTTTGCAATGCGCGTCGTCACGACTCGCGCAGTCAGCGGGATTTCGTCCTGTTGAATTTCGTCGCCCCACTCGGTTCCCCGAAATTTGCCTGAGACCGGCTTGTCGTCCTTGGCGTCCAGAAATGGATTGGCGGCGAAAGCCGAAACGGATAGCAAGCTCGCAATCGTCATCGTCGCGATTCGACAGCGGTTCATGGCGCAATGTTAACTGCTCGGTGATTGACTGTGCACGTCCGAATTTCTTAATCTGGCGTCGTCGTGAAAAGGCTCAGCTTGTCGAGTCTACTTATTTCCCTGCTGATCTTAACGCACGTAATCAATGCCCAGGAGTCTGCGAAGTTCGAGAAAATTCGTGACACTTCGCCGGACGGAAAATTCGCCGTGCGTATTTCGTGCAGCTCGGAACCGGAAGATCCTAAGGATATCGATCCCAATCTGATCACCGCAGTCGAGCTCGTTTCACTTCCATCTAAAAAGGTCGTAATGAATCTTCCTCAAGAGGAAGGCCGTTTTCGCCGTGTGATTTGGTCGCAGGATTCGAAACGGTTCGCGTTTCCTTTATCCGAAGGCCATCGCGTCACCTATACTCATGTTTACCACCGCTCAGGCGATGATTTTACCCGGCTTGAGACAGAAGATGAGGTGCGGGTCGATGCCAAAGGCGATGTTAGGAACGAATATGTAACTCCAATTCGGTGGATAAACCCGAGTGTTCTGTTGCTTGAGCAATACGACATCTTTCGCGGGGGCGAAGGCAAAGACGCCACCTATAGATTCACCGCTAAGTTTGATGAGAAGACGGGCAAGTTCCGAATCATTTCAAGGAAAAAGGTTCCGTCGAAGGAGTAGGCCATGTTTTCGCTGAGAAAGAACATCCTTGTTATTCTTGTTGGCAGTTCAGTTCTGGCTCAGTCAACGTTGCGGGCGCAGGACACGAAGACACTCGCTGATAATCTCGAATACAGCCGCGAGTTTTATTCCGGCGTTCACTTGTCAGCGATTGCAGAGTCAGCGCCGTCATTTGCTTACCAGCGTTATCCGGACAACGGACCGGAGCGCATTCAATGCGACGCCGGCACGTTTGCGCGTCAACACGGAAAACCGTGGCTGAGATCGGAAGACTGGGGCGAATCCGGGCGGCCGGTTGATCAGCAAACGGCGCGAAAGCTCGACGGCTGGGTCAAGCTCGTGGAAACGGCATTCGGTTTCGCGCCGAGCGAAGTCAAGCTCATCAAGAAATCCAGAGAAGGCGTAAGAGTGGAATGGATTTTCGAAGCGCGCACGGCAAATCAAAAGGCCGCGCCGGTGCGCCTGACATTTGCCCGGCCGCTCTACGACAAAAGTCCCAATGCGCTCTTGCACGGTTTCGAAGGCTCGTTGCCCGCCACCGGCGGCAAAGCTAGCGAGCGCGTGAAGTTTAGTTTTGGTTACTTGATTGCCGCGAGCGGTTTCGAGCTTTCGGAGGCCGCATGGGAAAACTTGGAAACGCCAAAGGAGCTGGAGAACAAACCGACTGATTTAACTAAGATCGACATCGGCGCGAAGCCTAAAGACGCCGAAGGTTTTTTCAATCGGGCCGGCGCTCGCGGTTTCAACGGTGACATGAACGGCGCCATTGCGGACTGCACTCGCGCGATTGAGTTGGACCCGAAATCTGAGCCGGCGGTTTACAGGCGCGGCGCATTCAAGCTGCAGAAAGGGGACTACGACGGCGCCATCACGGATTTGAGTCGCGCGATCGAGCTGAGTCCCAACACCGCCGATTATTACAGTGATCGCGGCCTGGCGAAACTGCGTAAGCGCGACAACGACGGCGCGGTTGCCGATTTTACGCGCGCCATCGAGCTCGACGCGAAAAATGCGATCGCGTATCGCAATCGCGCTCTGGCCAAAAACATCAAGGACGACGCGGATGGCGCGCTCGCCGATTATAATCGCGCGATTGAGTTGGATCCAAAAAACGCCGGCGCATTCAACAGCCGCGGCATGATCAAAAAAGCCAAAGGCGATCTCGACGGCGCAATCGCCGATTTCAACAGCGCGATCGAATTGAACGACAAGCTCGCGATCGCCTACAAAAATCGCGGCGAAGCGAAACAAGCGAGAGGCGACGCCGCCGGAGCTAAGGAGGATTTGAAACGCGCCGGGGAATTGGACCCGGAGTTAATGAGCAAAGAGTCTGTCGCCGATTCGAGCAGCAATCGCGCGGCGTCCGCATCGCCAGCACCTTCGTCACCGGGTACAGCCGGACCTAATCTTAAACAAGCTGAGCGCTACTATGAGAGTGGACTAAAGAAGCAGCATGAGGGCGACTTGGATGGAGCTATAGCCGACTACAGTCGCGCTATCAAGCTTAACCCAAATTATACCGAAGCCTACAATAACCGGGGAAATCTCAAAGGAGCTAAAGAGGACCACGACTGGGCGATCGCCGACTTTGACCACGCCATCGAACTCGATCCAAAACACACGATATCATACAACAACCGCGGGGTTCAAAGGCAGGAGAAACATGACTGGGACGGGGCGATCGCGGATTTCAATCACGCTATCGAACTCGATTCCAAATATGCAAAAGCGTATTACAACCGGGGCAATGTTAAGGGAGATAAAGGGGACCATGACGGGGCGATCACCGACTTTGAGCGCGCCATCGAGCTCGATCCGAAATACGCTTACTCGTACAACAATCGTGGCAACGCTAAGAAAGCGAAGGGCGACTTTGACGGCGCGATCGCTGATTTCACCCGCGCGATCGAGCTCGCTCCGCAAGACGCACGCTTTTATTACTCCCGCGCCGGGGGCAAATTTGCTGGGGGCGACGTCGATGGTGCGATTGCCGATTTGGATCGCGTGATCGAACTCAAGAGCAAAGAACCTGTTCCTTATTCGATCCGCGGCGACTTCTACGCTAAGAAGAAGCAGTATGCTGCCGCAATCAAGGATGTGCAGAAAGCTATTAAGCTGGACCCTGAAGATGGAGACAACTACTTATCCCTCGCTCGGTATCAGCTCTTTAATCGAAAACCGCGCGAGGCGATTGCAGCGTCTCTCAAAGCTCTGAAGCTCTCGCCGGATAAGGCAGTACTCATCAAAACCAAACTCGCCCACGGTTATCTCTTCGATAACCAGTTTAACAAGGCGAACGGCATCTATCTGGAAAACAAGAACGCTAAACTTCGTGACAGTGAGCAGACCTTTAACCAAGTGGTGCTGGATGACTTCAAAGAGTTTCAGGAGGCGGGCATTACTCATCCCGATATGGACAAGATCAAAGCGCTGCTGACTGCTACACCGGAAACACGGTGATCACGTCGAAAGGAAAGCTATTATGAACAAACCATTTAGAAAGTTCCATCGAAGGAGTAGGGGATGCTTTCAATGAGAAAAAACATCGTTGTTATTCTTGTTGGCAGTTCAGTCCTGGCTCTATCAATGTTGCGGGCGCAGGACGCGAAATTTACGGCGGATAGCTCGCAACACAGCCGCGCGTTTACAGAAGCGTCGGCCGAGGCAGAGCGTCTTGGGAAAACCGAAGCCGGAGAGGTTTACGAAATTGAGTTCACCAAAGTGGTTACATCGCGCCTGAGTGATATTGTGAGCGAATGTGCCAAAAATCTCGGACCGAAGATTAAGTTTATTGCCCACTTCAATGCACCGCCCACCAGCACAACTCGCCTGCGCCGCGAGCGCGCTCAGGTGGTTTTTGTTTTCGCGGCCGATGGTCACGTGGAACAGGTGCTGACTCCAAGCGACGAGCCAGCTGCAAAATGTGTCGGCGATAAATTGCGCGATCTGCAGCTTCCCGCTCCTCCCCGCGCAAGTTGGCCGGTGAAATTGTCTATTGATATCAGCCGGGACAAGGCTGCGGCAGCAGGCAAAGGACACGCGAGCAAACTCGATCTCGAAATCCAAAGGTCGCCGCGCCAGATCATCCTAAGAAACGGAGAGGAAATCGCGACATGGGAGGGCGATCCTGATTCGAGGATGACACTTCACTATCCTGATGGCGGGACCCAAGAGGTAACAATCGCGAAGGATCGTATGCATTTCGGGCCGGTCGTTCGGAACGGGAAGGGGCAGAACAAACTCAAATCTGGGAGTGGAGGAGAGTCAACTCAACCTGACGATGAAAAGCTCGCGATGGAAGCGGCCCAGGCCGCGGCGGTCAAGAATTATGAAGAGGCGCTCAAGCTCTACGAGCAAGCCATCAATCTGAAAGGCCGTTTCGCCCCTTTTGTTTATCACAATCGAGGTATGCTTTACCTCCGTCGCGCGAAAGCTTCGACGGAACCGGAATCCCGGATTGCGGATCTGCAACACGCTATCGCCGACTTTAGAACATCGATCGCTCTGGGTGCCGCATCCGACGACGAGCTGAATCGCGGCTTGGAGAAGGTGGCCACCAGGGCGAACCTGGAGGAAGCGACCAAATTACTCGCGCAGGAAACACATCGCTAACAATTTTCTTCATCATTGCACCGACATTCCTTAATCGACATTGGGCTGGCTGTCTTGCTTCTGGTCGGTTTCTCGAGAACCGGGACGGCCGCAGAGAACACCGAAGTTGCGGCCGATAATTTAAAGTACAGCCGCGATTTTTATTCGAAGGTTCACTTCGTCGCGATTGCCAATCTTGATTTTGGCGCGAGGGGCAAGGCGGAATTCAAATACGATCGTTATCCAAATGGCGGTCCGGAACGGATTCAGACTGGCGACGGTGAGTTCGCGCGCAAGGATGGAAAGACGTGGCTCAAGTCGAACGATTGGGGTGAAACCGGCAAGCCGGTGGATGCGCAAACAGCCAAGCGGTTGAACAATTGGATCGGCTTAATCGACGCGCGTTTGAATGGCGAGCCGGCTTCGAAAGATCCCAGTGAAGGCGCGACGGTGATGAAATTCATTGGGAAAGAAGATCAGGGCGAGCGGGAAGAATTCGTTTTCGAAGAATCAAAAGAAAAACCGAAAGCGAAGTCCTATCCGCATATCAGCTTCGGGCGATTCAAGAACGCGCAGGACCAGCAGGTGTTGCTCTCGGAATTTTATGGCCCAATGCGGCTCGGCGGGCGCGACGCGACGGTAAAGATCAGCTTCAGTCATCTGATTGCGGTGAACATTCAGGACGTCACCGAAAAATCGCCGTCGCCTGCGTCGTCGCCGGTGTCCGACGAATCAGATGGAGACCTGGTGAACCGGGGAATCGAAAAAGGAAAGCAGGGTGACTTGGATGGTGCGATCGCCGATTTCAATCGCGCGATCGAACTCAATCCAAATGATGACGCCCCTTATTATAACCGGGCTCAAGCCAAGCGGCTAAAGAAGGACACTGCCGGCGCCATTGCCGACTACACCCGGGCCATCGACCTGGGATCCACAAACCCGGCCGCTTACAACAACCGCGGCAACGCTAGAGCGGAGAACAAAGACCTCGATGGCGCAATTGCTGATTATACACGCGCAATCGAACTCAAACCAGATTACGCACGCGCCTATTACAATCGAGCTGTTACGAAGGAAGCCAAGGGCGACACAACCGGTGCTGAGGCCGACTTAAAGACCGCTAAGAAACTCGATCCGGAATTGGCCAGCGAAGAGTCCGCCGCGGATTCAAAAAACAATGGTGCTTCGGGAGCGGCAACCGTGAGCCTGCTTGATGGCAAGCTTAAGCTCGACATCCCATCTGATTTCTCGCGCGACCCCGATGATCCCAAAGAGCCAAAGACGGTGGCCAAGTTCTCAGGGCCGGATGGAGCCTGGGGAACAGTTTTGCGCGGCACGCATGGACTCACACCGGACCAGCTTGAGGGCTACCTCAAGAAGCGCGTGGCCGAATACAGCAAAGGCTTCAAGTGGCTACCGAAAGATTCGCACCTGCAATGGCTGAAGAAAGACATCGTCACTATCAACGGCCGCAAATGGGCGGACTGGAGCTTTGTCCCCATGCTAAAGGGAAAGAAGGATTATTCTCATAACCCTGTCTATACCCGAAACCTCACCACTTCCTATAAAGGGCAGCTTTTAGAGATCAACTTCACTTCGAACCTGAACACTGATCCGAACCTAAAGAGAGAGATCGATCACATCATGGATTCGGTGCATCTCGAAGAATGAAGCGACAGCTGCAACCTATTTACAGCCGATGAATTTGAAATCGAGAAGTCCAAAATTTCCGGCGATTATTGTAGGTTTGATCTTCGTTTCGCCAATTGCGCGGGCGCAGGACGCGAAGTTCTTCGCGGATAATTTGAAGTATAGCCGCGACTTTTATTCCAAAGTCCATTTCGTCGCGATCGCGGAATTGCCACATGCATTCAAGTACGATCGTTATCCGGCGGACGGGCCGGAACGGATTCAGTGTGATGAGGGCACCTATACACGCCAACACGGCAAGCCTTGGGCCTATGTAAGTGACAAAATGCGTGTGGGTTTGCCGATCGATTATCCCGAGCGCAATCGATACCTTATGACTTTTGCACTAAGAAAAGAGTGGGGCCGAGGTGAACCCTTGGACAACGAAACAGCGCGAAGATTGGATGGCTGGATCAAACTGGTCGACGCAGCGATAAACCTTACGCCAGCGAACGCAAAGCTTTTGAAACAATCGAAAACGACTGATGGCCGAGCTGAATGGGTTTTTGAAGCGCCTCCAGAAAATCCTAATGGAGTTCCAAGCCGGTTTACATTCAGAAAACCAGCGAGCGATAAGAGTGAGAACGTGCTACTGCATGAGTTTTCAGGATCAATGCGTTTGGAAGGAGACAAGGTGGTCGCAGCTGGCGCAGCCGACTCAGTAAGGTTTGGGTTTGGTTACATGATGGGCGTTCAGGACGGTCATGAAGTCTCCGAATACGTTTGGGAGGAAATGCAGCAAGCCAGCGAGCAAAAGTCCAAAGCCTCGCCGAAGGCAACCGCAACGCGTCAACCGAAGCAACACGGTGGCAGATGAAATTTATGAATAAGAGATTCATCGCCCTGATAGTTGCTAGCCTGGGAACAATCCTGGTTTCCATCAGCGCCGACGCCAGTGGCATGGCCTTTGACGGGGCCGGCAACCTCTTCGTTAGGACAGGCACTGGCTCGATCTTCAAATTAACGCCCGATGGCAAAAGGAGCACCTTCGCCTCTGGGCTTCAACCTGAACACCTGGCCTTTGATCGCTCGGGCAATCTCTTTGTGTCAGACAGGAACAACCAGTCGATCCTTAAACTCACACCCGATGGTAAGAAGAGTACCTTCGCCATTGGGATCAAGGATCCGGTTGACCTGACCTTTGACGACAAGAGCGATCTCTTTGTGTTAGACAAGGACTCCAACTCGATCCTTAAGTTCACGCCCGATGGGAAGCAGAGCACTTTCGCCTCGGGGCTTACTGATCCGGTTGATCTGGCTATTGACCGCGGCGGCAATCTATTTGTATCCGCTTCTACTGGTACGATATTTAAATTCACTCCGGACGGAACCAAGACCACCTTCTTCTCCAAGATGGGGTGGCCTCATGCCATGGCAATTGACGGGGCCGGCAACCTCTTTGTGGGGGACATGGACAACCACTTGATCCTTAAATTCACACCCGATGGAGAGAAGAGCACCTTCGTCACCGAGATCAATCCTTCGGACCTGGCCTGTGACCCTTTGGGCAATCTTCTTACGCCGGAAGGCGATAGCGACAGGATCTTCGAATATGCTCCCGATGGAACTAAGAGCACCTTTCCTAAAGGGACAACCTCACCGGACAAACAGTGGGAATATCGGTGGCCCCTTGGTAAGAGCCCGGGCATTCTAAAGGCAGGCACAACTCAAGCCGTGTTGGATCTCTCTAAAGACTTGAAGGTGGATCTTCCCTTTGCGAGTGAGGCAATGGTAGTCTGGGCGCCGGATTCAAAACGATTTGCGTTCAATTACCGCACTGGTAGCCGCCATTACACGACAGCGCTCTTTCAGCTGCGCAGTAACAAATGGGTGCCGTTGCGTTCACCCGAAACGCACGACACGAGCAAACCGCTCGAGCGCGCGATGGCGGCGCAACTCCGAACGCTTGGTCTTCTTACAAAAACTGATCCTCAAAGCCTCAGCGATGTTACATCGGTGCGTGAGGTGCGTGAATGGGTCGGTCCTGACGCCGCCATACTTTACTGTTCGTCTTCCGAAGAAGTGCAATCGAAAAAAGAAAGCGGCGAAAGGAACCATCTGGGTGCGGATCTTCTTCTCACATTGAAATTCGACGCTAAGGGCAACTGGAAAATTATCAAAACCCGTGAGATTCCATCAGAGCCACATTGAGAGAGCTGGAAAAGGAAGATGCTGGGGAAAGATGATCAGCGTTGAAACGTATATGATAGACAACGAAGGGTCGGCTGGAAAATCTGTCGGGAGAATGGATCCGAAAGATGAAACGACAGGCGTTACTGATGCTGGCATGGACGGCTTGTTACCCCTCGCGCGACTCGAAGGCAACCGGATTACACAGATTTTATCTGCCTTTAATTGCAGATTTTTGGGGCAGACTTCTCGTTAGACGCTAGGAGAGCTTATGAAATGTCTTGTTCAATTATTACTGCTGGGAGCGCTCATACTGCTGCCAGTTCAGAGTGTCCGGACACAAACTCCGGAAGATCCAATCTACGTGAAGACTTCCAACGGGTGGAATGGCGCGTATGCACACGGTAACGAGTACGCTGAATTCCGCGTAATAGGGAACGGCGCAAAACTTCAAGACCCTTATCATATCCTGCTACAAAAGAATGTTGGAATGATGGTTTCC
>Ga0137361_10001019_pt1 | contig 16783 bp, 15 predicted proteins | sample Mad1_80_16metaG_FD_104923 | JGI IMG/M metagenome (GOLD analysis project Ga0137361, IMG submission 104923) | Vadose zone soil microbial communities from Angelo Coast Range Reserve, California, USA - Mad1_80_16 metaG | ecosystem: Environmental > Terrestrial > Soil > Vadose zone | place: USA... | reverse complement strand
GAATACAAGCGCCGCCAGGCGGCGCCCGGCGTGAAAGTGACCTTGAAGAATTTCGGCCGCGATCGCCGTTATCCCATCGTCAATCGTTTCCGCGATCCCGGTGTTGCCCTACCGCCGGTGCCGGCATCGGCGGTCAGGGGCGCTGCGGCGAGCGAGGCGGTGGATTTTTAACGGCCGGTGGGAGCGCGGGCGCGCGCTGACTTCTCGGGTCCATCACAATATTGCGCTGTACAGCTCCGCATCATTGGCCGCGTGACGGAGGCGCTGAACCGAATCGGGGTCTCTCAGCCCGCGTGCGACGCTTGCGAGCGCATTGAGTGCGTCGCCTGGGGGCTGCGCCGGGAGGAGAAGCAAGAAGACGATATCCACCGGCTTGCCGTCGATTGCGTCAAAGTCGATCGCGTGCTTGAGACGCACCAATGTGCCGAACGGTTTCTTCAGATCCGGTACCCGAGCATGTGGGACCGCCACGCCGCCGCCGGTCCCGGTGGACCCCAGGTTTTCGCGTTTCAGCAACTCCATGGAAATAAGCTTGGCATCCAAATTGAGGGCTGAGGCTGCGCGGGCGGCCAATTCCTGCAGTAGGCGTGTCTTGTCGGTCCCCTGCGCTTTGATCAAAGTATCGGTTGGTAAAAGGAACTCTTTGATTTCCATGGCGAATACCTAGAACAGATTTCGATGGCGTTGAATCACCACCGGCGTCGTCGCCGGGCTTGTCCCGGCGATCCCGAAGCTTTTTGCGCAGAGCGGGCGTAATCGAGGTGGCCGGGACAAGCCCGGCCACGACCACGACCCGAAGAGGTCGTGGTGTTTCAACCTGACGGGCGTCCGCTGTAAGTCCGCTTTCTACATTGCCGTGACCGGAAGAGTGCGGGTGGATAAGTGGAGGATCATTGCTCAGTCTGCTGCGCGCAAGCGATATCCGATCCCTGTCTCCGTCAGGATGTACTGCGGACGTTCAGGATTCGCCTCGATCTTCTGCCTGAGTTGTCGGACATAAACACGAAGATATTGTGGGTCCGTTAGAGTATTCCACAATTCGCCCAGCAAGAATCGGTTCGTCAGCACCTTGCCGGCATGTTGAACGAGCACGCGCAAGAGCTCGTATTCCTTAGGCGACAGCTTGACCTCCCGGTCGCTGATCTTGACGACGCGCCGTACCAGATCGACCGTGAGATCGCCGACGCGAAAAATCGGACGTTCTCCTTGAACGTGAAGCTGGTGCCGAAGTGCGGCGCGCATCCGGGCAAGGAGTTCATCCATGCCGAAAGGCTTCGTCACATAGTCGTCAGCTCCGAGATCGAGTGCATCGACTTTGACGGCCTCATCGCCACGGCTCGACAGAACCACGATCGGTACGCTTTCGTTGCGAGCGCGGATCGTCCTCAATAGGTCGAGGCCCTGCATGTCCGGCAATCCGAGATCGAGAATAACCAGATCCGGCTTCTGCGCCAAGAGCTCCAAGGACGTCTTGCCGTCGGGAGCCTCCAGAACTTCATAGCCCTGGGTGGTCAGCCCCATGCGCAGGAGCTTGCGGATCGGTCGCTCATCATCGACCACCAGAACCTTGGCCGGAGCAGCGCTCATGCGGCCGTGTCCAGTCGTCGGGACGGTGTGGGAACCGGAAGCCTGATCGTGAACACCGCACCTGTGCGGTCGGTCCGGTTCGCTGCCGAAATCGTTCCGTGCATGGCTTCAATGAAGCCCCGTGAGATCGCGAGACCGAGGCCCGTACCCGCCCGCACCTGGTCGACTTTGCGGGCACGATAGAACTTGTCGAAGATTTGCTCCAAGTCGCCGGGCAGAATGCCTTCGCCCTCGTCCAGCACCTGCAAGCCGATCGAGTCCCTGTCCCGCCAACTCTGGATGCGAACAGTGGTTCCAGGCGGAGCGTATTTAGCAGCATTGTCCAAGAGGTTGAACAGGACCTGCTCGAACAGGACAGGATCGATTTCCACCATCGGCAAATTCTTCGCGAGGTCCACTTCGACCCGATGCCGAGCGAGGATTTTGCTCGTCCGTTCAAGGGCGCTGCCGACGCTTTCCCCAAGGTCATGGAGAGCCGAATTCGGCACGACGGCCCCCGATTCGAGCTTGGTCATATCAAGCAAGTTAGCGATGAACCGGTTGAGGCGCTCGGATTCATCAATGATCGTAGCAACGAGATCGGACTTCGCCTGTTCGTCCAATGCGCCTGAAAGGCCGCGAAGGGCGCTTGCGGCCCCGAGGATTCCGGCAAGCGGCGTCTTGAGGTCATGCGAGATCGACGTCAGCAGCGCCGAGCGCAAGCGATCCGTTTCGACTGTTCGTTTCGCCCGGTCGAGATCCTCGACCAGACGAACACGTTCGACGGCGAGCGCCGCCTGATCCATCAATGCATCGAGCAGACGCCGCCTGTCCGGGGTCAATAGCGGGCCGGATTTGTCGCTATCGAGGCCTACGACCCCGACGGCGCCACGGCCCGTATGCATAGGCAAGAAGAGGCGCTTTGCTCCCGGCAACGTGTCCGCCCCGCGTCCGGCGGCGCGGTTGCTTTGCCACGCCCATCTGGCGGCAGCCAAATCGGCCTCATCGAGGGTATCCTCCGGCGGGTAACCGGCCTTGACGACGATCGCATCATTCTCCGGCAGCAGCAGAACGACGCGAACCCCGAGCATCAACGCCGCCTGATACGCACTCGCCCAAAGCACGTCGTCGAGCGTGCCTGCCCCGGCAAGCTTGCGGCTGAACGCGTAGAGCGACTCGGTGGTACGCGCCCGGCTGACCGCTGCGACCGCCTGAGTACGCACCCGCCCCGCTACATTGGACACGATAACCGCCAAGACCGTGAAGAAAAACAATGCTACCACGTTGGTCGGGTCGGTGATCGTGAACGTATAGATCGGCGGCAGGAAGAAGAAATTGTAGCAGAGCGATGCCGCAATGCTCGCAACCAGCGATGGCCACAATCCATAGCGCACCGCCACGCCGACCACCGCGGTGAGAAACACGAGGTCCACATTTTCGATACCGAGCCAGGGCTGGATCGCCTCGCCGACACCGAGCGCGACCCCAACGAACACCAGCGCGACGATATACTGTCCCATATCGAAAGCTTCGCCACCGTCGGCTGTCCGCACCGTTTTCTTTGGGAGCGGTTCACCGCCGACCGCGTCGCCGGCAATCACGTGCACGCTGATGTTGCCGGACCGGCGCACCAATTCGTGCACGACGGAGCCGTGCATAATCTCAAACCAGCGCGAACGGCTCGATTTGCCGATAATGATATGGGTGACGTTGTGAGACTCCGCGTAGCCGATCACATCGTCGGCGATCTTGCGCTCGGCACTCGGGATCGTAACCGCCTCTCCTCCAAGCGATTCGGCAAGACGAAGCGTGTCGGCGATGCGATCGCGCTCCTCCTCGGTATGCTGCAAGCTGCGCCGGCCCTCGACGTAAAGTGCCGTCCATGGGCCATGTAACCGGTCTGCGAGCCGTTTGGCGTAGCGCACGAGGCCGGCAGCCCGGGGGTCCTCGCTGACGCAGACGAGGATTCGCTCGCCCGCGGCCCAGGGCCCCGGAATGGCTCCGGCCTGCATTTGAGTGAGCAATTGCTCATCAACCCGATCCGCCGTCCGGCGAAGGGCAAGCTCGCGCAGCGCCGTCAGATTGGCGGGAGAGAAAAAATGCTCGAGTGCGCGCTCCGCCTGCCGGGGGACGTAAACCTTCCCCTCTTTGAGACGCTGGATCAGATCGTCCGGCGTCAGATCAACGAGCTCGACGGCGTCGGCACGGTCGAACACCGAATCCGGCACGGTCTCACGCACGCGGACATGGGTGATCTGGGCCACAACGTCATTCAAACTCTCGATGTGTTGAATATTCACCGTGGAATAGACATCGATGCCGTGGCTCAACAACTCCTCGACGTCGAGATAGCGCTTCGGGTGACGGCTGCCGGGGGCATTGGTATGGGCGAGTTCGTCGACCAGAACGATCTGCGGGTGGCGGGCGATGACGGCATCGAGGTCCATCTCCTCCAGCGACTGGCCTCGATACTCGACACGCTGGCGCGGTACGGTTTCGAGCCCCTCGAGCAGCGCTTCTGTTTCCTTGCGGCCGTGGGTTTCAACCACCCCGACAATGACGTCATAGCCGTCTTTTATCCGGGCCCGCGCGCTTTGGAGCATCTCGTAAGTCTTGCCGACCCCAGGCGCAGCGCCGACAAAGATTCGCAGCTTGCCGACACGTCCTTCCTCGCGCCGGGCAGCATCAAGCAGCGCCTCCGGCGAGGGTCGTTGTTCAGGTTTGCGCCGCTGATTGGCCATCAGCCATCAACTCTCCTAACTCGAAACCGAAGGAACCAAAGCAGAGTTGGCGAGCGCAATGCGGTCCCATTTTCACAGGATTCCGCTCTAACGCGCCGCCACCCGGTCGAGCGCCAAATTGAGTTCAAGCACATTGACGCGGGGCTCGCCGAGGAGACCGACCAAGCGGTCGCTCGTGCTTTCGACGACAAGCTGGCGGACCCGATTTTCAGGCAAATTGCGGGCCTTGGCAACCCGAGGGACCTGAAACAGGGCCGCTTCGGGTGAGATATGGGGGTCTAGTCCGCTGCCGGACGTGGTCACAAGATCGGCCGGAACTTGAGCCGAAGGATTTTCCTGTTTCAGCTTTTCAATGTCGCCCTGGACGCGCTCGATCAGCGCCTTGCTGGTAGGCCCGAGATTCGAGCCTCCCGAATTTGCCGCGTTGTAAGGAGCCGGGACAGTCTTGGTGGCGTCGTTCGGGTCCGGGGCGGTGGTCGCCGATGGCCGGCCATGGAAATACGCTTCGCTCGTGAACTCCTGGCCGATCAGGGCTGACCCAACCACCTTGCCGTCGCGCTCCACGAGGCTGCCCTGTGCCTTGTAGGGAAAGATGACCTGGGCGATTCCCGTGATGGCGAACGGATAAACCACGCCGGTAATCAGCGTCAGCGCGACGATGAATACGATGGCGGGACGAATTTCTCGCAGCATGGGTATTCTCCTTTACGCCAGATGGAGGGCCGTAACCGCGAGATCGATAGCCTTGATGCCGATAAACGGAATGATCACGCCGCCAAGACCATAGATCAGCAGGTTCCGGCGCAACAGCGGCCCGGCTCCAATCGGACGGTAGGCGACGCCTTTGAGCGCGAGCGGGATCAGTACGATGATGATCAATGCATTGAAGATGATCGCCGAAAGGATCGCGCTTTGCGGGGTCGACAGTTTCATGATGTTCAGCGCTCCGAGTTGGGGATAAAAGGCGAGGAACATCGCCGGGATAATGGCGAAATACTTCGCCACATCGTTGGCGATCGAGAATGTGGTCAGCGCGCCGCGCGTCATCAAGAGCTGTTTGCCGATCTCGACGATTTCGATCAGCTTGGTCGGATTCGAGTCGAGGTCGACCATGTTGCCGGCTTCCCGCGCCGCAACGGTACCGGTGTTCATGGCGACGCCGACATCGGCCTGCGCCAGCGCCGGCGCATCATTGGTGCCGTCGCCGCACATCGCCACCAGCTTTCCTTTGGCTTGCTCGTCACGAATAAGCCGCAGCTTGTCTTCCGGGGTCGCCTGGGCGAGGAAATCGTCGACGCCGGCCTCGGCCGCAATTGCGGCAGCCGTCATTGGGTTATCGCCGGTGATCATGATGGTGCGGATGCCCATACGGCGCAGCTCCGCAAAGCGTTCGCGGATGCCGCCCTTGACGATATCCTTGAGGTGAATGACGCCGAGCAGTCGACCGTCCTTCGCCACCGCAAGCGGCGTGCCTCCGGACTTGGCGATGGCGTCGGCAATCGCATTGATCTCCCGTACTTGTTCGGTACTGACGGCCGGCTGTAATGCGCGAACGGCCGCAGAGGGGCCGGCCGCAGCCACCGGGGCGTTGAGGAAATTGAGGACCGAATCGACTGCGCCCTTGCGCACCCACGAGCTGCCGGCCTCGACGCCACTCATCCGGCTCTGGGCTGTGAATGGAATGAAGTTGGGCGCCGATCTCCGCAAGATCGCGCCCGCGGATGCGGTATTTCTCCTTCGCGAGCACCACGATGGAACGGCCCTCTGGCGTCTCGTCGGCGAGCGACGCCAGTTGGGCGGCATCCGCCAGCTCCTGTTCGGTGACGCCGCGCATCGGCTTGAACTCGGTCGCCTGGCGATTGCCAAGCGTAATGGTGCCGGTCTTGTCGAGGAGCAGCGTATCGACGTCGCCCGCGGCCTCGACGGCCCGGCCCGACATGGCGAGCACATTGAAGCGCACCAGGCGGTCCATGCCGGCGATGCCGATGGCCGAAAGCAGCGCCCCGATCGTCGTCGGGATCAGCGTGACGAAGAGCGCCACCAGGATGACGACCGAAACCGTGCCTCCCGCATAGGCGACGTAACTCGGGATCGTCGCCGTCGCAAAGACGAAGATGATGGTGAGGCCGACAAGCAGAATGTTGAGCGCGATCTCGTTCGGCGTCTTCTGTCGCTCGGCGCCCTCGACGAGCTTGATCATACGATCGAGGAATGTCGACCCCTGAGCCGCACTGATGCGCACCTTGATCCAATCAGACAGCACCTGAGTGCCGCCCGTGACTGCCGAACGGTCGCCGCCCGATTCACGGATGACAGGCGCGGATTCGCCGGTGATGGCCGCCTCGTTCACCGAGGCGATACCCTCGATCACTTCGCCGTCCGACGGGATGGTATCGCCCGCTTCGACGATGACCACGTCACCGACTTTCAGGCTGGCGCCGGGGACGGTCTTGTAGTTGGTTCGGCTGGGTCCGGTCAGCAGCTTGGCCTGGGTCTCCGTGCGGGTCTTGCGAAGCGAATCGGCTTGGGCCTTGCCGCGACCTTCCGCAATCGCCTCGGAGAAGTTCGCGAACAGGACCGTGAACCAAAGCCACAACGCGATCTGGAATTCAAAGCCGATCTCGTCGCCACCCGTGACGAGATCGCGCAGCAAGATGACGGTCGTCAGCGCCGATACGACCTCGAGCACGAACATGACGGGACTCTTGATCAGGGTCCGCGGATCGAGCTTGACGAAAGCCGACCCGATGGCCGGCACCACGATCTTGGGATCGAACAGGGCCGAAACCGGCATCTGCTTGCGGGGATGTGAGGTTCTCATAGAAAGTGGCTCCGACGTAATGGCTCAGAACGTTGTGTTGGCGAGCATCGCGAGATGCTCAACGATCGGTCCCAGTGAGAGCGCCGGAAAGAAGGTGAGACCGCCAATGATCACGATCACCCCGACGACAAGGCCGACGAATAGACCGCCCGTCGTCGGAAACGTTCCGGCGGAGGCCGGGACCGTCTTCTTGGACGCAAGCGAGCCAGCGATCGCCATTGCCGGAATGATCATCCAGAAGCGGCCAACGAGCATCGCGACAGCCCCTGTGAGATTGTAAAACATCGTGTTGGCGGAGATGCCGGCGAACGCCGATCCGTTGTTGCCGGTGCTCGACGTGTAGAGATAGAGAATCTCCGAGAAACCGTGCGGCCCCGGATTGTTGGTGGCGGCGACCGCCGACGGCACCACGGTGGCGACGGCGGTCCAGCCGAGATACATCAGCGGCAGGACCAGGATGGCCAGCATCGCCATCTTGACCTCCTTTGCCTCGATCTTCTTGCCGACATATTCGGGCGTGCGGCCCACCATGAGACCCGCGACGAAGATCGCGATGATCACGAACAGCAGCATGCCGTAGAGCCCGGCCCCTACACCGCCGACGATGATCTCGCCGAGCTGGATGTTGATGAGCGGAATCATGCCGCCGAGCGCCGTGAACGAGTCATGCATGGCGTTGACGGCGCCGCACGAGGCGGCCGTGGTGATCACGGCGAACAAGGCGGACGCAACGATTCCGAAGCGGACCTCCTTGCCCTCCATGTTGCCGCCGGTCAATCCGAGCGCGTCGAGGAGCGGCGTACCTGCGGCCTCCGCCGCGTAGCACACGGCGACTCCGGCGATGAACAGCGTTCCCATTGCGGCAAGGATCGCCCACCCCTGGCGTTCGTTGCCGACCATGCGGCCAAATACATTGGTAAGGGCCGCGCCGATCGCGAAGATAGAGATCATCTGCACGAAGTTCGACAGCGTGGTCGGATTCTCGAATGGATGAGCGGCGTTGGCGTTGAAGAAGCCGCCGCCATTGGTGCCGAGCATCTTGATGGCGATTTGCGACGCGACCGGCCCCACCGCGATGGTCTGCTTGGCACCTTCCAAGGTGGTTGCTTCCACATAAGGACCGAGCGTCTGCGGAATGCCTTGCCAGACCAGGAACAGCGCATACGGAATGCAGATGGGCAGGAGGATGTAGAGCGTGCATCGGGTGATATCGACCCAGAAGTTCCCGATCGTCCTGGCCGAAGCGCGCGCGAAGCCGCGGATCAGTGCGACCGCGAGCACGATGCCGGTCGCGGCCGAGAGGAAATTCTGGTGCGTCAGGCCAGCCATCTGCACCAGATAGGACATGGTGCTTTCGCCGCCGTAGTTCTGCCAATTGGTGTTCGTGATGAAGCTCACGGCGGTATTGAACGACAAATCTTGCGCGACTGCCGACTGTCCCGCCGGATTGAACGGCAGCATCGCCTGCGCGCGCATCAGCGTGTATAGAATGAGGAAACCGCCCACATGGAAGAACAGCATGGCGACCGTGTAGGAGAGCCAGTGCTGCTCGCGCCGCTCATCGACGCCGCCGGCCCAGTAGAGCGCGGCTTCGAGCGGGCGCAACACCGGCGACAGGAAGGTCTTTTCGCCATTGAAAACGCGAGTCATGTACCAGCCGAGCGGCTTCACGAGCGCGACCACGATCGCGCAGTAGAGCAAGACTTGAATCCAGCCGATGATTGTCATTGTCGTACCTTATGGCGCCGTTCAGGACACGGCTTAGAACCGCTCAGGTCGCAGCAGGGCGTAGGTGAGGTAGAACAGCAGCCCCGCCGACACGAAGCCGGCGAGTGAATAGTCGAAGACCATGGCGTCCCCCTTAGAGCTGATCGCAGGCCATCGCGTAGCCGACGGACAGCGCAAAGAAGCCGAGGCCAATGGCCAGCATGATGATGTCGAGCATTTCGGTGCTCCCTTCGGCGCCCGCTGCGCCGCCTTAAGCAAGCATGTGCTTGCACACCAATGCAGTGAGCCGGTTCCGGTTCGGGAACCCGCGCGGCACCATGAAGTGCCACTTGTCGCATAAGTGTTCGAGAGGGATCGGCGGCCCGCAATATAGGAATCTCATAAAGATTGGCGTCCACGGAAAATACCGGCCGATTGTTTCGCGGGCCTCAAATCACTATGCCGTTCCTATGAAACTCCTGCTTGATCTCTCTCGAATTCATATGCGCTCGTGCGCACATCGGCGGTATCTGGGATGTCCCGCGTCGGCCGTAGGCTTTAGGTCCGATGCATTGCGCTGATCGCCATCAACGCGACCGCAAGACATCCCGCGAGACCTCAGTGTTGAGGAGAGCCGACGATGACTGCCGCGACCCTTCAGGCAGCGCCACAGATCGCGATGCCAGCGCCGAAGACGATCTCCCGGTCGTCTGCCGACAGCGAATTCCGAACTGGAACGAAATGCAATATGGCTCGACCGGAGCGTTCCGCGATGCGATCCGCGTCGCTGTCATGCGGGCTCGATCTATCCAAATCGCGCGCCCATGATGCCGTTCTCGGTATCCTCAGGGCATACAAATTGACCGGCAATTTTCATGTCAACCTTGAAATCGTGCTTAAGGATATCGGCGTTTTCGACAAAGTGACGTATCAGATCGAGCGAAATCCAAAGCTGTCTTGTTTTCAGGATTGCCGGCATGTCGTTTTCAAGCCAAACGGAAATGTTCCCAACGATATGTTCGGCGAAATCATTAAGTCCATAAAGGCCCGGATCGGGTTTGATGCACCCTGGTGGGGCAGATTGGTTCGCTGGCACTTGCCTCTCTCCCCGGTCGTGGCCGGGCTCGTCCCGGCCACCCCGATTATTCCTGCTCTGTGCCTCAACGTTCGGGGTCGCCGGGACATGCCCGGCGACGACCGGTGCATGACTGAACGATCGAAACCCGCTCTAAAGAGCCCCCGTCACTGAGCCGGAATGAACGTCGGCCCCACCGTGCGCACTGTACGCTTGCCGGGCGCGGGCGCGGGGTCAGGTGCGTCGGGGGGAGCAGCGACGGGCAGGTTTCCGGTCGGCTTACGGGCCTCCGTGCGCGCTGAGGTGCGATTTGGGCTTTCGGTACGCGGCTGGGATAGAGCTTTCGCCCGCTCCTCGGTGACCACGATATCGCCTCGCTCGATGGTCGAATCCCTGGTTTGTCCCAGCGCTTCGGCCCAGGTCTGCCCGGGTTGCTTGCAGCTGCAGGCGGCGTTGAATTCGCGCCGGTAGCGGAAGGCGTTCGGCAGGTCCTTATAGACTCGGCCGTTGCCGGCGACCGCCTGAGCGACGTCCTCGCCGGGATTGCGATGGGAATACAGCACGGCTTCGGCGGCAGGGCACAGCTTCTGGCACGTCTGTTCGTCTTCGGCGAAGCGGGTCGGCGATGTCGAGAACGAAATCGGGAAATAATACCCGTCGCAAGTGCGCACGCAGAGGGTCCGGTAGCCGTTGCCGCCGAGTTGGGGGTCCACCGTTCCGGGCGGGACAGCTCCGCCCGGATTGCCAAGGCCGCCGAACAACGTTTCAAAAAATCCCTTTTGCTGCGGGGCTGCGGCAACATACTGCGGGCCGCAATTGTTCTGCGCCAGCGCGCCGACAACCGCCTGGCGCTGCATTTCGTCGTCGGCGCCGTGGCGCGAGCGTTGTAGCTCCGCCATGGTACGATCGATGCCGGCGCGCATCTGACCAATCTGGCTGTTGAGCGGTCCACATCGCGGCGACTGATTGGCGAAGATGGAAAACAGGCTTGGCGGCTGGCAGCCGAGCCGTTGCCAGTCCGCCTGGGTGCGATCGAGTTCCGCCTGCTGCCTGTTCAAGGCTTCCTCGATACGGCGTGTCTGGTCGGCGCGCGCCGGGTCGGCGCTGACGCCGCGGTCGATGGCGGCTAGCTGCGCCTCAAGCCGCCCGCAAACCGGGGTCGCGGCGGCTCCGGCGGGCGGGGCGGGCTGCGAATACCCGCCTTGTGGATAGACAACCTGTGCGGCTGCGGCAGCCGGCAGCGCGAGCATCAGCAACGCAGCGCACGCAGTCCGGCGCGGGAAGGTTACCATCATTCTCGCTCCTACCGGTCCAGCCCAAGGCCTTCCTTAAGGCCAACGTAATCTCCTCGGCCTTTACCTCTTCCCCGGCTGCGGGAGAGGTCGCGGCATTTCTTCCGTCGCGCGCAAGTGTCGTGCCAAATGATTGCTGGTTCTAAGCCTTGTTCGACCCAGTGGGAAGCCCATTTGGTGTCGCGGTCCCGCGCCGCCAATCCCTGCCAAGCTGCTGCCTTATTTTGCGATTCCGGTTTTTCGCGCCGCCTCCGCGCGCAGGTTCCAGAGCACGCCGAGCACGATCAGGCCGGCTCCAAGAAACACGTAGGCGTCGAGCGGTTCGCCGTAGAGCCACCAACCGACCAGCGCGATCAGCGGGATGCGCATGAAATCCAGCGGCACCACCAGGCTCGCATCGCCGCTGCGGAACGCCTGGGCAAGGCAGAAATGGGAGGCGAGGCCTGACAGCGCCACGGCGCAGATCGGCATGAGATCGGCCACCCCAAGGGCAAAGTAGGAGCGCGGATCGCTGCCCAGCATTGCCAGCGGCAACTGGACCACGTTCATCCACAACAGGATCGCAAAAGTGGTCTCGGTCGAGGTCAGCGCTTTGGTCTGCGTCAACGATACCGCGTAGCCGAAGGCCGCGCCGAGCACGAGAAGCGCCGCCGGTCGGAAGCTCTCCAGGCCAGGCCGCAGGATCGCCAATACGCCGAGAAAGCCCAAGATCACCACGCCGATCCGGCTCGGCGTGAGGCGCTCGCCGAGAAACATGGCGGCCAGCAGCGACGTGTGAGCCGGCATGGTGAATTCGAGGGCGAATACGGTCGCAAGCGGCAGCAGCGTGATGCCCACAGCCCATAGGAATTGCGAGCCGAAATGGATGGTGTTGCGCGTCACTTGCAACGCCAGGCGCCGCGCCGAGACCGCGCGCATGTGCGCGGGGCTGATCGCACCCAACGCCAGCAGGATCGCCAATCCGCCGCCGTTGCGAATTGCGAGTATCTCCATGATGCGCAGCGTGCCCGCCAGCGCTCGGATCGACACCGCCATGGCGGAGAACGACAACAGCGCGCCCGTCATCCACAGGACGACGCTGACGAGATCCCGCCGCCGCCCGCTATTCGGCATCCGGCTGAAGGTCTGGGCGCGCGGCGTCGAACGCGGAAAGCTTGGCGGCTGCAGCGTCGACGGCGACGACGCCGGGAAAGCGATCAAGCGGCACGTTGAAGCGCCGGGCGTTGGCGACCTGCGGCACGATGCAGATATCCGCGACCGTCACGTGGCGCCCGCACGCATAGGGCGCGGGTTTTATGAGCGCTTCGACCGCTTCGAAGCCGGTGATGATCCAGTGCCGGTACCATTCCTGGATCGCGCTCTGGTCGGCCTTGAGGGTGTGGCGCAGATAGCTGAGCGGGCCGAGATTATTGAGCGGGTGGATGTCGCAGGCAATGATCTGCGCCACCGCCCGCACGTGCGCCCGTTCGATCGGGTCCTTCGGCAGCAGCGGCGGGTCGGGATAGACCTCGTCGAGATATTCCATGATGGCGAGCGATTGCAGCAATACTTCGCCAGTGTCCAGCGCCAGCGCCGGTACCCGCTCCTGGGGATTCACGGCGTGAAATTCCGGTGCGTGCTGCTGGCCGCCGCTCCGGGTCAGGTGAACAGGCACGGTCTCGAACGCGATGCCCTTGAGGTTGAGCGCGATGCGCGTCCGATAGGCCGCCGACGAGCGGAAATAGGAATAGAGTTTCATGACAGATGACAGATGTCGGGGTGAAAGATGTCGGATGACAGACGATTAATGTCAGAGGGGGCGCCCTCTGTCATCTGTCATCTGATCGGCGTCATCTGCTATCTGATGCACTCGATCGCGACGAAGTCGACGCAGCCGCGGGTGTGACAAGTGGCGTCGGCGGACGCTCCGCCTCCGGCGATCTCGTCCGGCTCGGCCTTGCGGAACGACAAGGCCTGGCCGTATTTGCGCGACTGGCAGTAGGCGCTCGCCATCGGCTTGCCGCAATTCGCCCCGCTCGCCAGGCACTGATCGATGCCGTAGCCGTCGGGCTGGTTTTCCACAATGAAGATCTTGGTTTCGGCGCCGGCCGGGAGGGCCAAACCAATGAGAACGACAATAGCCGGAACGACAATAGCCGGAACGACAATCGCCAAGGGTGCAATGAGCTTACGCATGACTAAACCGCATCAGAATGGTTGAGGACGAACCTATTTTGGTTCGATTCCGTACACGAAGTCTTAACGAACGAGCGGGCGCTTTGTTGCAGGCGAGAGTTACGCCTATGCCAGAGTCGGGTCGCCGACGCTACGGAATTTTGACGAACCTCTTGACGGCGGCGCTGCGTGTGACCATTGTGCCACGCCATGAACGGCCTTTTGGCGATTTGCGGCATTTGCCCGGAGATTATCGGCTAGCGTCACGCTGGCTGAGGCCGTCTTTTCTCGCCCCGAGATGAATGGACGCCCGGCCAGCGGGAGCCGGCCTCATTTCCGCGCAACTGCCCCCTGATCTCGGGCGGCCGGGCATCTGATGATTTTGGCGGGCGCTCGCCGGGAACTCAGGCCGCTTTCACGGTCACCGGCCAGCCGGCCTTTGCTGGATTGTGGGCATGGAACTGAAGCTCTACGACACCCTCTCCCGCGAAAAGCGGGTGTTCGCGCCGATCGATCCCAGGCGCGTGCGCATGTATGTGTGCGGTCCCACGGTCTACGACTTTGCCCACATCGGCAACGCCCGGCCGGTGATCGTGTTCGACGTGCTGTTCCGCCTGCTGCGCCATCTCGCCAGGCAGGGGGTGTGGGACGGCGGCGAAGGTGAGACCACCGTCACCTATGTGCGCAACATCACCGACGTGGACGACAAAATCAACGCGCGGGCGGCGGAGGAATATCCCGACCTGCCGCTGAACGAGGCGATCCGCAAGGTCACCGAGAAAACCGATCGCCAGTTCCACGAGGACGTGGCCGCGCTTGGCTGCCTGCCACCCACGGTCGAGCCGCGCGCGACCGAGCACATCGCCGAGATGCGCGTGCTGATCGAGCGGCTGGTGGAATCCCGCAATGCCTACGTGGCCGAAGACAACGTGTTGTTCAGCGTGCCGTCGATGCCCGATTACGGCAGGCTGTCGAAGCGCCCGCTCGACGAGATGATCGCCGGTGCCCGCGTCGATGTTGCGCCCTACAAGCACGATCCGATGGATTTCGTGCTGTGGAAGCCCTCAAAGCCCGGCGAGCCCGCATGGCCGTCGCCCTGCGGCATCGCGGCGCCCGGCCGGCCCGGCTGGCACATCGAATGCTCCGCGATGTCGTGGAAGCATCTCGGCGAGACGTTCGACATTCACGGCGGCGGCATCGATCTCGTGTTTCCCCACCACGAGAACGAGATCGCGCAGTCACGCTGCGCGTTTGATGCGCCGGTTATGGCGAATTACTGGATGCACAACGGGTTCCTGCAGGTCGAAGGCGAGAAGATGAGCAAGAGCCTGGGGAATTTTGTGACGATCAGGGACCTCTTGCATAGCAAGGCTTTTGGGGGGCAGGAGTGGGATGGAGACGTTGTTCGTTTTTGCATGCTACAAAAACACTATAGACAGCCAATAGATTGGACGGAGAGAGGGCTCGAACAGAGTGCGGCGAGACTATCTCACTGGAAGGAGTTCGCCGCGCAAAGGATTAATGACCGAATAAACAAAGCCTTTTTTGCCGACGTGTTAGGACTATTGTGCGATGACTTGGACACGCCGGGCTCGTTCACGGCGGTAGAACGCATAGTCAATTCGAAGCAGGTAGATGACCGGGATAGATACACAGTCCACAGGATAATAAAACTATTAGGCTTTAAGAATCTTCACAGTTCTGTTTACCGGCTATCCGAAGGCTTTGCTTCCGTCATAAACGGCTTGTCAGCACTGTCTGCTCAAGATTGGAATAATCTAGTAGTTAGCGTGCGACAACGGCCAACCGCTTCAAACGGTCGGCCTCGGCCCGGCACGAGAGTTGTTGCGGCAATAGGAGCACTGAACGAAGCACTTCGCCGTCTCGCTCCAGTCGTCGATTCTGTATCTCAAACAGGGGTTGTGCAAAACCTTCAAAGGGACTGGCTGGAGCAATTGCAGCCGCAAACTAATAGTTTTGAAGATCGGGTTAATACATTGATACGGGCACGGAATGAGTCGCGTGCCGCAAAGAACTTCGCGGAATCCGACCGCATCCGCGACCAACTCGCCGCCATGGGCGTGGTGCTTAAGGACACCAAGGATGGCACTACCTGGGAGATTGCGCGATGACCGGCAACAGGCAGGGACCACCTACCCCTGCAGGGGAGGGTGTTGAGCCATGACCTCCGCCCTCAAATCCCCCGCGGGCCTGCGGCCGTTTCTCGCAAGCGACACGCCGCTGCTCGCCGAGATCTTCCGCGCCAGCATCGCGGAGCTCACGACCGACGACTATAGCGAGGCCCAGCAGGCCGCCTGGATGGCGTCCGCCGGCGATGAAGCGGCGTTCGGGGCGCGGCTTGCCGGCGAGTTGACGCTCGTCGCCACGATCGACGGCGCAGCGGTCGGCTTTGCGGCTCTCAAGGGCGCCGACGTGATCGACATGCTCTACGTCCATCCGGCCGTGGCCGGGCGGGGCATCGGGGCGCAGCTTTGCGACGCGCTCGAAAAGCTCGCGGCGGCGCGCGGCGCCACCAAGCTCGCCGCCGATGCGAGCGACACCGCCCTCGGCTTCTTCACGCGCCGCGGTTTTGTGCCGCAGCAGCGCAACTCGGTGCCGCGCGACGACGAATGGCTCGCCAACACCACGGTTCAGAAAACACTGGTGAACCATGCCGCGTGAACGCCTTTATCTTTTCGACACCACGCTGCGCGACGGCGCGCAGACCAATGGCGTCGACTTCACGCTGCACGACAAGCTCGCCGTCGCGGCGCTGCTCGACGATCTCGGCGTCGACTATATCGAGGGCGGCTATCCGGGCGCCAACCCGGTCGACACCGAGCTGTTCGGCCGCGACCGCAGCCTGCGCGCGACCTTCACGGCGTTCGGCATGACGCGGCGGCCGGGCCGCTCGACCGCCAACGATCCGGGCCTCGCGGCGCTGCTCGATGCCCGCGCCGACGCCATCTGTTACGTGGCAAAGACCTGGGACTATCACGTGCGCGTCGCCCTGGAGACGACGCTTGAGGACAATCTCGCCTCGATCCGCGACAGCGTGCGCGTCGCCAAGGCCAAGGGCCGCGAGGTGTTGCTCGACTGCGAGCATTTCTTCGACGGCTACAAGGCCAATCCGGACTACGCGCTCGCCTGCGCCAAGGCGGCCCACGAGGAGGGCGCGCGCTGGGTGGTGCTGTGCGACACCAACGGCGGCACGCTGCCCCATGAAGTCGAGGCGATCGTCAAGGCGGTTACGGCGGTGGTGCCGGGCGATCATCTGGGCATCCACGCCCATAACGACACCGAGCAGGCGGTGGCGAATTCGCTCGCTGCGGTGCGGGCGGGAGCGCGCCACATCCAGGGCACGCTCAACGGCATCGGCGAACGCTGCGGCAATGCCAATCTCGTGTCATTGATCGGCAACCTCAAG
>Ga0137361_10001009_pt1 | contig 16887 bp, 13 predicted proteins | sample Mad1_80_16metaG_FD_104923 | JGI IMG/M metagenome (GOLD analysis project Ga0137361, IMG submission 104923) | Vadose zone soil microbial communities from Angelo Coast Range Reserve, California, USA - Mad1_80_16 metaG | ecosystem: Environmental > Terrestrial > Soil > Vadose zone | place: USA... | reverse complement strand
TGGCGTGCGAGTTGGCGAATGTTCGTGCGGCATCCAATTGTTGGTGCTGGTCTCGGAGGTTATTGGGCCGAGATGCCGAGTTTTCATGAAGGTTCGGGAGTGTTGACGCCACAGCAAGCGCACAACGATTATCTTGAAGTCCTGGCCAGCGGTGGTCTAATCGGGGCCGCGATTCTAATCTGGTTTGCCATTGTGCTCGTTAAGCAGACCCGGCGAAGCATTCGAGGGAGTGAAGGATTTCAGCGGGCGGTGTCGTTGGGAGCAATAGTCGGAGTGGCCGGCGTCGCCGTCCATAGCGTAGTTGATTTTGGTCTGCATGTTACCGTAAATGCGCTGGTGTTGATGGCCCTGCTGGCAATCTTAAGTTTGGAGCCGCTCGAAGAGTTAAGAATTGAAAATTGAAAATTGAAAAATGCAAATTGCAAATTGCCCGACACGTCGCGGGGCGGTGGTATTCTCGAGCTTCCTCCAATTTTCATTTTGCAATGTCAGTCTCTTCCGTGCAAGCGCGTTCATTCGATGATCCAACAGACCTGAATGGCTGAAGTTGAACAAGCCCAGACTTAATAAAGGCCCTTTGGTTTTATTCCTGTTGCTCGCGCTCACAGGCGCGACGCTTTTTGGTTTACCGCAGGACATCGCTGGTGGCGCCAGCGCGCTGTTGGGGCAGGACATCATCGGGGGCGCCAACGTCGCTTTCAAACGACCTCCGCGCGTGCGCGACATTGCGGGCGGGGCCAGCACGTTGCTCGCCAAACGTCGCGTCGCGCGCAAGCCTCCCGAGCCAACCGAGATATCGCGCAATAGGCCACCGAGACCGCCGCAGCCGGGCCCGACCCCAACGCCAGAGACCACGCCGAAAGAACCTTCGAATGAAGAGAAGGCCGAAGTCTTCAACGAACAGGGCAATACGCTCTATGATACGGGCCAATATGCCAAAGCCGTCGAAGCCTACAAACAAGCACTGAGCTTCAAACCAAATGACGCGCTGACCTACAACAATCTCGGCGCCGCCTACTTCGCGCAGGGCCAGACTAAGGAGGCCATCGATACTTTCCAGAAAGCGGTTAAGGCGAAGCCGGATGACGCCGAAAGCTATTTTAATCTCGGCATCGCTTACAACACGACGGAGCAATATGAGCAGGCCGCCACCGCTCTGAACCAGGCCATCAAGTATAAGGCTGATTGGCCTGAGGCATTAAGTGCGCTGGGAGACACGTATCTGAGTCTCAGCCGATATGATGAAGCGGCGCGCACCTACCAGGCGCTGCTGAAACTTCAGCCCGACAACACGAGTGCCTATAACAATCTGGCCTTTGCTTACGATCAGTTATCGCGCCATGAGGATTCAATCGCCGCCCTGAAGAGAGTTATTCAACTGAATCCGAAAGACGCCTTCGCCTACAACAATCTCGGCGCAGCGTCCTATAAAGCCGGCAAGTACAAAGATGCGGTTGACGCCTTTACCCAATCGCTGCGTCTCAGGCCTGACGATGCCGAGACTTTGAACAATCTGGGCGCGGCGCAGTATGCACTCGAAAGGTACGGCGATGCCACGCTTTCATTTCAGCAGGCGATTAAACTGCGGCCGAACTTTGTCGATGCGCAATACAATCTGGGCAATGCTTATTTGATGTCGGCAAAGTTCAATGAAGCGGCCAATGCATACGATCAGGCGATTAGGAACAGGCCAAATTATGGCGAAGCGCAGAACAATCTCGGCATCGCGTTGACCAACCTCGCTCGCTACGCCGAAGCCGTTGCTGCTTTCAAAGAGGCTGCACGGCTGAAACCTGATTTAGCTGTGGTCTTCAACAACCTCGCGTTCGCCGAAGACAAGTTGGGCCACGAACCGGAAGCGATTGCCGCCTATCAGACGGCGATCAGACTTAATCCGAAATACCCTAAGGCGCTGAACGGACTCGGTTACGTTTACGACAAGATCGGCAAGCCGAATGACGCCATCGATCTGCTGAAAAGAGCGGTCGAAGCAAAGCCCGACTACGTCGCGGCGCAATTCAATTTGGGCAAGGCTTATTTTGATTCAGGGCATCCCGCGGAGGCGATCGAATCATTCAGACGGGCCACGCAACTAAGTCCTGACTACGAACCGGCGTATGTAAGTTTGGGAACCGCGAGTTTTCGCGCCGGGCAATTCAGTGAAGCAGCGGATGCTTTCCGCAAGGCGACTACGCTGAATCCCTCTGACACGGAAGCGTTTTACGGATTGGGAAACGCCAGTTACAAAGCCGGGAAATATAAGGAAGCGCTGACAGCCCTGAAAGAAGTTCTTAGAGTCAAGCCGAACTATGCACAGGCCCATTATAGTCTCGGCCTGGTTTATGCCGGCCTCAACGACAAAGATGGCGTGACGCGAGAGTTTGCGATTCTTAAGAGACTCGATCCGAAACTCGCGGATCAGTTTTATAACGCCGTGAAGAAGTAGGTGTCAGAACCGCGAGCGGTAGCGACCGGATCTTTGAAGCAAACAACCGGCGACTTGTGCTCGGTCTTTTCCAAAGATGATTCAATGATCCGGTCGCTACCGCTCGCGGTTCTGACACTATGTTCCATAAAGTCATTGACACACTCATTCCGCGGAAGTAGACTTGCCCGCGGATTACCCCGCAAACGTCTGCATCCGTCAGCGAAGTCAAAGGAGTTCACTGCGATGAATGTTCGAACCTGGAAGGCTCTGACAACCGTTGCCGCGGTGCTAGTTTTCTTGTTTACGCAGGTCTCCTACTTGCACGCGGGTTCGCCGCAACGCGTACTCACCGCGCGCCTGACCACGAAGAACAATCAGCCAATTACGGTAAACGGAAACAGCGCCGGCACCGGCAGCACGATTTTGACTGGGGCGACCATTGAAACACCAGACCAGGTGAGCGCGACGATTGATCTCGGCGATGCTGGCACCCTGGAACTCCAGCCGAACTCGAAAATTCAATTAGATTACGACATAAATGGAAACGTCCGGGTGAAGGTGATTCGCGGGTGCGCGGTGGTCAGAAAGAAGACCAACGTGCTTCCAGGTGAGATGGAGATCTACACTGACTCCGCTTCTGAGAAAACTGACAAGAAGCGGCGGCACATGGGGTTTTGCCTTCTGCCGAATGGCCAATTGTCTTCAATCAGCGCTGGTCTGAGTACCGCAGCCACGGCGGGAATCATCGCCGGAATTGGCGGCGGAATCGCGATTGGTGTCGGCTTAAGTCGCGGAGGCACCACATCGACTATGCGTTAATGCTTGCCGGCAACTTTAGGTTTCATGGAGCCAGCACTCTTTCAAGGAGCGCTGGTTTTTACTTTGCGAGAATCCGCAGCCTGCGTCGAAAGCATACTCTTGCCGAAAGCTGGCCAAGGCCCCAAGAGATGCAGGCGCATGAAAACGCGGTTCCGGCGAGTTTCTCTTAAGCCTTTGTCACTCGCCAAAAAGTTTTCTGGGTAATCTGCGTAATTTGTGGAAGTCGATTTCTTTGCGGTGAAGCGTATCGTCATTGCCACGCTGGCCATCGTTCTATGCTGCTGGGCCATTTGGGAAGCAGCACGGACAGGCATCGCGCGCACTTTGGCTGAGCGAGCCGAGTTAACCGATGACATCAACTCGGCCGATCGAGCAATAAAGTTTGCGCCCAATGACGCTGAAGCTCATTTCGCTCGTGGGGAAGTGCTGCAAAGCAGCGAGGATTATGCAGAAGCATCGGTCGAGTTCGAGCGCGCCGTGCAGTTGCGCCCGCGCGATTATTTTCTCTGGCTCATGCTGGGGGTCACTCGTGACGCGAATCAAGATCAGGAGGTCGCGTTGCGCGCTTTGCGACAAGCGGCGGTCCTGGCGCCGTCTTATGCGGCGCCGCGATGGCAACTCGGCAATCTGCTTTTGCGAATGGGCCAGTACGACGAGGCGTTTGCCGAATTGCGGCGGGCAGCGATCGGAAATCCTAAACTTTGGCCCAACGTCATCGACTTGGCTTGGGGTGTTTACGGTGGTGACGTTGACGCTGTTCTTAAGGTCATTCAGCCGCAATCCCAGGAAGCGCGTTTGTCGCTGGCGCTTTTTCTGGCCCGGCACAATCAGTCAGCCGCCGCTCTCAGGCAGTTTCGTCTGAGCGCGCCTACTGATAGTGCGAAGAACGAAAGCTTGCTGGACGAACTCTTAAAAGCGCGAGCCTTCAACGAAGCGTATGAAGTTTGGGGAAGGATTCACGGTCTTGCTTTGCGCACCCTTCCTGACGGTCGGGTTTCTGACACCTCTGCCGGGATTCGCGATGGTGGATTCGAAGAGCCGATTACGGTAGGACAGTCAGGATTCGGTTGGCAAATCACGCCGAACGTTGCGAACGTGACGATGTCTGTCGACACGAATGAACGCCACGATGAATCGAGAAGTCTACGGATCGACTTTCGCGGTAACTCAAGCCCAACCTCTCCTTTGCTCACTCAATTGGTGCTGGTCAAGCCACAGATACATTACCGTCTCGGCTTTGCCGCGCTCGCGAAAGATTTCGTTTCCGCCGCGGCCCCGACCGTAACGATCACCGATGCTTCCGACCAAAAGAACGCTGTTCTGGCTGAGTCAATGCCTCTTCGCCCAGATGTAGCCGGCTGGCGTGACTTCGCGATCGACTTCAACACGAGCGCCCAGACTCAAGCGATTTTCATAACGGTCGCCCGACAGAGTTGCGCCAGTGATCCATGTCCTGCGTTCGGCACGCTGTGGCTTGATTCGTTCTCACTGTCGACAGGGCGGTAGCTGTGCGCCTAACTTGAAAACCGTGTAACTTGAAAACCGTTGACGCCCTGGGCCTGCCGTGGTACTTTGCCATTCTCTAACTTATTAAGATTCAAAAGCAGCACTGATCCCTTGCGACGGTTTTCGCCGGAGGCAAACGTGAAGGACAAAGATCGTCAAAGAAAGCCCCTCGCTCGCAAAGACGGTCTCGTGATTCAGGAATTGCCTGACGAAGTTCTGGTTTACGATCTCGATAGCGATCGCGCGCATTGTCTTAATCAAACCGCCGCGTTCGTCTGGCAGCATTGCGATGGCAGGAATTCAACTAAGCAGATCGCGCGGAAACTCGGTCAGCAGTTCGATTGCTCAGTCGATGAGAAGATCGTTTGGCTGGCGCTTGATCGGCTAGCCCGCAATCACTTGCTGGAACGACTACCTGTTCCTCCTCAGGAAATACAGGGAATGAATCGTCGCGCAATGGTGCGCGCTCTCGGTCTTGCCGCCGTTGTTTCCGTGCCTATGGTGACATCGATTGTCGCGCCGACCCCCGCCCAGGCTGCAAGCTGCCTTCACGCTGGGTCACCGTGTAGTACCCCCACTCAATGTTGTTCAGGCATCTGTGATGGTACGTGCATCGGGGGTTAACGTTGGCTGCGCTCCTTACTTCTCAGCCTCCACCTGAATTTCGATGAAGCCGTCATTCTCTCATTCCCGCGGACACCTTGTTGCTAACTTTCTGGCGGGCTCCTGGCGAGACAAGCAGCCGGCGCTAGATATTTGCGTGAGCGATCTCGAATTGGTTACCAGGCTGCTTTACGATTCGGGCGGCGCCGGTCTCGCGTGGTGGCGCTTCGGGGAGAGTTACTTGAAGACAAGCGCGTGCGGGGAGTTACTGCATCAGGGATATTATATGCAAGCGTTGCAGTCGGCAATCAATGAAGACAGAATCGTTACTGCCTGCGGTTTGCTGGGCGCGGCCGGCATTCAGCCGATTCTCATCAAGGGGTGGTCTATCGCGCGTCTCTATCCGCATCCCACACTGCGAGCTTACGGTGACGTCGATTTGCTGGTCAGACCTTCGGAATATCGTGCGGCGCTCGAAGCATTGAATCCGGCGGACGCGTGGTGGGTTGATCTGCATTCGCAACTTTCAGAGCTAAGGGATCGCCCGACGGAAGAATTGTTCGCTCGTTCAGAGACCGCGAATTTGCAGGGAACAAGAGTGCGAGTCTTGTGTCCGGAAGACAACTTGGCATTGCTGGCAATACATTTCTTCAAACACGGCGCGTGGAGACCTTCGTGGCTGTGCGATATTGCGTTGATGATCGAATCGCTGCCGCCGCGCTTTGATTGGAATCTCTGTTTCGGATCGAATCAACGTCGAGCGTCGTGGATTGCGTCCTCGATCGTCCTGGCTCATAGACTGCTGGGAGCACAAATTGATGCCGTGCCTTTGTCTGCGCAAGCGAGAAACATTCCAGATTGGTTAATCGACGCAACTTTGAAACAGTGGGGAAATCTTCATTCGCGCGATCATCTGCCGGTGCAACCGCGCCCGCTATTCGCGCAATCGCTGCGAAGCCCGCGAAACCTGCTGAAAGAAGTCCGCGAACGATGGCCAGATCCGATTACGGCAACCTTCAATCTGAATGGCCGAGTCGCTACCTTTCCCCGTTTTCCCTACCAAATTGGCGCCTTCGCTCTTCAGGCCGGGCAATATCTGCTTGGTAGCTTTTCCTAACGCAATTTCAGTTGTCTCCCCAAGCATCATTCGCAGATAATGTGCGATTGCAGAGGTTGAGATGAGACGCATCGCCATTGTCGCTTTGATCTTCGCGTTGTTTTGCTCGCTCGCGCCAGTAACCTGGTCGATTTCAGTCCGTGCTCAGGGTTCGGATCCGTATGCAAGCATCGGCTTGGCGCATGCCGCCGACGTAAGAGTTGCCGCGAGCCCATCAGGCGTGCTGATCGAATGGCACACTTCCTTCGAACTCGACAATCTGGGCTTTAACCTTTATCGCGACGATGACGGAGCGCAAATTCTAGTGAATCCTTCGATTATTGCCGGCTCGGTGCTCAGGCAGGGAACTCCGTTCGACTCCGGTTACGAGTATCAATGGTTCGACGCGGGCGGGACTGGCTACTCTCGTTATTATCTCGAAGAAATCAGGCTGAATGAGCGAAGTATTTTGCTCGGTCCATTCACTTCTGTTTGGAGCGTGAACCTTCCCAAGACCCGACAGGCGAAACTAATCACCGAGGTCGGCGCGCAGGCGAATGTTTCCGCGCAAGGGGAAGGACCGGCGGGGATATTTGATCAAGTAGCGTCAACACCTGCGACGATTCAAGACCAATGGGCCATCGCCGCTCAGCCAGGCTTAAAGATTGGAATAATGCAGAATGGCTGGTACCGAGTCACGCAGTCTGAGATGGCCGCTTCCGGCTTTGACGTTTCTGGAGACGCTCGAAACCTGCGGCTTTTTGTGGACGGAAGAGAAGTGCCGATAGAAGCGAGCCGCAGCAGTGGGCAGCTCGGCGCGGCGGACTTCATAGAGTTCTATGGCACAGGGTTGGACACGCCGACAACCGATACTCATGTCTATTACCTCATCAATGGATCCCAGCCCGGTCTGCGCATCCCGGTGTTTGGAGAACTTCACACAGAAGCCGGCTCTCCGACCGCCGCTCCGCCATCGGCGATTATGCCGGTTCGTTCATCATCGAATGAGAACCGCCACGCCAATCTAATACGCAAGAGGAATCACGCCATCGCCTCGCCAAATTCAGCAGGCGGCTTTCTCTATGAAGTTCAACGGAAGGAGCGCTTCCTTTACTTCAGCAGCCTGCTCAACGGCGCTGCGGAAAATTTCTTTGGTGATGTTATTGCTGCGCCAATAACGAAAACCCTGAACGTCAACGGCCTGCAAACAGGCTCTCAGGCCACGGCGCAACTGCGGATAGGATTGCAAGGGGCGTCGAATCAGACTCATGCGGTCAACATCCTCTTGAATGACGTGATGATTGGCTCTTTAACCTTCGAGCCTTTGGCGTATTCCGAACAAACCTTCAACCTCGCCCCTTCGCAGCTACGCGAGGGCGGAAACGATATCAAATTCGTCAAGACCAGCGTCGGGGATCTGGTTCTTTTCTCGTATGCGAGGCTGACCTTTCCGCGAATCTATCGCGTCGAGAACGACACACTTTCATTCACACTAAGATCGACACAGAGCGCTACGATCGATGGATTCACCACAACGAATCTACGCGTGCTCGATATTTCTGATCCAAATGCGCTGCAGGAAGTGCACACCATCGTTAGCACTGGCGGTTCCGGTTACGCAATTACCGTCCCTTCGTCCGGCGCCAAATCAAAAGTTGCGCGCACGCTCTTGGCACAGCCGGCGGAATCGTTCTTACATCCCGCATCCATCAGTTTCAATCAACCGTCCGCGCTCAATCAATCAAACAACGCGGCCGACCTTCTGATCATTTCGCATCGGAATTTCATGACGCTTCCCAACCTGGCGGCGCTCGTTAGTCAGCGGCAATCACAGGGATTTACAGTCAGAATTCTCGATATCGAAGATGTGTTCGACGAATTCAGTTACGGCTCGCACACGCCACAGGCCCTGATCGATTTCCTTTCGCGTGCCCGCTCCACGTGGACAAAGGCGCCAAGTTATCTTCTCTTATTAGGCGATGCCTCTTATGACCCTCGCAACTATTCAGGCGCCGGAAACTCCGATCTCGTGCCCACGAAATTGATCGACACTGGCGTCGCCGGCACATCCAGTGCGCTTGAGACGGCCTCAGACGACGCGCTCGCTGATTTCGATAGCGACGGTATTCCTGAGATTGCGATTGGCCGGCTGCCGGTTCGGACAGCGGCTGAAGCGAATCTGGTGCTCTCAAAAATTGTGAACTTCTCCCCCGCCAATGTGCCGCAGACGGTGGTGATGGTTGCCGATACCCAGGGAAGTTACTATTGGAACTTTGAAGCCTCGAATGAGGAGTTGATCAACTTGCTGCCGGCAAACATGCAGAGCAATGCGCAGAGAGTCTATCGCCGGCTCGAACCATCGGACTCGGCTACTCGCGCCGACATCATCAATAAGTTCAACCAAGGCACGGCGTTGGTAAATTATTCAGGCCATGGAAACGTCGATGTATGGACCGGGGCGCCGATCTTTAACAACAGCGATGCGATGGCGCTCACCAACGGGAACCAGCTGCCCCTGGTGGTGGTGATGGATTGTCTCAATGGCTATTTCGTTGCGCCTAACCTGGATTGCATTGGTGAATCACTGCTTAAAGCTCCAAACGGCGGATCGGTGGCCAGCTTTGTTTCCTCGGGCCTAACGATTCCCGATGGCCAACACGCCATGGGCCAACGCCTCTTCCAATTGCTTTACGGCTCGCAGCCGATCACGCTCGGTGATGCTACGCGCCAGGCGAAGTTAGCAACGACCGATCTCGATGTGCGTCGGACGTGGATTCTGCTGGGCGATCCAACACTGAAGATCAGATAGATTATCCGCAGATTACACCGATAAGCATTCAAGAAGATCAATCTGCGAAATCGGCGTAATCTGCGGATGGGCTCCTATCCAAAGAACACTTCCGCGACGCGATAGATTTCATCGTCTAATCGCTTCATCTCGCCTACTGCCTCCGCGAGTGGCACGCTCACAATTCGGTTGCCGCGAATTGCGACCATCTGGCCCCAGTCGCCCTCGCGCACCAATTCGTAAGCTTTAATTCCGAACCTGGTCGCCAGGATGCGATCGAAAGCGGTTGGCGAGCCACCGCGCTGCACATAGCCCAGCTTTGTGACGCGAGTTTGAAAGCCCGTGCAGCGCTCAATCTCATCCGCCAGCACTTCGCCGATCCCTCCGAGCCGATCGTGTCGATAGATGCTGCGGCTCTGCTCCTCAGTCAGGAAGTCTTCATCCGGATGCGGGTGAGCGTCTTCCGCAACTACTATGATCGAAAACGCGCGGCCAACTTTCTTGCGGTTGCTCAGTAGCTCACAAACCTTCGTGACTCGGAAGGGATGCTCGGGAACCAGGACGATGTCCGCGCCGCCCGCAATTCCTCCGTAAGCTGCAATCCATCCGGTGTGGCGGCCCATTACTTCGACCACCATCACGCGATGATGCGACTCAGCCGTCGAATGCAAACGATCGATCGCGTCGGTCACAATCGAAACCGCCGTGTCGAAGCCGAAAGTGAAATCGGTTCCGCAAACGTCGTTGTCGATCGTCTTGGGAATGCCAACTAATTGAACTTGATGATCGTGCCAGAGATCGCGCGCCGCCGAGAGCGAGCCTTCGCCGCCGACCACGATTACCCCGTCCAATCTGAGGATGCGGAGGTTCTCCTTCAGGCGTTCGATCAATTGTTCATCTTTGATCGGATTGAGGCGTGAGGTGCCCAGAATCGTGCCGCCCCGGGGTAGTATGCCGGTGACCGACGCTCTGGTCAGTTCGACGACATCGTTCTCCACCAGACCGCGCCAGCCATTTCTGATGCCGAGGACTTCGACGTCATCCGCCGAAGCACGCCTCACGATTGCCCGAATAGCAGCATTAAGCCCGGGACAATCTCCGCCGGCGGTGAGAACTCCTATTCGCATATCTTCATTCCAATGTCCGACAAGCTTCAGCTTGCCGTTTCCCCGAGATTAAGAATTCTTCGGGCATCCTAATCTAAGCCCATGATCCCCTTTTGCCTTTGCCCCCTATATGTGATTTAAGATCATTCCGTCTGCAATGGTTCGTGTCAAATCCATGAAGAAGAAGCCAAGGATTTTTAGTAAGTAGCTTTCATTCACACCGTGCTTTGGTTAGGAAGGAGTCCGTCGGAAAAACCGCGGAGCGGTGAAATGTCTATAGAAGGGTAGACACAATCGAGATGTAGTTGCTCCTTTAGGAGCGCAACCGAGCATCGTTCGCCCATAAATGGGCTCTCCGAGATCAATCGGTTCGAGCTTTTCTATAAACATTGCATCCCTATGGGATTTTCCGACAGACTCCTAGAGCAGGGTGTGAATGAGAAGAAATCCAATGCTCGGTTCTATCAAAGCAGTAATGCCGAACGTCAAAGAACCATTAACTCTAGCGATTGAAACCGCGACCCGCTCAGGCAGCATAGCTCCGTCGCGCGGGACAGAGATTCTTTCGTCCGCTGAAGGAAACGCCGCGGAATCGCATTCGATCATGGGCTTTTCGATTACACGCATGACTGAGCACGATCTGCTCGAAGTCGTGGAGATTGAAGAACTCTCCGGCCTCAGTCCCTGGGGCTGGGACGCTTATCACAAAGAGCTGCAATCACCGGAGGATGTGATCATGCTGATTGCACGGGTCGGCGGCATCGATGCGAAGCTGAACGAAGGGAAGGGAATCGCCGGCTTCATCATAGCGCGCATCGTTTCGGACGAGATGCATGTCAACAACGTCGCCGTCAGAACAGAATTTCGCCGGCACGGCCTGGCCGCTCAACTGTTGCAAACGGTCCTCGAATGTGGCAGATGCGCCGGCGCACGCATGGCGTTTCTCGAAGTGCGCGCTGGAAACAAAGCGGCGCAAGAGCTTTATCATCGTTGCGGCTTTGAAGCTGCCGGACGACGACGACGCTATTACAGCAATCCGATCGAGGATGCGCTGCTCATGTCAGTTTCGCTGTAACAGCTCCCTCTCCCATTGGGAGAGGGCCGGGGTGAGGGACGAAGTTAGGAAGAATAAGTAATAAGAAGGAGTCGTTTTTTGAGCACGCTAAATCCCTCACCCTAATCCTCTCCCAGAGGGCGAGGGAATCACATTAGCGTCGGAGATATTCGGATTAAGGTTGATGTCTATCTCGCCTTTGTCTATTGAGCCAGTCAACTCGCCCGAATCTTCCTGTGGCCCGAGGTGTTCTTGAGTATCGACTTTATTCAACTGCCAATTTCCTTTGAGCTGGAGTAGCGCTCTTCTCATTCAGCACAGACTGACAGATTGCTATGGTGGCGTTTGCGCGCGGCGCCTCGCCCTGGAAGCCGCGCGCCAACTGGACGGCCCGATCATAGTCATTGTGTGCCAGCTTGCCGAAGATTCCATCTATATCAAAATCGGGAACAGCGTTCGGACTCACCCTAATCTGACTCTTGGTGCTTATGGTGACTGTAAGACCACCGTCTTCGCCTGTAAAACCTTCGGTTGCGTTAGCCGCCTTGACGGCATCGAAGATGGCGTCCCATGCGCGCGCTGGCTCAACCAGTTCAAGAGCATTGGCGATGGCCAGTAACCCACGCGGTCGATCCAAATCAACACCCTCGATACGGCGCGCCTCGGCTATTGCATCATCAAGCAACGACAGAGCTTTGTCCCGATCATTTTTCGCCAGTAGTTTTGCCGCCTGAGTTAGTATCCACACCCGCTGGATGTGAGTTAACTCTCCAATGCGAGCCAGTTCCAGAGCCGTCTCAATCTTTTTCTTCTCGATGGCACTAATGGCCAAACATGCGTCAACCCACGCTTGCGCCTGTTTCCGAAACCCGCTTTCATCAATCCTACTCACATAGTCGCGGGCCCGCATGTCATCTTTGCTGAGCGCGAGCAAGGCCAGTCTAAAATAGAGCTGGTCGCGCTCGTCTGACGTCTTGGCGCGTTCGATCTGATCCAGCAGCGACTGCTCCTGATCCGCAAGCGGTTTCTCAGGACTGATCCCTTTTTGTACCGACTCATTTTCCTCCTGACGTACGCCTTCGCTGACCAGGGAATTTAAGGCCTCAAATTGGCCACGCATTGCTTCCGTGATTTCTCTCGGCGCGTATTGCTCAAATAGCGGCATCAGGCGTTTGACAACCATATACTTGCCGGCAATTCCTGCCGTGCTCTCATCCTGCTCTGGCGAACGTTCGGGCCGCAGCAAAACACCGACGGCGGTCTGAAAGAAAGCCAGTCGCAACTGCGGGCCGACACCCGCGGGCGAGGAAGAGGGCATCGAGGAGTATGAGGCCGCGCCCTGGGTGTTAAAGATAACGTACGTCTGAGGCGTGAAAATATAAGATGAAAGCAGCGATATCGTGTTCGCGTCCGCCGATAAGTTTCCGCCGGTACTAGCCAGCATGGTTGCATAACGCCGGTCGGCGGCAGCGAGATTTTTCTCGCGCAGCAGTGTGAGAAACTCCACCGTCGATATGGTCACGCTGCCAAGCACGGGATCGGCAAATTGCAGAGCTCGTTCAATGTCGCCCGTGCGGAGCAGTCCTTCTGCGAGACTCAATCTTTGCTGCAACGCTTCGGGAAGGTCCCACAAGCTCCTTCTGGAATTTTCGGATTTAGTCTCCTGTTGATCTGCCTTCAGCTTCTGAAGAAACTCTTCAGCGAGTAGGCGATCACGCCGGGCTGCCAGCTTTAAGACTTCTCTGCGGAGGTCAAGACTCATCACAACTGAGGAAATTGTTTCCGGGGTAATTTCCGCAGGCTTTAGCTTTACTTCTCCTCCGCTGATGTTAAGACGCTCCTGGCTTTCTCGATCGGCTATCTCCGCGGCTTCCCAAGCCTTGCGGAAAAGTGTGCGCCCTTGCTCGGAATCAGCGGCCCATAGAGCGTCCGCAATTCTCGCCAGCGAGCGAGCGCGCAACGGTTGATCGCGAAAGGTGCGCGCGTCGCTGGCCAATGATATCAACAGCGAGCGGGCTTGCGCGCGGCGCTCCTTTACGATGCGGTCGGCTTCTGCCTTCGGGTCGGATTTGTCCCTGCCGGCTGTATTGTTAAGCGGAGCAGTTCTTGGCTTCGTAGCGGGTGACTGAGCAGAAACAGGGCTTGGAAGGAAGCTTAGGCCCACGCCAACAATTATAGAAAGACAGGAGCGATTCATCGTTATCCCCACTGATACCATAAAGCAGGCGTCTCCCGGCGAGTCTAACGCAATTGAGCCTGGAACAAGAAGTCGAACGGCTTAGTTCAAGTCGCGCGGCGACACGAACCCAGGCCGGATAGTGTTGTTTCAGGAGCACGCCAAATCGGGTCCAAGGAGACTTGAAACCACATTCGAGAGGAATGAGAGTTGAGCTATTACTTTTCATCGTTCGTCGGTGTACTCGGTAAGCTCATGGTGCTCTCCCTTTCAAAAACAAATTACGATGACATTGGGTCATAGTAAATGTCTTCTTGTGCGCTGCTTCAGCCGACCCGCGCTATATCGTTGCACCAGAATAATCAGCTTCTGACAATCTCAGCAGAATTACCCGGCGACCAGATCAAACCAAATTCACTTTTCACACGCCCTAACGATTTTGGGTGGAACGGCGGGACAAGTCTACACGCGAGCTAGTCGGTTCGCTTAACATACTGCTTTGGTGCCCGAAGCAAAAAAAGCCGCCCTTCCTTGTCGGTTAGCCGCACGACAACATCAACGAAGACGCCCGGACCCCACTTAGGGCCGTCCCGAGCGGTAGCTTCGCACACAGGTGAGTCCCCGCAGTTTATCCACCCATCCTTATCGTAAGGGGGACTTTTCACACGTCCCCTAAATTGAGATGCCTCCCACAATTGCTCGCCAAAAAGTACCCATGCTCGGTCCATCCGAACTCCGCTCGGGAATGGCTTCTTGTCAGTAGTGGCGACCTTGAGCACCACCATCATTGGACTGCCGTCAGGAGCCGGTAAACCAATGCTTGGCATGAAATCTCGCCACGGATACGCAGACAAAGATAAGGACCTACCATCGAGCACTACCTCGATCGGTGCGTTTCGCAAGTCGTCAATAGACACTGACAAGTTCTCTTTTGATTGGCCCACCTGGGCGGGAAGCTGCTTAAAGGGAAATGCAGCCGGTATTAATGCAAGCAGAAACGTAAGAATGATGTTCATAGCATTACTCAACAAAGTTACGCCCAACGTTTGAGTTGATGCGGCGGCGAAAATCAAATCACCCTTCGCCGTAAGAAGCTAGTTGCAGAGAGGCGCTCCCACCGCTCGCGTCCAACGATCGTTGTTATACGGCGCCGGCCCGAGTTACCGACGTTACTTCAGTGCTGTGCGAGTCCAAGTCTTACCATCCATACGTGACAGACCAAACGGCTAATTTGTAGCTCGTCAAGACGGGCGCGCCGGCAACACCGGTAATAGCGCTGCTGCCGATCAAACCGGTAGTGGTCTGATGCGGATATAGATTAGAACCAATCGTCATGACCCCTTTGCGACCGTCGACGGCGCGGTCATATGCTTCGATACTACGAATTTCGAATCTGCTGATTTGGACTTTGCCAATATTTTCCGCCACCCACTGCACCCGAGCCTCCTGCGGACTGTCGCAAGCGGCATCTGATACTGTCACGCGCAGGGGAACATCGGCTTCTGGTTCCACAGACACGAGACCCTCACGGCACGGCGCGCCGACTAGCTTTACTGATTGATTGACATGACGACGAACAAAACGACGCGCACTGATGCCGACGCCGAGAGTAAACGTTAGTAAGCCAACAATGATGAACGCCGGAAGTTTTTTCATATAGCTTCATTCCTAATTACTTAGAATGCAGCCGCATAACCGTCAGAGTTGACGCGGCGGCGCGAATCAAAGCACCCCACGCCGCACCAAGCAAGTTGCGAGAGTCGCTCCCGCCGCTCGCGTCCAACGATTTATATTTCGTCCGCTGAAGAGAAGTGCTGCACCGCGTCAGCGTCAATTTGGTAAATATCAAAACCGAGTCCCGCACCTAGCTGAGAGATACCTGTAATGCAATCGCGATCAAGTTCTGGTCCGGTTCCGGCATGCAGGTAGCTCGATTCCCAAAGCACATCGAAGTAGGTTTCGCCATCTTTCGCGAAACGCAAGATGGTTTCACGATTGGGCAGAAGTATTCGGAGCAAGTAACGGAAATGTTCATTGATATCCTTCGAAGGTAACAAACCAGTAATTTTGTTTTGAGAACTCACGCTCCAAAATCCGTGCGTCGAAGGTGGCACTGAGACCAACTCGGGGTCGATGTGGAGCGCGGTCGTCACATCATCCGGGTTTAGCGTCGGAGAGGACAAATGAAAACTCACGGCTACGCGACCGATGTGCGAAGCATGTAATTCATCAATACTCATGTTTCAAGGCGAAGCGAGCGAGAAACATGACGGTTGAGTTGACGCGGCGGCGCGAATCGAAGCACCCTTCGCCGCACCAAGCTAGTTGAAAAGCACGCCCCCGCCGCTCGTGTCCAACGACAGACTGTGTGAAAACTCAGGTAGAGAAGTGTCGCAGAAAATTCTTGGGCATAGTTAACCTGTAAAGCGTTTTCTGGTCGCGTCGAATGATTTGTGATGCCCTGATTTTCAAATATCCTGAGTTTTCACACGGCCTGACGATTTGTTCGGCGGCGCGATTGATTGCGCGTAACGGTTGATCTACCGGGTTCCGCTGTTTCTCAATTGAACGTCCGGCACGATTTCAAAACTAAGAAGGTCTGGGCCTACTCCCCCCTTAGGGAATTTATGCTTCATCACCAAGACGACGGCGCTGTCGCCAACGTGGTAGTCTGTTTTTGCCAGGGTGTCTTTAACAACTACCTCCTGACCCTTCCAGTTGACCATATATGCTCGAAAAACAGCGTCCCCATCTCGGGCTGAGAACACCTTCAACACTTGCAGTTCGGCTCTCTCATGTCCCTCTTCCGGTATGAAGGGTATAGCCATGGTCCAACCGACCGCACACAACAGGATGGTCACACTGACACCAAGAAGTGCTTTCGTTTTCATCCGATCTTCTCCTTATACTGACTTGGCATTCCGTCTGTAAACACGCTGAACTTACGCTCGTGTTCCTAATAAACAACGAAGCCGCCGAACGTCTTAAGTATCTACCCAAGACTGCTTCATAATACTCTCAAGCGCGGTATTTTACATCGGAGGGCCGAGGGGAAACTTACCAAGTCTCGTACGCCCTTCCGCAGCTTGTTCGCATCTCCCACAAGCCACTCGCTGGTCAAACTGTGCCCCTTGATTTGCCACGCACTATTGGGTAACATCTCCGGCATGAGGCATTACCCTCGGGCACTTCACGCCGCAAGCAATTTCTTTCCAACCAAATCATTCGAGAGGAGACTATCTGTTATGGAAATGACGAAGACGGACAGCGTTAAGGAAGAACTGATGTCGAGTAACCCCGAGTTTCGCGAG
>Ga0137361_10001007_pt1 | contig 16899 bp, 13 predicted proteins | sample Mad1_80_16metaG_FD_104923 | JGI IMG/M metagenome (GOLD analysis project Ga0137361, IMG submission 104923) | Vadose zone soil microbial communities from Angelo Coast Range Reserve, California, USA - Mad1_80_16 metaG | ecosystem: Environmental > Terrestrial > Soil > Vadose zone | place: USA... | reverse complement strand
GAAGTCGTTCTGGTATCCACCGGCCGCAACGACGGCGTCGGCCACGTGCTGGATGGCCTCGTCGTTGTTGCGGCCGGTGCTCGCGCGCAGGTTGCTGCGGATGCGCGAGCGCGCGTCCGAATAGAACGTGTACGTCATCGACAGCTCGTTCTTCGCCTTCTCGAGCCCGCGCTGGTCGATGATCTTCGTGGTGCGGGCCAGCGTGGCGCAGAGCGCCAGCAGATCGATGGCGATGTCCGCGATCCGCCCCACCAGCGGCTGCTGCTCGACGATGTTGCGGCCGTGCTTGCGCAGGGCGCTCTCAGCGAGGGCCGCGAGCGACTGCACCGCGTCCTCGACGTAGACGACCTGCTCCTGCAATGCCGGGTGCGCCTTGGTGATCTGCGGGGTGCGCCCGTATGGCACCGCCTGCATCGGGACGGACTGCCTGGCCTTGCGCACGGCGTAATCGCGCAGCAGGCCGAATCCCTTGATCGGATCCGTGAGCGAGCTCGCCAGCTCCTTGCCGAACCCCTTCAGGTACTCGCCGGGCTTCTGCAGGCCGGTCAGCCCGATGTACTGGCGGAGGATCTCGTTGGTGCCCTCGAAGATGCGGTTGATGCGCGCGTCCCGCACTGCTTGTTCATAGGGCTGCTCGCGCATGTACCCCATGCCGCCAGCGATCTGCAGCGCCTCGTCGCTCGCGTTCCACACCGCTTCCGAGTTGAAGACCTTGGTGGCGGCGCCCTCGACGGAATAGTCCACTCCGCCGCGATCGATGGTCGAGGAGACGACGTAGCAGAGCGACTCGCTCACGTAGAGGTTCGTCGCCATCCGGCCGAGCTTCTCCTTGATCTTGCTGAAGCTGGTGAGTGGCCGGCCGAACTGCTTGCGCTCCGTGGCGTGCGCGATGGCGAGCTGCAGCAGCCTCCGCTGGCCTCCCACGGCGCCAGCGCCCAGCCCGGTGCGGCCGTGGTTGAGGATGCTCATCGCCACCTTGAAGCCTTTGCCCTCCTCGCCCAGGACGTTGGCAGCCGGCACGCGCACGTTGTCGAAGTACACGGCGGTCGTATTCGAGGCGCGGATGCCCATCTTGTCCTCGTGCGGTCCGTGCGTGATGCCGCCGAGGTCGCGCGTGACGATGAACGCGGTGATCTTCCCCTTCTGCTGCGGCGTATCCGGAGTCGTCTTGGCGAATACCGTGTAGAAATCGGCGATGCCGCCGTTGGTGATCCAGAGCTTCTGGCCGTTGAGGACGTAGAAGTCGCCGTCGCGGCGGGCGCTGGTCTTGATCGAGAACGCGTCCGAGCCGCTGCCCGGCTCGGTCAAGCAGAACGCCGCGATGGTCTCGCCGGTCGCGAGCTTCGGCAGATAGCGCCGCTTCTGCGCTTCGTTGCCGAAGAGCAGCAGCCCCTTGAACCCGATGCTGGAGTGGGCGCCGAGCGTGACCGCGATCGAGACGTCATATCCCGATACCTGCTGCATCACCCGCGCGTACCCGCTGTTCGAGAGCCCGAGCCCGCCGTGCTCCTCGGGCACGATCAGCCCGAAGAGGCCGATCTCCCGCAGCGACTGCAGCACCTCCGGCGGAAACTCGCCCTCGCGATCCAATTTCCGCGAGTCGATGCCGCTCATGTACCGGTCGATCGTCTCGCAGATCGGCGCGACCAGCTCGACCTGGTCGCGCGGCATCTCGGGGTAGGGAAAGAGCTGGTCCTCGAGGATCTCGCCGAAGAACAGGGACTTGCCGAAGGACGCGTTCGGATCGAAGGGCATGCGTCGATCTTAACGCAGCGCGCGAATCTACGCGCGAAACTGGCTCACGCCAGCCTGAAACCAGCTGGGGCCGAGCGACACTCACCGCATGACCCGACTTCTCCCTGTGGTTGCGCTGATGTCTTCCGCCGCAGCAGTCGCTCGTGGCGGCGATGAGGACCTCGTCTGGGTGGTCGTTCACAGCGACCGCGGCGCCTCGATGCACGGCGACATGCGCGACCTGAAGGCGGCGCGCAAGTACCTCAGCGATCATGGGCCGGCGTATTTCTGGTTCAGGCGCGACGGCAAGGAGTACGTCGTGCGCGATGGGAAGATCATCGGCGGCTATCCCGGTCGGCGCGCCAATGCTTTGATAGAGTTCCATTCACCACTTCCAACAATTGAAGAGAACCCTTCCTTGGTGACGGCATCCAGGTAAACCAGCTATCGTAACCGTATGCATCTTTCGCGTCTCCGCGCGGCGTTCGGAATCATCCTGCTCTGTGCTCCGCAATCTGCCCGGGCCGGGTTTCGCTGCTCCGCAAAAGGCGGCCCCGAATGGCGGGAGTACCGCACCAAGCATTTTCTGGTGGACACGGATCTGAGGCGCCCGACAGCGGAGGTGCTGATCCGGTCGCTCGAGAAGATGCACGCGCTCGAGCTGCAGGCACTGGTAGGAGAGCCGGTGGATATCCCGGGGCGCTTGCGTCTCATCGCGTTCAGCAGCCCATCGCAGTTCGAGGAGATGCTGGTCATTCGCAACGTAGCGGGCTATTTCAAGGTCTCCAGCCTGGCCGAGCCGCTCATCGTGCTGCCCGTGGTCGGTTTCGAGGCGGATCCGGAGACGGTTGCGCACGAGCTGGCGCACTACATCTCCCGTTACTTCTTCCCTCGGCAGCCGACGTGGTTCGCGGAAGGTCTGGCCCAGTTTGTAGAGACCGTCGCCAGCTTGCCGCAGGACAATGGGCCGGCGACGGGCAGCCACATGGTTCGCGGTGCGCATACCTGGCCGGGCTCGGTCGGGATCATGCCGCGGAGCAGGTCGTTCTGGCTCGGCAACACCGACCAAATCGCGGTGGAGAAGCTGCTCGCGTGGAATGGCGGGCACGACTCCTCTGGCAGTCATCACTCATCAAGTTGGCTGCTCTACCACTGGTTATGGAACAACCGATCGAAGGGACTCACCGATTTCCAGCAGCGGCTCAGCAATGGCGATGATCCCGTGGGTGCGTGGCGCGCTGCTTTTTCCGAGTTCGATCCAGCGAAACCTGACGCACTGGCAAAGCTCGACCAGCATCTCGCTGATTACCGGAAGGCGGCGCGGTACGCGTTCTACCAAGTGAAAGCCGAAGGTGACGCCACCTTCACCGACGCGCCGATCCCCTCCGCGGACGTCCACTTGCTCCTGATCGACGCGCGACTGAGCTGGCCGAAGGCTGCCACTCCGCAGCTTCGTGCCGAGTTGGATGAGGCGCTGCAGGAAGATCCGGCGCAGCCCTCGGCCATCGCGATGCAATCGCAGCTCGACGCTTCATCGTCGCTACCGGGCCTGCGCAAGGCCGTTGCGGCCCACCCGGCGGATTGGCGGGGCTGGTGGCTCCTCGGAGCCACGCTGACCGAGGCCGCGAAGGACGAGAAGGAAGCGGCCCTGCGCAAGGCGGTGCAACTCAACGCGGACAGCGCGATCGCGCACAATGACCTCGCCTGGTATCTGGCGACGCATGGTCGCGCGAAGGAAGCACTGCCGATCGCGAACCGGGCGCTGGATCTCGCTCCCTGGGATCCGCACATGACCGACACATTGGCTACTGTTGCCGCCGAATTGGGCAAGTGCTCGGAAGCGCTCATCCTGCAGCGGAGGGCGGTCGCAATGGTTCCGCCCGACGACCCGAAGGAGCAGGGCTTTCGCGACCGCCTCGCGACGCTCGAGCGACGCTGCAGCGCGCCTGCCCCGCCTGCGGCCGCAACCATCGCCCCTGTACCGCCCCAGCGCTGACCCGCCCCGCCCAGGTCACAATTTTTGACGAGTAGAGCGCGGAATCCGGTTCGGAGTGGCGACAAGCGGCATCAGGCGGGGGGTTGCAATGATTTCGCGACGATTGCTTTCGCCTCGTCGATGATCCGTTGCAGATGCGCCTCGTCGCGGAAGCTCTCCGCATAGATCTTGTACACGTCCTCCGTTCCGGACGGCCGGGCCGCAAACCACCCGCTCTCCGCCACGACCTTGAGGCCGCCGATCTCCGCTCCGTTTCCGGGCGCCTTCGTTAACTTCGCCGCGATCGGCTCGCCAGCGAGCGTGGACGCCAACACTGCCTCCGGCGACAGCTTTTTCAGCGCGCTCTTCTGCGCGGGAGTCGCCGGGGCGTCGATGCGCGTGTAGACGGGGCGGCCCAACTCGTCCGACAGCTCCCGATAGAGCACGCCGGGATCTTTCCCCGTACGGCCGAGCATCTCCGCCGCGAGCAGGTCCATGATCATGCCGTCCTTGTCGGTCGACCACACCGACCCGTCGCGCCGCAAGAACGATGCGCCCGCGCTCTCCTCGCCGCCGAAGCCGAGCGAGCCGTCGAGAAGACCGTCGACGAACCACTTGAACCCGACCGGCACCTCGCGCAGCCTCCGTCCGATCTTCTTCGCCACGCGATCGATCAACGCCGATGAGACCAGCGTCTTCCCCACCTCCGCGCGCGCCGGCCAGTTGCGATTGGTGAACAAGTACTGGATGGCGACGGCCAGGTAGTGGTTGGGATTCATCAGACCCATGCTCGGCGTGACGATCCCGTGCCGGTCTGAATCGGTGTCGTTGCCGAACGCGAGCTGGTACTGGTCCTTGAGCCCCACCAGCTTCGCCATCGCGTACGGCGAGGAGCAGTCCATCCGGATCTTCCCGTCGTAATCCAACGTCATGAACCCGAACGTCGGATCGACAGTGCGGTTCACCACCGTGATGTCCAGCCCGTACTCGGACACGATCGGGTCCCAGTAATCCAGGTTGGCACCGCCGAGCGGATCGACGGCGAGCCGCAGCCCACGCGCGCGCTCGAGATCGATCACGTTGCCGAGATCCCGCACGTAGGGCGCGACGAAGTCGTGCTCCTCCAGCGCGCCCGGCCGCACCGCCCGCACGATCGCTTCGGGCTTGCGCAGCAGCTCGTTGGCGCGCTTCTCGATCCACCCGGTCGCGACCGTGTCGGCGGGTCCGCCGTTTGGCGGGTTGTACTTGATGCCGCCATCCTCGGGCGGGTTGTGCGACGGGGTGATCACGATGCCGTCCGCGAACCCGCGCGACAGACCTCGGTTGTGGGTGAGGATGGCGTGCGAGATCACCGGCGTCGGCGTCGCCCGGCGGGACCAGAGCACGTGCAGGTCGTTCGCCGCCAGCACCTCGAGCGCGGTCTCCTGCGCCGGATCCGAGAGCGCGTGCGTATCCTTTCCCAGGTAGAGCGGTCCGGTCGTCCCCTGAGCCTTGCGGTATTCGCAGACCGCCTGGGTGACCGCCAGGATGTGCGCCTCGTTGAAGGCGCGCTTGAGCGAGGAGCCGCGATGGCCGCTGGTCCCGAACGCGACGCGCTGCTGCGGATCGGCGGGATCGGGCTTCTCGTCGTAGTAGAGCTTGCGGAGCTTGTCGACGTCGACGAGCACGTCGCGCGGGGCGGGCTTTCCGGCGAGTGGGTGCGGCATGGCGGGCACTCTACCGCGTCAGAACCTCCCAGTCAGCGTGAACGCCGGTCCCTGCGCTGCAACGGACATCGAGTTGGAAGACAGCGGCCCGCCACGGCGATGCAGGAGGGGCACCACGACGCCGCAAGCGGCGCCGATCAGCGCCCCCGCGGCGACGTCCGTCAGGTAGTGCTTCTCCGCCATCATCCGCAATGTACCCGCGGCGATCGATGCGGCGGCCGCGCCACCCCAGAACCACGGCGCCGCGGGCGATTCCTCGATGGTTGCGGTGGTGGCCAACGCGACGCCGAGCGAGGTCGCCAGCGCGGTGTGGCCGGAAGGAAAGCTGGAGTGGCTGTCCGGATCGGTGGCGTCGTAGGTGCCGGCCGTCTCGCCGTGGCCGTAGCGCACGAATGGCCGTTTGCGCGCCACGGCCAGCTTGACTCCCTGGACGAGCGCCGCCGAGACGAGCGCGGACTCGCCGACGATCGAGGCGGCACGCCAGTTTGCTCCCTCCGTCGCGTGCGGTCCCGTGGCCGTCCAGGCGCCGATCGCGGCTCCCACTGGAACGAGCACATACGAAACGACACTGCTCGCGACGTCTGCGGTCCCACGGGTGACCAGCCATCCGGTGAAGGCGTCATGAGACCAGGCGTCGACGGCGTTCAGCGACCCGCGCGATCCGGTCCCGGGGAGCCCGGTATTGTCGGGCCCGTCACAGAGCCGGCAATGCGCGGGCGCGATTTCCGTCTTGAAGAGCTCCGGGATCGCGGCCCCGAGCAGAGCGACGCTCGCGAGCGGCAGATCGGCTTCGGGGCGGACGTCGACCTTGTCCGACGCGGTCAGCGCCAACGCCAGCGCGACGCCGATCATGCGTACGCATCGCGGATCTTGCCGAGGTCCTGCGCCAGTTCCCGGCAGCTCTGGTATCGCTGTTTCGGGTCCTTGGCGAGCAACTTCAAGATGATGGCGTTCAGCTCGGCCGGCACGTGCGGATTGCGCTGCTGCGGCGGCACCGGCTGGTTGTTCACGTGCATCATCAGGAGAGGCACCAGGTCCTCGTGAAAGAACGGCACCTGGCCGGTGAACATCTCGTACGCGCAAACCCCGAGCGCGTAGAGGTCGGTCAGGTGCGTCACCGCGCTGAAGTTTCCCACCTGCTCGGGCGACATGTACAGCGGCGTGCCTGCGATCGACCCGGCCACGGTGACGCCCGGCGTTGCGTATTGCTTGGCGATGCCGAAGTCCATCACCTTGAGCACGCCGTCGTCGGTGACGAAGAAGTTGTCCGGCTTCACGTCGCGGTGCACCACTCCCACGTCGTGCGCCGCCTGAAGGCCATGGCACGCCTGCAAGAGGAAGCCGAGCGCGGTGCGAAACTCGATCGGCGTCCGCATCCGGTCCTTCAGGCTCTTGCCGACCAGGAGCTCCATGCTGATGTACCGGTACCCCAGGTGCACCCCGATGTCGTAGAGGCGGATGATGTTCGGGTGGATGAGCTGGCGCGAGAGCTTCAGCTCCTGCTTGAATCGCGCCAGGAGCACCTCCGAGGTCTGCTCGCCGCTGAAGACCTTGAGGGCGACGTTCTCCTCGAGCTCGAGATCGAACGCGCGGAACACGGCCGCCATGCCACCCTGGCCGATCTTCGCTTCCAGGCGATACCGCCCGGCGACCGTCGCGCCAGGCGCGAACTTCTCCGCGCTACCGCGGGGCTCGTCCGGCAGCACCTCGGCCTCCGCTAACACCTCTCCGCTCTTCGTCGCCTTCAGCGCGCCCACGACGTGCTTGGCGAGGGCCGGGTCGCTGCGGACCATCGTCGCCGAATCGCCGGCCGGCGATTCCCCCATGTCGGGCAGCTCGCCCAGGTCGGGCAGCGACTGGGTCCGCTTCTTGTGCAGGTCGGCGTTCGAAAGCACCTGGCGCGCCATCATCGCCGTAGGTCGCAGCTGCTGGTCGAGCCTCGCCAGCCGCTCTCGCGCCCCCGGAAACGAAGGCTTCACTGCGAGAAGCTTCTGCACCACCTCGCGGGCGTTCTCCGGAAACCCATGCGTCTCGTACAGGTTCCCGAGCAAGTCGAACACCTGCACCTCCGCATCGTCGCGCGGGCCGCTGCGCACGTAGGCGCCGACGAAATGCTCGAAGCGGAAGTCGAGCACGCTCAGGTTCGTCGCCAGCCGTGCCGCGATGGCCGCCGCAACCCGGTATTGCGCATCGTCCGCGGGGACGCGGCAGAAGTTGTCGAGCGCCTTCCCGGTGTCTCCCGACTCCAGATAGGCCTGCGCCGCCTCCAGCGGAGCCCCGGCATCGGCATAGAACTGCGCCGCATCCGCCGCGCGCCCGAGCGCCTTCGCCACGCGCCCGGCGTCGGCGAATCGCTTGAGCTGCACGTAAGCCTCCAGGGCCGCCTCGAGCTTGCCTTGCTCTTCCATCTTTTGCGCCGAGAGAATGGAGACAGCCTGGCCGCCCACCGCGGTCGCTTTGGCCGGTGCGAGCATCGCGCCGGTATCGAACTGGCCCGGTTTCATCGAGGCGATGCGCGCGGCGCCCACCGCATCGCCGGCCTTCTGCAACAGTTCGACTGCCCGCTGCTGCTCGCCCAGCGCCATGAACACCTGTACCGCCATCTGGTACTCGCCCGAGCGGCCGAGAAAGATCGCAGCCATCAACGCCCGCTTCTTTCCCGCCGGATCGAGGCGGCCCGCCTGCCCCGGCGGGACACCGAGGTTGTCCAGCAAGAGCTGCGCGGCATCGCGCGGGCGCCGCAAGGTGCCCAGCACCCGCGCCGCTTCCTCCACCGCGCCGACCTCGCGGAACAGCTTCGCCGCGGCGTCCCACTGGCCTCCCTTCTCCAGGCTGCGGGCGCGCTCGAGCGCTTTGTCGCGGGCCTTCGCATCCATCGGCATCAATCCTCGGGCAGCTCGGCGGCGAGGCGCTTGAGCGACTCGGGCTGGTTCGCGAGCTTGAGCGCCTCATCCAGGGTGATCTCGCCCTGCTTCACCAGCTTGAACAGGCTCGCGTCGAGGCTCTGCATCCCGCTCCCGTCGTAGGAAGCCGTGTCGAGGTAGCCGTCGATCTGGAAGATCTTGTTCTCGCGGATCAGGTTGGAGACCGCGTAGCTCTGGACCAGGATCTCCATCACCGCGACGCGGCCTTCGCCGCTCGCGTGCTTGGCGAGGTGCTGCGAGAGGACGCCGCGCAGGAGCACCGAGAGCGTGCTGCGCACCTGGTCGCGGGTCTCCTCCGGAATCACGTCGATGATGCGATCGATCGCCTTGGAAGCGCTGTTCGAGTGCAGCGTGCCGATCACCAGCACGCCGGTCTCCGCCGCGGAGATCGCGAGGTGGATGGTCTCCAGATCCCGCATCTCGCCCACCACCAGCACGTCGGGGCTCTCGCGCAGCGCGGAGCGGAGCGCGCTGGAGAACGACTCGGCGTGCTTGCCCACCTGCCGCTGCGTGATCGCCCCCTTGATGGGCTTGTGCAGGAACTCGATCGGGTCCTCGATGCTGATCACGTGCCGCTGCGAGGTCTTGTTGATCTCGTCGACCATGGCCGCGAGCGTCGTGCTCTTGCCCGACCCGGTGGGGCCGGTCGCCAGCACCAGGCCGTTGGCGAGCTGGATGAGCCGCCTCAGCACCGGCGGCAGGTTCAGCTCGTCCATCGTGGGCACCTTGTTCGGGATCACGCGAAAGACGGCGCCGAGGCCGTGGGACTGCACGAAGATGTTCACGCGGAAGCGCGCGACGCCCTCGATCGAGTAGACCAGGTCCGCTTCCTGCGTCTTTTCGAATTGCGCCCGCTGCTCCTCGCCGAGCAACTCGAGCAGGAACCGGCCGGTCTCCACTTCCGAGAGGATCCGGAAGGGGAGCGGCATCAACTCTCCCTCGTGGCGGATGATCGGTACGTTGCCGGCGTGAAAGTGCAGATCGCTCGCCCCCTGCTCTGCGACCAGGCGCAAGAATGAGTCGATGCGGGGCACTATGGCTTCCTCGTGCCGCCGGCGGCGGCCGGGCGGGCCGCGGACGCCTGTGGCTGTGCGGGGGGTCGCGTTGCGGGTCCCGGCGCGGACGGCTGCGCCTGCGCCGGAGTGGGCACCGCAGCCGCCGCGACGGTCTTGAAGTTCGGCGCCCGCTTCTGCGCCGCGGCCTTTTCTTCTTCCTCCACGAACGGCTCGAAGTCCTTCTTGCTCACCGCTTTCACGTAGGCGTCGCCGGCGGTGATCTTCCCCTCTTTCGTCAGCCGCATCAGATCGAAGTCCATCAGCTGCATACCCTGTTCGCGCGAGGTGGAGATCACCGACGGCAGCTGGAATGCCTTGCCCTTGCGGATCAGGTTCGCGACCGCCTCGTTGTTCACCATCAACTCGACCGCGAGCACGCGGCCTGGCCCGCTCTTCTCCTTCATCAGGTATTGGCAGACCACCGCGCGCAGCGAGTCGGCGAGGGTCGAGCGGACCTGCTGTTGCTGTCCAGGCGGAAACGCGGCCACGATCCGGTCTACGGTGGTTGCGGCCGAGACGGTATGCACGGTCCCGAAGACCAGGTGTCCGGTTTCCGCCGCGACCACCGTGAACTCGATCGTCGGCAGGTCGCGCATCTCGCCGACCAGGATGACGTTCGGATCCTCACGCAAGGTCGATCGCAAGGCGGTGGCGAAACTCCTCGTATGCGTTCCCACCTCGCGCTGGTTCACCAGGCTCTGCTTGCGCCTGTGGATCACCTCGATGGGATCCTCGAGCGAGATGATGTGACGGGACGAGGTGCGGTTGATGTAATCGATCAGTGCCGCCAGGGTCGTGGATTTGCCGGAACCCGTCGGACCGCCCACCAGCACCAGGCCGTTCTTCAGATCGCCGAAAGTGCGCACCAGCGGCGGCAGGCCCAGCTTCTCGAACTCCGGCAAAACGCCGCGGATGCGCCGGAACACGCCGGAGAGCCCGCCCAGCTGGTAGAAGACGTTCGCGCGAAAGCGCAGCCCCTCGCTCTTCACTTCGTGCGAGTAATCGACGTCCTGCATGGCCTGCAGTGCCATCACCTGCTCGGTGGACAAGTGGGGCAGCAGCAGGGCCTTGACCTGCTCTTCGTCGAGCACGGTGGGATTCACCGCGGTCACCAGCCCGACCTTCTTCATGAACACGGGCTTGCCGGCAGCGACGATCAGATCGTCGCCTTCCGCCTGCGCGAGTTGGACCAGCAGGCGGTCGAGCAGGGGAACGGCGTGAATTGCCTGTCCTTGCGCGGTGATTCGCCAGCGCATGATCAAGTCGCGCGCCGCCGCGCGCACCTTCGGGTGCGGATCGTCGTGCAGCTTCGCCACCGCGCTCGCGTGCTCGTTCGCGTCGAACTTGGCGAGGAACTTCACCGCCAGGTAGCGGACGTCGGCGCTCTCGGCGCCACAAAGCGGCGCCACCTTCGGCGCGGCGGTCTTCGCCTCCATGTCGATCAAAGCCTGGATGCAGACCGGCTGCAGGTCCGCGTCGGCGGCCATGATGTGGACGATGTACGGCACGGCGCGCGCGTCGTTGATCGCGGCCACCGCTTCGATGGCGGTCTCCTTGACCCACCAATCCGTATCCTGGGTCGCGGTCTGCACCAGCGAGCGCAGCGCCTTCGGGTCCTTGATGCGCCCGAGCACGCTGACGGCGAAGCGCCGGATCACGTCGCTCGCATCGGCGAGCAGCGCCACGAGGTGCGACGTCAGCCGCTGCCCGCCCAGCTCGACCAGCGCGTCCATCACGCGCTCGCGCACCCACCAGTCCTCGTCTCGCAGGACGCCCATCAGCTTGGGCCAGAGCTGCTGATCGGGATCGGCGATGCTGCGGATGATCTCCGTGGCCATTCGCCGGACGTTCACGTCGCGACTTCGCAGCAGCCAGATCACTGTCCGGGAGACGTCGAGCTTGCCCTCCATGGAGAGCTGCTTGAGCACCTCCGCAGCGCGGTTGCGGACCGGGATCTGCTTGTGGGCGAGCGCCTCCACCAAGGGAGGAAGCACAGCATCGGTCCCGATCCCCTCCAGCGCGTTCAGGACCGCGATGCGGATGACGCGGGGTCCGGCGCGCATCTTCCGCTCGAGCGCTCCCATCACGCGCGTGGAGTTGAAGCGGCGCAGGCCCTCCACCGCCGCCTTCACCATCCCCACGGTGTCGGAGTCGAGGAAGATGCCGACGTACTCGAACCAGTCGTCCTCGCTGGCGAGCGCGGAGAAGGAGAGGATGGCCTGGATCACGACCGGCTCCTCCTCCTTCTGCGCGTCCAGCAGGGGTGCGATCGCCTTCAGCGCCGCAGCGGGGTCCTTGCCCATCACTGGGACGTTGCCGAGGTGCTTGAGGGCGTGGACCTTCTCTTGTGGCGAACCTGCCGGCAAGGCCGCCTGGAGCGCGGGGATGGCCTGGTGTCGTGCGAATCCCACCAGCACGTCCATCGCCTCGACGCGCCCCGGGAAGCTCGACTCGCTCACCGCGCGCGTGAGCAGCTCGAAAACCGTCCGGCTACCGCCGATTTGCTGCAGCGCCCGCGAGACCGTCGCGCGCAATCCCGCGTCCGTCGAGCGGAGGTGCTCGACGAGGGCGCCGTGCTCGGTTGCGCTGTTTACCTTTGGTAACAACGCCGCGAGCGTCGTGCGCAGGGCGGGCTCCGCCGATTTCAGCGCCTTCACGAAAGGCGCGAAGAGCGCCTTGTCCGGGTTCTTGTCGATCAGGCGCGCGAACACCGTCAGGCGCGCGCGGTGGGCCGCCGCGTCGGACGCTTTCCCGGAGACGATGTCGAGCATCTTCAGCAGCTCCGCGGTCTGCGGAGCCTCCGCCGCGGCGATGAAGGCCTCCACCTCGTCGGGTGCCCTCCACGACGCAGCCTTGAACTGGTTGAGGAGGTCCTTCCCCGCGATCATCGGCGCTGGCCAGCTTAGCACCGGGGTGCAATTTCGCCTGTTCATTGGCCAGGGTAGGCGGCGGTCGCACCTGCGCCGGCAGAGGCCGCGATGACTACATTGTTCCAGTGTCGGCGGAGCTTCTCTACGTTGCCCTCGGCGATTCCACAGCCATCGGCGTCGGCGCAGGAGCCGGAGGCGGCTATCCCGAGCGGCTCGTCGCAAAACTGCGGCCGGCATTTCCCGCCCTGGAGCTCCTCAACCTTGGCCGGAGCGGCGCAACCATTTCCGATCTCCGCGAGGGCCAGCTGCCGCGCGCGCTGCGGACGCGCCCGCGGCTGGTCACGCTCGGCATCGGCATCAACGACGTCGGACTCCAGATCCCGGACGAGGCCTTCGCCTTGAGCCTGGAGGAGACGGTGGTGCCCCTGCGGAAGCTCGGCGCGCCGATCGCGATCGCGAACATCCCAGACCTCGCGCTCGCACCCGCGGTGGCGCGCGTCGTGCCGCGCTCGCTCTACGAACGCCGCATCGAGCTCTTCAACGAGCACATCACCGCGACAGCGGCGCGGCATCGGCTGTCGCTGGTCGATCTGTACGCCTGGAGCCGCGAGGCGCTTCCCGGCCGTCCCGAGCTGATCTCGCCGGACGGATTCCATCCCAGCGCGCGCGGATACGATGTGTGGGCCGAGCGCATGTTGCCCGCCGTCCTCGCACTGCTCCGGCAGAGCGCTCCAATCTTTCTCTGAAACCGCCGCTGAAATGCGGCCACTCCTGTTGCGTAAGACCCGATGTGGGGCACGCTGGAGGAGAGGCCATGCGGCTGTGGAAGAACTGGTTCCCGATCGCGCTCGCGATCCTGTGGGTGGTGATGGCGGCGATGGCCATGGCCGACTTCGCGTCGTTCAGCGCCGCGACCGCGCCGGGCAAAGCGGTGGTGAGGCAGGAGCGTCCGGTGCACTCGGCCTTGTCCCAAGGACGGCAAACGGCCCTCGGTGAGTTGCCCAATTAGTCGCGGCCGCCGAAGGCGGCTGAGCAACTACGCTTGAGCGCGAACCGTGCGAGCAAGGCACTGCGGGCAGCGCCGAGCCTCAAAAAAACTCTCCCCAATCAAGTCCGGCTACTTACGCCCAGTCGCGTACCATCTACCGGTTCACGACGACTCGCACGCCCTTCGCCTCGCGCGCCTTGATGAACACGTCCTTCTCGGCCACGGTGTTCATCGGCATTGGGGAACCTGCCAACTTGCACGATCGTCGAGTAGCCCGTGGTCGCGCCGCAGTCGCGAACGAAGACCATGCCCGGGTAGATGTCGATGCATTCCGCGCCGAGGTTGCGGCGGCTCCGGGCGATCTGGTCGGCGAGAAAGCGCGGCGCCATGGAGTGGCAACCGGCCACGATCTCGTCGGGCTGGAGGATGCCCGGGCGCAGCAACGTCTCCTCGACATAGGCGCGGGCATCGTGCGGGCGCCCGCCATCGAAGGCGATGTAGCCGCCTTTGCTGCAGAGCACGATCGCATCGCGCGGCTGACCGCTCTCGCGCAGCGCCGCACCCACGGCGCGCTCGCTGCGCTGGTTGCGCTAGTTGATCGCGGTATCGACGACGTTCAGCCCCAGCTGCAAGGCGCAGCGCACCGGACCGGCGTAGAGCGCGTCGGTTCTCGCGTCGTCTCGTCCCAGGTACGTGCCGATGCCGAGCGACGAGAGGGAGAGGCCGTCCGGGGACCGCCGGAAATGGCCGGCGGCGGCGTCCGCGGCGTCGCGAAAGCGCGCAGTTCCTTCGGGTGTCGCCCGGCCAGGAAACATGGATCGAGAATACTGCTACTCGCCTTTCTCGCCGTCCTTCTTGAAGACCCCGGCGACGGCGGTCTTGATGGTCTCGCCGATCATGTGCTTCGCGTCCGGATCGCCTTTGAGCACTGACTTCGCGTAAGCGGTCGCTTCCTTCAGCGTGACGTGCGGCGGGATCATGGGGAACTCCGGATCGACCACCGCTTCTACGAGCACCGGCCGGTCCGCCGCCAGCGCGATGTCCCAGGTCCGCCCGACGTCTTCAGGGCGGTCTACGCGCAGACCGATGAACCCGAGCAACTCCGCGCAGGCGGCGTAGGGGAAATCGGGGATCTCCTGCGAGCCCTCGAACTTCGGCTCGCCCGACTGCGCCCTTAGCTCCCACGTCACCATGTTCAGGTCGCGGTTGTTCAGCACCAGCACGACGAAGCGCGGGTCCTTCCACTCCTTCCAGTACTTCTTCACGGTGATGAGGACGTTGTTTCCGTTCATCTGCATCGCCCCGTCCCCGACCAGTGCGAAGACCGGCCGATCGGGGAAGGCGAGCTTCGCCGCGACCGCATACGGCATCGCCGGGCCCATCGTCGCCAGATTGCCGGAGAGCGACCCCATCATTCCGGCGCGGAAGTCGAGGTAACGCGCGTACCAGGTTGCCGTGCTCCCGGAGTCCGCGGTGAAGATCGCCCGCTCCGGAAGCCTCTTGTTCAGCTCGCGGTAGACGGCGGCGGGGTTGAGCGGCTTCGCTTCGACCCCGGCGTGCGCTTCCAGGATCTTTTTCCACTCGCGCATGCTGGCCTCGAGATCCTGACGCCAGCGCCGGCTCGCCTTGCGTTTCAAATAAGGAAGCAGTGCGCCCAGCGTCTCCGCCGCGTCTCCGTGGAGGTTGACCTCCATCGGATAGCGGATTCCGAGCATGCGGCCCTTCAGATCGATCTGGACCCCGCGCGCCTGCCCTTCCTTCGGCAAGAACTCCGAGTAAGGGAAGGAGGAGCCGACCATCAGCAGCGTGTCGCACTCGCTCATCATCTTCCACGACGGCTTCGTGCCGAGCAGGCCGATGCTGCCGGTGCACCCGGGCGTATCGTCGGGGAGCACCGCCTTGCCGAGGAGCGCCTTGGCGATTCCCGCCCCGAGCACGTCGGCGACCTGCACCACCTCGGGCGCGGCGCGCATGCACCCGGCGCCGACCAGCATCGCCACCCTCTCTCCCGCGTTGAGCACCTCCGCGGCGCGCTTGAGGTCCTGTTCGCGGGGAACGATCCGCGGCGGCGCGTACCCGATGCTGGAGTGGATGGTGTTGTGCGCGTGCTCCTGCTGCTCGACCGCCTTCTCTTCCTGCAGGTCCTTGGGGACGATCACGCAGGTGACGCACTTCTCGGACAGCGCGATGCGGAACGCGCGATCGATGGCATGCCGGACCGCGGAAGCCGTCGCGACTGTGGTGACGAAATTGTGGGCCACGTCCTTGAAGAGCGTCTGTAGATCGACCTCCTGCTGGTAGTCGCCGCCGAGCGCGGTGGTGGCGGATTGACCGACGATCGCGACCACCGGCTGGTGATCCATGCCCGCGTCGTACAGCCCGTTCAGCAGGTGGATGGCCCCCGGTCCGGAAGTGGCAAGGCACACTCCTGGCTCCCCGGTAAATTTTGCGTGCGCTCCCGCCATGAAGGCGGCCAGCTCTTCGTGGCTTGCCTGGATGAAGCGCGGGCGCTCGTCGCCGGCGTGCTCGAACCCGGCCATGATCCCGTTGATGCCGTCCCCCGGATAGCCGAACACGCGCTGGACGCCCCAGGCACGCAGCCGCTCAACGAGGAAATCCCCCACCGTCTTGGCCATGGACGAACCTCCGCGTCAGGGTAGTTACCTGACGCGCAGCGGACACGGGCCGACTCGGCGCTTGCCAAGTCGGCTCAAGAGTGGGCAGCATTCGTCCACCCTCGCGCGCTCGCAGGCGTCAGAGGGATGCGACGTTCGGTCGCTGCGGCAATCGGCACCCCTCCACCGCGAAAATCCTTCGGCTAGCAAGCGCCGCTCGGCCCCGGAGCCACGTGAGAACGGAATGAGCTCTTTGTTCAAGCCCTCGTCGAACACCGCGTTCCGCGTGGCCCTGGTCGCGCTGGCGCTCCTGTTCGGCGGCGGCCTCATCGCCGGCCCGATGATCTACGTGCGGACCCCGTTCTTCACCCAGCAGCAGGATCCCGTCGACCAGCCGGTGCAGTTCGACCACCGCCACCACGTCGGCGACGAAGGCATCGACTGCCGGTACTGCCACTACCTGGTGGAGAAATCGCCCGCCGCGGGAGTGCCTCCGACCTCCCTCTGCCTCAACTGCCACGAGCAGATCTGGAACAAGAGCCCCAAGCTCGCGCCCGTGCGGGAGAGCTATTTCTCGGATCGGCCCATCGTCTGGAACAAGGTCAACAAGCTGCCCCACTTCGTCTACTTCAATCACTCGATCCACGTGAAGCAGGGCGTCGGTTGCGTCACCTGCCACGGGCGCGTGGACGAGATGGCGCAGATGGAGAAGGCGCGGTCCTTGGCCATGGGGTGGTGCCTGGAGTGCCACCGGCACCCGGAGCGGTTCCTGCGTCCGCGGGATCAGATCACGAGCATGACCTACAAGCCGAAGGAAGATCAGCTCGTGATCGGCAAGCAGCTGAAGGAGCAGTACCACGTCGAAACACGCACGAGTTGCACGACATGCCATCGCTGAAGTCACTACCTATCGCCGGCCAGCGGCAGAAGCTGTGGCGCAGCCTGGACGAACACGCGGCGGCGCCGTCTCCCTCGCGGGAGCTGGGGCCCGCGGCGCCGCCCGATGACGCGACCTCCCGGCGGAGCGTCCTG
>Ga0137361_10001006_pt1 | contig 16901 bp, 18 predicted proteins | sample Mad1_80_16metaG_FD_104923 | JGI IMG/M metagenome (GOLD analysis project Ga0137361, IMG submission 104923) | Vadose zone soil microbial communities from Angelo Coast Range Reserve, California, USA - Mad1_80_16 metaG | ecosystem: Environmental > Terrestrial > Soil > Vadose zone | place: USA... | reverse complement strand
CTGAGGATCTCTTCGTCTGGAACGAAGGCGTGTCGTGTTACGCCGCAACAAATGATCAGGAGCCGTTGCGGGAGAAGCGCAGACCGGACTTTGTTCGTACCGAAAGCATGAACTGCACAGGCAGCTTTGCAGTTCAGGACGACACACTGCTTCGGCTTTTTGCCTTGAACAAACGCCTGCTGAACATCGTCATCATACGGTGAGACAACGGAAAAGAAGAAAGCCAGAAGGCCGAGGGTGGTAAGCAACCCGAACAGTACACAGCCGTGGCTTAGCCGCATGGTGTAGGGGAGTTGAAACCTCGAAGGTGGCCACGCGGCCTTCAGTGGGTGACGCACGTTGCCAATGGGATCCATGCTTCCGACCTATCCCAATACCAACTCTCCCTTCGGCCCGGGCGATTGCTGGTGGAGACTTTTCCCGATTAAGGTTCGTTCGGCCTACGAAAAGGGCCGGATGGGAAAAATTCTTACTATGAGACCAGGAGAGTATCTGATTGCCTCAGGGGGTGGGCACTACATTCTGGAATTGCTCTTCGGAGAGGCTAGTCGGGCGGATTGTGCGCCCGAAGGGGGTGGAAGTCAACTGGATTCTTAGGGCGATTCTTAGGGCGGGGTTCGCAACCGCTAAAGCCGCGAATCACACGCCATCTTTGAGTTGACAGACAAGCAGTTTCGTTGCGCGCTAGAAGAAAGCTTCAGGCCGCGGCCAGGAAGCGCTTTACCGTCCCTCCCCACTGTCCGCGCGAGGCATCATCGACGGTGACTTCATCGGGCCAGGTACGCGACAGGTACTTTGGCGGGCCGAGAAGGAAAACGAAGTGCTCATGGGGACTCCGGTGTATTACCTCACTGTAGAATTCCAGCGCTTCGGCCGGGAAGTATCTGCGAACGTCGAGCATGACGAGATCGTAGACATGGGGTTGCCAGAGAAATCGTGCGGCGGAGATCTCTTCAGCTTCATGCACCTCGACTGCGTGACTTCGCAGGACGGCAGCGCGCACCTCGCGCGTAGCCTGGCAGCGGTCGATGAGGAGAACTTTTTTGTCAGCGAGAACCGGGCGGCCACGAAGTGGTGGGCGATACATACGACACCCCCGAAACGAGAGCCCTCTTTAAGAAGGTGATTCGGCCAAAGTCTGCGCCGAGCAGGGGCGGGAGTCAACATAAATATAAGAAGCCCCGATGGCCATTCGGGGCTTTCTTTTTCTTTCCATGATGTTGGGCTACTCGCGGCGGCTGCCCCTTTCAATCTTGCCCGCCGCAGATCAATCATTGGCGCTTGGCGCCCTTTCGATTCACCGGCCGCGGCTGGAAGCTGCGCTCTTCCAGCCAGCGCTGGACCTGGTGTTTCGAGAAGCGGAGGTTCGACTCAATTCGCAAGTACGGGATGAGTCCTCGCTTTCGTGTAGCTGTAAATCGTCTTGCGGTCAATCCGTAGGAACTTCTCCAGCTCTGCGGCAGTGAGTATCTCCGGCAGAGCCTCGAAGTTCGCAAGTATTGGCGCGCTATGGTCCATCGCGAGGCTCCGTCGAGATTATTGTCGTCATGTTTTTCATACTGCACCGTGCCTTTCTGAACGGCAGTGCCGCTCGTTTGTAAGCACATCGCGCTCATAACGTGACGTGCTGGGGTCTTGGTGTACGGCCTAGGCCGCTACAGCTCATGCGTCCTGACCGCAGGTTGGTGGACCCTCCTTCTCTTGGATTTTCGGGCCGGGCCTAGAGGAGTGCGCATGGCGCCTCCTTGCCAGGCACGGTCCAAATCTTGGTGAGCACGCTCTCGGGCGAGGAGAGCGGCAAATCTTTTTCAGTCGCGAAGAGAAACAGGCGTCCGAGCTCGCGGACGTCTTCCGCGGCTGCGGCTGCCTGGACCAGGTTCTTGCAGCGAGCTCTGCTTGACGTGACGGTGAGCACCCGAAATTTCTGGATGCCAAATTTCTCTTTATGTTTCTCGGCGCGACTGTAGGCGGCGTAGGCTTTGAGCTTCAGCGCGAAGCGTTTCAAAGTCATGGTGCCCCGGTCGGCTTCGACGAAGAAATAGAGCCTGCCTTTGGCATCCCGCAGGCCGAAGAAGCCGTCCGGGGCTACGGGGACTGTCGCGTACTTCTCAGGGAGCGTCACCTCTATTGTGTCGAGAAGCTCGCGGCCTTCGCGCCAGAAGAGAAATTGCATTTCTGGTTCCGGTTTTGGCTCGGCTTGACAATCTCTTGTAAATGTTGCGTTGCAAGGTTTTGCTGAATCTTGAGTTTGAGTCCTTTGACAAGCGAGCAAAAACATGGCGCGGATGTGGCTGATGAGAAGCGTGTGCGCGATTGACAGGTCGTGCAGGTCGCGGTTCTGAGCGTTCCAGTCGGTCTTCGACGGGTTTTGGATTAGCCCTTCCTTCTGGAGCATCTGCACCCCTCTATTGGTAATTGCGTAGACCATTTTGGCGCTACCGCCTCCTTTGGCGAATCGGGGACGAAGGCGGTCTAGAAGCCCCGCGTGAAAGAGTATTTGGAGGCGACGGAGGATGCCTTGGTCGCTGCCGGGTACCAAGAGCTGGAGGTGTTCGGAGGTGAGAAGGCGGAAGGATTCGACGAGGCGAAGGATGTCGAGGTCGCGTGGGGTTAAGACACAGGCGACCTCGGTTGAGGCGCGGCGATAGCGCGGGAGGCGCTCTGCTTGTGCTGTGGTTACGTCGACCAGGTGGCTACTCATGGAAGTCCTCGGGGAGTTCGTCCTCGCTTTGCGGCGGTAGGATGGTGCCCTCGACTGGGGCGGTTGATTCTGCCTGCGTTTTCGAGTTCAGTGCACCTGCCTTTGGCCGCCGGCGCGGAAGCGGCCGGTATTCCTTGAGGTCCGGGGTGGTGATGTCGAGGACGGGGCGGTTGAAGATTTTGATCAGGGCTTCGCGGGGGTCCAGGTTTTTTATGCGGGCCACGAGACCTTCCCATTTGTTCTTCGAGTGGCAAGAACTGGCGGCTCGTTTCTTCCTGGAATTCTTCGTGTTCGGTAACGAACGCAGTGGACCAGGAGTGGCCGTGAGCCGAGGAGTTCGAGGAGGCGCTAGCGTTTGACCAGCTGGAGCTCGAAGAGCAGGTAGGTCAGCGTCTCGTCCGTCTGCGACGTGCCCGACGAAGAGCCGTCGGACCAGCCGTCCGAAGAGGAGCCACCGTCGCTCGTAGCCTCCGAATACGAATCGACCTCTCTTTCTGTGAGGAAGGGTCGGAACTTTGTTTGATACGCGACGTGCTTGACACGATCGCCGCGCACTTCACCGGTGAAGCAAGATTCTCAATCTTCAAACACGGGTTCGATTCCCGTTAGCGCTACCAGCTATCATCCGCTAAGACCCGCTAAATCAGCGGGTTTTGTTTTTGTCTCGAAAGGATGATGGTGCTAAAACTAAGTCGTTGCTGCTGGCCGCGACGTGTGATAAAGCTGCCAGGCAAACGCTCCCAAACCAAGGCAAACCACGCCGAAGCGGATTAAACCGCCAGCATAGGGGATGAATCCGGCCACCGTGATGATCAACAGCCCTACCAGCAGACCAAGCAGCCAGTCGCGCGTTGTTGCGGTAGCCCGCTTCAGCAGTATCTTCCCCAGAAACGCCCCAACCCACACCTTGGCCAGGTAGATCGCGGCCAGGTAAAAAGCGAGCAGCATCAGCGCCACCGGGATGCCCACCAGAGTGGCGCCGCCTACGACCATGGCAACAGGCGCACCCACCAGCACGGCCAAGCCCAGCCCCGCGCTGCGCCACCCCGCGCCAACCGCCTGCGCGGTGCCTTGGAAGAACCCGGGGAAGAGAACTAGGCCCAACCACCCCACCAGCATTGCCGCCAGCAGCCAGACGGCCTGGAAGAAATAAAACTTAGGGTGCGCGAAACGGATCTTCTTCACCTGTATCTGGATGTCGCGCTTGCCCCCAATAGTCGCCCCGTCCGCGATGTGCACGTCCTTCGGCTGGTGCACGCGTGCGGTCAGGTTGCCGCCGACCCGGGCGGCGTTGGCCAGCGTGAGGTTGCCTCCGGTCATAGTCAGATCACGACCGATACTGCCGCTCACATCGGCACTGCCCGCGAAGACTGTGACGCTGCGCGTCACGTCGCCTTCCAAGCCGACATCGGCGGCGCCCACCACGATGCCATCGCCCACGTGGCCCTTGTCGTCCACGCGCAGCGATTGCACCCAAGCGTAGATACTGCGTCCAACTTGTCCGCCGACGTCGAGCGATTGGGAGAAGGTGTAGATGTGGCCCTCCACGGTGCCGCGGACCTCGGTCCTCTGGGCCCAGCTCAGCAGGTCGCCCTTAACGGTGCCAGACACTTCCACTGTCCGGCCGAAAGCCAGCAGGTCTCCCTTCACCACACCCTCGATGCGCACGGTATTGCCCGCGGCTACCAGGCTGTCGTCCACGGTCTCGTTCGCCGCTACGGTCACGAACTCACTGTGGCGCCGCTCCAAAGCAAAGCTGGGCAACGAGAGGGCGAGCAGCACGGTCAGCAAGCACAGGCCCGACCGGGACCGGCGCCACCGACGTCCCAGCAGCAGTGCGCTGCTTCCCAACAAGCCGAGTAAAGATAGCCATCCCACGATGTCAGCATAACGAGTCAGCACGGCAGTACCTCCGTGTCCAAAGTAGTAAGAGAGGCTGAAGATCAGATTCATGCCACCGGCGGAGCTGAAAGGGTTCAACCACCCAAGCACTTCTGGGACCCGCTGTTCCTCGAACCATTGCGAAACGGCGGCACCCAGGGCCAGCACCGTGGCCACTGCTGCCAAGTCGCCCCACACCCAAGACCGGCGGAACCAGGGTAAGCCCTGCCGGCCGGGCGCTTCTTCCGGAAGCTCGCGCAAGACCGCTTTCAGGACGCGGTTCTCGGCGCGCAAGGTCTCCACGAATTCCCGGCAGCGCGAGCATGCGGCCAGATGATTTCGCACCTGGCGTGCTTCTTCCGCCGCGAGTTCACCGTCCACGAAGATGGCGTAGGTCAGTTCCGAACAACAGTCCATGGTTACTCTCTCTCGCGGGCCAGCACCCGGCGCAGCTCCCGCTTGGCCCGAAAGAGCAGGACAGCCACGTGGTCCCGCTTCAAGCCCAACCGCTGGGCGATTGAGTCATAGCTCAGGTCGCTGTAATAGCGCAGGACCAACGGCACACGATAGTTCTCCGGCAGGCGGGCAATGGCCTGCCGGACTTCCGCCTGCTGTTCTGCGCTGATGACCTCGCTGAGCGGCGACGGCCCTGGGCCGGCTACCTCCAGCAGCGCGGGATCTGCTTCAGCTTCCCCGATCACTTGCCGCTCCCGCTGCTTGCGCCGCAGCGCGTCTATGCAGTGGTTGCCAGCCACGCGCAGCAGCCAACTTGGGAAGGGAACCGAGCCGTCGTAACTGTCGATGGACCGCTGCAGCTTGAGGAAGACTTCGCTGGTCGCGTCCTCAGCTGTCTCCGTTGAGCCCAGAAGGTAACGGCACAAGCCGAAGACCCGCCGGACATAGCGGCGATGGAGCTCCGCCAAGGCGTCCGCGTCATGGCCACGGGCAAGCTCCAGTACGCTCTCCAGTTCCAGTTCCTCCATCCGGCTTCCGTGGCCCTCGCCGGGCCGCGGTCCCTTTGCCTTATTGCTCGCGGGTTCCATAAAGCAGTACGCTGGGCGGCATCGAAAGTTACACTCATTCGAGCATGACAGGCGAGAGAGTCTAACTCCCCGAGATGTTGCAGCAGGGGAAGAGTTTAAGCGGCGGCCAGGAAGCGCTTGACCGTCTCGCCCCACTGTCCGCGCGAGACATCATTGGCGGCGACTTCATCGGGCCAGGTACACGACAGGTACCTAGGTGGGCCCATCAGGAAGGCGACCTGCTGCCGTGGGTCCGCTGCCCTAATCTGCTCGTAGAATTCGAGCGCCTCTGCGGGGGAGTATCTGCGAACGTCGAGCATCACGAGATCGTATACATGGGGTTGCCACAGAAATCGTGCGGCGGGAATCTCTTCAGCTTCATGCACCTCGACTCCGTGAGTTCGCAAGACGGCAGCGCGTACCTCACGCGTAGCCTGAAAGCGGTCGATGAGAAGAACTTTCTTGTCGGCAAGAGCCGGGTGACCACGAAGTGGTGGGCGGTACATAGGACACCCCCGAAACGAGCGCGCCCTTTTTAGGAAGGGTGATTCGAACGAAGTCTGCGCCGAGCAGGGGAGGGAGTCAACATAAATATAAAAAGCCCCGATGGCCAGTCGGAGGCTTTCGTTTCTTCGAGATCTTTGGTTTGGGCTACTCGCAGCTCAGATGGCAAGGCTAACTCGACAGATAAGGAATTTAGTTGCGTGATAAAAATACATGTCGGCCGTGGCCGCTACCTCCTGGCCTCACCGGCGGGAAATCCTGATTCTGTGAAGCGGAAACCGTCTTGCGATCTCCACCTTAACCACTTATAGCTTGACCACTTTCGCGACTAACACTCCCACTAGGCTTGCGGGCATAGGCGATCTTCTGAAGATCAGCCAGGGTTGTTAACGCGTTGCGGAGTGCAACGCGTTCCGAGATACTGCTGTCCGCGTTTTCATTTTCGTCCTTGACCATTTCTTCCAATCTCTCGTGGATCGCATCCTTCGCATGTTTGATGCGATGTCGCAGGTTGACTCTGTCCGGCTCAAACAATGCAACATCCAAGAGTTCGCTCCAGCCTTTGGTGTCATTCGTAGCCATGATGTGACTCCCCGACGCTAACGAGCTAACAGCAATACATCCGGGCCTGTCCTTGCCCCTGGACAGCAACTTACCACGAGAAACGGGAGAGCAGCTCACACGCCGGTTCATTCGATTCGGACTGATGGCCACTGCCCCTTATGGTTACCGAGCGCGCCTCTCTGTGCGGACGGGCTTCGAGCCGCATTGAAAAAAACGATGAACTCTAAAAGAGGCCGGATGAAATTGGAAGTAGTACGCTGACTGCTGAATGAATGGTCGGGCGGATTCTCCTCCTGTAGGACAATGGAAGTCAACAGAAATATAAAAAGCCCCGTCTCGCCATGGTAGACCGGCTTGGGATGGTTGCCGCGTAACACCTCCACCAGCTTACGGGCATCGATCCGATCACTCTTGTTCCCCTCTTTGAGCGGTTCCTCCGCGGATTGCAAACGACTAACTTGGCAACATGCGGTTGGAGCACATCGTACAACCAGGCTGCCCAGGTTCCTTCTTCGAAGGTCACTGACCAAGTTCCGCGAATTCCCGCGCCCTAAGGGGATGCTTCCGGATTCGCCGTGATCTCGACCAGAATCCCACGGGAATCTAGAAAGAGCCTGCCAAATGCCATCAATTTAAACGGTTCCCCGGTGTGATGAGAAGAAACTGCAAAGGCACGAGTCTACCGTGAAAAGTATCCAGTCTTCGAGTGCACCTTGAGTCCGTCCTGCTTGGGTCGGATGACGATCTTGCGGAAAGAGTCGTCTTTGATGGGATTGCTCGGATAATAAGCCAGGTCGTAGGAGCTACGCAGTTCCTCGCCGATTTGATGAAAGTACGTGTGCGGGTCGACGACTTCCGCATCAAACGCGGTGCCACCCGTTTCTTTTGCGATGCGATCCATCACGGTGATCCCGTATTTATTGCGTGCGGTGAGCTTGCCGTGTTCTTTCTCCGTATAGCGGATGGAGAACAATATGACGTTCGCGCTCTGCGCGGTTTCAATCGCCGTCATCATGTCGTGAGAGCTGGAGTTATCTTCACCGTCGCTGAAGATCAGGAGGGCCCGCCGTCCGTTCTCATTAGCGAGTTTTTCGGCTACGGAGTAGAAGATGGAATCGTAAAACGCTGTGCCGAGGTCGCGCGACTCTTTCGGACCGAGTTCCGGAAAATGCTTGTTTTCATGTTCGAAGCGATTTAGGCCATCTAGAATTTGGGTGCTCGATTGGGTGAAGTCGCTCACGAGGCGCAGATGGTTGCCGAAGCACAGCATGAAGGCACGGTCCTTTTGCCCAAGGACATCTTGAAGGAAAACCTCCAGGTCGCGCTTATGCTGCTTGGAGAAATGATCCTGGCTGCCGCTGGCATCCACAATTAATCCGAGGGTGAGCGGCACGTCGGAACTTCGAGAGAAGAAAGCAATCTTTTGAGGAACCGCGTCCTCCAAAACCTCGAAATCCTCCTGGGTCAGGTTTTCGACCAGTGCCCCAAGGGAATCCCGTACCGAGAAGGACACATTGACAAGGTTGACCTTAACGCGAACGGGCTCTTGCGAGAAACAGACGACGGCGGCGAGCAGTGTAAGCAGCAGTGCGGGACGTCGCATAGCGATACAGAGTAAGCCATTGCTACAGACGAGAGGAAATGAAATTGGTTACTGCCCTGTATCAGGTCTCGGGTAACGTCGTCGGGCAGGAACTTGAGCGCTACGAAACCGCCTAGCTCGGTGTCCTCGGCCTGGTAAACGACGCCCAAAGCAATACCGTTCTTGATCAGCGTGTTTTTTTTGCTGCTGTCGAGCGCCTGTAAAGCTCCGGGAGTTCCGCCTACTGTGAAGGTCGGAAGTGACGCCTCATTTTTTTTCCATGGCAGTGCTTGATTATGTTTGCGGTATACGCTCCGCCGGCCGATCAGGGGATTGCTTCCCCTTTCAACATGATGTGGATGGTTCCAGATCCTGACGTTGCTCCTGCTATCTGGCAACTCGAGTGCCCCAATCGCTTTTTTGGATCAGCGTCGAAGTCCCCGTACTCCTTTACGGAAAAGTGCCTGGCGGCTGTCTTCAGGCTGCGCCGCGCCAACCGCGATCAGTTCCGTCGCTGTCACCAGAGGTCACCTATTCATTCTTTGCTGAAACGTTCTCCACCGCTGGGCGGTCCAGCCGAGTCCATCGCGGTTTTGCGATCTGCGGTTCTGCGATCTAGTGTATCTTGGGCAACGAGGTGGTGCCCCGATGAGAGCAATTTTCTCTGTGCCAGCGTTAGCCCTTTGCATCGCGCAGCTTTGCATGGCGCAGGTGGATCCGCGCTGGAAGCCAAACGATCCGGAGCGTCCATTGCCCCCGGTGATTGAGCCTGGAACCGCGAGCACGCAGGACGCGCCGGGACATGCTCCATCTGATGCGGTTGTGTTGTTCGATGGCAAGGATCTTTCCCAGTGGGCGGGCGAAGATGGGCAGCCAGCGAAGTGGAAAGTAGCCGATGGCTACATGGAAGTGGTTCCCCATAGCGGCTACATCCATACGCGCCAGCCGTTCGGTAACTGCCAATTGCATGTGGAGTTCGCGGAGCCTGCGCCTCCGGTTGGCGAGGATCAGGGACGTGGCAATAGTGGCGTGTTTTTGATGGGCCTCTACGAAATCCAGGTGCTAGATTCGAATCAGAACAAGACCTACGCTGACGGCCAGGCATCGGCCGTATATGGGCAATTCCCCCCTCAAGTGAATGCCTCCCGGGCGCCGGGACATTGGCAGACGTATGACATAATTTTCCACGCTCCGCGTTTTGACAAAGATGGGAAGGTGTACCCGGCGCGGGTCACTGTTCTGCACAATGGAGTGCTAGTGCAGGACAACGTGGAGCTGTCGGGCCCCACTGGCCACCATCAGCGGCCTCCCTACAAACCGACGCCGGACAAGCTGCCGCTTAGTCTCCAGGATCACGCCAATCCGGTGCGCTTCCGGAATATTTGGATTCGTGAGCTGGGCGAGGGGCAGTAGAACTCAAGCTGGTTGCATTCACCTCAAGCCGGTTTCCCCTTTTCTGAACGGGGTCACCATGACCCAACAGAAAAGTCCGGCTACGATGTCGTAAGTCCGGTGCTTTTCGTGTTCCGGTCGCCCGCACAGGCGCGACAAGAAGGGCGCGGCAGCCAGGTAACACGAACCCCTCTACGTCGCGTCGCCACGATTGTCAAAGGCTCAGGCGACGACCGACGCGATTGCTCAATTCGAGGTCTTCGGTGGCCATGCAATCTGACCACCGCGGCGGTAGGCCAAGTTGCCGAGTTGGCCCGCACGGGCGGCGGCGACCCCGGTTTCTACTGGCGCGTTCGGCTCTTTGCGCGTCTTGATACACGCGAAGAAATTCTCCACATGTGCGATGGTGCCGTCGCGGAAGCTGTGTTCTGTGAGAACCGGATTTTGCCCATTGTCCACGCTTTCGCGATAAACGCCGAAGCCGCTGCGATCGATCTTCAATGTTGCCTCCGTCCCGCGGAACTCAAGTCCACCACCATCGATGGAAGAATTCATCATGCCCTCGTACGCTACATCAAACCCGGGATAGCGGAAGGCCGCCTGGATGGTGTCGGGACAATCCCACTGATCGAAAACATATTTGTCCGCGAGCATCTGTGCTTCACGCGGCTGGTCGGATTTCATGGCCCAGTGCACCACATCGATCCAGTGGGTGAACAAATCGGTCATGGCGCCGCCGCCGAAATTCCAGAACCAACGCCAATGATTAAATTTTTCCTCGCCGAATGGCTGATCAGGAGCGGATCCGAGCCACAGCTTCCAATCGAGCGCCTGTAGGTCGATGGGCTTTGGTGCCCAGTCTCGTTGATAGTTCTGCCACCAATAGGTTCGCACCTGGGGGATGCGCCCAAGACTGCCTGCCTGAATCAGACCGACGGCATCACGGAAGTGAGTCCAACTTCGCTGCTGCATGCCGCACTGCAGAATCTGCTTGCTGGAACGGACGGCGCGGGTGAGTGCGGCTCCTTCCTCGATGGTATGGGTGACAGGCTTTTCCAGATAGACGTCTTTGCCAGCCGCTAGGGCATCGACTGCCATGCGAACGTGCCAATGGTCCGGCGACGCGATGAACAATGCATCGATGTCCTGCTCGAGTACTGCGCGATAATCCAGGTGGGTAGTCGCGACACCGTTTGACCGATCCTTGACAGCATCGCGGTGCGGCGCATATACGTCGCTCACGGCCGCGAGCTGGTAAGGGCCGACCTTGTCGGCAGCATCGAGCAGTTGCCGCATTCGGCCTCCGGCTCCTATGACCCCGACGCGAACGGTATCGTTGGCACCAAGCACTCTCGTTGAGGCGAGCGCAGTAAGTCCACTTGCGATGAGGAAGCTTCGGCGATTAAGCATTTTTGGCCGTTCTCCAGTTCGTTTTTCGCGTCGTTCTTATCAAGGTACGGTCTGGTGCGAACAGAGTCTATCAAAAGCTGGAATGCAGAAGTCGCATTTGGGCTGCACTGATCCGGATCTTGCCGATGGGCCGGCCAGGCGGGGTGGGGTGCTTCTCAAAGCACCCTTTGCGCGGGCTGGGTCTACGTACACTTCTTTAAACTGTTTCAAGAGCGCCGAGGCCCGCAGGAAAAAGTGGGGCAAGAAGGAATTCGTCCGCAAGATGCAGGAATGGGGCAAGCTCGGCGGTCGCCCTCCAAAGAAATCGCAAAAGGAGAAGTCATGATCTTATTTGCCGCCGATTCCCCCTCACATCCGCTACTTGACTGACTTTCGCGCGATTGGCCGGTGTGTAACAATCTTCTCTAAAGGCAGAAGCATTATGGACCAGACAGGGAAGACATTCACGTCCGTGGGGGCGGACGACTGCAAGTGGATTGGCCGGATCATCATGGCTGTGATCCTGGGGGAGGCCATCTGGAATCTGGTCGTGTCGGTCATGAACAACCTGGTCGTACCGTGGCTGGGGGATGTGTTCGGGCAATCTTCGGGATTACCGACCTCTTTCACTCAGCGGCCCTATAACTATCCGGATTTGTTTGTTTCCGTACTGGAGTTTTGTATTGCGGGGATCGTGGCGGCGATCCTCAACTACTTCCTCCAGCGGCCAAGGCCGGAAACAGTGAAGCCGGTGAAGAGTTCGTCGATCGTGCTGCTTGAGCCCGCACGAGTCGTTCCTCAGGCTGCTGCAGCGATGACCGAGACAGAGATGGCCACGCCGCTGGTCGCCCCACCAGCCCAAGCGACGAAGCCGGGTCTAATTTCCCCCGCAGCGCCAGTTAGAGTAGCTCCGGCAGCGCAGGCTCCATTTGCTGCGCCAGCACCGGTAGCGGTGCCTATTGCAGTTCCTTCCCCACTACCACCAGTTGCAAACTCTGCGGCCAAGCCTCGGTCACCCGCTGCAAAAGCCGAGCCGCCCAAGCCGAATAAGCCCAAAGAGGTCTACTACAACATCGTCGGAGAACCCATGCCTTCCGACGAAGACTAGGGGTTGAAGGCGGAATCGCGACCGCCGTAATGTCGAACTTTTCGGCCTGAATGAAAATCTAGTTCGGTTCCATGGTCCGGGAATGCGCAGACTAGGTGTCATTGATGGCCTAGTTGCTGCACTTCTTTGCGCCGCCACCTGATGGTTGCGCAATAAAACCCTGTTTTTGTGCAAAAGTCTTCACACCCTACCTCTCCCTGAAGGCCGGTTCCATGATTCCAGTTGATTCTGGTTTGGAAGCCGGTGTGCTCTCATAAGTGCCTCTAGCGTTCTTGTAGTCCCTCCCCCCTAGCTAAATCGTTGATTCCATGAGGAGCATTTTGAAAGATCCCCGGGTAGGTAGGGTTCGTCATCAACATCACCGGCAGCGCCGGACGCAGGTTAGAACCTGGTTCCTGGTGCTGCTTTTGTTTGCCGCCTCAGCAGCCGTGACCTGGCAGTTTGCCCGCCAGCAGCCGGTTGCCAGCTTGTCAGGCTCATTCGCGTCCCTAGAACCTGGCGGAGTTAGCCTGGGTAAAACTCCAGACGCCAAGTCTGTGCCGGCGAGTTCCGCAGAGTATTTGTATATTGCATCGCGCCCAAGCCGTCCCGCCTACGCGTATTCGATCGTTCCCGGCGGGGTCGGGAGTGCGGAAGAACTGCGCCAGATTGCCGAGCACGATCCGGTTGTAGCGCAACACTTTCAGGGGTTTGATTATCAACATGCCCATCTGGTCACGGTTGCGGAGAAGCAATCGATGTACGTTGCCTACCGCAAGGGCGACAAGGTGTACTGGACGCGGAAGAAAGTTGCGCTGCATCCGGGCGAAACTCTCATTAGCGACGGAAAAATTGCGGCGCGCACCCGGTGCGGCAATCGCGTGGCTGTGGCCCCGCTTGGTCCTCCGGCGATCATGGATCCCTTGGAGGCGGATTTTAATCAGCCTCTTTTCTCCAACGACATGGTCACGGACGCGGTAGAGCCGCAGCCAGAAGCTTACACGACAGCTCTTCCGAGCGCGCCACCCGACGCGGGCAATGCCCTGCTGCCCACGAAGAGCCGCAAACGGATGATCCCACTTCTCTTTCTGCCACTGGCCGGGTTGCCTGGCCGTTCCTCTTCTTCCCACACTCCGCTGGCGGTGACCCCGGAACCTGGCACGCTGTTGCTGCTGTCCTCGGGGCTGGCTGGAGTGTATTGGAAGTCGCGAAAGTCGAGGCGGAAGCGATAGGTGCGAACTCCTGTCGGGTTTAGGCCCAGTCTCTCCAACCGGCGAACTCTTCCTTATTGGCAGGGTGGAATTCTTGTTCTACTGGCGGCCTGGCTGTATGCCCCCCAGGTGTTGCGTCTGGCGCAGCAGTGGTGGCAGGATCCGAATTACACCCATGGATTCTTTGTTCCGGTGTTTTCGTTGTTCTTGCTGTGGGAGGGGCGCGCAAAGTTGGCCGCGCTTCGGATGAAGCCGTCGTGGTGGGGTCTGGCCATGCTTGTGTTTGCGCTCATCGCGCTGGTGCTGGGCACGGTCAGTTCGGGGTTTTTCCTCTCCCGTGCATCACTTCTACTTTTGGTCTGCGGAGGGGTGGTATTTCTTGCCGGATGGAAACACCTGGCAGCGATTTCTTTTCCCCTAGCGTTTCTGATTTTGATGATTCCTTCGTCAACGTTGGTGGACCAGATCACCTTTCCCCTTCAGATTCTTGCCTCCAAGACCGCCACTTTCCTGCTGACGGTAGTTGGAGTTTCGGCGGTCCGGGAAGGCAACATCATTGTTTTATCCACCGCGCGGCTGGAAGTGGCCGAAGCTTGCAGCGGAATCCGGTCGCTGTTTTCGCTGATCACATTGACTGTCATTTACGGGTATCTGGCCGAAACAAAAACTGGAGTGCGAATCCTGCTGGCCTTGATCGCGGTTCCGGTTTCGATTCTGGCCAATGCTGTGAGAATTGCTGTCACCGGTCTGGTCGTGCACTACTGGGGTCTTGAAGGCGCGCAGGGGACCCTGCATCTCCTTTCAGGATGGCTCATCTTCGCCGGTTCGCTGCTCCTGATTTTCTTCCTTCATCGTCTGTCGCGGATGTTGCTTTGGGGCAAACGGGAACCGGTGGAACAAGGGGAGTACGCTTGATCTCCTGGAATGCACGTTTCGCAGCAGTGGCCGTGTTGCTGGCCGGGACCGCTCTTTTTCTGCAGGCTCGTGCCCGTAACCAGTTTGTTCCGCCGCGAATTGGGTTGGCGTCATTTCCGCTTGAACTCAAGAGCTGGGTGGGCATGGACGTCCCCATCACCGATGAGATTTTGAAAAGTCTTGGTCCTGGGGAATTCTTGCAGAGGACCTACAAAAATCAAACCGCCGGTGGCGCTGATGTGGATCTATACCTCGCCTACCTTGCCAACCGGCCAGCGGTGTATCACCATGTGCCGCAAAACTGCCTGGCAGGTTCCGGCTGGGTGCCCTTGGAGTCCGGCATCACCACTCTGGCATTGCCGGGAGATGCCCCGTTCCCTGCGAATCGTTACCTGGTCGCAAGGGGCGATGATCGCCAGTTGGTTCTGTTCTGGTATTCGGCCCACGGCCGCCGGGTAGCAAGCGAGAACCAGATGGATTTCTATCTGGCGTTGGACTCGCTTCGATTGAACCGCAGAGATAACGCCCTGGTCCGGATCAACACTGAGTTGCGGCCGGGGGAAAAGCCGGACGAGGCCGAACGACGCCTGCTTGCCTTTGCCGGGCTAGTGAATCCGCTGCTCAAGAACTACATCCCGCGCTGACGGTCCAAGTCGCCGCGTCATTGATGTCTTCGCTGTCAGCGTCCAGCCGACAACACCGCCACTCCATATAGCGGAAGAGTAACCGATGATTTCGATCCGCCTTCGAGTACGTCTTTCATCGCCGAAGGCAAGGGAATCGTCTGCTCAGTTTTGGAAAGATTGAGCAGGATGTAGACCGCCCCATGCTGGCCGTAGCGCGGGTAGACTTCAACTCCGTCCGGAACCGCGCCAAGTGCTGCTTTTACGCCACTCACGTCGGCCATCCATTTCGCGGCCGTGGCCATGGCGGAGTCATCCAGCCAGGCGCCAATGTAGGTGATTCTGCCTTTGCCGACTTTGCGTGTGATGGCTGCCGGTTGGCCGTCGAGCCAACCGTTGCTCCTTCCGTATCGCTCGAGAACTTCGGTGTCATTATCCCTGGCACTCAACCACTCGGCCCATAGCGTGCTCTGTCCCGAGCCGAACTTTCCCTCCACCGGAACCGGATCGACCAGAGCGTAGTATTGCTCAACCCGCCCGCCCAGCAGATCGGTAAGTGGTCCGGGCTGGCGTTGCGGCTGCAAGCCGTTGTCGTCATCTTTCATGGCGGAGCGCTGGCCGAGCACCAGATGTCCGCCTTGGCGCACATATTCGATGAGGTTCTTGGCGATGGCGTCGGAAAGCACGTTGAGTCCGGGCGCTACCACCAGCTTGTATTGACTGAGCGGGGCGACCGGCTCGACTACGTCGACGGATTGACAGATAGCTCGCAGCGGCCGGTAGTAGCTGACGAGCTCGTCGACGGGGCTATAGCCTTTGTTGTGGCGCTGCCAATCGATAGCCCAGCGGCTGTCGTACGAGTGCAGCATCGCAACTTCGGATTTCACCGACGTCCCCGCCAGGGCCGGACCGGCTTTGGCAAATTCCCGGCCAAGCTGCTGCACCTCCGCATATAGGGGGACGGGCGTGCCGTCCGCTCCCAGCAGCGTGCCGTGGTATTGCTCCTGGCCATTCAGGGCGCTCCGCCATTGCCAGTAGCTGACCACATCCGCACCATGTCCGATGGCGTGCCAGGCCATCTCCCGTACTTCGCCTTTATCGAGGGAGTTGTTTACGGGCGCCCAGTTTACCGAGCCGGGCTGGGTCTCCATGACCCAGAAATTCTTGCCCTTGAAGCCGCGTGTCAGATCATGTGCAGCGCCGTTCTTGGCTGCATCGAGGTGTCCCTGGCCTACATAGTCGTCCCAGGCCGCAACATCAAGATCCCGCTCCACCACGTAGTGATCGTAACCGTCGAACCATCCCATAGTGTTGGTGGTGATGAACTGTTTTCGATCGGAATTGGTGCGAATGACGTCCAGTTGGTTCTTTTGGTAACTGCGCCAGGTGTCGCTGACAAATCGTTTCCAGCTCAACAACAGGCCAGGGTTCCCGTATTTTGTCTGGATCGGAATCTGGCTCCAGTCGAATATGGTTTCGCTCCAGTAGGAAGTCGTCCAGCGCGCGTTCAGGTTGTCGAGAGTTCCATATCGTGCCTTGAGCCATTGCTGGAATTGCGCCTTGGTATCGGGATCGTATGAGACATCCGCATACTCGTTGTCAATCTGCCAGCCCAGCACCCAGGGATTGTGTCCGAAACGCTTGGCCATCTGTTCAGCAATCTTGCGCGCTAGGTCGCGATACTTGGAGTTGGCGAAATTGAACTGTTGGCGATTTCCATGTTCGGCGCGGTGGCCGGCTTCGTCCACGCGCAAGGTTTCGGAATATTTCTGCGTAAGCCAGGCTGGCGGGGCCGCCGTCGGAGTTCCGATCACGGTATAGATTCCGTGTTTCGCGGCCACGGTAACGGCACGATCCAACCAGTCCAAATCATAGTGACCTTCGCTTGGCTCCATTTGGCTCCAAGCGAACTCACCGATGCGCACCATGTGTACCCCCGCTTGCTGCATCAGAGTGAGATCTGCCTCCCATCGCGACTCTGGCCATTGTTCCGGATACCAGGCGGTTCCCAGCATGATGGGTGGAGGCGG
>Ga0137361_10001002_pt1 | contig 16922 bp, 18 predicted proteins | sample Mad1_80_16metaG_FD_104923 | JGI IMG/M metagenome (GOLD analysis project Ga0137361, IMG submission 104923) | Vadose zone soil microbial communities from Angelo Coast Range Reserve, California, USA - Mad1_80_16 metaG | ecosystem: Environmental > Terrestrial > Soil > Vadose zone | place: USA... | reverse complement strand
GATGACTCTGTTCTCCGCCATCGCTGGCGTCTGGCTGCTGAATGGCGACAACAACGTCTTCACACAGATCAGCTTGATTGTTTAGGTTGGGCTGGCTTGCAAGAACGCCATCCTTATCGTGGAGTTTGCCAGGGAGAAACAGCTTCAGGAGGGCATGAACAGATTCGATGCGGTCCTGGAAGCGTGCCGCTTGCGTTTGCGCCCTATTCTAATGACTTCTCTTGCCTTCACGATGGGCGTCATTCCTCTGGTGCTGTCCACTGGAGCTGGATCAGAAATGCGCCGTGCCATTGGCGTTGCCGTATTTTTCGGGATGCTTGGCGTCACCGCGTTTGGCTTGGTGCTGACTCCGGTCTTCTACGTCTTGGTCCAAAGATTGGTTGAGGGGCGCGAGAACAAGAAAGTCACGGAGAGCGCGGATCTCTCGTCTGCGACTTCGGTGGGGGTGTAAATCTATGCCAACCCGCTTTCAAAAAACATTCACGCTGCTTACCGTGTTGCTGGCAAGCGGATGCGCAGTGGGTCCCCACTACAAATCGCCGCAGCCTGCCGCGGTAAAATACCACGCGACAGACGCAAACCTGGAAACGGAAGCGCCATTCGATTCACGCTGGTGGAAACAGTTTGAAGATCCGGTCCTCGATTCACTTGTAGACCGGACACTCACGTCAAACAACGGCATTCGAATCGCACGCGCGCGCCTCGCCGAGTCTCGCGCGGTCTTCGATGAAAGGAAGCTGGATCGTTTTCCCACGGTGCCCGTCGCTGCATCCTACCAGTACAGCAAACAACAGATTCCTGGTTTCGGGGACCAGCGTCGCACAATCAATACTTTCAGCGCCGGGTTTGATGCTTTCTGGGAGGCAGACCTTTTCGGACGGGTTAGCCACGGAGTCGCGGCAGCTCGGGCCGAGAACCAGGCGTTCGAAGCGGACCTTCATGATGTGCAGGTTAGCGTGGTCGCCGAGCTTGCTCGTAATTATTTCGAGCTCAGGGGCGCACAATGGCGCCTCGCTGTAGCCGAGCGCAGCCTTAGGAACCAGCGCGAGACCCTCCGGCTGACGCAACTCCGTCGTGATGCCGGGGTGGGTGAAGAACAGGATGTTGCAAGTGCCGCCTCCCGTGTGGCGGCCATTGAATCCACCATTCCATCCTTCGACTTTGATGTCTCTCGTGCGGAATACCGCTTGGCGGTTCTCACGGGAACTCGCCCCGGCGAACTCAACGCGGATCTCGCACCGCGCAATTATCCGGCGATCGCAAAGGCTCTCCCCATCGGCAACCCGGGTGAGTTGCTGCAGCGCCGGCCCGATGTGCGTTCTGCTGAACGAAGACTGGCCGCAGCCACGGAGCGTCAAGGCGTTGCGGTCGCAAGCCTTTTTCCTCAAGTTAGCGTCTCTGGGTTCCTCGGATTTCTGGCTGGCCGCGGAAGCCTCTTTTTTACCGGAGAGTCGCGGGCATGGTCGGTATCACCTGGGCTGTCGTGGTCGGCGTTCGATTTAGGCCGGGCACGCGCCCGTGTGCGGGGTTCCAGCGCCGCCACGGAAGAGACTCTGGCCTTCTATGAAGAAACTGTGCTTCGGGCACTGGAAGAAACGGAAAATGCGCTCGCGAATTACCATGCCCAGCAAGCGCGGCTTATCAAACTGTACGATCAGGCTCGCGAAAGCAAGCGTGCCGCCGACATTGCCCGCTTGCGCTATCGCGAAGGAGTAGTTGATTTTCTCTCGTTGCTGGATGCCGAGCGGACCCAGTTGCAAGCCGAAGATGCCGTCGCCGAAAGCGAAAAAGATGTCTATGTAGCTGTAATCGCCCTTTATAAGGCTCTCGGAGGAGTGCCGAGCTAACCACGAAGCCTGGCGTTGCTCGCAGCGAGGAAACCGGGGGGCGAACCCCTTTTCGTCCACGAATTCATTGTGGCTTATCCCTCAACGTGTGCAACATCCAAATCACACGCCTGAAACACCTGCGTAATCTGCTTCGCCCGAAACTGGGTGCATGCCAACGACCGCTGTCCTGGTGCATGACTGCGGAAATCCACTGGCCTCCACCGGCCACTTCCATGTGCGGATGGCGCAAACACTGGAAGATGTCATCGAATGCCAGCGATTGCGTTATTTGGTTTTCAATTGCGAGCTTGGGGAAGGACTCGACAGCTCTTCTCAATGTGGCCTCGACCGCGACCTCTTCGATTTTGCCTGTGACCACTTGATGGTGTATGACGCAGCCACCGGGATTCTGGCCGGAACGTACCGCATGCAAAACGGGTATCGCGCCAAGGGCAATCTGGGCTTCTACGGTGAGCAATTCTTTGATTTCAGCCCGTTCGAAAGCATGCGTGGCGAAATTCTGGAGCTTGGAAGAGCCTGCGTTCGTTTCGAGTATCGCAACACCAGCGTTTTGCATATGCTTTGGAAAGGAATCGTAAGGTACGCGCGGAGTTGCGGGGCCCGCTACTTGATTGGCTGCAGTTCCCTGTCGTCTCAGGATGAGGATGAGGGAATCGCGCTATACGAATCGTTGCGGGAGAAGTATCTCGTGGCGTCATCCCTGCGGACCCATCCCGTGGAGGAACGCCGGTGCAAGCCAAGTGGGGCCCACGCGCCGCCTCCGCGCCCCCCGCGCCTGTTTCGGGCATATCTGGATATTTTTGCGCGCGTCTGTGGGCCGCCCGCGATTGACCGGGAATTCAAGACCATCGATTTTTTGACGTTGGTGGATCTGCAAGCGCTGCCCGATCGCGTACGCAATCGATTTTTCTAATTCAGCATTTCTCTGGCGAGGGAGAGCGCTCGCTCCGTGGAAGCTCCGTCATTCAAGCGGCCACGGGCAAAATCACGAGTGCCGCCGCCCTTGCCGCCGGCTTTTGCAAGTACTTGCTTGACAAGAGAGTTCATGTCCCTTCCGGCGGAAGGATGTTGGGCAAAGAGCAGGTGGCCACCCTCAGCCGTGCCCAGGAGCGCAATGGCCTTCTCGGATTTTGCAAATGCCGTAGCAAAGAAGCCCAGATAGTCGGCTGAAACACCTTCGAAGATGCGGGAGAAAACGCGAGAGCCATTGGCGTCGTGCAACATACTTTGCGATGCAAGTGTGGCCTCGGCTTCGGCAAGACGCTCTTGCAGCGTTCGCACCGTCTTAAAGTTGGCGTCGCGTTCCGCGACCACACGCGAGGCAGCGGACACCAGGTTTTCGGGCGCGCTGCTCAATTTTTCTGCCGTCTGCTGCAGCAGTTCGAAATCGTGGCGCGCGACGCGTTCCGCGCGGCCCCCGCATACAAATTCCACCCGCCAATCCTGCCGCACCTTAGTGCACCGCCGTACCAATACGACCCCAATCTGGCCGGTGCTCTTCACGTGCGTTCCGCCGCACGGCTGCAAATCGGCGCCTTCGATTTCGATGGCCCGCAGGATGCCTTTGCGCTCGACTTCTTTTCGCACGCCGAGGTCCGCCAACTGGTCCGCAGTTCCGTAACGGACATTGACGGGACGATCTTCAAAGACAACTTTATTCGCGGCGCGCTCGACGCCTTCGAGAATTTCATCAGTCGGTTCGGGACCACGCACGTCAATCGTGCAGGTTTCACTTCCTAGGTGAAAGGAAACTGTGGGCAAGCCGAAGCGTTCCTGAAACATGGCCGACAGCAGATGTTGCCCGGTGTGCTGTTGCATGTGGTCGAACCGCCGCGGCCAGTTGATACAGCCGTTCACGTCCGGATCCGACGGCTTTCGATCGACCAGGTGCAGAATTTCATCGCCTTCATCCCGCACGTCGAGAACGTTGGCGTCCCCAATCTTTCCCAAATCGTTCGGCTGCCCCCCTGACGTGGGATAGAACGCCGAGCGGTCAAGAATCAGGCCCCAAACTGTTCCTGTGATCCCCGCGCTCACATCCGGCGGCAGCACTTCGCAGTGCATCACTCGCGCGGTGAATTCCTTTACAAAAGCATCATCGTAATAGAGCCTGCGCGTGGTCACACGGCTCCTCCATCGGCGGACTGCAGCGCGCGCTGCCAAGCTTCCGTATATTTGTATCCGGTGCCGGTATTAAAGAGCACCACGGTTTCTTCCGGCTTGATCCAGCCGGACGCGGCGAGCTTTCTTGTTGCGATCACAGTTGCCGCGCCTTCGGGAGCGGCAAAGACTCCTTCAAGCGACGCCAGTTCCCTTCCGGCGTGCAACATCTCTTCATCCGTGACGGTCAGCGCAGTGCCTTTCGTTTGGCGAAGCATGCTCAAGATCAATTGGTCGCCCAAAGGCCCGGGAACACGCAGGCCAGACGCAACCGTCGCCGCATTCGGGAAAAACTGCGCCGAACTCTGGTGCGCTTCCCAAGCTTTCACAATGGGAGCGCAACCCTCGGCCTGAACCGCCACCATGCGGGGCCGCTCCGCGCCGATCCACTCCATCTCCTGCATTTCGTCGAATGCTTTGCACATGCCGATCAATCCGACGCCGCCTCCGGTGGGATAGAGAATCACGTCGGGCAATTCTCCTCCGAACTGCTCCCACAACTCGTACCCCATGGTCTTCTTGCCTTCGATGCGGTAGGGCTCCTTGAGGGTAGAAACGTCGTACCAGCCTTCGCGATCCTTGTGTTCCGCGACGTATTTGCCGCAATCGGAGATCAAGCCGTTCAGCTTGACGACCTTCGCCCCGAAGGCTTGGCATTCCATCACATTGGCCACAGGCGTGTCCGCGGGCATCACGATCACTGCAGGGAGCCCTGCAGACGCGGCGTACGCCGCAAGCGCACCTCCCGCGTTGCCGGCCGTAGGAGCCGCCAGCGCCTTTGCGCCAAGTTGCTTGGCGCGCGATACCGCCGCCGTCATCCCGCGCGCCTTAAACGAGCCCGTAGGATTCAGTCCCTCGTCTTTAATGTAGAGCCGCTGTAAGCCTCCCTTGTCGCTGTTCGTAGTTGAACCTTTGCAGAAAATGGCCGCGCCTAGCCGCGCCGAATGCACTAGCGGCGTCATCCCTTCTCCGAGCGAAACGGGCGGATCGTTCGGCAAAACTTCCGCGTAGCGCCACAACGTGCGCGGCCGCGTCTTCAGATTTTCAAGCGTGAGCGTCTCTGCCGCTCGCCGCAGGTCATACCGAGCCAGGAGCGGCTTTCCGCACGTGCAAAGGTGCTGCTCCACGGAAGCGTCGTATTTCTTCCCGCATGCTGAGCACTCCAATTCCACCACATTCAAGCCTTTGGTCATGTCCGTGAAAGTCTAGCACACGCCTTTTCGGCTTCCGTATCGCTTGGGCCCACGCCACCTGCCCGTCTGCTTAACGGAGACGCCATTCATCCCGGCGTCCATGTTTCGTTGTCGTTGTGGCTTGTTGGGCTCCAAATGAGCGGATTTCACCCTATGCGACTGAAACCTACCGCAGATAGGCCCCTCGGCGTGACCGCCTGCGAGATGCTAGTGCAGCTATCGAAACAGCTATTGTAGTGACCAGCCATGCCGCTAAGGGAACAAGAAGAAATACGGCAGCCGGTTTCGCCCTGGGAGGCCCCAAGACAACAACTCCGTAGATAGCCAAAGATCCAACGGTGAGAACTAGCATCACGCCATAGAGTGTCGCTCGGGTAACACCCGACCAACGCTTCGAAGCCAGGTTGGCCCATGCGAGGGCCGTGAACGGCGACAGCACCCAAAGCACGAAGAGTAGCAGCAGGACTCGGGGAGTGCGGCGACCTGCGCGGAGCAAAAGACCGAGCGAGCCTGCACCCCCAGCCACCACGGCGACCAGGGCCGCGGCGCCTAGGACGCCAAGAAAACGACTCTCGGCCCCTTCCCGGCCGGCTCCAGGGATCCTCTCGTCGCGCCCATTGATGCCCATTGATTTCTCCAGGTCCCTAACGCCGGATGGCCACGTCTTGTTCCGCAAAGACATCTCTGCGTGGCCAACCCTTGCGCGTGGTGTTTACATGGTCGGGTCGGAGCCAGAGTGGCACTCCTAGTTTGGAGTTCGTCCTCGAGTTTCCATTCTAGATTTCCGGTTTCTGCTTTCCAGGTTCTCGTTTTGCTCCCCGCGCTAACCCCTGCCCCGCCAATCACTTCCAAATCTGTTCCAAGTTTTCCTTGACAAGTACAGTACTTCTGTGGTAATATCTCATTTGATAGTCGGACACTATCCTCGCCGAGGGCTCCGTTTCCAACGGTCCTCAACCCACTCTCCTCTAACTCCTTATCTTCTCATATCGCTTATCAACCCCTACGCTCTAACCCTTTTAAATCATATCGTTTCAGAAACCGCGGAAGGAGGGGGTCATCATCATCAATCTGTGCGCTTTCTTCATCGAGGCCCCCTAGATCATTTCCTTTCACATTCTTGCGCACTCTTTGCACCGGCAAGATCTCAACTCCATTGTTTTCAAGCGATTGCGCACTCTTCGCCCAAAAACACCGGGCGTGGGGACCCTCCTATTCGCTCAATGTGGCCAAGAGGCGCCGCATCCAAGGTAGAATGACGCTATGGCTATACGCCTGATTGCGCTGGATATTGACGGCACGCTGCTGGATAGCCGCTGGCAGCTTCCCGAGGCCAACCGAGCGGCTATTGCCGAAGCCACACGCCGGGGCATCGAGGTGGCCCTGGTAACGGGTCGCCGCTATGACTTCGCCATGCCGGTAGCACGCAAGCTGGATTCTCCCCTGACCATGATCGTCAACAACGGAGCGCTCATTCGCTCGAAAGAAGGCCGGACGCATCTGCGGCATCTCTTGCCGCAAAGCACCGCCCAGCAAGTTTTGGGCCTGACCGGGCCGTGGCGCGAGGGCGCGGCCGTAATTTTCGACCGGCCGCTCGAGAATCAGCTTATGCTGGAAGTGCTGGACCCGGACGATTCGATGCGTTATGCCTACTATTCGCGAAACAAGGAATTTATCGGCATCGCGAAACCGCTGGAAACCTGCCTGACGGAAGATCCCATTCAAGTGATGCTCTCCGGCAAAATCGAGCGGATGCGAGAGGCCGAGGCTGCGCTGCGCGCCGCGCCGTTCGCGGAAGAGTTTGCGCTGGCGGTGACCAGCTATGAGAGCAGAGACTTCGCCATGATTGACGTGATTAATCCGGTGTGCTCGAAGGGCTCGTCGCTCGCGGAATGGGCGGCAGTGCGCGGGTTCGCGCGCGAAGAAGTGATGGCCATCGGAGACAACCACAACGACCTGGAAATGCTTTCCTTCGCCGGCATCCCGGTGGTGATGGGAAATAGCGTGCCCGCGCTGAAAACATACGGCTGGCATGAAACCGGCACGAACGATGAAAACGGCGTGGCCGCAGCCATCGAACAATTTGCGTTGCGGGAGGCTGCGCCTTGCTTGTGAAGCGCGTCTTTTGCGCGGGGCGTGCAACACTCGTGCTCGCACTCGGCGTCTTCGTTGCGCCGTCGCTGCACGCGGAATACATCGTGCTTCGCACCGGCCTGCGACTGCACGTGAGCGGTTATCAGCTCCTTGGAGACAAGTACCGGCTGCAACTGACTGGAGGCAAGCTGGAGGTTGCCGCCGCAGACGTCGTGGCTATCGAGCCGGAAGACGTTTTCACGCCGCTGCCTGCCGCCGCCCAACCGGCTGGTGCGCAACCGCTTTACCGCGATCTAGTGGAAGCCGCGGCGAAACGCTATAACGTGGATGCCGACCTGATCACTAGTGTCATCGCCGTCGAGTCCAACTTTAATCCCAAAGCCGTGTCGCGCAAGAACGCCCGCGGGCTGATGCAGCTCCTGCCGGAGACGGCATCACAACTCGGCGTAAAGAATATGGACGACCCGGCGGAAAACATCGATGCGGGCACTCGCTACCTGCGCGACTTGCTGCAGAAGTACAACAACGATGTGGGGCTGGCGCTCGCTGCCTACAACGCGGGTCCGGACAAGGTCCAGCTTTACGGCCGCGTTCCGCCCTTTGCGGAAACGATTTCATATGTGAAGCGCGTAAAGCGCGGCTACGAAAAGAGCAAATCGCAAGCTCCCGCCAAGACGCCCGCTGCGCCCGGAGCAATCGCGGCGACTACGCCGCCTCGTACATCCCAGTCTCAGTAAGAACTATTGCTGCTGCGGATTCTGCGGAGGCGGCTGAGGATTTTGCGGCGGATTCTGGGCTGGTGGATTGGCCGGGTTCTGACCGGGTTGCTGGCCAAGCGGCTGGCCCAATCCAGTTCCCGTTTGCAGACCCGGTTGTCCCACTCCGAAAGTGTCTTTCGAGGGATCCCAGATAAATTCAAAGAGTCGATAATTTTTGGCTTTATCGTAAACGATGATCGAAGACTTGTTGACTTTGCTGCCCACACCAATAATGTTTCCACCCATGATTGTCGGCGTGTCACCAGTAGGAATCGGAGCATCGCCCTGGTCGGCGCTGACAGGATTCCCGGTTGTCGGCGGAGGATTCGGGCCGGAGGCCGAACCAACAGGCTGCGTCCCGCCCTGGCCCGCTCCTGCCGGTTGACCTAGCGCGCCAGCTTGTCCGGGAGCGGCCGATCCACCCAACGCATTCGCGGGCGTGCCGGTTCCGCCGGCCTGCGGAAGCTGGAGATTTGGACGTGGTTTGAGGCTTCCGATCAACTGGCCGGCAGGGCCTACATAGATTAAGCGCCACGCGCCGTCTTCCTTGTTCATGGGATCTCTGTAGGCCTGACGCATGAAGCGGATTGAACCCATCTTTGGTTTGGTGAGATCGTCGAGGGAAGTCGGAAAGCGCCCCATCTTGCGGTAGTAGAGTTTTATGCCGCGCGTGTATTGCTTTCCGCGCCAAATCATGTCTTTCTCTTTTTCACGGCGCCCTTCGGTCAGAATATTCGGTGCAACGACCATGGTGGAAAGAAGCAAGAGGGTGCCAAGGAAAATTACCAGGAGGAGAGCGTAGCCACGTTCCCCGCGCTTCCGTGCCGCTTTTTGGCGTCCAGTGCTCATGTGGATGGGGGCGCCGCCTGCTCCTCGAGAATGGCTGTGCCTCGAAGCCCCGAGGAGATCTCTTCGTATTCGAGATTGGCGTTGCCAATCCTCAGAATGCGAAAACGGTTCAGCAAGAGTTCGCCTTCTCCCACGATGTAAATTTCTTCGCCATCGGTGAAGAACGCGCGGCGTAACATGCTGTTGGGAACTGTGCCGTAGCCGAAAAACTTGACGGGCAGTGGAGAAACGGTTGGAGTAACCACCACTGGTGTCGGCGGAGTATCCGGTTGTTTGGGATCTGGTTTGGGATGCGGGGGAAGTTGCGGAGGGGGGATCTGCCGGCTGAAAATGTTGCGCCCTGCGCTTTTGTATTCGGTCTTGCGGGCCTTCTCGACCGCATCACTGTGGAGTTGAGGGTTTTCCACGCCAATCGGATGATAATTCTGGGGTGTGGGAATGGCATCGGCGGTCACAACCGGCTTATTATGGTCAAAATACAAAAACCAGATGAACCCCGCGATCAGCAAGAGGACGACGAGCACGACGAGTTGTTTCGTTGGCTTCATGCTCCGGTCCTGAAGTAGGTCTTGAGGTGCAGCGCGACCTTAATGACATTTGAGGAGGTTTGACTGGCTTTCTCGGAGGCCAGCGCCAGAGAATCCACTGCGTAAAGGCTGGGCGAACGTTGCAAACCGTTGAGAAATCCAATTACGCTTTTATAGTCGCCGTTGACGGTCGCATCGATAGCGATTTCCGTCATCCCGCGGTTGGCAATGTCCGTCGGTTTGAAAGAAATACCCTCGAGCTGGCTTCCACTCTTCCTGGCAATAGTGCCGAGCTCAGATCTAACGGAAGAATAGCCTGAACTTGCGGGAAAGAGCGATTGTTCGAAGCGATCGCAATCTTTCTGGATGGCGGGAATGCTATCGCGGATGGACTGGGCGCGCCGAATATCGGCTTTCAAAAGATCTTGCTGCGTAATTTCCTGGGCGCGGCGCTGGGGGGCGCGCGGGGCCGAGGACAGCTCCCAACTGTAGGCCGCCAAGGCGACATCCGCAAGGACAAGAAGAGCCGCGCCGCCAAGAATGATTCGCTTCCGTACTGTGAAATCGCGCCGCATCAGCTCCTCGAATAAACGGTGGTCAACTGGACGACCCTTTGGTCGCCGGTCTGGTTACCGGCTGAACCGGGCGAGGTAACGCTCTGGATTTGAACTTCCGTGAACACTTTCGATTCTTCGAGGGCATGCTCAAATTTAAGCTCAGCTTCGTCGTTAGCGGCGCCCACGGTCAATTTCAGTTCGACGTGTCCGCCTGCCTGCGTGGGCGCGATGCTGATGACGCGCACACCGCCCGGCAATGTGCGCTCCAGGTCCATGAACATCAGCGTCCAATTAAAGCTCCGCGCGTCGAGGATGCCATTTATGAAGGCGGCGCGATCATGCAAAGTCGCTACATCCTTCTGGCCAAAATAACGCTCCAAATCCTTACGCTGCGCTTCAAGCCTGGCCATTTCCTGGCGGGTTTTTCCCGTGCGTGCGCGCAGCTCGGCATCGGCTTTGCGGGCCGAATACACGTGCCATCCCAGCCCGACAAAAGCAAGAGCGGCAAAAAAAGCTGTGAGTCCCGCGCCGGCCAGGAAGCGGCGGTGAGTTTCCAGCGCCTTCGTCGCAATGTTGAGCCGAACTTTCATGTCCTCTTTTGCCTCATTCCGGAAAAACTGATTTTAGCCGCGCTGAAGCATCCAACCAATTAGTCCTTCCAAATCGCGGTCAGCCAGCGGACGCGCATCTTCTTTGACCAATCCCTCCGAAACTGCAGAGCTCAGCAGCGAACGCACATCGCAACGAAACTCATCCTCGAGAGGCTTGATAAACTCGGGAAGGCGGGAGCCGAGCCCGGCGAGTCGAACGGACTTAATGGTTTCCTGCCAGGTATCCTGGTAATAAGCTGCCACGGGAAATATCTCTTCGAGAAGCATCTGCGGCGTAAGGTTTGCACCGTAGGCCGGGAGTTCCGTGCAACGATAGCCGCACAAGACTTCGCGGCGAACGATCGCGGTAGTCAAAGTGGAACCCGAGACACGCGCGAGGAGCGTCGGTTTCTCATCTTCGAGGAGCGCGAGCGCAGCAAGCGAAGAGCTCAGCACAACCCCCGGAAACAGCCCGATGCCTTCCACGAGCGATTCGTACTCGCGGATGATGCGAAGACGGGCAAGCGAGGTGACGACATCAACGCCAGTTTCCCGTGCAGCCTGCCGCATGTAAGAAATAAGCGTCTCGTCGGCTTCAAAAGGAACGCTTTTCTTGAGCTTCCAGCGCAGCATCGGGACGGCTTCTTCCGCCGAGCGCGGGAATTCCTCAAAATGCTGGACAAAAACGCGAATGACGGTATCGGGAAGAATCATGGCAACGTCTTCATCGCGAGCGCGCAACCGATCGCAGGCACGGGCGACTGCGGCCTTAACGACGGCGCTGTTCACAATGTTGACTTCGACGGCCGAGGGAATTAGCGCCCCCGCGGGCAGCGCTTCGACGGCATATCCATCCAGCGAACCCGTCCGGCTCCAACGAGCTGCGGCCACGCGGTTCGGAGAGACTTCAAGGGCCAAGGAGACATTCGGCAAGGCGTCGAGCCAGCGCGCCACGCGGCGCGCCCACTGAAACTGGTAAATCCCTTGCCGGAATGCAACGGCGCTACTCAACGAAAGTCACCTTGTTAATCTCTTTTACGGTGGTGATGCCCGCGCGAGTCTTGGCCAACCCACTTTCGCGGAGCGTAATCATGCCCTCTTCGCAGGCGACGCGTTTGATTTCTGAAGTTGGGCGGCGATCCACAATCATTTCGCGGATGCGGTCGGTCAGATCGAGCAATTCGCAAATCGCCGTGCGGCCGTGATAACCAGTGCCCGAGCATTCCAGGCACCCGGCGCCTTCGGCGAATGTGACGTTCCCCCATACAGCTGGATCGAGGCCCGCTTCCTTCAATTCTTCAGGAGAATATCTCTTGGGCTTCTTGCAGGTTGGGCAGATCACGCGAACCAGCCGCTGCGCCATGATGCAGTTGAGGGCGGAGACAAAGTTGTAAGGCTCGACGCCCATGTTGATGAAGCGGCCAATAACGTCGGTAACGTTGTTGGCATGGACGGTGGTGAAAACGAGGTGGCCGGTGAGCGCCGACTGGATGGCAATTTGGGCGGTTTCCTGGTCGCGGATTTCGCCCACCATGATTTTGTCGGGGTCGTGGCGCAGGATGGAACGCAAGCCGCGCGCAAAAGTGAGACCTTTCTTTTCGTTCACCGGAATCTGAGTGATGCCCCGGAGCTGGTATTCCACGGGATCTTCGATGGTGACAATTTTGTCTTCGTCGCTCTTGATCTCGTTAATAGCGGCGTAAAGCGTGGTGGTCTTGCCGGAGCCCGTGGGACCGGTAACCAGAACCATGCCATAGGGTTCGCGAATGTAGCGTCGGAAGCGGCGAGTCTCTTCGACGGAGAAACCAACAACGTCCAAAGTCAGGCTGGAGAATTTCTCCGAAAGCGTTTCCTTGTCGAGGACGCGGAGAACAGCGTCTTCCCCGTGACTGGCCGGCATGATTGAGACGCGCAGATCGATGTAACGGCCCTTGTATTTCACGCGGAAGCGGCCGTCTTGAGGGACACGGCGCTCGGCAATGTCCAAATCACTCAAAACTTTGATGCGCGAGAGCACGGTGGAATGCCATTCCTTGGCGATCGGCTGCATAGCGTGCTGCAGCACTCCGTCGATGCGGTATTTGACGGCGACTTCCGTGTCACGCGCTTCGATGTGGATATCGCTGGCGCGGCGCTCGAGCGCCGTGAATATGATGGTCTCCACGAGGCGCACCACCGGGCTGGCGGTGCTATCGCGAGTCAAGCGGTCGCCGGAAATCGTCTCCTCGCCTTCCTCTTCTTCCTTGGAGGTCTGAAGAGTGAAAGCCTCCGTGGCTTGCTCAAGCACGCGCTGCGACTGCTCAGTGCGCTTCAGAATGTCGCCGATCTGGCGGGCGGTAGCGACGCGAATCAAGAGCTTCTTCCCGAGAAGGAGGGGCAGCTCGTCACTCATCTGCACCTGGCCGGGATCCGCCGCAGCAATGGCCAGAACATTGTTCTGCACTTCCAGGGGCACGAAGTTGTAACGGAACATCAGGTCGGCCGGAATGGTACGAAACAGTTCCGCATCAATGCGCTGCTCGCGGAGATCAATGAAGGCGAAGCGGTACCTTTCCGCAAGTTTACGCGCGAACTCGCGTTCTTGCTGTTCGTCGCCGGGAAGCCCGGGCGCTGGAGGAAGTTGTTCCGTGGTGACCATGATTCCTTACTTTGCCGTCCCCGTCATAGAAAAAGAAAAGATGGGCAAATACAGCGAAATCAGAATGAAAGCGACGATCAGTCCCATGAAGACCAAGAGTATCGGTTCGATGAGGGAAACCAGCGCAGACAATCGCAGGTTGACCTCTTCCTCATAGAACTCGGCCACGCTGTTCAGCATGGGGGAAAGCGCGCCGCTGGATTCTCCGACCTCAATCATATCCAACGCCAACTCCGGCATGGTGCCGCTGGAAGCCAGGGCGCCGTGCAGGGATTCTCCTTCGCGCACCATCTGCGTTGACCGGCTGACGGTAGAGCGCAGCAATTTGCTGGTAATGGCATCAGCCGCCGTCTGGAGCCCGGCTACCAGGGGAGTGCCGCCGGTCAACAGCGTTGAAAGCGTGCGCGAGAACTGGGCGACTTGAAATTTGAGGAGCGTGTCGCCAATTATGGGCAGCCGAAATTTGAAACGATCAAATGCGGCTCCGCCTTCGTCCGTTCGGGACCAAAGAAAAATGCCAGCGACAGCCACCGCCAAAGACGCCACGACTCCTAGAAAGACAAAACGGTAGTCCACCGTTAAGGCGATCAATAATCGGGTGGGGGCGGGGAGCTCCACGTTCAAATCACGGTAGAGCAGCGCAAACTTTGGGATCACGGCAGTAACCAAGTAGGTGACGATAATGACCGCCACGCTGATCAACAGCGTGGGGTAGACCAGCGAAGCGAGAATTTTTTTGCGGACGCCCGTGCTGACGCGCTGATAGGCGATGTAGTAGTCCAGGACGCCTGGCAAATTCCCGCTTTTCTCTCCGGCAAGAATTGCCGTTGAATAAACTTTGGAAAACACACCAGCTTCGTCAACCGCTTCGGAAAGCGACTTCCCTTCCCGGACGCGGTCGCGAATCTGGCTGATGACCGGGCGGAGTTTAGGCGCGGTCGCGCGGCTGGCCAGAAGATCCAAAGACTTCAATATGGGCAAGCCCGCTTTGATCAAGGTGTTAAATTGCTGGTTGAGAATGAGGAATTCCGAACCACCAATCTGGCGTCCGCTTCTTGGGCGAACCAGGCCGGCCAGGCGGCCGCCCCGGGACTCCACTGAATAGACGTACAATCCCCGCTCTACGAGCTTCTGGCGCGCTTCTTCCAAAGAAGTCGCTGGCTCCACGTGCGAGAATACACGTCCTTCGGCATCCGCCACTCGGCAGAGGAATTGACCCATAACTCCTTCAGTTTACCTCATCTAGTTGATATGCGGGGTAGGACTCAATGGCTGGCCGTTCTCTTGCAGGAACGCCCCCGCCTGGGCTGGCTCCATATTCCTAGTCTAGTTCAGAGATTTGCTCTCAGGAGGCAACTCTCCGTTCACAATGGCTACTCCAGGAGGGACCTCGAATCGGAACAAAGAATCAGGAATGGCAGGGTCAAACTGCCAGTCCTTGAATTTGAACTCGATGTCGACACCACCGGCCTCCCGCACGACTATCCGGACGAGTTCACTCGAATCCGGAGTAACTTCGAGAATAAGCGAATCTCTTCTCGCATGAGCACCGTCGTTCTTCGAGCGAGGATCGGCCGTGTTCTCTGAGCCTTTGAGCGTGCACGACAGCACCACGTCGCCATCCTTGTCTGGCTTCTCAGCAGTCGCAGAATCAACTCGTGCGCAAATTCGCGACAGTTTCATTTCGCCTGCAAGCAGCGCCAACGGCGTTCGCCAGTCCGTGCTTTGCTTGGCAGGAACGCGGGTTACGGTGTGGTCGCCGGGAACGTAAAACCAAGCCGTCTTGCCGTCAACCAGAAAGAGGTTTTTTTCAGGCGATTCGTAGTCCCAGCGCATTTTGCCAGGCCGGCGGAAATAAGCGACGCCGGCCTCCGTACGCACGACATGTCCGTTTTCGGAGTACCGCTCAAAAAAAGTCACCTGCAGCGTACGCGCGCCCCGGTACATGGCCTCGAGCCGCTTAACATGATTCGAGGTGTCGACGAACGACGGCGTCAAAAGAAGGCAGGTTATGGCAGCACCAAAACGAGAAGTCACTTTCCCATCTTACAGGGCATCCGGCTAAGCCGAAAGACGGCAGCAACGATGATCAACACGATGGCAATGACAACCCACGGCGAGGTCAATGAAAAGCTGGAGAAAGCGAAGCCTTCTTCCCGTCAAGCAGCCTAAATTGCGGGCTAGTTGATAGGACCAGAAGTTCCCGGAACATTCGCAATTGCGCCACAAGAACCAGCAGCCACTCCGATAGGGGCAGCACCTGGGGTGATAAATTGGACTACTCCAGATTGGTCCCCGCAGAATGCCCGCACCCCGGTCGACTGCACCGCAGTGGCAGTGGCATTCACCTCGAACCCGTTGAGTACGCCGCCAACCGGGACCGTTCCGGCGGCGTTGAATGCGTAGCCGCTCTTGACGAAAGGAGGACCGCTCAATAGGGGGTCGATGATGCAAGCTGCGGCCGCCGTCGCTACGACGCAAGGAGAGGCTCCGCCCAGTTGCGCCAAACTGGCCGCGTAGCCGGCGCCCCAACTCGAAGCGTAAGTTGTTTCCGCCGTGCTGATAGTGCGAACGGTGCTAACAGCGGATGATTCGTTCGCTGTAATCCTCGAGCGCAGCAAGGTTGGAATGGCGATAGCCGAGATGATCAGAATCACCGCTATGACAATAAGCAACTCAATAAGGGAGAAACCGCGCTGTTTCTTCATAGCACGACCTACAAGGGCGCTTACCCTACAGAGTCTTATCACCAAAAGACATCACTTGAAAGGAGCACGTACCGTGCCAGTATGTCAGGTTTTTGCCCTATGCGAGCTGCCTTGGCACTCACGGTTCGTCACCGGTTCCAGCCCCTTTCCAAAAAAAAAACGGAAAAGCGAAACCTCCTCCCCGTCGAAAGCTACGTTCGTGGGGTTAGTTACCGATGATAAGCGTTGCCACCGTAGTGCAGGTTCCGGCGGCCGTCCCGATAGCGACACCGGTAGTATTCGATCGAAGCACGCCGGTCTGGTCGGCGCAGAAGGCGCGCTTGCCGGACACATCCACGGCGACGGGCGTGGCATTCACTTCAAATCCGTTATTGACGGCTCCTACTAAGGTATTCCCGACAGCCGCAAACGCATAACCGCTCTTGGTGTAGGGAGCAGTACTCAAACCCGATTCGACTATACATGCCGCTACCGCAGTCGCGATGGAGCAAGGAATGGCTCCTCCCAGATTATCCAAGATGGTCGCGTAACCTGAGCCCCAGCTCGAAGCGTAGGTCGTTTCCGCCGTGGTGATGGTGCGAACCGAAGCCACTGCCGACGATTCGTTGGCCGCGAGCTTCGAACGCAACAAGTTCGGAATGGCGATAGCTGCGATGATCAGAATGATCGCCACAACGATCAGCAATTCGATAAGAGAGAAACCACGCTGCTTGTTCATAGCATGACCTAGAGAGACTCCCTCATGAAGGTTCCGTTGCCAACAAGAATGCTACCCAGAAATGGAGCACGCCAGATGCCAACGCACTAGCCAGCCGTACTGCCCGGTTCCTGGTCGTTCCGCATCGGTGCTGGTAGTCCATAATTGATTCACGACAATCGGGATAGGGGGAGCAGTCACCTGCTCGCCCCTCCCACACCACCCGACATGCGGGTCCGCATCGGGCGGTTCAGTAAGTTGAGCCCTTGCGGGCCGGAGGTTCGAGTCGTCGTTCGCCACG
>Ga0137361_10001001_pt1 | contig 16926 bp, 19 predicted proteins | sample Mad1_80_16metaG_FD_104923 | JGI IMG/M metagenome (GOLD analysis project Ga0137361, IMG submission 104923) | Vadose zone soil microbial communities from Angelo Coast Range Reserve, California, USA - Mad1_80_16 metaG | ecosystem: Environmental > Terrestrial > Soil > Vadose zone | place: USA... | reverse complement strand
GAAGCGCAACAAATGGAAAACACACCGGCATTTGCCCGCAAAAACCGCTGAATCCGATGCCATGAGCAAAGATTTGAAAAAACGCGGTTTTCGTTTTGTGGGTTCGACGATTTGTTACGCGTTCATGCAGGCCATCGGCATGGTGAACGACCATGCGAGCACCTGCTTCCGTTACAAGCAATTGTAAAAAGCTGGAGTCGCGTTCGCTGGAACGCGTCGCGCGTAACTATTTCGAGCTCGGTTTATTGTCCGGTTTGGGGGCTTCAGGTTTCGCAGTCGGCGCGGCGGCATCCTTTGGCGCGATGGACAACAACTCCACTTCAAAAATCAGCGTGGAGTTCGGTCCGATATCCTGACCGGCGCCGCGATCACCGTAAGCGAGATCGGGGGGCACAAACAATTGCCATTTGGATCCCACCGGCATCAACTGCAACGCTTCATTCCATCCTTTGATGATTTCGCCCACTGAGAACGTGACTGGTTGACCGCGCTTATAGGAACTATCGAATTCCTTGCCATCAATTAATGTCCCGCTGTAGCTGCAGGTGACTTTGTCGCCGGGGGCCGGTTTGGGGCCGGTGCCTTCTTTTTCAATTCTGTACTGCAACCCGCTGGGCAATGTCACTACGCCGTCTTTCGCTTTGTTGGCGGCAAGAAACTCTTCACCTTGCTTTTTGTTGGCCGCGCTAATCTGCTCCAATTTAGCCTGCTGTTTGGCGCGAACTTCGGTGGCGAGCGCCGTCAGGGCGGCCTTGGCTTCTTCGTCGGTCAGCAGCGATTTGTTGCCGGCGAGGGCATCGCGAATGCCGCGCGCCAGGCTGGCCGAGTCCACATCGACTTCATCTTTCTGCAGACCCTTCGCGATATTCTGGCCGATGGCGTAGCTGGCCTTTTGTTTCGCGGTTTGCAGAGGAGCCGCAGGCGTAGCCGGGCGCTTCGCGCCGGTGGCTGTACCGGTTTTCGGCGTGGCGGAAGCCTGTGCGCCGCCCGTGGGCTTTGCCGGCGTGGTTGCCGCTGGCGCTTGCTGCGACCCGGAGGTCGAAGATTGTTGGGCGAGTGCTGCGTCAGCCGACGCCAGCCCGATCGCCAGAAAAACTGCCGCCACAATGGATAGTTTTGTCATGGATTTATTGTCCCATTGCTGCGGCGTCATCGCAAATCGGAATAAGGTGTCTAATACTGACTGCGTCACTTGCGTTGCTAACTCCTCCATCGTAGCATTTCATTTCCTTCTTTTTCTCAGGGCTCCCCGACAGTTCGTAATTTTTATGGACGGAGGGAACGGTGTGGGCACGGAAAGGTCTGAGCGATGAAATCGGTGGTGGTGGTCGGTGCGCAGTGGGGTGATGAGGGCAAGGGCAAGGTAGTGGACTACCTTGCCGGGTCGTTCGACTACATTGTACGCGTGGCCGGTGGACACAATGCCGGGCACACGGTGATTATCGGTAAGGAAAAGCACGTACTGCAGTTGATCCCGTGCGGGATTCTTCGTCCCAAGCAGCAGGCCGTGATCGGCATGGGCGTGGTGGTTGATCCTGGTGCGCTGGTCAATGAGATCGAGACGCTGGCCAAATCTGGAGTAGATGTAAATGGCCGGCTGCATATCAGCAATCGCGCTCACCTGATTTTTCCTTATCACCGCGAACTGGACAGAGCCGCGGAAAGCGCGCGCGGCGCGAACAAGATTGGAACCACTTCGCGCGGCATTGGTCCTGCGTACGAAGACAAGATGGCGCGGCGCGGTTTGCGTATGTGCGATCTGCTGGAGCCGGCGCTGTTTCGTGAGAAGGCGGCGCGGGTGGTGGCTGAAAAAAACCGCTTGGCGAAAGGCGCCTACGGCGCGGACATTGATTTTTCCCACGAAGTTGAAGAGACGTTGAGGATGGGAGAAAAAATCCGCGGTTACATTTGCGATTCCGCGGAGCTGGTGAATCGCGCGCTGGACGAAGGGAAGTCGGTGCTGTTTGAAGGCGCGCAGGGAACGATGCTGGATATTGATCACGGGACTTATCCGTACGTGACGAGCTCGAGTGCGATTTCTGGCGGGGCGACCACCGGGGCTGGTGTGCCGCCGACCAAGATCAAGCACGTGCTGGGAATTTCCAAGGCGTACACCACGCGGGTGGGAGGCGGACCGTTTCCAACGGAAATGCCGGACCTGGACGCGCAGGAAGTACGCAACCGCGGCAAGGAGTTCGGCGCCGTTACCGGAAGACCGCGGCGTTGCGGCTGGCTGGACCTGGCGGTGCTGCGCTACGCCAAGATGATTAACGGCATCGATTCGCTGGTAGTTACCAAGCTAGATGTATTCGATACGCAGCGTGAGATTCAGGTGTGCGTCGGTTACCAATACAAGGGCAAGGCGATTCACGAAATGCCGGCGCTGGCAGAAGAGTACGAGCACGTCACGCCGGAATATAAGACGTTGCCGGGGTGGGGCGATCCGACCTTCGGAGTGAAGGATGCCAGCAAACTTCCCAGCGCGGCGCTGGACTATTTGCGGTTTATCGCGGATTTTCTACAGGTCGAAATTGGCATGATTTCCACCGGTCCCGAACGCGACGCCACAATCATTCCTGAAGGCACACTGCTGGCGCGCTGGCTGTAGTTTTCAGATGCGAACAGTTGCTTCGAGGATGAGGGATCAATCCGTCCTTGCGCTCCGCAGGACTTGATAGAAGATTACGGCATCTTCCTTGCGGCCTATGAAGCTGGCGTGGAGATTGAAATTTCGGCCGTTCGGCGTGGTAGAACACAGTACTTCGCACAGGGCCAGTGGAGCGTCGTTCACGCGCGGATTTCCAAAGTGTCGGTAGATCCCTTCATATTGCCAGCAGTTCATTTCGATTTCACCGATTCTGAAATTCGCCTGCTCACGGACGGTCACATGGCCACTCAAGCCTTCGTTTTTTGGGCGGTACCACTCATAGGGAGAGTCTGGACTGGTGATCCCAATGTGGCGCCGGACGGGAGCGATTGCGTCAGTCAAAAGGGGGTAATGCCATAGCGAGCGGCCCCGACATTGCTGAAATACACCGAAATGAACGGATACGCCCCGGGGCCCTTGATGATCATCCAGTTCCAGGGAACGACGAACCGGTAGTGAGGGGCAAGATAGCGGCCCGGGAAGGTTGTGTGCGACCTCGCTGGGAGAAAGAAACATGTAAGAGCGGCAAGGAGACTCGGAAGCCAAAACAACGTCCTTGCGAGGCGGTTAATTCGAGCTCGGCGTGGGTGTGGCTTCTGTAAAGCACGCCAACGCAGGAAGCTGGCGGCATCAAGTTTAATTTTCCAAGCTCGGCTTGCGCCGGAGCAGAATGAACCTTATGACGGAAACGACGAGAATCCCGAAGAAACCTACGACCAGGAGGTCGCTCTCTTCGGACCCGAAACGGTAAACCAGAGCGAGAGCTAACGCCACTCCAAAAATCGGAATGCTCAGCTCGGCGAAAAATAGCAGAACGCGTTTTAGGAGCGGCATGTTGTCGAATCTGACCAACGATCACGATCGTGATCTTTGTCTTGGATTTATAGACGCCTCAACGCAACAAGTAGTTCCGCTCGTTTTCCGGACGATAGCTTTTTGGGTAAGCTCTTACTGTGCTCTCCTACCAGCAAGCCCGCGGACTCGTAGTCTCCCGGCTCTCTGCGCTCTCCCGTGAACCGCAAGCCGAAGCGCTTCCGTTGCGGGAGGCGCTTGGGCGAGTGCTGGCTCATGATATTGTCAGCGACCGGGATTATCCTCCGTTCGATCGGTCGATTCGCGATGGCTACGCGGTTCGAGCCGCCGATACGCGTCCCGGCGCGCAACTGAAGTGCATCGGCGAACTTAAGGCCGGCGAGACCCCGTCCGTTTCGGTTTCTGCTAATAGCTGCATACAAATTATGACTGGGGCGGCGTTGCCTGATGGCGCGGACACTGTTGTCATGATCGAGCACACTTCGCGCGAGGGTGACAGCGTAACGCTCGACCGCGCCGTTAAAAACGGGCAGCATGTTGTCTGCAAAGGCACCGAGCAAGCCGCTAGCGGTATTGTTCTTGCCGCGGGAGTGCGTATTGGCTTTGCGGAAATTGCCGCCGCTGCGCAGGTGGGCGCGGCGCATCCTGTGGTGACGCGCAGGCCGCGCTTTGCGGTGTTGTCCACAGGCGACGAAGTTGTGGACTTTGCGTCTACTCCCGGGCCGTTTCAAATCCGCAATAGCAATTCGGTTTCGTTGGGAGCGCAAATCTCGCTGCTGGGCGGGGAGCCGGTGATTCTGGGCAATGCGAAAGATAGTCTCGATGAGCTGCGTACGAATATTTCCGCGGGGCTCGAAGCTGACGCGCTGATTCTATCGGGTGGCGTTTCGATGGGGAAATACGATCTGGTGGAACCGGTATTGCGCGAATTTGGCGCGGAATTTATTTTTGATGCGGTTGCGATTCGTCCGGGGAAGCCGGTGGTGTTCGCGATTTGCAAAGGCAGGCCCGTGTTCGGGCTGCCCGGCAATCCCGTTTCGACTATGGTTACTTTCGGACTGTTTGTGCAGCCGGCCGTGGATATTCTGGCTGGCGCTGAGGTTCGGCCATTGCCGTTTGTTCAGGCTGTACTTACTGCGCCGTTGTCGGAGAAGCCTGGGTTGACGCATTTTTTGCCTGCGCAAATCTCTTGGCGCGGCGAGACGGCGCAGGTTTCGCCGGTTGTGTGGCAAGGGTCGGGTGACGTTGTGGCTATGGCGCACGCAAATTGTCTTATGGTTGTGCCGGCGGAGCGAGAGAGGATAGAGGCGGGTGAGGCGGTGCGGGTTTTGATGCGGGGGATTTGTTAGTGCTGGACGAAGGGTTTTGCGGCTATGGTAGACGTTTTTTGTTGACTTGAGCGCACAGCCAGGAATGGCTGTGCCACCAAGAGCCGGACTCCCGGCAGGGTCGGGACAGCTACCGCCCGGATCTACAAAAGCGATGATATTCGGAAAGGGCGCAGCAGCGCTGCGCCCCTACACGACCCAGTTATGGTGATACGGAAGGTTTTAATGCGTCGAGGAGATATTCGATAGTGGCGGAACTTTCGCACTACGACAAACGCGGGAAGGCACGGATGGTGGATGTGACCGCCAAGTCCGTGACATATCGTTCGGCGGTTGCGCATGCTTTTGTGAAGATGTCGCCGGGCGTAGTGGCGGCGGTGCGCAAGCTTGAGAATCCTAAGGGCGATCCGCTGGAAGTGGCGCGGATTGCGGGGATCTCCGCGGCGAAACGCACTTCGGAGTGGATACCTCTTTGTCATCCACTGCAGCTGACGCACATTGATGTGCGCCCTACCGTGTGCAAAAATGGCGTGGAGATAAGCACGCAGGTAACTGCCGCCGCTCAGACCGGCGTCGAGATGGAAGCACTGGTCGCTGCCGCTGCCGCCGCCCTCACAGTGTACGACATGTGCAAAGCGCTGGATAAAAGCATCGAGATTGCTGAGCTATATTTAGTGGAAAAGACCGGCGGGAAAAGCGGCGATTACCGCCGCGACGGCGGTCGCCGCAGTAACACGAAAGTCCGGGGAACCAAGCGCTCCGCGAAACGCTAACGTTAATGACCGCATTCGCTGCAAAAACGGTTCGGTTGCTGGTCGCGGAGGACAATCCTCTGGTGCGCGACCTGATTCAGAAGGGGCTCGATCAGCACTGTGAAGTGCTGATCGCGGAGGACGGCGGCGACGCGTTGCTGAAGGTGATTGATGAGCCGCCTGATGTGATCCTTTGCGACTACAAAATGCCGGGACTGAACGGGCGACAACTTTTTGAGAAATTGCGCGGGCGGGAGCAAACGAGGCACATTCCGTTTTTGTTTATGGCCAGCCGCGCCGATATTGAAGAGCGGCTTCGCCCGCTGATTGATGGAGTGGAAGACTTCATCGCTAAACCGTTCCTGGTGAAAGACCTGGTGCGCATCACAAAAAAAGTTCTGGACCGCATTCACCTGGAAAAATTGCAGAAGCGGGCTTCGCGTCCCGGCGTGATTCAAGGGCGCCTGGAAGAAATGAGCATGACGGATCTGCTGCAGTCGCTCGAGATGGGGCAGAAGTCCTGCCGGCTGGTGGTGCGGCATGACGGCGAACAGGGCGAATTGTTTTTTGCGTCCGGCCAGTGCCGCGACGCGCAAATCGGCAGTATTGAAGGTGACGACGCGGTTTATAAAGTTATTTTGTGGACTGCCGGAGAATTCGAAATCGACTTCAACGCGGCCAACGCTTCTTCTCGCACAACGACGACGCGCGGTACAACCGGCCTGTTGATGGAAGCGATGCGGATGATGGATGAAGCCAGTCGCGACGCGGTAGAAACTCCTTAGGTCGCTCCTCGCTAATCTTATAGACTCAATTTCATGAAAGTTGCCGTCATCACGATCAGTGATAGCGTTGCGCGCGGCGAACGCCAGGATGCTTCGGGGCCGGCCGTAAAAGCGCGTTGCCAGGAACTTAAATTCAATATTGTGTCATCGCATGTCCTTCCAGACGAATCCGCGCAAATACAAATGCTTCTGAGCGAACTCGCCGATGGGCGGAGCGTTGATGTCATTCTGACTGCTGGTGGCACGGGAATCGGGCCGCGAGATTGCACTCCGGAAGCCACGCAGGCGATTGCGGAACGCCTGGTGCCGGGCATGGCTGAAGAAATGCGTCGCAAGGGACTTGAGCACACGCCGCGCGCGATTCTGTCTCGCGGCGCGGCTGCGATTCGGAGCAGCACTCTCATACTCAATCTGCCGGGAAGTCCCAAGGGCGCGGTTGAATCGCTCGATGCGGTTGCGGCACTGCTGCCGCACTCGGTGGAAATCATGCACGGCGCTCGCCACGACTGAAGCGATGCTGTCCTCGACAAAGTGTGCGTTTGTTGCATAGTGAAGCGACTAAATTCGAGGGCGGGATGACAACTCTGCGCATTCTTCATCTCTGTCTGCTTTTGCCGGTTCTTACGGTTCCATTCGCAAAAAGGCCAAAGCGCGCCAAACACCCAGGCTGCGAGCCAGAAGAGTGGTGACAGAGTCCTGTTGGGTGCCCCGATAGGAAAACACCATGACGAGCCGCCAACGGTCCGCTTCGACATGAAGCTGTCCAACTCTCAGCCCGCGTCCTCGCCGACCACACGCACGTACGAGCGTCGCTACATCGCGAGAGGCAAAACCTCAAAATTCCAGCTGGAGCTCAGCTATGGCCAGCTCCACGACGGCGGAGGATTTAAAGTTGCCTCCGGCGAAGGCAGGTTCATCGCTGTGCCAGGTTCTGAAAACGCTGTCCTCATGCAGGATTTGAAATCCGCGCTGTTGGCGAAACACGTTCCCGGCAAGGTCATTCGATCGCGTGAACTCCGCTTTGATGCGGTCGTTTTGGGCGAAAAACAAAGTGAAAATGCGGGAGGAGGATTCTCCGATAAACCGCCTGGAGACTGCATTGTTCTAAAGCTCTTTTTGCCAAAGGGGGGAGACGAAGGCGAAGTCTTCTTGAACCTGAACCCGGTTCTCGGCAGAGGCGAATTCTCGATCAAAGATGAGGACTACGGCGACTATCTGTTGCGGCAATTTGCCAAGGTCTTTTGATTCTTTCCGGCGCCCGCCAGGACTGAAGCGAACTATTCGCGCGGAACTGCAATAGAATAGCGTCGCGGAACTCCTCATCCCAGGACGCTTTATGAGACTGCATCTGCGGCAATCCCGACCCGAACCATGGTCGGAGAGTAAGAAAAACATCAAACGCAAATGGACGACGCCATTTTTTGCCACAGAATGGGTTTTCGAGTGGCTCGCGTTTTACCTGAGTAACTGGACGTTTCTGCACGTCATTGACTATCTGCGCAGTTTTGGAATTATCGTCGCGGTGATTTTTTATTTTTCGGAATCCGGCGACCGCTTGAAGCAAAAGCATTATCAAGCGTGGCAGGTAATTAACACCGCGCAGGGAAAAGGCGGCAACGGAGGTCGGCTGGACGCGCTGCAGGAGTTAAATGAGGACCGCGTGCCGCTGGTGGGAGTGGATGTGTCCGGCGCGTTTTTGCAGGGCTTGCATCTGGAAAAAGCGAATCTGGCGCGTGGAAATTTGAATGCGGCCGACGTGCGCAACGCTGTTCTCCCGGCGATTGATTTCAGCGATGGCAATATGCGCTCAGCGAATTTCCGGGACAGCAATTGCCGAGGCGCGTCTTTTCGAGGGGCAACCCTGGACGACGCCGATTTTTCCGGTGCGGACCTAAGTGGCGCGGACTTCAGCGGCGCGACGCTTGCGAGCGCCGACTTACGTGCAGCGGATTTGCGCGGCATTGAATGGTCGAAAATCGCAAATATGAAGGGCGCGAATATCGCTGGGGTTAAGAATGCTCCGGAAGGATTTGTCGCGTGGGCTTTGAAAAATGGGGCGCTGCAAAGTTCATCGGACTCGCACTGATGGATTTCGCAGCGCTTTCCTGGAGCTACGTGCTATGCGTTGCGCGAAACGCCTGCAGGCACTTTTGCGCCGTTTCCAGCTCGGGGTACCGGCTGCCTTCCTGTTCGACCAGATAATATTCGATTCCGCCGCCATTTTCCGCCGCATGAAAAAGAGCTTTCCAGTCGGCCACACCTTCGCCGAATAAGACGGAATATTTTTTCGCGGGCTCTGGCGACCAGTCTTTGCAATGCATGGAGCGGATGCGTCCCGGATTGGCTTTGATCCAGGCGACCGGGTCGGCGCCGGCTTCGATGCAGGTGCCGACATCGAGCTGCAGCATTACTGACGGATTGGTGTTTTTCGCCAGGATTTCTATCGGGCGCACTCCATCGGTCGGGGTGAATTCCAGTTGATGATTGTGGTAGCCGACTTTTAGTCCGTGTGGGTCCAGTTTTGTCGCAGCCGTGTTGAGCGTATTGGCGACTTCGCGCCATCTGTCTAATCCCGGCACATCGCGGGAACTCGCCATCACCATGTATTTGCTGCCGAGAATGAGGTTGAGTTGGCGCGCATGCTGCAGTTTATCGCCGCTGAAGTAGTCGCTATCGTTGTGCGTGGAGAAGCAGCGAATCTTCAGTTCATCCAGTAGTTTGCGCACGTCTTGGGCTTGCGATTCAGTCCATGTAAAATACGGTGCGTAGAATTCCAATCCCTGATAGCCCATCGCGGCGACTGCACGGATTGTCCCCTCCGGATCTTTGCCCAGCGCATCGCGCACCGAGTACATTTCCAGTCCAACAGGAATGGGGTTTGCGCCCGGCACGCCTTCGGCATCTGATATACGCAGGGCCCACGGCAGCATCGCTGCCGTGGCCATAAATTTGCGCCGCGTCGACACTTGGGAGTCCCCGCCTTTAGTCTTTGCCCAGATATTCGCCGGGAACGTCGTCTTCGGGGACCTCGTGGGTGTGAACTTCGCCTTCGTCGGCGTCTCCGGCGTCTTCCACGCCTTTTACCACTTCTGCTTCGAACGAATTTCCTTCTTCGAGGAGCTCGTCCACGCTTTCGGAATTTGCTCGACCGGCATTTGAGAGACCTTGCAGATCTCCGGATTGGCCGCCGGAGCGCGCACCCAGTCCTGCCGGCTCGAACGTCACGGTATCTACGAGCTCGCTTTTTCCGCGCACACGTCCCCTGGGTGCGGTGGCTGTTTTGGCGCGTGCAACATTCTTGGAAAGGGGCCTGGCGAGGGACTGCTTGACGGCCACTTTTTTGGCCGCTGGCTTCGCTTGCACGGCAGCTTTTTTCGGTGTCGCCTTTTTAGGAGCGGGTTTCTTCGCGAGCTTCTTCCTCGCGGTTGCCTTCTTCTTGCTTTGGTTTTTCTTGTTTTTCTTTTTGGTGGCCATACGCGGAGTGTATCATCACTCCCCTTGATTAGCAGGCAGTCGCATTTCAGGACTGCCGCACAGACCGCTGAGAAGATTCGCGATTTGGAGCAATGCGAGTGCTGACAGCAACAGTATTTTTCACGCAAAATGGCGATGTACCTGGCCGCTCTAGTGGCGGACGGCAAGCAGATGACGGCCAAGCAATTGGACGGGTGGGCGGAAAGCGCGGCCAACCTTCGTATGATTGCGGAATACACTGTGCCGTGGGTGGTGACGGTTGAAAATCCCAGTGCGCGCGAATTGGCGTTGAAATGGATGAAGTCCAAGAAGGAATTGGTGGCAGCCGCCGGTTGGTGCACGTACTCCGGAATCGTGGCCATGACTCCCGATGACGCGCTGGACCTTGCCGAAATCGAGAAGCTCCTCGGGACGGTCGTCAAAGATATCAAGACGGCGGCGAACCGCGTTCGATATACCATGAACGGTTTTGTGATCGCCGTCGGGAGCTACGTAAAACCGCTGTCGAAGCAGGCGAAGGCTGCCGCGAAGCAGATTGGCGCTGTTAGCGTGAACGTGGGTGACACCGACTGCAAAATTCCGCTGGCTATTGCCTACATTGAAAAAATCGAGTCGGCTGGACGCCTTGGCCAAAAACGAAAGACTATCCGCTGCTGAGCGACGAAAGTATCACATACGGCCCGTATTGCAGAACGGAGTCGGTACGGCTTGCATTCCCTGCTGCCTGTATCTACCCTTAGAAAGTTCCCTTAAGAATCACGGGAAGTCGCCTTAGAAAATTTGCCCTGGAAAGTTCGAAGCGAACTGAACCGACTCCATGCCCGAGATAACTGCCGACACGCTTGTTTTTGGATTTATCTGGTACGTGGCGTTTTTGTTTTCGACAACGTGCCACGAAGCCTCCCATGCCTTGGCTGCCAAGCTTGGCGGGGACGATACCGCGGCGCGACAGGTAACGCTCAATCCTGTTCCACACATCCAGCGCGAACCTTGGGGCATGGTGGTTATCCCGATCATTTCGTTTCTTTTTGCCGGAGCGATGGTCGGGTGGGCCAGTGCGCCCTTTAATCCAGAGTGGGAACGGCGTTATCCGCGCCGTGCTGCTTGGATGGCTCTTGCTGGACCTGCGGCGAACTTCACGTTGATGCTCATTGCCTCGATTCTAATTCTAGTAGGCCGAGAGCAGGGATGGTTTGTACTCGTGGGCGGAGCAAACGGATGGGTTGTTCGCGGGCTAGATGGACAGCCTATCATCTTCGGCACGGTTCTTAGCGTGTTCTTTGTCCTGAATCTGTTGTTGGGCGTTTTCAATCTTTTGCCAGTTCCTCCGCTGGATGGCAGCGCGGGCATTATGGTGCTGATGGGAAACGACACCGCGCACCGTTATCTCGACTGGTTGCGAACTACGCCTTATCGGAGTCTGGGGCTGCTAGTGGCCATTTTCGGTTTCCGCTATGTATATGGTCCAATCGAGACGTTCGCCACCAATCTGCTGATTTTCACCAAGTTCTAACGGCTCCTTCAATTGCGTCAAGTCGGAACAGTTCGAAACGACTGTTTCGCGAGGCGACACTCTGTTCCGCGAAAAAGAATCGTAACTCGCGCGTGTTTAGCAAATTCTTGGGAAGTATTGTGGCTCCCCACCCGCAGCTTCCCGCCGGCAAGGAGCGATGATGGTTGCCGGAACCGCCAGCCAGCAACCGCATACCAGGTCGAAGTCTCGGGCTGGGATGAGCATGAAGATTTTTTCGTGGAGAAGACCGAGTTGCACTGGTCGGAACAATCCGGAAAGCCCATCCTGCTTTTGCGCCCGATTGTTTCCGGCGCGCTGGTTTTTCTTCGCCTGATCGATCCCCTGTCCATCGATCGGGTGCGTCCAGTTGCGTATCGGGCAGAATTGTTCGAGACAATGAAAGGCGGGCAGTGCCGGGCACGACTTCTGTCGGCGGACCCTCGTAACAAGGCGGGGGCTATTCAGAGAGTGCTGGCGATGTGCAAAGGGAATCGGCTGCGGGCGGCGCAGGTCTTAGGAATTGGGCGGACGAGCTTGCATCGGTATTTGAAAGAGGATGGATACGACCAGAGCATGATTGCGCGCGCGGAGGCGGCTGGAGGGTAGGAAGCGGCGGTTTTTTTTGCAGGTGATGCGCGGGCGACGCCGAGACCGAAGAGAGATGCCTCGCTTCGCTCGGAATGACGATGATGCGCTAATGAGGCAAATGAACGACCCGCAGTGAACGGCCCTCGGTGAACCATCGGAAGTGAGAGGGCCGAAGTGAACTTGCCCGCTAGCGCGAACGTGATACCAATGCGAATGTAACGGCAGAGAAGTCTGTTACAGGTTGTATTCGGAGTCGGGCCAGCGAGGCTGCACGAAAAGTCCGCCGTCCACGCCGAGCGTCTGGCCGGTGATGAATGAGGCTCGATCACTGAGAAGGAATTCCACGGCGTCGGCCACATCGTCCGGCGTGCCGATGCGCCGTAACGGTGTGAGTTTGGACCAGGATTTTGCGAAGTCGGCCAGCTCGTTTTTGGTTCGCTCGGTCTCGATGGCACCGGGAGCAACACAGTTAACGCGGATTCCATACTGGCCCAACTCCAACGCGGAGGATTTGGTGAACATTTCAATACCGCCTTTGCTAGCGGTGTAACCAGAAAGATTGGGGAAGGGAACTTTGTTGCAACCCGATCCGATATTTACGATCGCGCCGGAACGGTAGTCTTTCATGTTGCGCGCCGCGCGTTGCGTGCAGAGGTAGCAGCCCTTGAGGTTTGTGGTGATCACGCGATCCCAGTCAGCCTCTTCAACTTCGAGAATCGGTTTCCAGACTTGAACGCCGGCATTGTTGACGAGCGCATCAAGCTTGCCGAAAGACGAGAAAATTCTTTCAAACATTGCATCGACGTCGTCCGAATTGCCGATGTCAGCGTAAACCGTCATGGCGCGAATGCCGTCTTTTTGCAGCTCTTCGGCCAGACGGTCGGCTGACTCGGCCTCCACTTTGTAATTGATTGCCACGTCATATCCGGAGCGAGCAAGCCGCGAGACGACGGTTCTGCCGATTCCGGAATTCGCTCCGGTGACGAGTGCTGACGGCCGCGCAGTCATTTCAGATTCCTCTCAGGTGGCGTGGAATTTTTACGACGCCAATGGTAACTCCAAGACGGTTTCTCCGCGAAATTGATGCGGCCTCCCGCCGATTTTCCAAAAACCTCCGTGAAGCCACAAAATCTCACGCCGGAATTAAGGAAAAACTTTGTGGTGCGGACGTAACGGACGACCAACGATGTAGGCGGAATCTCACCGCTGACCGTGAAGCCAGCTTAATGACGATTCGGCAATGTGGCACGCCAGCGGGCGCGGATGAGGCGGTTGAGAGGTTCGGAGTAGAAGCGCGCCACGATCTCGCCAAAGAGACCAGACACGACAATAACCACGAGAAAGAGCAGCGGCACGGCGACCATCGGTTTGCCGGCGAAAAGGAACAGATGGAAGAACGCGAAGACGACGAACATATGAGCAAGGTACACCTCGTAACTACGCTGACCGAGCAGTGCGAGGGGCCGCAGGATCCCCGGACTTTTCCAGTCGCTCTGAGAAGCGGCAGCGATAAGCATACAGGCGCCGAGAGCAAGAATCGTCATATCGAGTCCAGCGCGCTCCAGGGCCAGGTTTGCGGGCTGGGCAGCGAAACACAGGATGAAAATCAGGACCGCTGAGCCTACGACGGCAAGTCCGCGAAGTGTACGGGGTGAAAGCGGAAAGCGTTCCACGGCGAGTGCCGTGAGGCAGCCGAGCGCGATAGCATCCATGCCACCGAGGTAGGAATATTGTTTCCAAAGTTCGTTGCCGCCCGCCAAGAACGTTCGCGCAAAGGGACCGAGAGCGACAAAGGTTGCCAGCAACAGAACGAGCAATTTTCCGCGAGCGAATAACCTGCTGACGATCGGAAAGAAGAGGTAGAACATTTCTTCGACGGAAAGTGACCAGAGAATGTCCCAGTTGCCGGGAAGATAGCCGTGGCGCGCCTCAAGGACGTTCAGATGGAACGTGAGGGCGGCAAGTAGAGCGCGCGAGATGCCGCCGGTTTTTGCGGAGACGATGAAGTCCTGGAATCGCCCGAAATGCAGCGTAGTGAGCACGGCAAGAAGAAGCATGAGCAACGGCGCGATGCGGGCAAAGCGCGTAAGGTAAAAACCGCGCAGGCTGACCTGGGAGAGTTTTCCCCAGCGTCGAAGTGCTGTCGAAGTAATCAGGAAGCCGGACACGGCGAAGAAAATCTGAACGCCATTCTGGCCGTTCCAGACAAGCGAGCCGATGAGTTGACGAGGCAGACCGGCGGTGTAAGGAATTTTTGCCAGCAACAGGCGTATGTTTACGTGGTTCATCAGCACAAAGAAAATTGCAAGGCCGCGAAGCAGATCCACGCCATCGATTCTTGCGCCAGGCAGCGCGGTGGCTGGTTTCCCGGAAAAGGTCACAAAACATTTTGCATGACGGGAGCGGAAGAGCCCCCTGTTGTACGAGGCGCTGTTTGGTAATCGGCAACGTCGGTGGCGAAGCGCGTCGCCGAGGATTGGGCCACGAGGTTTCGCGCGTAGAGGTAGATCAGCCAGGCGTCGCCGCGGCGCTGCCAAGATTCTCGCGTAAACACGAACCGCGAGATGAGGGCCAGTGCCGGTGAGCAGAAAAAAAAGGCCGCAGACTAGCCGGCCTTCTGTCAGTCATGGAACCGTTAATTGTTGCTTGCGTTTTGTGATGTTCCCACTCGCACCGTTATTTGTGAGCGGGCACGTGGAAGATCAACGAACGAAAGACTTCCGAACGTGACGCATCGGCATCCTGGAGACTCACGAAGAGACTGGTTAAGGAGTCTTGTTCTTCCTGCGAACGGCGGTCGCGGTCGGCGATGAAGGCCGCGCGCACCTTGTCGAAGGAAGCGAGATCCTTGACTGCATACCAGACGTAATGAGTGAAGTCTCCATCGGTGCGAATTTCTTCCACGGAGAGACCGTAGGCAAGAACGACGCCGTCAGCGGCGAGTTTTTCGAATACGGGCTTGTTGTATTTCTCCCAGGCCTTGCGGAAATTGCTGCCGTTACCCGGCCTGACCTTAACGAAATTATATCGGACGAACGGAAGTATGCCCGAATCGGAAGTGGGAGAAAAGCCGATGACCAGATCGCGAGTGAGATAATCGCGGACTTTGCTCATATCAGCGACCTCGCCGAGGCGGACGGTAAGTGAAGCCGCTGATTTTTGGCCCTTCTTTGCCGCACCGGATTTGGCCGCTTCGTCATTAAGCTTGGCGATTTGAGCGCCCATCGCGCTATCGACTTTGTCGCCTCCCGCGTAATCGTTTACGGCGTACCAGATGACATGCGTGGCGTTGCCAGGAACGCGAAGCAAAGGAGTCTCAACGCCCCAGGCCATAACGACGCCATCGGCCATGAGTTTGTCGCGGACCGGCTGGCCTACCGTTTTGACCAAGTCCATGAACTCCTCTTCTTTACCGGGATTAACCGAGTACTCGTACCAGAATGTGAGGGGCTGCATCTGGGGTTGCGATTGTTGTGCAGCACTGGAAATGCAGGACAGCAGAATTACAAAAAGACTGAAAAATAGGCGCGTTTTCATTTTCTTGCGTTCTCCGTGAATTTGGTTCGCCTGCACCGGGGTAAGTGCGTTTGAATATTTGCAAGCGCGGACACCAAGAGCAGGCGCTCAGTGTCATCGCTGTAAACTAGCTGAACCGGTTAGAATTGCGTATCTTTTAGCACCGGCGAGGAGTCGCGTCAAGAAGTCGAATCACCAGTGGCCTGCAATGGTCCACTCTTCGATGCTGTACCTAGTCTGTACTCTCGGCCAGTTGCTTGCCACTACGCATGCATCTACCTTCCTTCCTACGTCTAGCGAAAGTTGCGAAGAACCTGTGAGTACAGGAGGACTCCTTCTTAGGTGCGGGACTTTCGCGAGCATTTACGGTACGGATCTGCGCAAAGTTGTCCCCAAGTGTTCCCCAACCCACATTGGCCTGCGGTTCTTCGAAACACGGAGGTGTCTATGGGCAGGAACAGAGAATTTCCAGGATTATCAGGCTGCGCTTGCGTGTCAGTTGGCGGAATTTTGTTACTGTCGGCAGGAGTGTCGACGAATGTGTGCACTGCAAACAGCGACCTCAAATTTCGCTGCCGGCTTAAGCAACCAGAGCGCGGCGCCCGCGGATAATATTTCCCGGGGTTCGGCAGGGCCTGACGAATTTCGCACCGCGCCGCTTTGCGGCGTGGGACAGCGATTGTTCTTTCTTCACGACGGCCGCGCGACTCCCGCCAATGGCGGATTGCTGACCGCTATTCAGGATCATGCCAGCTCGGAGTCAGAGGCCAACGTAGTCATCGGCCTCCATCATCAATTAAACGAGCACCAGAAGCAGGACCTGCTGAACTATCTACGATCGCTGTAGGGACGAGCTCCAGGAAGGGTTCGTTGCGCGCTCCGCTACTTTGGATACGCGTTGAACGGGCGCGCGTTCAGAGCCCCTTCGTTTAGAGCCTTGGAGTTGAGGCGAAGCGGCTGGGCAGGGAAGGCGTGACCTCCTGCGGCATGGTGCGGTGAATCCAGGCTTCGGCGGCGATGAGGTGCAGTACAAAGCCGATCCAGAAGGCGGTGCCGAAGAACTCGCGGGGCGTGAGGCCGGACAGCGGGCTAGTGGCGAAGAAAATCCCAATGATGGGGCGAATGGTGGCGACCGCAAGGCCGATCGTATAGGCTCGAATCATCCACTGCCGATGCAGGATAATTTCACGCCTGCTGACGTGCCACACGGCCTTGTTTAGTGCGAAGAGGAAAAATAAGGCAAAGAGAATTGTGGATGCGGCCTGATTGACTCCGCCGATCGATTGCATGGTGAAGCTCATCAGCAATGCCGAGATTCCGATGACCAATCCGCACGCCACAAGAATGCGGCCATTCCAGCGGTGCCACTGTGGACGCCGGGCGCGAATGGATTCGCTGAATTGAAACGGCCCCAGAGCCATGAACAGAAGTCCCGGAACAATATGGATCATGGTGAGGACGGGGTGGCGAGCGAATACTTCGTCGAGTGCTGCAAACTGTGCGCCTCTGG
>Ga0137361_10000995_pt1 | contig 16957 bp, 20 predicted proteins | sample Mad1_80_16metaG_FD_104923 | JGI IMG/M metagenome (GOLD analysis project Ga0137361, IMG submission 104923) | Vadose zone soil microbial communities from Angelo Coast Range Reserve, California, USA - Mad1_80_16 metaG | ecosystem: Environmental > Terrestrial > Soil > Vadose zone | place: USA... | reverse complement strand
GTCTGCACGGTCTTAAGATCGAGCGTGACGCCCTTCAGACCCGCGAGACGGACTGCGACGGACTTTGCATTCTCATGATCCTCAGACAAACGCGAGAGGTTGTTCTTCAGCGCGTAAAGCCCGGCGGCGGCGAGTATGCCCGCCTGGCGCATCGCGCCGCCGAACATGCGGCGGGCGCGCACGGCACGAGCCATGTCGGCTTTGGCGCCGGCAATGAGGCTGCCGACCGGACAGCCGAGGCCTTTTGAGATGGCAACCGAGACGACGTCGAACGGCGCGGCCAGCTCCGTGACGCTGCGGTCCGACGCAACGGCGGCATTGAAGAGGCGCGCTCCGTCGAGATAGGCGCGCGCGCTCAATTGATGCGCGGCGCCGCAGACCGCAACCGCTTCGTCATCTCGGAACACGACGCCGCCGCCGCGATTATGCGTGTTCTCGATCGCGACTAGAGTCGTCGGCGGAAACATCATGTGGCCGGGCGCTTTGAACGCAGCGCGAAGCTCGGCCGCGGTGAACAGTCCCCCCTGCCCCACCGGCGTGAACTGCACGCCGGCATTGGCGGCGCCCGCGCCCGATTCATGCCAGACCATGTGCGTTTCGTGGCCGAGCACGACGTCATCGCCGGGCCGGGTCAGAATTTTGAGCGCGATCTGGTTTGCCATCGTGCCGCTCGGGAGAAACACCGCGGCTTCCTTGCCGAGCAGATCGGCGATGCTCTGCTGCAAGCGGTTGACGGAGGGATCTTCGCCATATTGGTCGTCGCCGACTTCGGCTTCGGCCATGGCACGGCGCATGCCGGCGGACGGCTTGGTTACGGTGTCGGAACGAAGGTCGATGAGCTCCATTGCCGCCTCTAATGGAGAGACAATTCTTGCATGGCAGCCGCGACGGCGATACCGGCGGCGTCGCCGCGATCCTTCAAAGCCGCGATTACGCCCGCGATGTCAGCCTGGCTTTTGTTCTGCGAGAGTTTGGCCTTGCCTTCGAGGCGATCGAAAGAAAGCTGAAACCCCACAATGCCGGACAAGAGTCTTTTCAGACGGTCGGGGTTTACCTTTTCAGGCGTCCAGGGTTGTTTCGTCGCAAGGGCTGCCTCCTGCTGCGCGGCAAGGCGCTCAAGATAATTCAAAGTTTCGGGGCCGGAGAGGCGTTTGACCCTGCCGCTTCCTTCGACGGCCATGTAGTTCCAGGTCGGCACCTGATCGGGCGTTTCGTACCAATTGGGCGAGACGTAAGCATGCGCGCCCAGGATGCTCAACTTCAGGGGCGTGCCGTCCGCGATGCCCGCCATGGGATTGGCTCGCGCGAAATGGAAATGCGCGGTCCCTAAAGGCGCCGGTTCCGCGTCGACGATGACGGGCACATAAGCGAAGTGGATTTCGCCGTCGATGTTCGCGGCCAATGTCGCGAAGGGGTTGGTGCGAATGAAGGCGTGGACGGTGGCGATATCTGAGATTGCGAAATGCGGCGGATTGTACATGGTTAAATCAGCCCTTCGGTTTCCGGCCAACCCATCATCACGTTGAGATTTTGCACGCAGGCGCCTGCGGCGCCCTTGCCTAGATTATCCAGCACGGCCACGATTCGCGCCTGTTGCCGTGCCTCATTGCCGAAGACGTAGAGCTTGAGCCGGTTGGTGTTCTTCAGTTCCTCGGCATCAAGAGTCTTCTTCGCGGCTGCCTCTTCAAGGGATGCGACTTCGATCAGCTTTTCCCTGGGATAGGAATCGGCGAGCGCGGCGTGGACATTTTTTACGCTGGGAGTCCCGGGCAGCGCCCATAATTGCAGCGCAATCTCGACCAGCATGCCGCGATAGAAGCGGCCCACGCCGGGCGCGAACAACGGCCGATACACGAGACCGGAATGCGCCTGCATCTCGTCGACATGCTTGTGCTCGAGGCCGAGTCCATAGGTGCGAAACATTTCCCGGGCATAATTCTTCGCGCTTGCATCTTCGAATTCCGCGATCATGGATTTGCCGCCGCCGGAATAACCCGAGACGGCGTTGCACATGACCGGCCAATCGGGCGGAATGATGCCGGCCCGCACCAGCGGCCGTGCGATGGCGAGAAAGCCGGTCGAATAGCAGCCTGGATTTGTCACCCGCATGGCGTGGTGCAACTCTTCGCGGCGCTTGGGCTCGAGTTCCGGAAAACCGAAAACCCAGCTTTCGGTGACGCGATGCGCGGTCGAGGGATCGATGACGCGCACACTGGGATTGACGATCAGAGCCGCAGCCTCTCGCGCTGCGTCGTCGGGCAGACACAGGATCACCACGTCGGCGCTGTTCAGCGCATCGGCGCGCGCCGCTGGGTCCTTGCGCCGCGCGTCATCGAGCGCCGTGAGCTTCAACTCGCGCCGGCCAGCCAAGCGCTCGCGGATTTCCAGCCCCGTGGTCCCTGCCGCGCCATCTATGAAAACCTTCTCGACCATGCGTTTTCGGGTGCTACCCGCCGTTCCTTGACTTGCAATGCGGGAGCCTTTTAGCTCATCGAGGCCGGTAAAGCGCAGCGTTTTTTCGGGGTCAAACTGGCTGTCGCTTCATTTCGAACCGAGAAGGTGGCAGCCGGATCCGCGTCTGACGCAAAACCTATGGAGGGGGGACATGGATTTCGACGTCAACAAGGCCATTCAATATTTCCAGAACGTGGTCACCGAGCACTACACGGATTTTCAGGGACGAGTGGCGCGCAGCGACTTCTGGACCTATGTCGCCATCTATCTCGGCATTGCGATCCTAGCGGCCGTTATTCAGAGCGTCGTCGGCTTGGCTTTGATGGCGCTCGTCCAGCTCGCGCTGCTTTTGCCGACCGCCGGCATCACCGCTCGCCGCCTGCAAGACACCGGCCAGAACGGCTCACTGGTATGGATGTTGATGGTTCCGCTGCTGATCAGCAGCCTGGTCACGTTTCTCACGGCCATGACGTTCAGGGCCGTCGTTTTGTTGCTGCCGCTTCTTTCGATCATGTGGTTGATCACTCTCATCTCTCTTGGTGCTGCCGTTTATTTGATCTATCTGTGCCTCCAACCCGGTACACCGGGGACGAACCAGTACGGTCCGGAACCGGCAATGGCCGTTTAAGTCGACGACGTGATCACTTTAAGAGCGGCTGAAGAGCGGGACCTTCCGGCGATCCTCGCGATCCACAATCACGCCGTTCTGCACGAAACGTCGATTTGGAACGATCAGGTCGTAGACCTGGCCGAGCGCCGCAGCTGGTGGCAGGCGCGGGTTGCGCGCGGCTTTCCCTTGTCTGTTGCGGACGCCGACGGTCTTGTCGCGGGCTATGGCACATTCGGCGACTTTCGCCCGCACCAGGGCTGTCGCTTCACCGTCGAGCATTCGGTTTATGTCGCTTCCGACTCGCGGCGGCAGGGCATCGGCGCGGCGTTGCTGGAGCATCTCATCGTTGAAGCGCGCCGGCTGAAGATGCATGCGATGGTGGGCGGAATTGCCTCGGACAATTTCGCGTCGCTCGCGCTGCATGCGCGATTCGGCTTCGTCGAGACAGGACGCATGCCGCAGGTCGGATTCAAGTTCGGGCGCTGGCTCGACCTTGTCTTCATGCAGAAGCTCATTCTGACAGCTTGAGCTTAAGCGATCTCCGCGGCCCTGACGGGGGCGTTCATGTGCGGTTCATGTGCAGTGGACGAGATTTCCCTTCAGGACTTGGGAGGCGTCACATGAAATTGGAGTCGAAGATGAAAAAGCTTGCAGCCGCGTTGGTCGCCGTGGGGGCTCTCGTGATTTTATCGGGCTGCGTCGATCCTTATTACGGCAACGCTTATTATGGCGGTGGTTTCTCTGGCAACCGCAACGGCGGTTCCGGTTACGGCTATTATGGCTATAGCCAGCCCTATGGCGGCTACGGCTATCGAAACTACAACAATTATAATGGCTACGGTTCGTATCCGTATCGCGATCGCACCTATGATCGGCGCTACTACGACGACCGTCGCTATTGAGATTTTCCGGGCGGAGTGGAAACAGGGCTCCGGCAGGATGCCGGAGTCCCCGTCTTATCGTGAATTTGAAGCTGTGACGCGCCAGGGCTTCTTAGCGCAATGTCCTGGTTCCGAAAAGTCACCAGCGCGTCGCCACGCGCGGAACAGAAACGCCAAGTCCCGTGCTCGGATAATTTTTAGCGCTTCGAGAACTGGAAGCTGCGGCGAGCCTTGGGCCGTCCGTACTTCTTGCGTTCGACGACGCGCGGATCGCGAGTGAGGAAGCCGCCCAGCTTCAACACCGGACGCAAATTCGGCTCATAGGCGATGAGCGCCTTGGAAATTCCGTGCCGCAATGCGCCGGCCTGGCCGGAAAGCCCGCCGCCGACGACGGTGCAGACGATGTCGTACTGCCCATCGCGACCCGCCGCGACCAAAGGCTGGCGCAGGATCATGCGCAGCACGGGCCGCGCGAAATAGATGTTCTCTTCCTTGTCGTTGACGCGGATGCGCCCGGGTCCGGGCTTGAGCCAAACGCGGGCGACGGCGTTCTTGCGCTTGCCCGTCGCGTAGGCGCGGCCTTGCCTGTCGACCTTTGGGCGTCCTTCCGCGGGAGCCGCCTGCGCCTGCTCGGGCGCCTTCGCCTTGATCAGCGTGGATTTCAGATCGGAGAAATCGCGGACTTCGGCCATGGTTCAGCCTGCCTTCACTTTGCGGTAGTTGGTGTTCTTTGGATTCATCGCGCCCACATCCAGCACTTCGGGCTGCTGCGCTGCGTGAGGATGATCGGGGCCGGCATAGACGCGCAAATTCGCGAACTGATGCTTGGGCAAGGCTCCGCGCGGCAGCATGCGCTGCACCGCCTTCTCGAGCACGCGCTCGGGCGTACGCCCGGCAAGCAGACGCGCGGGCGTGGTCTCCTTGATGCCGCCGATATAGCCGGTGTGCCAGTGGTAGAGTTGGTTTTTGGCCTTATCGCCGGTGAGCAGGACCTTCTCCGCGTTGATGACGATCACATTGTCGCCGCAGTCGAGATGGGGCGTGTAGCTCGGCTTATGCTTGCCTCTGAGCCGGGTGGCGATAATCGCGGCGAGGCGGCCGACGACCAAGCCTTCGGCGTCGATCAGTACCCACTTCTTTTGGATTTCGGACGCTTTTGGGGAATAGGTGGACATGGAACGCTCCTCGACCCGGCACTTTCTTGGCTTCCGGACAGCGCGCGGATGTAGTCGGTGGCGTCAATCCCGTCAAGCGGTACCATACTACCGCCGGGACCGATGCGCGATTTGCACCCCCAACGCGCGGTTTGTGCTAGGGAAGCGCGATGAACAAACCGACGTCTTTGCCTCCTATCCTGCCGGCGCGCCGTCACGGCGTGCTGACGGTCACATTGAACCGCCCCGAAGCGCGCAACGCGCTCTCGGAAAGCCTGATGCGGGCTTTGCAGCTCACGCTGGACGAAGCGGTCGAGGACGCGAGCATCAAGGCAATCGTGCTGGCGGCCAAGGGACCGGCATTCAGCTCCGGTCACGATCTGAAGGAGATGTCGGCCCGGCGCAGCGATGCGGATCGCGGGCTTGCCTATTATCGCGGCCTGTTCGCGCAATGCAGCCGTCTGATGCAGACCATCGTGCGCCATCCCAAGCCAGTGATCGCGCAAGTGCAGGGCGTGGCGACGGCGGCAGGGTGCCAGCTGGTCGCAAGCTGCGATCTCGTGGTCGCATCCAGCGAAGCGCGCTTTGCCACGCCCGGGGTGAATATCGGGCTCTTCTGCTCGACGCCCATGGTGGCGCTGTCGCGCGTGGTTCCGCGAAAGACCGCTCTGGAAATGCTGCTGACCGGCGAAGCCATCGATGCCCAGGAGGCGCGGCGGATCGGCCTCGTCAATCGCGTGGTCGCGCCCGCCGAGTTGGAAAAGGAAACCGAAGCGCTCGCGCGTTTCATCGCCGGCAAGCCCACCACGACCTTAAAAATGGGCAAGCAGGCGTTCCAGCACCAGCTCGAACTTGGACTCTCCAGCGCCTATGATTATGTCGGCGAGGTGATGGTGCAAAATATGCTGCATGAAGAAGCCAGGGAAGGCATCGGCGCGTTTCTGGACAAGCGCCCGCCCAACTGGCCGGAGAGATGATGCCGTGCCCTACCCCAATTATCCCGACGCGCTGATCGCGCGAATCTTAAGAAGCGTGAAGACCATCGCCATGGTCGGCGCGAGCCCGAACGAGGTTCGGCCGTCTTATTTCGCGCTGAAATATCTCACCGACAAGGGCTTCAAAATCATTCCGGTCAATCCCGGCCATGTGGGCAAGGAAATCCTGGGGCAGAAAGTCTATGCGTCGGTGAACGATCTGCCGCCGCCGATCGACATGGTCGACATCTTCCGCAATTCGGAAGCCGCGGGGCCTATCACCGATGACGTGATCGCCAACAAGCAGCGGCTGGGCGTCAAGGTGCTGTGGATGCAGCTTGGCGTCATCAACGACGCGGCCGCGAAGCGCGCAGAAGCCGCAGGGTTGACCGTGATCATGAACCGCTGCCCCAAGATCGAGTATGGCCGGCTCTCGGGCGAGATCGGCTGGTACGGCGTCAACCGGCGTGTCATCGACAACCGCAAGCCCTACGCCTTCAACAAGGGCGGCTCGCTCGCGCGGGGTTGAAACCATGCTCAAGGTTTGGGGACGCAGAAGCTCCGCCAATGTGCAGAAGGTGATGTGGCTCGTAGGCGAGCTTGAGCTCGCGCACGAGCACATTCCTGCCGGCGGTCCCTACGGCGGGCTGAACGAGCCAAGCTTCCGCGCGATGAACCCCAACGGCCTGGTCCCGGTGATCGAGGACGACGGGCTGGTCATGTGGGAATCCAATGCGATCATGCGCTACATCGCGGCACGTTACGGCAAAGACCGGTTTTGGCCCGATGAGTCCCGGGAGCGCGCGCCGATCGATCAATGGGTCGACTGGTCGGCCACCACATTCCAGCCCGAAATGATCGGCATGTTCTGGAGCTATTGGCGCACGCCCGAGAACGAGCGGAACTTGGATCAGATCCGCGCTTTTGCGCAGCGCGCCGAGCGCCATTTGCGCGTTCTCGATGCCGAGCTGGCCGCGAGACCCTATATCGCCGGGAACAGCTTGACGCTCGCAGATATACCGAGCGGCGTGCATCTGTACCGCTACTTCACCATGGGAACCGAAGTCGCGAAGGTTCCCAATGTCGAAGAATGGTACCGGCGGTTGCAACAGCGCCCGGCCTATCGCGAGCACGTCATGATTTCGTACGAAGAATTGCGCGGACGGCTGACCTTTTAAGGACGGAGATACAGATGGCCGAATATGGCTTCGACACCTTGGCCGTGCACGCAGGCGCGCAGCCCGATCCCGCGACGGGCGCGCGGATCACGCCAATCTACCAAACCACGGCCTATGTTTTCGAAGATGCCGATCAGGCGGCTTCGCTGTTCAATCTGCAGGTCTTCGGCAACATCTATTCGCGCATCATGAATCCGACGGTTGCCGTGTTCGAAGAGCGCATTGCCGCGCTCGAAGGCGGCACGGCGGGTTTGGCAGCCGCGTCGGGCCACGCGGCACAGATGCTCGTCTTTCAGACCATCATGGAGCCGGGCGCCGAATTCGTTTCCGCGCGCCAGCTTTACGGCGGCTCAGTCAACCAGTTCACGCATTCGTTCAAGAAATACGATTGGCACGTCAAATGGGCGGACTCGACCGACGTCGACAGCTTCAAGCGCGCGGTGACCGACATGACGCGTGCGATCTTCTGCGAAAGCATCGCCAATCCGGGCGGCGTGATCAGCGATCTCGAAGGCATCGCGCGTGTCGCCGAAGACGCGGGCGTGCCCTTCATCGTCGACAACACGCTGGCCACGCCGTACCTGATCAAGCCGTTCGAATGGGGCGCGCATATCGTCGTGCACTCGGCGACGAAGTTTTTGGGCGGTCACGGCAATTCGCTCGCCGGCGCCATCGTCGAAGCGGGCACGTTCGACTGGGGCAAAAGCGACAAATTCAAAGCGATGACGGAGGAAAATCCCTCCTATCACGGCATACGCTTCTACGAGACGTTCGGCGATTTCGCCTTCTGCGTGGCGGCGCGCGCGCTTTCGCTGCGCGACTTAGGGCCCTGCCTCGCGCCCATGAATGCGTTCCTCGTGCTCACGGGCATGGAGACGCTGCCGCTGCGGATGCGCCGGCATTGCGACAACGCGCTCACCATCGCGCGATGGCTCGAGAGCAATGCCCGCGTCGAGTGGGTGAATTATGCCGGGCTGGAAAAGCACAAGCTGCACGCCGCCCAGCAGAAATACTGCCCAAAGGGCGCGGGCGCGGTTTTCACGTTCGGGCTGAAGGGCGGCTTCGATGCCGGCGTGAAGCTGGTGAACAATGTGCGCATCTTTTCGCACCTCGCCAATATCGGCGACACGCGGAGCCTGATCATTCATCCGGCGTCGACGACGCACCGGCAATTGACGGACGCGGAACGGGTGAAGGCGGGCGCCGGGCCCGAAGTGGTGCGGCTCTCTATCGGCATCGAGGACACGAAAGATTTGATCGCCGATCTCGATCAGGCCATGGCGGCTTGACGCTCGCCTAAAACGAACACCCACCACAGCGCGCAGGCGAAAAGGGCCAGGGCGATGATTTGGTGCAGCGCGGCGAGCGGCAGGGCGACGGCGGTCAGCACGGTGAAGATGCCGAGCGCGATCTGCAGCGCGGTCAGGACGACGACGTGAATTCCGGCGAGCTTGAGCGGCTTGTCCGCGGAGCGGCGTAACGAGATATAGAGCCACGCCGCCATCAGCGCGACGATGTAGCCCAGGGTGCGGTGCTGGAAATGAACGAGCGCGTGGTTCTCGAAATGATTGATCCACCACGGCGAGAGATCGTAGAGGCCGGACGGAATTAAGGCGCCGCCATAAGTCGGCCATGACGAGAAGGCGCGGCCCGCATCGAGACCGGCCATGAAGGCGCCGAGCAGCATCTGAACGAAAACGAGGCCGGCGAAGACGATGGCCCAGGCTTGGACACGCGCGGCCGATGCGATTGCGGTCTTGCGCGCGCCGACGATCTCGAGCGCGGTCCAGAGGATGTAACCGAAGAGCACGATCGCGAGTCCCAGATGCGCCGCGAGGCGGTACTGGCTGACGGCCACGCGTTCGCCCGAGAGGCCGGACTGCACCATCCACCAGCCGAGCAAGCCCTGCGCCGCGCCAAGAGCGAAAATGACGCCGAGGCGGATCGCGATGGCGCGGTCGATGCGTCGCTGCTTCAAGAAAAGCAGAAACGGAATCAGAAACACCGCGCCGACGAGACGGCCGAGCAGACGGTGCGACCATTCCCACCAATAGATCGTCTTGAAGCCGGCGAGGCCCATACCGCGATTGATCAGCTCATATTGCGGCGTGCCCTGATATTTCTCGAACTCGGCCTGCCAGGCGGCATCGGACGGCGGCGGGATGATTCCGGTCACCGGCTGCCATTCGGTAATGGAAAGCCCCGAGCCGGTCAGCCGCGTCAAGCCGCCGATGACGACCATGAGCCCGATCATCGCCGCAATGACGAAGAGCCAGATGCCGACACCGCGATCGGTGGGGATCGGCTCGACGCGCGGCGCGGCGGATGCTGCGGTAACGGCCATCTAACGCTTGCAACTCCTTTTAACTTGCGCCCCAATCCCTAAACCCGCCGCTCGTTCTCGTCCATGCGGTTCGACGCCAAATTTCGGTTAAATCGTGAGCCGCGCACTGAAGCCCAGAAGCAAAAAATTGATTGGCGGCATCGTGATTATTTTGTGGGTGCCGTTTTACGCGCTGATCGCGATGCGCGCGGGCGTGGCGCTGCTGCCCGAGGCCAATCCGCTTGCCGCCCTTATCTATTACGCGATTGCAGGCACCGCCTGGATCATTCCGATCGGGCTGATGCTGCCATGGATGAGCCGAGAGCCGCCCGGCTAAGGGTGGACTTCCTGTGTGAAGGTGCGGTCGTCGAGGACGAGCCCGATCTTTCGCTTGACCGCTTCACGATAGACGATGGCGCCGATGGCGGCGAATTGCAGGCCGAGGCCCTGATAATTGTGGAAGCAGGTGATCTCGGCGGCTGATTGGCGGCCGGGAAAGCGGCCCGATGTCATGTCGCGCAGCTCCGGCACTTTTGCGACATCGGCGATGCCGGAATGGGCGTTGCGGTCGTTCTGATTGAAGCCGCCGATGTCCGGACAATTGCGCGCGGTAAAGCTTTTGCCGCCCTCGCGCGCGTTGACCACCAGACGGCCGATGCGGGGAAAGACCGCGGGCTGAAGCTCGGTGCGGTTGACGCTGGAAAGATGCATGCCAGTTCTTAGCCACTCCGGTTCGATCGTCGGGCTGACCGAGTTGGTGGCGGTGACGAGTACGTCGACGCCGGCGGCGGCTTCTTCGGCGGAATCGACGGCGCGAATATTGCGGTCGAGGGCTTTGCGATAGTGCTCGGCAAAGCGCCGGCGGTTTTCCGAGGTCGGGCTGTAGACTTTGATCTCGTTGAAATCGCGCACCGCGCACATCGCTTCGAGCTGGCCGCCGGCCTGGAAGCCGGTGCCGAGGAGGCCGAGCGTTTTTGCATCGCTGCGCGCGAGATATTTTGCCGCGACCCCGCTGGTCGCGCCGACGCGGGCGCGCTGCATGATGCCGTCATTGGCCATGCAGAGAAGCTGTCCGGTGTCGGTCGAGAAGAGCAGCACCTGGCCGTTGTAGCGGCCGCCCGGCTCGGACAATGCGAGCTTCACGCGGCGCGGCGCGCCGTTGACGATCGGACCGGTGACGATATCGGAATTGAGCCTGATGGCGGCGATGCCGGCTTGCGGCCACGTGCCCGACATGGTTTTCAGGTCGTGGACGGCGCCGGCGCGCGCGATCGGAACGATAGCGTCCTGGCGCGGAATATCGACCGCGTCGGAATTGCCCAAATCGCGAAACGCCGCCTCGATTGCCGCGATGCAATCTGGCATGTTCAGCAGTGGTTCGACGTCTTCATTGGTCAGCAAAATCACGAGCGCGCGCCCTTAAAAGCGGCGGCGACGATAGTTCATCCCTACCTCAAGGCAAAGGCTTCAACGTGGCGGACAAGCGCGAGACGAAGGATGGATCGAGCACCATCGGCTTGATGGCGCGCGCGGTCTTGACGGCGGGGCCTGCGCCAGCTGCCGCGATGAAACAGGCGCAATTGCTGCTGCTCGACACGCTCGGCTGCGGGCTCGCGGGAACGCAAGAAGCGGTGGCGCAAGCGGTGTGGCGGACGGTGAGCGAATCCGGCGAAGCCGGAGGATGCGCCGTCATCGGCCGCGAAGAGCGCACCGGCGTGCTGGGTGCCATTCTGTCAAACGGCGCGGCAATCCGCGTGCTGGATCTGAACGATTATATCATCGCCGCAGCGCCCAATGGCGAGCCGGAATCCGGCGGTCACCCGAGCGACAATATCCCGGTCGCGTTGGCGGTGGGCGCCGCGCGCGGGCGAGCCGGGCGAGACATCCTCGAGGCGATCGTCGTCGGCTACGAGCTCTATTCGCGTTTGCAGCGCGCGATGGATCGAGGCGGGGTTGTCGACGGAGTCACGGTTTCAGGATTGGTCGCGCCCGCTATCGCCGGCCGCTTGATGGCGCTGAACGAGGGACAACTCGCGCATGCGCTGGCGCTCGGCGCGGCGCGGGCGGTGACGCCGTGGATCGTGCGAAGCGGCGACATTTCGGCGGCCAAATCGATTGCCAATGCGATGGTCGCGCAATCGGGCGTGCAGGCGGCGCTGTTGGCCGAGCGCGGCGTGACCGGCCCGCTTGCCATTCTCGACGATGCGCGCGGGCTTGGCGATCTCTTCGGCCAGCGCGACAAGTTTCACCTTAGCGCACCCATTGAAGCCGACAGCGCGATCATGCATGCGCATGTCAAAGCCTATCCGTGCATCAACACGGGCCAAAGCGCGGTCGCCGCGGCGTTGAAGCTGCATGGCATGATCGAAGGCCGCGCAGCGGACTTGGCGCGCATCGAAGTGACAATGGCCGATTACAAGGTGACCAAACGCCATCAGGAGGATCCGGCCCGCATCCGCCCGCTATCGCGCGAAGCGGCTGATCACAGCTTTCCGTTCCTGGTAGCGGTGGCGCTGATCGACGGCGCGTTCGGCGTCGCGCAATTCGACGACGAGCGCTGGCACGACGACAAGGTCAAAGCGCTGATGGCGAAAATCGTGCTGCGCCGCGACGCACGTTGGAATGCGCGCGCGCCTGGGACCTATCCCTGCTCGATCCGCGCCTGGGACGCAAGCGGCCGCTTCGTCGAAGTCGAAGTGCCGTATCCGCCGGGCTTCTCGCAAGACGGATTGGACGCGGCTGCCGTCATCGCAAAATTCCATGCCGTCACCGCGCCGATTCTTACGCGCGAAGAGCAGCAGCGCATCGTGGACAGGGTGATGGAATTCGACCACTCTTTGTCGGCGGATGCGCTGGATGAAGCCATCGCCATAAAAGGGAAGCTCACATGAGCGAAGACATTCTGGTCGAGTGCGACGGCAATATTCTCAACATCGTCTTGAACCGGCCCGAGCACGGCAACGGCTTGAACGATGCGGGCATCGCGGAGCTTGCGGGGCTGATCTCCGGTGCGGCCGCGCGCGCGCGTCTCGTGGTCTTGAAGGGCGCGGGCGCGGATTTCTGCGTTGGCCGCATTGCGCCGCGCGGCGCCGCGGCGCCCAAGCTCGAAGCGCTCGCGGTGCGCAAGGGGCGCGACGTCGTGTTCAATTGCTACAGCGCGTTCCGCGATTGTGCGGTGCCGGTGATCGCCGCGGTCAAGGGCCGCGCGCTCGGCTTCGGCTTTGCGATCGCCGCCTGCGCCGACATCACCGTTGCCGACGTCAATGCGGTCTTCCAGATGCCCGAATTCGGCGACAACATCATGCCGACGATCGCAATGTCGGCGCTTCTGGGAAAAGTCACCGCGAAGCGGCTGATGTACATCGCCTACTCGACTGCGGCGTTGAGCGCCGAGCGCGCCGAGCAATTCGGCATCGTCAGCGAAGTCGCGGACGCCGGCCAATGCGACGCGGTGGCGATAAGACTGTGCGCGACGATTCTCAAAGCGCCGCAGCCCGCGGTGCTCGCTATCAAGGAATATGCGCGCGTGGCGCCGGCGATGGATATCAGAGGCGCGATCGATTACGCGCGCAGCCTGCACGCGGTGATAAATTCTTCGAGCGAGATGCGTCCATAAGCGCAAATTTTCGTGTCAAGATGTAACGACTTCATTACCGCTGACACAAATCACACGGTGAACGAGAACGATTTTCCACCGGCACGCGAGAAATCCCCGGCGCGACGCAACGCCATACATTCTTACAATTCGTCACTGGCCCTGAACTGACGGCTCCGCTATAGCGCGCGCGCAATCATTTCAGGGAATCAACCAAATGAAGAGCGTAGTGCGTAATACGGTAGCGACGTTGGCTTTTGCGGTGTTGTGCGCCGCCTCCGCGGACGCGCAGGACCAAGCCAAGGCCGGCCCGCCGGTGTTGGCGAAGAACATCGTGACCGCGCGTGCAGGCGGCATGAGGATGATGGTCACGTCGAGCTCGTTCGGGAGCGGCGATGCGCTGCCCGAGCGCTACACGCAGTTCGGCGAAAACATCTCGCCCGCGATCACGTGGTCGAAGGGACCAATCGGCACAATGTCGTATGTGGTGATGGCGGAAGATTCCGGCGTGAACCGGCCCGAGCCGATCGTGCACTGGATCGTCTACAACCTTCCCTCCACGTCCGACAGACTGCCGCAAGCCGTTCCCGCCGGTCCCACACTCGAAAACGGCGCCGGCCAGGGCAAGAACGTGCGCGGCGAGGCGGGCTACATCGGACCGAAGCCGCCGGCAGGTCAGACTCATCCCTACCACTTTCAGGTCTTTGCCTTGAGCTCGCGGCTCAATCTCGATCCCGCGACGGCCGACCGCGCCGCGGTCATCGCCGCGATGAAGGGCAAGGTTCTCGCTTCCGGCGACATCGTCGGCATGGTTACAGGGAAATAGACACTTCCGGCCAGAGCCTCGGATGGCGCGCGTGATCGTCACGCGCGCCATTTTCTTGGGCGTCGGACCCGCTAGAGCTGGGGCGGAACGGGGCAGACGGCGCCATCGATAGCGGGCAGGAACGGGTACAACCGGGCGCTTATATTGCGTGGCGGGCGCTTTCGTGCTCAATTTGGGACTCGGAAGAGCAATAAAATCGAAGAGGGAGAAGCTCATGGCTTGGACCACACCTGTACTGGTTGAGATCTGCATCGGCATGGAAATCAACGCGTACGCGCCGGCCGAGTTCTAAAACTTCCCTATGACGCTGCGCGCCATTGTGCTCGGCGCCGCGGCGGGTGGTGGTTTCCCGCAATGGAATTGCCGTTGCGCGGGATGTCTGCTTGCGTGGGCAGGCGATCCGCGTGCGCGTCCGCGCACGCAAGCAAGCGTCGCGGTTTCCGGAAACGACTCCGACTGGGTTCTGATCAACGCGTCGCCGGATTTGACGGCGCAGATTCACGCAACAAAAGCGCTGCAGCCGCGCGACGGCACGCGTGACAGCCCGATCGCAGGCGTGGTGCTGACCGGCGCCGAAGTGGATCAAGTGACGGGTCTCCTCTGTCTGCGCGAGCGGCAAAAATTCACGGTCTTTGGAACTGCGCGCGTGCTCGCCACGCTCTCCGACAATCCGATTTTTGCCGCGCTGGATCCGAGCGCGGTGCGGCGCGAAGCGGTCAGCTTCGATCGCCCGTTTGAAATCGCGGGCGGGATCGAGGCGCGATTGTTCGCAAGCCCCGGCAAGGTTCCGCTGTATCTGGAAAACGCCGCCGCCGGGCACGTGGAAGATTTCAACGCCGGCATCGAGCTCAAAAAGGACGGCCGCTCCATCGTCGTGATTCCCGGAGCCGCATCGATCCCCCCTGCCCTTCAGCGCAGCGTTGCGGAAGCCGATCTCATCTTCTTCGACGGCACCCTCTTCACCGACGACGAGATGATCCGCGCCGGCGCGAGCACCAAGACCGGGCGGCGCATGGGACACATGCCGATCGCGGGCGAAGACGGTTCTCTGAACGCGCTGCCGCCGGGCGCGAAGCGCGTCTATCTGCACATCAACAACACCAATCCGATTCTGATCGACGGTTCGCCGGAGAGCCAGACCGTGCGCGCAGCCGGTTGGGACGTCGCCTATGACGGCATGGAGTTCGCGCTGTGAGCCTCCTCTCGCCCGAAGCATTGGAAGCGGCGCTGCGCGAGCTCGGCGAGAGACGCTATCACCGACTGCATCCGTTTCACCGTCTTCTCCACGGCGGCAAATGCAGCAAGGGCCAAGTCCAGGCCTGGGCGCTCAATCGCTATTATTATCAGGCGATGATCCCGATCAAGGATGCGAGCCTGATCGCGCGCTCTGAGGATCCGGCGCTCAGGCGCGAATGGCGAGAGCGGCTGATTGATCACGACGGCGCGCGCGAGGGCGAAGGCGGCGTCGCGCGCTGGCTTCATCTCACCGACGCGCTGGGGCTCCCGCGCGATTACGTCACGTCGCTGCGCGGCCTTCTGCCCGGCACGCGTTTCGCGGTCGAGGCCTATGTCCATTTCGTGCGCGAGAAGAGCCTCACCGAAGCGGTCGCCTCCTCGCTGACGGAATTGTTTTCGCCCACGATCATCAGCGAACGCGTGGCCGGCATGCTGGAAGGCTACGACTTCGTGACGCGCGACGCGCTCGCCTATTTCGACAAGCGCCCGCCGCAAGCCCGCCGCGATTCCGACTTCGCGCTCGATTACGTCAAGCGCCACGCCGCGACGGAGGCCGAGCAGCAGGCCGTGATTGCGGCGCTCGCCTTCAAATGCGATGTGTTGTGGGCGATGCTGGATGCGCTGATGCATGCTTATGTCACGCCGGGCCATATCCCGCCGGGCGCCTTCGTGCCGGAAGGCCAATGAGCGAAACGACGAAGATCTCTCCAGAGTCGAAACCGATGCTGCCGCGCGGCGTGCGGCTGACCGAGAACCCGCAGCAGGGCTGGGTGCTGGTCGCGCCCGAGCGCGTGTTCAAGGCGGACGGCATCGCCTCCGTCATCCTGCAGCGCTGCGACGGCAGCGCCACCGTCAATCAGATGGCCGACGAATTCGCGGTCACCTACTCGGCGCCGCGCGAACGCATCCTCGCCGACATCATCGGCCTCTTACAAATGCTTGCCGACAAGCGCCTGCTGGACGTCGTCGATGTCTAGCAGCGGCGAAGCGATCGGCGCTCCGCTCGGCCTGCTTGCAGAGTTGACGCACCGTTGTCCGCTCGCCTGTCCCTATTGCTCCAATCCTCTTGCCCTGGACTCGCGCGACACCGAGCTCGACACCGAAACCTGGCGCCGCGTGATGCGGCAGGCCGGTCAAATGGGCGTGCTTCAGGTGCATCTCTCGGGCGGCGAGCCGGCGGCGCGGCGCGATCTCGAAGCGATCACCAAAGCGGCGCACGATGCCGGCCTCTACACCAATCTGATCACCTCCGCAGTCGGCGTGAGCCACGCGCGCATGGCGGCGCTTGGCGACGCCGGGCTCGATCACGTGCAGATCTCCATCCAGGACAGCGTGCCGAAAGAAGCCGACCGCATCGCCGGCTATAAGAACGCCTATCGCCAGAAGATCGCGCTGGCCCATGAGGTGACACGCCTCGGCATGCTGCTGACCGTGAACGCGGTCGTGCACAAGCACAATATTACGCGCATCGCCGAGATGGTGGCGCTTGCGGTCGAGCTCGGCGCGCAGCGAGTCGAGATCGCCCATGTGCAATATTACGGCTGGGCGCTGAAGAACCGCGTCGCGCTGATGCCGGCGCGCGCCGAAGCCGAAGCGGCGGTGGCGCAGATCGAACAGCTGCGCCGCGATTATCTCGGGCGCATCGTCATCGACGCGGTGACGCCGGATTATTATGCGCGGCTTCCCAAAGCCTGCATGGGCGGCTGGGGCCGGCGCTCGTTCAATG
>Ga0137361_10000992_pt1 | contig 16985 bp, 13 predicted proteins | sample Mad1_80_16metaG_FD_104923 | JGI IMG/M metagenome (GOLD analysis project Ga0137361, IMG submission 104923) | Vadose zone soil microbial communities from Angelo Coast Range Reserve, California, USA - Mad1_80_16 metaG | ecosystem: Environmental > Terrestrial > Soil > Vadose zone | place: USA... | reverse complement strand
GACCGGCGCATGGGTGCCAATGATCATGTGTCCAAACTCTCCGGCCGCGCCGCGCTCACCGCGATAGATTTGGCCGTCGAGGACGATTCCGGTGCCCACGCCTTCGGCCGCGAACACGAGTATGAAGTCGCGCGCGTCACTCACTTCCGGCCGCCCAAACCACAATTCCGCCAGAGCTACAGCGTTCGCGTCATTATCAATCGTCACCGGCAAGCCGGTGGCTGACGAGATCATTCTGACCACCGGAAGATCGCGCCACTTAAAAAATGGCACATAGATCGCCGTCCCAGTTGAAGGCTCCATCAGTCCCGGAAGGCTGAGTCCAATCCCCTCGAGCGATCCATCTTTCGGTTCCAGGAGTTCTTTCACACGACTAATCACCTGGCGAAAAGTCCGATCGGAATCGGGATCAGTCGGAAACTCTTGCTGGCTCAGGACTCGTCCGGCCAGATCGCTGGTACCAATCGTGGTAAGGGTCGGGTTCACCGTGACCCCGATAGCGATCGCCCCCGCGGTGCGCAACCGCAGCATCGTGGGTGGGCGGCCGCCCGTGGATTCTCCTTCGCCGATCTCTTCTACCAAACCCTCACTGATTAGACCGTCAACAATTACCGAGACGGTTGACCGTTGCAGAGCGGTTTCTCGCGCAATCTCTGCCCGCGAGATCGGCTCCCGTTCGCGCACATAGTTCAAGACGATCTGCCGATTAATATCGCGAATCGTAGCCAAACGCGCAGCTTGCGCCTTTTTTAGATCTAGTCGTCGCACGTTTTCGTCGCTTGCGGAAGACCTACCCCGCTGCCGAAAAGAAAGAGAATAAAGATTGGAGGTCTATGAAGATGTAGCGTTATGAACCCCGTATGTAGATGCGGCGTTATAAATAGTATAGCCGGGCTCGGGTGTCAACGCTTATCTTTAAAAGGCGCGAAGTGACTGAAGGTTTGTCGCGCTATTTAACGATTCCCTTGCCTTCAATCACCGTAAGTTTTCGATCTATTCCCGGAATGCTTACTGTTTCTGACGATCCATCGGGCCATTTTACCTCGACCTTATCGACACTCGTGGCCGCGCCCAGACCGAAGTGCAGGGTCAGATCATTTTGTGAGGCGTAGCTTCCGCCACTAACGACGTCTTGTCGGTGACGAATCTTTCCTGCGGTGACGTAAACGATTGCGCCAATCGCGTCCCGCGGACTCTTCTTCGCCGGATCACCCACCAAACGAAAGGCGAGCCAGTGGCCGACTGGTGAGCCAACATTCTTCAATATGGTCGGCTTTGAATCGGCATTATTGATGACGACATCGAGGCGGCCGTCACCGTCCAGATCGCCAACGGCCAAGCCCCGCCCGCACCACGCCGCGGCCAGACCACTGTTCGGCGCCGCACCTACGCGCTCAAACTTTCCATTGCGTAAATTTCGAAACAGCAAAGCCTGTTGCGCATAGCTCGTGCCCCATTGATGATCGTCAACTGTCGGGTAGACATGGCCGTTAGCAACCACCAGATCCAACCAACCATCGTTGTCGAAATCTAAAAAGCTAGTCCCCCAACCAAGGAACGGGAGCGTGGTCTCGCCGAGTCCGGCCAGGAAAGTCACGTCGGTGAAATTAGCATCGCCGTCGTTGTGGTAGAGCACGTTTGAGTCGTCGGAAAAGTTCGTAATGTGGAAACTGACGCGGCCAGAGTTGTCGTAATCGCCGATCGCTATTCCCATCCCCGCCTGCTCGCGTCCGTTCTCGTTCAAAGCCACCCCCGATGGGTAGCCGACCTCTTCGAAAGTTCCATCGCCTTTGTTGATGTAGAACAGTTTCGGAGTTGAATCGTTGACGACAATCAGATCCAGCAAGTTGTCTTCGTTGGCATGCACGAATGCCGAGGAGAAGCCGTAATACTTTTGCGGATCATTGACCCCGGCTGTGACGCTGGTGTCTTCAAAAGTGCCGTCAGGCTTCTGATGATAAAGCGTGTCGCTCTCTCCCGTTAGACTTCGCGGTCCGCACATCACGGGCGTCCCGCGAAATTGACAAAAGTTCTGTCCCACGCCACCGGGTTTGTTTGCATCCTTCGGACTAGGAGGCAGACTATTCAAATCAATGTCGAGGTAGCCGGGAACGAAAAGATCGAGCCGGCCATCGCCGTCGTAGTCACCCCAAGTCGCGCCGGTGCTCCAGCCCTTGCGCGCTACACCAAGCTTCTGGGCCACGTCTGTAAACGTGCCGTCACCGTTATTGTGATAGAGCCGCGAAACTCCGAAGTTGCTAACGAAGATGTCGGGCCGGCCATCGTTATCGTAATCGCCGACCGCCACGCCCATCCCCCAACGCTCGTTGGCGACACCGGCTTTATCAGTCACATCTTCGAACTTCCAATTGCCGAGATTATGATAAAGCGCGGCGCGTGGCGGCTTTTCTTTTCCCTGAAGTGCCGGAACTGTAGAACCGTTGAGAAGATAAATATCCGGCAAACCATCGCCGTCGTAATCAAAAATTGCCACGCCGCCCGAGGGCACTTCAAAAATGTAGTCTTTGGACGGCGTTACGGCGCGATGTTTAAAATTCGCCATGACCGTCTTATCAGTTGCGTCCTCGAAAACCATCGGTGCTTTCGGATCAACGATGCCCGCCGTTCGCCGAGACGTGTAATTTAGAGCGGCGCCGGTCGAAACTCCGCCCATGGGTTGTTGCGGCTCAGGCTTCTTTGGCGGCGTCTGACCGAAAAGAGCGATAGACAGCAGAGCGAGGTTCACAAATAACCCGACACCTTGAGTACGAATTCGCTGAAACTTGATTCTAATCATTTTGATTGTCGAATATGGATGCAGGATGGCGATCTTATCACTTTCCGTTCTTTGCGTCGCGTTCATAAATGGTCAAGTAGCGATCAATCTCGGCGGACGTGAGGCTTTGGTTAAGTCCGCTGGGCCAATGCACGTCTACGTTCTTAACGGTTGCTGTACCGAGCCCGGCGATGATTCGCGGATCGCTCGATGAAAGGTAACTGCCGGCGGTCGAAACATCGAAAATCTGACGGCGGCCATTGGTGTCGGTGACCACGACGCGCGCTCCAATGCCGTCGTGATTTGATTTACTGCCAAGGAGTCGAATTCCCAGCCAATGATTTTTCGTCCCATCATTGCGCAAGATAACCGGCGAGCCGCCGAGCACCCCAACGACGATGTCCACTTGTCCGTCGTTGTTCAGATCTCCGAAGGCCGCGCCGCGCGCCGCGATTGGCACATCGAAGACGGCGCCGGCAGTTGCCGAGACATTTACAAAGCCCTTGCCCGTGTTGCGCATCAGTAATGGTGTCTGTTTATATTTCAAGTAACTAGTCGATTTTTCGATCGTGTCGAGCACGTGGCTCTGCGCGACGAAAATATCGCGCCATCCGTCGTTATCGATGTCAACAAAATGCGTCCCCCAGCCTGAATACAATAAAGAGATTTGACCCACCGCCGAGGAACTCGTTGCCCAGGTAAAACTCAGATCGCCATTGTTGCGATAAAGCGGATACGTCTCGTTCGAAAGTGTGGTGATGAACACATCCGGCCACCCGTCGTTGTCATAATCGGCCGCGTCTACACCCATGCCGGCGAACGTCTTTCCATTTTCGTCGTAACCTGCTCCCGACCTAACCGCGATGTCTTCAAAGGTGCCATCGCCTCTGTTGTGATAGAGCGATTGGCGCACACTGTCGTTGGCGACGAAGATATCGGGCCAGCCATCATTGTCAAAATCGGCAAAAGCGACGCCGAGGGCTTTTCCGCTCGCGTCGGCGATCCCGGCTTTGACGCTGACATCTTCAAACGTTCCATCCGGTTTCTGGTGATAAAGAATATTCGCGACTCCCTTGAAATTGTCGGGATGACAATAGGCGCGCAAGTCGGGCCGGAGGTCGCCGCAAACAATCGATCCTCTTTCAAAGTCCCAGTCGAGATAACGCGCGACGAACAGATCCAGTCTTCCATCGCGATCATAATCAATCCAGCCCGCGCTGGTTGACCAGCCACTGCACCCAACACCCAGCTTCCTCGTTACGTCGCTGAAAGTCCCATCGCCATTGTTGTGATAAAGATGGTTCGCGCCATATCCCGTGACGTAAAGATCGACATACCCATCATTATCGCAATCGCCCGCCGCGACTCCCATGGCAAGAGCCTCGCCCTTCAAGCCGGCGCGTTCAGTGACATCTTCAAACGTCCCATCTGCTTTTTGGTGATAAAGCCGATTCCAGAACTTGGAGTCGCCCTTGTCTGGCATTGCGCCTTTGGGCATTGGGTCGTTCAGCAAGGCGCCGTTGGTGAAGAAGAGATCCATGCGGCCATCGTTGTCATAATCAAACATCGCCACGCCACCGCCCATCGTCTCTAATAAGTATTTGACGGAAGTCGGCGAGCCTTGATGTTTGAAATTGATTTTGGTCTGCGCCGTGATGTCGGTAAAGGTCACCGGTGATTGCCCTTTTGGGCCAGCCGGTGGTGGCCTCTTCGGCAATTCATCAGTGCTATAGGAACGTCCGGGGGGCGGCGTTGGAGTAGGCTGTTGACCTTTCGCACTTAGAAGAGCCACAGACAGAATTGCGATTGCCAACGAGAGGCGGACGCATGCTTGTTGGATCGTATATATCATTCGACCGGCTCACCTACTCCCAGATGCTCTTCGCTCCATCACAATCAAGTGATTATTTCCTTCGTATGAAATTGCCTCTCCGGGCGTCGGAGGATATTGGTGCCGTCGATGGGCAGTGCTTATCTTACAACTTCTTTGGAAAGAGGAACTCAAGGATCTGATCGATGCGAGCTGCCCACGCGCGCTCGTTATGTTCAGCGCCCTCCGCTTCGAAGTACTTAAGGGTCTTGCCCTCTTCCCAGCCTTTTCGGATCAATGTCTTCTTTAGTAGGCGCGAGCCATCAACTACAGCCCGGGCTTCGTTCGCGTCGCGACCTTCTTTAGTCCCAATATCCAGCCAAATACGCAGTGGCGGCCGGCGCGACTGTTCTTCGGTGTAGCGCACGATTTGATTATCGGCCCACCATACTGCCGGAGACACGACCGCGATGCGAGTAAAGACAGTTGGATATTTCAAACCGAGATACAGCGAGATCAACCCACCGAGTGACGATCCGCCGAGACCCGTGTGTCTCGCGTCTTTTTCAGTTCGATAAGTCTTATCTATGAACGGCTTTAACTCTTCAACCAGAAACCGACCGTACAAATCAGCTTTACCCCCGGCTTTGAATTTTGGATCCTGCGCCGCAGTGTACTCGTTGACGCGTTCCACGCCAGCGTTGTAGATGCCGACGACAATCAGCGGCTCGATCTTTCCCGCCGCGATCAAAGACTGCGCGACTTCATCGACGCGCCATTCCTGCCCTGGAATAAAAGAAGTGGCGCCGTCGAAGAGATTCTGCCCGTCGTGCATGTAGAAGACCGGATAATGTTTCGTCCCGCTTGCGCCATAACCCGGCGGTAAGTAAACGATCACGTCACGATCGTTATTCAGAATATTTGAATGAAAACCCGTGTGGAGCCAAACGTCGCCGGTCAGGGTGTGCGGCCGTTGCGCCGTTGCCGCTCGGGCCAGTAACAGAAGAACAAGAACGATCAGCTTTAGTCTCCTGGTTGAAAGTTCCATCATCGATTTCCAAGTCGATCCAGCGTGGTGTTGGGATTGTAAGTCTTGGTTCTGCTTCAACAAAGCATCGAAGGCATCGAAGGCTTAAGCCCTCGACGTATCGTTGGCCGTAATGCCCAATCACCAAGGCACGCTGCTCATGCGCTTTGTAGAGAGTCGCTGAAGTCGTAACCCGACTTTCGACCTGCGCTCTTCCCAATTTGATCGGTGCGTATTCTCCCGGAGAAGCTAAACGGCCGGTGGTTGCGAGGCAACGAAGCACTCGAGCATCGCATACTTCTGACGATTAGAATCCGGAACGTAGCCCTGCGTCATCGTGCGCATCCCAACGCCCGCGCCAATCTCTTCCCCAAACGGCAGATAATCATGCCGCGCGATGACGGTGCTCGTGCCCACGCCATTATTATTCATCACCGCCCGGACTGAGGGCGCGTTCCAGCATCGTCTCACTTTCGGTGTCAATGCGACAGTAGGCGACGAATCAAACGGGGCGTCATCGCCGCGTTCGAGAAGATTCCCTCGGCGGCGAGTCGCTCGCTTTGCCGCTCGCTCGCCTTGATAACGCGCTGTCGAGTCGCACTTGAGTCTTCGGAATCGGTTTACTTCTCGCCCCGCGCGCCATCCGAGTTTAGAAGTTCGAGTGTGAATTCGAAAGCATCGAGCGGCCTCGTCAACGATTTCAGATGGGTTCAACTGGCTGTGCACTAGCGGCTCTAGCAAGGTTAAGTAATTTTTCGATCTATTTTGTTGCAAAAATGCTTGCAACTATTGTGGGATGTGATAGACTCCCGCTCGCTCTAAACAGTTCCTTTTCGTTTCCTATCTTAGTCACCTTGTAGAAGAGATAAGGAGGACCTTTAGATGTCCATATTCAAGATTCAAATCAACGCTGGTAAACCAGCGGTGTTTGACCCGAATCCACGGACGGTGTACGTGAACGACAGCGTCTTCTGGTTCAATGGCGATCCAAACGAGGCCCATTGGCCGGCGCCCAGCGCTTCAAATCCCGAGGGGTTTATTGCATACCAGATTCCCCCCAGCACACAGTCCAATCAGGTTTCTTTTCCCGCGGTCCAAACCATCTCCTACATTTGCATCAATCACGCGGGCGAAACCGGGCAAATAATTGTAAAGACTCCTAAAAAAAGCGCTTTCGGTGGCAAAACGAAGAAAGGCGCGTTTGGTAAGACCACGAAGTAAGCGCGTGCGCTACGAAGACGCAACCGGCGACATCATCGTGAACCCGCAGCCGGAGCTGCGGGAAACTGCTGGCAACACCTTAAAGTGAGGAGGATTCCCAATGGTAGAAAAGAGGATCATCATGGATCAAGCGGGCGAAGAAGATCGCAACGGGTCATCCAACACGACGGGAGAGTCGGGAGTTACTCGGCGGGATTTCCTCCAACAAGCCATGGCGGTTGCGTCGGGCTTGGCAATAGGTTCGATGCTGCCGGGCTTTGCCAAGGGGCCGTGGGTCGCAGAGGCGCAGGCGCCGACTTGTATTGCCCCGGGCCAGCTGCTTCAATCAATAATGGAGATCAAGAGTTCGGGTTCGGGCCCGACAAAAACGCTAAAGGCCGTATTGAAGGTTCTCGATGAAAACAGGACCTATTTGGGACAGCCGGCCCAGGGGCAAACGGGGCCCTCTTGCAACAGCGGACGGATGCGTTATGTGGCCGGGTACGATGTGAATGACCCCAGCAACGTCTGGCCTAAGACATTGGGCGTCCCGAGTCCCGCACCCACGCTTCGGGCGAGCGTGGGAGACACAGTTCAAATCACCCTTGTGAATAATGTAAACGTCCATAACTTCCCGAACGGCCAGATGGACGTAGCCGAACACGGTCAGGCTTGCGAACAAAATACGACTTTTGGCGTGGGCAACACGTACCCGGGGAACCCAACTTTTGAAAACCCGCCAAACTGCTTCCATGGTTCGAGTTCGACCAATTTGCATTTTCATGGTACCCACGTCAGTCCCAGCGGAATCGCCGACAACGTCCTGATAAATGTTCGGCCCTCGCCCAGGACCCCGGAGCCAAACAGTAAACCGTTAGTTACCGAGCAGACTGTCAGCCCGTTCTTCAAGGAGATATTTGACAAATGCGCAACCCAGTCGCCGTGGCCCCTGCTGTGGACCGACTGGCCTTCAGATTGGCAAAAATTCCAACAGAAGCTTCTGGTGGATTATGACAACACCGCCACCTGGCTGGGTCAAAGTCCGCCGAAGGGGGGTCCACCGGTGCTGCCGCTCCATGACCAGTTGTGGTACAACGACCAGCAACAAATGATGGCTCACGAACTGCCGCAGTATTACGTCGGCGCTTTCCCCTCCTGCTTTACCATTCCGAAATGGAATGGTCAGTCGAACAGCATGGGTCAGTCGCCCGGAACGCACTGGTATCACGCTCACAAGCATGGATCGACAGCCTTGAACCTGGCGAACGGCATGGCCGGCGCGCTGATCATTGAGGGTGATTACGATGCTACGCTGAAAGCTTACTACAAAAGCAAAGGGCAATTGCTCAAAGACCAGGTGTTGCTGTTGCAGCAGTTCTCGGCGGTGCTCGGCCTGCTTCGCGCCTCAGGAACATCCGATCTGGTTTCCGTGAATGGGCAATATACCCCCATCCTGGAGATGAAACCGAACGAAACGCAGATGTGGCGTACTGTTAATGCCTGCCACCAGGCCGCGGTGCCGCTTGACCGTCCGACGGGCATCAAGTGGGTGCAAACTGCTCAGGACGGCGTTCAGCTCGACCCTGCGAACTATAATCCGGATCCAAATGCAGCAACCAACGCACCAATTCCAGTTCCGGCAAAGGCTATTTTGGAAAACGGGCAATGGCTTTCAACCGGCAGCCTCGCGCCCGGCAACCGGGTTGATTTACTGGTACAGGCTCCGAGCGCTACTGGCGACTATAAGGTGACCTTTAACTCAAAGCTGCTGCTCACGGTTAGAGTAACCGGTACGGCAGTCAATCCCGTACCGTTTCCGAGCCGAGCTGAATTTCCAAAGATGCCGGGATTTCTCGCGGACATCGTTCCACCCGTAGGCATGGTCAGAAGGGAAATCCGTTTCAACACAAGCAAGACACAGCTACCAAGCCCCGCTCCTACACCAACACCACAAGGAAGTACCGGCGGGCGGAACCCGAATCCCGCACCCACGCCTCTGTGGCCGAACGCGCCTCCGACCCATACGATCAACGGCAAGCAGTTCAGTGGCGAAATCGATCAATACATGAAGCTCGGTGCAACCGAAGAGTGGAACCTTTTTAACGACACTCCCATAGGTGGGCCAGCCCATCCTTTCCACATTCACATCAATCCGTTTCAGGTTATTGCGCTGTTTGATCCGTCGTACATGGACCCTTCATTGAAGGCCACGGGAGTACCACTCAGAGAACCTTGGGTTTGGTGGGATAATTTCGCGATTCCGCCGGGAGGCTGGGCGAAGATGTGGACCCGGTTCGTAGATTTTACCGGCACATTCGTTTTCCATTGCCACATCCTGGGTCACGAAGACCGCGGCATGATGCAGCTGGTCAATGTCAGTCCCAGCGGCACCACCATGACGCACAAGTAAGCCAATTATCTCTTGCTGAAAAAGCTTGAGCCAAGGGTTGTCAGGTAACTGACAACCCTTTCCATCCGACGAGGGTGGTTTTTGTCATCGCAAAGCGAGGTGCTGATGTCAGCCAACGAAAAACCCTGGGTCGATTGGGCCGGGGAATCAACATCGCCTCTGATTGACGAAAGTTTGCGCGCGGGACTCGCTCTTCTTTGGCGAGCCTACATCTGCGCCCAAGACACGGATGCGAACGTGTGGGATTTTGCCCTGCGAACCGGCAGGCTGTATGAGGCAGGAATGACCAGCAGCGATCTCCGCTGGATGGTAGCCAAGGGGTTTGCCGAGCACGGCCAGGAAACGTCGGGTTACGACGACCCCCATCGCTCGTTCCACCGTAGCAATGGCTACTTTTTCAATGATCACACCTGTCTGATTCTCACGCCCAGCGGCGCCACACTGGCGGAACATGTTTTCCGGGAAACCTTCCGATTGCCGCAAGCGACACCGTTCAAGCCTGCAGCTGTAGCGGGCGAAACTGCGGCCCTCGCAAACGCGCGGCAGGCGGCTTACGAAACAAACACGCCGGCGACGTCCGCCCTGAATCCTCGCTGGGATGCGACTCGTCGGGAGTTATCTTTAGCGGGACTGATCGTCAAGCGGTTCCGCGTGCCGGCGCGGAATCAGGAGACAATTCTGAGCGTGTTCGAAGAAGAAGGCTGGGCTGAGCACATTCATGATCCGCTGCCAGTCACTCACGACATCGACGCACCTACTAGGCTGCACGACGCTATCAATCGGCTCAACAGGTGCCAGATCAATCCCCTCCTTCGCTTCCACGGCGACGGAAAAGGAACCGGCGTTTTCTGGGAGCTTAGCCAGCCGGACATGTTGGGCTGAATCTCCCAACCCGAGAACTGGCTCCGCGTTTCAGTTGGGCACGCGTTGTTGGTTGTAACAACTTATGACGATTTCAAGATCTTGCTCGTTCGTCCACCAATCGACACCAGATCGACACCAGATCGGCGCTTGCATCTTTGCTTGCCATGGAAGATAGTGCCGACTTTCGCTTGTGGTTCTGGTGAAAACCCTGAAGCCTACACATTACCTTGAACGAAGGAGAAGACTATGACGAAGAATACAGTATCGATTGCGTTAGATCGGGAATCCTTGGCACGATTCGCACGCCTGTTAGGTAATCGTCCCTTAGCGACGGGAGCCCACTGTGGCGATGACGATGGAGATGTAGACGGCGTGAATGTTCGCTTTTGCGGAGCAGTCGCGTTGGGAGCCCACTGCGGAGATGAAGACGACGGCTGACGATCTTCACTTCCGGGGACCAATCGCCTTAGGAGTTCCGCCGATGCCAATGGCGATTGAATGAAAAATAATAACGCGGACTAACGCGAGGGGGACAAGAAGTCGCGGCTCGCGCGTGTGTGGCCGCTTCTTCGGATCGCCTGTTGATGCGGCGTTCGAGACGTCCGGATCCGTAACCCTTATTCTTGCCGAGAAAAAGGGTTGGATTCCCTTCGGGGATTTAGACGCATGGTTTTAAGCAGGGCTCGAAACGTGCGCACCGTAGCGGCCGAGACGACCTTGCTGTATGCCAAGCAGTGGGCCGCAACTGCTGGCATAAGCGAGGTGAGGGATATCACCGACCTGGATATCCTGGGCGTGCCGGTATATGCAAGTGTGCGACCTCAAGCCCGTGCGGAGGCATTTACTTTTGGCAAAGGGCTGCGCCCTGTTGATGCCGAAGTTGGGGCCTATATGGAGGCCTTGGAGTTTTTTTTCGCCGAACCGGGGATAGGCCGGGTTTCAACCCGTTGGGGATCTGCAAGGAACGTTTCCGGCCAGGAGCGGGCAGACGATGCGATTCTTGATTTCGTTCCGCTCCTTCAGCGCCAGGTAGACCTCGATGGTTCGTTGTTGCTTGCCTCGGTTCGGAACCTGGAGAGCGGAGACGAGTGTGCCATTCCCGCAGAACTCATCTATTACCCGGCGCCGGACGTTGGGCAGTCGCTCTTCGGCTCGTCGACCAATGGCCTGGCATCGGGCAACTCGCTGCTTGAGGCAAGTATTCAGGCTCTGTTGGAGCTGATTGAGCGCGACATCTGGTCGTTCGAACTAGTTCGGTGCGGGTCAAAGTTAGTCGAGGCGGGGAGTCTGCCGGACGACGTGCGGGAAATCGTCGAGCGCGCTGAGCGGAACGGCCTGCAGCTAAAAGTTCGCACTATTCCTAACGACTACGGAATGCCGTTCTTCGCCGCTTTCGTGTTCGATTTGAACAATCCCAGCCGCAAGACATTCAACGGGGGTTGGGCATGCGATCTAGACCGTGACAGGGCGCTGGTGCGGGCTGTTACCGAGGCAGCGCAAAGCCGCGTGGCTTTCATACACGGCGGGCGGAGGGTACCAACGTCGCGCGCGGCAGGCTTCGCATCGGATGCTCAACAGCGGGAAGCGAAACTCGTGCGGCAACACATGCTGGGCGTGAGCGATCCGCGGCAGCAAACGTTGCTCACTGACGTTCCCGACCTCGCCGTTGCAGGCACCTTGCAGCAGAAACTTGATGCGGTGATCGAGCGATTACGTCGTGTATTGAAAGAACCAATCTACCGTGTTGTGTTTACGCCGCCAGAATCGCCGCTGCAAGTGGTTCGTGTGGTTGTGCCTCTGTTGGAGAATCTTAAGGAGACCCGAGTCCGATTGGGACGTCGCCTTAAAGCCACTATCGATGCCCTTGGGGCTCAAGCAGCGTGAATGGGACGGTAGGCAAGAGAGTTCAGAAGACCAGTAGGTGGCAAGGTATAGGTAAGATGGAGATTCGGCAAACCGTCGAAATCCGTGTCCGAGGGACAGTTCAGGGCGTTGGTTTTCGGCCAACCGTATGGCGCTTAGCCTGCGATGAGGGACTGGTTGGCGAAGTTCTTAATGACGGCTTTGGAGTGTTAATCCGAACCACCGGAAATTCTGGCGCCATCTCGCAGTTTCTTACCCGGTTGCACAGCGAGGCACCCCCGCTGTCGCAGATCGAGGATGTGGAGACGCAGGTCTTGACCCTGCTGGACTTTGAGGACTTTCGCATTGCCGAAAGTGTACGTGGCGAGAACTGCACGCGCGTCACTCCCGATGCTGCGATTTGCGCGGCCTGCTGGGCGGAAGTGCTGGATCCGCAGGAACGGCGGTATGGTTATCCCTTCGCGAACTGCACACACTGTGGACCCCGCTTTTCCATCGTGAAAGAGGTTCCCTATGATCGTATCAACACCACGATGGCGGACTTTTCCATGTGCGCATCGTGTACCAGCGAATATCTGCAGCCTGCCGACCGCCGCTTTCACGCGCAACCGATCGCCTGCCCGACCTGCGGGCCATCGATCTGGCTGGAACGGATGGACACGAGCGCGACGTCAGCTCATCCCAGGGCGACCGCGCCCCTGGATTCCGCTATCGAGCTGCTAGAGAGCGGCGCGGTGGTAGCCATTCGGGGGCTGGGCGGCTTTCATTTGGCTTGTGATGCCACCAATCCAGAAGCCGTCCAGCGGCTGCGCCGGCGCAAGCATCGGTACGGCAAACCGTTTGCGTTAATGGCCAGTGACCTTGACACGATTCGCCGGTACTGCAACTTGACTTCAGCCGAGGCGGACTTGTTACGGAGTCCCGAAGCCCCCATCGTTTTGCTCTCAGCTGACGGGCTCGAGAAGTTGCCGGAAGGCATCGCACCGGGTCTGAATACTGTGGGCTTTATGCTGCCGTATACGCCCCTGCATTTATTGATCACACGGCAGATTGATCGGCCACTTGTCATGACTAGCGGCAACATTTCCGACGAGCCGCAGGTTACTAGTCTCGACACCGCGCGGATCGGCCTGCGGGGCATCGCCGATGCCATGTTGATGCACGATCGCGAGATCGCTAACCGGATCGATGATTCGGTCGTGCGGATAGTAGCGGATAGACCATCTGTGATTCGACGTGCACGCGGTTATGCCCCAAGTGCTGTGCCGTTGCCACCCGGCTTCGCAGGCGCGCCCGACCTGCTGGCTTTTGGAGGCGAGTTGAAGGCCACTTTCTGCGTCGTGAAGGACGGCGCCGCGATTCTCTCTCAGCACCAGGGTGATCTGGAGGATGTTTCGACGTTCGAGGACTACCAAAAGAACCTGCAACTCTATTCGCGGATTTACGATCATCGGCCGCGCTTGTTGGTTGCAGATATGCACCCCGAATACCTTTCCGCCAAACTCGCCAAACAGCGCGCGGCTACCGACAACCTGCCTCTTCTGGAAGTTCAGCATCATCATGCGCACATAGCCAGTTGTATGGTGGAAAACGGAGTCGCGCTGGATGCTCCTCCCGTGCTTGGTATCGCGCTTGATGGCCTAGGCTTTGGCGAGGACGGTACGATCTGGGGTGGTGAGTTTCTGCTGGCCGATTATCGTAGCTATCAGCGGATTGCCACGTTCAAGCCCGTAGCTATGGTGGGCGGCGTCCAGGCCATCCGCGAACCCTGGCGCAACACCTATGCGCATCTGGTCGCTGGACCGACCTGGGCCCAGTTCGTCGAAAGGTTTGCCGCGCTGGAACTCTATCGTTACTTGATCACCAAACCGCTGCCGACGATCGATCGCATGCTGGAAACAGGACTAAACGTGCCGTTGGCCAGCTCGTGCGGCCGGCTTTTTGATGCGGTTGCGGCGGCTTTGGGGCTGTGCGCCGACCAAGCTCTCTTCGAAGGCCAGGGCGCTATGGAGTTGGAAGCCTTAGCGGAGTCGTGGCGGCCCTCGGCAACTGAGCCGCCGTACAAGTTCACGATCACCAGGCAGGGCACCAGTGGCCTGCTCTACCTTGAATCGTTACCAATGTGGCAGGCCCTGCTGGAGGATCTTGGCCGACAGACTCCGGTTGCTCGGATGGCTGCCCGCTTCCACTACGGACTCGCCAGGGCGATTCGCGACATGGTCGAACGCATCCGAGGGATGAGCGAAGCCGGCACGTCGCTGAACACAATAGCGCTCAGCGGCGGCTGCTTCCAGAACAAGCTCTTGTTAGAAGAACTAGTGCGGTTACTCGAGGTAGATGGGCTAAGTTGTCTCTTACACGCCAAAGTCCCAAGCAACGACGGAGGGCTGGCGCTGGGACAGGCTGCGATCGCAGCAGCGCGCCATGTCGAGGGTTCGAATTCGGCGGGCTTGCGGTCGAGCGCGTCAACCAATGTAAGGAGAAGCAATGTGTCTTGGAATCCCTGGCCAAATAGTAAAGATCACCGACGTTGAGCGGCAAATGGCTCTCGTCGACGTTAGTGGCGTCCAACGAGAAGTGAGCTTGGAGTGTGTGGTTGACGACTACCATCCGCTCGCAAGGTGTGTCGGCAACTGGGTACTGGTGCATGTTGGCTTCGCCATGAGCCTGATCAACGAGGAGGAAGCAGAGGCCACCTTGAAGGTCCTGAGGGAGCTTGGCGAGGTGCAGGCGGAACTTCTCGCGATGAAGGAATCGGCACCGGGTCTACCTGCAAACGTTCCGGCAACGGCGTCGCCGGAACTCGTGGTCTGAACGTGATGAGCCTGGCGGAAGATCCAAACCTGGCGGGGCTTTACCCGTTCCTGCACGGCAAGAAGCAAGATCCCTTGTCGATGAATTCTGCCTTGCTCGAGTCCGTGGGACAAAAGGCAGCTCACCATCACAATGTGATTGACGACTTTTTCGCCAGGAATGGGCAAGATGTCGTCGCCGCTGCGGGAGCTATTGCGGATGTTTATCGCGGCAACGGCCGACTCTTCACGATGGGCAACGGTGGCTCTAGCTGCGACGCGGCGCACGTGGCCGTCGAGTTTCTGCACCCGATCACGGCCGGGCGTGTCGCGCTAACTGCAATTGATCTGACCGCCGACCGGACGATGATGACCGCAGTGGCCAACGACGTCGGCTTCAAGCATGTCTTTGTCCGTCAGTTGATCGCCCAGGCGCGCCCCGGGGACGGTTTGGTGGGCCTATCGACCAGTGGGAACTCGGACAACCTCGTGAAGGCTTTTGTGAAAGCAAAGGAAATGGGTGTAACAACCGTAGGCTTGGCTGGGATGAGCGGTGGCGAGATGGCAAAGATCGGCCTCGATCACTGCCTAGTGGTCGAAACCGACAGCATTCATCGGGTACAGGAATGCCACGTAATCATCTACCACATTCTCTGGGACCTGGTTCACACACTGCTGGCGGACAATCGCGGTTCATTGGCCATTACGGGAATGACCGCTTAACGACAAGTACACAAGGAAAGAAAACAAAATGAAATACGTCGACGAATTCCGAGATCCCGAGAAAGCGCAGTTTCTGTTGAAGGAAATCCGCGTCCTCGTGCCCCAAATCCAGAAGGGGCGCACTGACCCCGTATACATTATGGAAGTCTGCGGAGGCCACACGCACGCGATCTTCCGATATGGCGTGGAGACAATGCTGCCGGATGGGATCGAGTTGATCCACGGCCCCGGCTGCCCGGTTTGTGTGTTGCCCATGGGACGCGTTGACGACTGCGTGGCATTAGCCCACATGCCAGGTATGATTTTCACTACGTTCGGTGATGCCATGCGAGTGCCCGGCTCGAAAGAAAGCTTACTGCAGGCTAAAGCTAACGGGGCCGACGTGCGAATGGTGTACTCGCCGCTAGACTCTCTTAGGATTGCGAAGGAGAACCCGGACAGGCCGGTCGTCTTCTTCGCATTGGGCTTCGAGACAACCATGCCCAGCACCGCACTCACTGTGCTGAGGGCGAAGAAAGAGGGCATCAAGAATTTCTCTCTGTTTTGCAATCACATTACGATCATTCCCACAATCAAGGCGATCCTCGACTCGCCGGATCTGCAGTTGGACGGGTTCCTCGGTCCGGGCCATGTCAGCATGGTTATCGGCAATTCATCGTACCGATTTATCGCCGAACATTACAAAAAGCCATTAGTAATCGCGGGTTTCGAGCCGCTCGATATCCTGCACGGCATTTGGATGGTGCTCAAACAGATCGCCGAAGGTCGCTCGGAGATCGAGAACCAATACAACCGCGTGGTTCCAGACGGCGGCAATACTGTGGCTCTGGATGCGATTGGCAAGGTATTCGAATTGAGGGAGTTCTTTGAATGGCGCGGTCTTGGCTCGATCGACCACTCGGGAGTTCGCATCACCGATGAGTACGCGGAGTTCGACGCGGAGCGCAGATTCTCCGTGCCGGCTCTCAAGATTGCCGATCCCAAATCATGCCAATGCGGCGAAGTGCTCAAGGGTGTCATCAAGCCATGGGACTGCAAGGTCTTCGGTAGAGATTGTACTCCGGAGACGCCACTGGGCGCTCTGATGGTTTCGTCGGAAGGCGCCTGCGCCGCCTATTATCAGTACGGCGACATCGAGAAGATTCACGACACCAGGGCCATGATCAAGGAGATGGCGTGAGTAGCGTTTTAGAGTTACCGAAAAAGAACGGTAAGCCCAGGCGCCGCGGCAAGGTGCGTGTTCCAACTATCACGCTCGCCCACGGCGGCGGTGGCAAGGCTATGCACGATTTGATCGACGACATCTTCCTCGAGGTGTTTGATAACGAAACTCCAGCGCCGCTGGAGGACCAGGCGCGGCTCAGTCTATCGGACTTGGCGGCATTTGGGGATCTACTTGCTTTTACCACTGATTCCTACGTGGTCAAGCCCCTCGAATTCCCCGGCGGCAATATTGGTAAGCTGGCAATCTGCGGCACGGTTAACGACTTGGCCGTGGGTGGCGCGATACCACTCTACTT
>Ga0137361_10000987_pt1 | contig 17055 bp, 33 predicted proteins | sample Mad1_80_16metaG_FD_104923 | JGI IMG/M metagenome (GOLD analysis project Ga0137361, IMG submission 104923) | Vadose zone soil microbial communities from Angelo Coast Range Reserve, California, USA - Mad1_80_16 metaG | ecosystem: Environmental > Terrestrial > Soil > Vadose zone | place: USA... | reverse complement strand
TGATATAATAGTACTATGCCCGTCTTCTATAGGTGTAATGACTCCATGGCCGCGGGCGGACTCAGGCCCTGGACATCGTCGGACGATGAGAACTGGCTCTGCACGAACCAGGACAGGGCTTGCTATTTAGAAAGGAGTAATGTCATGCCACTAGAGGACTTTACCAGGAAGTACATCGAAATTGATAACCAGTTCACCTACCACCCACCAAAGGGTGACCAGACTGACCGTTATCAGAAACTCAGGGAAGCGGCAAGGGCGCTTGCGCACCTAATTGTTGACCACACGCCAGAGTCTCCTGAGCAGGACCAAGCACTTTTCCTACTAAATCTCGCCGTTATGTCAGCTAATGCTGCTATTGCCAGAAGGGAGTAACATCATGCAACCCATTTGGTGGTGTATTGTCAAGTCAGAGGCGATCGAAGGTGGCAGATACTATGCAGAACGTATAGTATTGGCTATCAAGACGACCGTTGACCAGGCTTCTGCCATGTATGACCAGCACGCTGTGTTCATCAACACAAACCCAGGGTATCATACTGCATACTTCATACGCGAACCAGATGATAGCCCACTCATCAATGCGCCTGACCACATGCCAGAAGATACACCTGTGGTTGTTGCCAGCAAGAGGACCAAGCAATAGGCCCTGCTTGACAAAGCACAAACCCTTTGTCTTTTGACATATAATCGACATTTAACAGGAATTTAACATTGCCTTAACATTCCCTTAATATTAGTCGATTATAATTATATTAGAGCAGGTTATACGAACTCCAATTGATGAGTCGGTTCCATTGTGGTCGGTTCCTATGCGGTATAACCTGCCACTACTTTTCCGAAAGGGAGGTGATACCCAAGAGGTAGCTACAATTTAATGGGGTTTCTATACGACAGTAACATTTTGCCAAGGCCAGGACATATGAGGGCTCTTATGTCCTGGCCATCACATGAAAGGAAAGTAAATTGCGTAAAGGGTTAGACCCAGAATATCACCAAATCCTGGGGTCCATGATGGTCAGAGCCAGTACTATACTAGGATGGACGCGTGCTATGGAAGATTGCCAGGATGTAGCACCAAGTTCGGCCTATGACATAGCAGGTATGGTCAAGGATATGGGTGTAGAGTTCTTTGACCTAGCAAACAAGTACCAAATTGCCATCAAGTCGTATGAGCTGCAAAGGCTCAATGAGATGGCCGATGAGAAGTTCAATCCGCAGCCCGACGAGACGTCTACTGGTAGTGGTGAGCACAAGAATGAAGTGATTGCAAGTCACTTCGATAAGCCGTCGTTAGACGAGAGGCTGGATTACATCGCTCGCCAGCACTACGAATAGTATACTGGCTTGACCGGCCAGAAAGAGAGAAGTACATGAACCAAATGCAAGTATCAGGCAATCTGGGTCAGGACCCTGAATTGCAAGTCACGGCTAGCGGAACACCGGTATGTAAGTTATCAGTAGCCATAAGGGATTGGAATTCTGTCGCACAGAAGGAAGAAACCATATGGCTTCGTGTAGTTGTGTGGAAGAACCTCGCTGAGCGAGCCGAGAAGTTCCTGTATAAGGGTATGAAGGTCTTCGCCAGTGGTAAACTCACCATCAGAAGGTACACTGATAAGGATGGTATAGACCGCACCATCACAGAAATGGTCGCCTTCGACCTTGACTGGGACATGAAAGCTTCCAGGGGCGACCGAGGCACTGGCAATATCGAAAATGCGCAGCATGATGCCGCAGATGCTTTCAACCCGTATACGCCAGAGGAGTTAGCCAATGCTTAATGAGCAAGAACAGGCAGCACTAGGGAAGCTCAAGGAACTGGTGGCTGATGGAAAGCCCAACGCCATATTCACCGTAGGCAAGGAGATTGACCTTGCCAAATGGTCGCAACTACCCGCTATCCCCAACAAAGACACCTGGTACCAGGACTTCAGAAACGTGGAGGGTCTACAGTTCGTCCTATGGCGGGAACTTGAGACCAAGGTACAGAATATGTGGCAGCAATGGGATGAGACCATACGAGCCATGATAGCACTGGCCGAGGCATTCGCCAGCGAGCCAGAAGAGGAAGTGGCTAAAGAACTGACACTGAGTGAAGAGGATGCCTACACCAAAAAGGTGGAGGCGTTCGCAGCACAACAACCAGAGAGTAGTACTACTAGTAGCACCAAGGAGTTCCTAGCGGACCCCTGGGGAATAGGACAGTAACATGGCATATACACCAACATTCGACGACTTTGGTAATGAAGTCTTTGATGGTGGCGAAGTCCACCGCGAAGGTCCAACCGGACGGGAAGTTACCACCAGATCCAAAGAGCCACTACAAGCCATGATCGAGGGCTACGAGAATGGCAATAGTACATACATCCATATCGCCAAGATGAAGCAGTATAATGTACCATCTGATGTGGTCAGCTCATATACCGGCGTCACTCAGGTTGATGTCAAGAAGTACCTCAACCGTAGTTCAAAGATCATAGGTGCCTGCCTATGGTTCTCTGGGGTATACACCCCAAAGGAACCACGCTTCGATGGCGAGCTACGAGAGGGGTATTACAAGGTACTTCTCAAGACTGCTGACTTTGAAAAGGAAGAGGTGGTGATTGACCGCAAGGTGTATGAGCTGAAGCACCATGTCATTATCCAGACTTCCAGCAAGAGGATTGCAGAGCTCGCACTCCCCATGATAGAACAGCACGGGTGGTTTGACTGGCCAGAGGGTGTGGTTGAAACCGTCGTGTTCTCCGGCGACCCTGACTCAGGGTACCTCATGCGTACCATTGGTGACCTGAAACAGTTTGCCACTGAGGTAGGCAAGTAGTAGTCTATGGTGGCCGACGATCCGGTAAGGCCCTGGTGTTTAGATAGGGGAGTGAAGTCCATCGGGGCGCCGCCATTAGCTGGCCTTTCGGCAGGGTAAGCTTCCCATATTATAGTGTTGCCGTAATGGGGAGCGCCATCACTGGAGTTCACCATGGCTCGCAAGTCCTTCTTTGGTAGATTAGCAGACACCCTTCGGGGGCTGGTGGGTATTGGACCGCGACCGACTCCACCTGAGCCGGAAGCGGTCCCCCCGTCCCCACCTCCGCCTCCTGAACCACCACCTATCATAGACATCACCCCATATGAGTGTGATGTCAGGTACATTCCTACCCACCAAGAGTTCAGAGCATCCTCTGGCTACACTAGCAAGAGCGGTACTGCTGTATCTGGCAGGTTATATGCTCAAACTGTGGTTGGTAGATGGGTGGTAGGTGATGAGGTTGATCCACCATCTGCACAGTGCTTCGCAGACTTACTACAGTCTTCCGGCAAGCGTGGTTTCGTAAACCTCATAATAGGTGGTATCTACTTCCAGGAGTATCCTGGCCAGGAGGGTAACAGAACTACATATCTATCATACATATATCAGTATAGAAGCATAAATGCGGCCCTAGGTGACCCCAGTGTGGCGACTGCCACCGATGTAATGAACGAATTAGTTGCTCCCTTTGGGGAGTGGTGGGAGGAAGTCTTTGAAGTCACCATCGTCGACCGGTAAGAAGAGAAGACTGTACCGCGGTTCTCACCATGATAAGCACGGGCTAAAATCCATAGTCGAAAAGCGTAACACACAGTGCTCAGTGTGCGAGAAGTTATTCATAGAGCGTGATGTGGTCAGAGGCATCTGTAGATGGTGCTGGTACGATAAGACAGGGAGGGTTGTAAATGGCGAATGACAATATCATAGTACCTTTGCAGGGCACTATGCAGTACTACAATGGTGACAAGGGCGAGTTCATACGCATGAACCTTGCTGATGGTTCTGTAGTTATCATCAGGCAAGGTAAAGACGGCTTCTTCAATGAGGACTTCGATCAGGCCAGGAGGTATGCACTGAATATGAGGCGCCTACTAGACTTTCTGGAAGAGAGAGAGAAAGCCAAGACGGATGGCTAGTAAAAAACTCTTCTTTCCATTTGAAACCATGATAAAGACGCCATCGAAGGACGACCGTACACCACTGATCTACTATGGAGGTAAAAGCCGTGATGCCGATTGGATTATATCCAACTTTCCTGCTGGTTGGTCAACTCTCGTTGACGTCTTTGGTGGAGGTGGTGCCATATCGTTTCGTGTGGGTATGCGTGGTAAAACCATCGTATACAACGATATTGGTAACGTTTGTCACTTCATGAAAATACTACGGAATCATGGTGACGAACTGTATAGAAGACTGTACTTCACGCCATACTCTAGGCAGGTGTTTGAGGCTGCCAGAGATAACTGGCCCGCCAAGATGGTAGGGTATAAGAACGAAACGGATGAAGAGAAGAGGTTGGAGTACGGATTGGAGTGGGCACGTCAGTGGTATGTAACAGTTTCGCAGGGATATACCCATGAGGAGTATAGCGACTCGTGGAAGAATACCGCCACCGTCAACTGCGCTGAATCGGTGGCCAACCATGTGGATGACTTACCTAGGTTTGTTGATAGGTTGCGGCGCATGGTGATAGAAAATACTGACTTTGCCAAGGTTATACCGCAATATGATCGACCTGAGACGTTGTTTTACTGTGACCCGCCATACATGCACGATACACGCGTTAGTACGGGGAACTATGAGAACGAGATGACAGCAGAGCGACATATAGAATTGTTGCTTAGTATAAAGAATGTCAAGGGTCAGGTGGTACTGTCAGGTTACTCTCATTCCTTGTACGAAGAACAGCTTAAAGGCTGGCGGCGTGTGTCTAAATCCGCTAAGAGTTCTATACAGAACTTATCCAGCATGGATGGTCGTGGTGACAAAACTGAAGTGCTGTGGATAAAGGAGCATGCGCATGGCCTATGGTCATCGGCCAATGTATCCTGAGTATAAGCTCAGGAAACTTTCGCACAGGAATTTGTACTTCCTAGAGAACGGAAAGGTATACGATAGCGATGGAGCACTCATTGAGAGGTTGGACGATGCCGATGGTCTACTTAAGTTTGTTAGGGATTTTCGTGCTAGTCTGTTTACTGGTACTCTGGTACAATCGTTCACATCTCAATTTCTACCTGGATTGCTACATTTGGGGCAAAGGATACTCTGTAACAAGAAAGGAAAGCCATTGGGTGCGCGCCTTCGATGTGGACGTGAGACACGGTGGATTTCCACATGTGAAAACTGGCACGAAGTCGCGGAACCTGGAGTCATAGAAAGGATGTGGGAGCACTATGAACACATGGGAGTTGGCTTTGCGCCGACGCCAGGCAGCCTTGGCAATAAGTTTATGCTCAAAGTGTACGAACGCGAAGGACTCAAGAGACACAGCTCGCTTTCTATCGCGGCTGAGACCTTCATTCACGAGCACGCCGTTGGAGGCTTGGCCTACACTCCTGGTATGGGTCACTACAATCAGATACAGTACATGGATATGTGCGCCGCATATCTAAGATGGTTTAGGAAGCAGCCAGATGGTGCTGCGGTGAGGATACCTGATGGAAACGTCACTGGTCTCGCTACTTATCTCTGTAGGTGTACTATTGTGGTTCATAGTGACCTTGCTCTTGGACCGTTCCCAGTTAAGGGTATTCGAAACCACAAGCCGAAAGTGTTCTATCCAACATTACCAGGAGTATACGAGGATGTATACCTATCAAAAGAACGTGTCGAAGAATGCCGCAGAGTTGGTTGCGACGTTAGCGTACATGAGGGTTTCGGATGGCGCAACTTTACATCTGATAATGAGGCGTGTGCCAGGGAACTCTTTAGGCTTAGACAAGAGGCTCCTAGCAAACATGTGCAGGAGAAGACGAAAGTTACGGCGCTTGCACCAATTGGGCGTCATGGGATGCGACGGGAGCATCAATACCTGGTAGACCAGGAACACTCAGAACCTACTGATGAGTGCGTGTTGAACGACTATGGTGAACCACTAAACTACTACATACATTCAGAGTCAGATAACAAGTCAGCTTACATGACACACTGGTGGTGGTACACCGTAGATCAGTGCAACCTAGCTGTTTATTTCTTCGCTCTACCATATGCACAGCAAGGTCGATTGGTAGCAATAGACTTCGATAGTATATTCGTGCTAGAGGGGAGTGATAAGCACAAATATGTAAAGAAGTATAGCCGCGAGGCAGCGGCCTGCCAAGCAGGCGACTGGCAATGGTTAGACTTACACAACGTGAATATTCTTGGTGATCGGACGTTTGAGTCCGACGAAATGACTAGAAAGCCAGGGCAAGTAAAGAGTGCCGTGGTATAAGAGAGGAGCGCTAACATGCCTTCAAAGCGAGGTTTTGGTTCTATGACACCCAAGAGGCGAAGTGAGGTTGCACGTAAGGGTGGTAAGTCAGCACATGAGAAAGGTAATGCTCATACGTTCAATAGTGAAGAGGCCACAAATGCGGGCAGGAAGGGTGGCAGTGTGAAGAAGGGGCCACGCCTGCCAAGGAAAATTAAGGAGTATGTAAACGATGGCGAATAATATACCAGCATCGCCCATATCGCCGGAGCGATTACAGAACTCGCTAGAACGTATGGCTAAGGTCGTGGTTGGTATGTCATGGGTAGCACATCACAACTACGATAAGGCTGCGGAGATAGCGTCATTTACCTGTACATCACTTGTAGTATACCTGGGTGTTCCTAGGCACCTCACAGTAGATAGGGCCATCAGGGCGGCGATATATAAGGCATTGCTGGTATACTACGATGACAGAGGCTTACGCAGGATTACTCCGACTGATGGTGTGATACTGAGGTTTGATAGTAGTAATAAGATGGCTGTGTCATGTGGCGCAGGTCATGATTGCGGTGTATACTGTGCCAGGGAAGAGGGTCATAAAGGTATGCACTCATGTTCAAAGTGCGGGAGTAACTTCTGAATGAAACACGAGGATGTAAAGATCGTCGCTGTGGTACTACTGGTGGTAGTTTTAATGGCCGTGTCATATGTGCTTGGTGAGATTAACGGTGTATCAGCCTTTATACAGTCGCACTGTATGACATACCAATTCATGCTGATAGACCCCAGCAAATATATGGCATGTGCCATACAATGAGTGGAGTGAGAGATTTTATTGTTGTGCTTGACAAGAGGATAACAATATGTTATAATGTAACTGTGGGAGCTGGTATAACCTGATAGAAGATTGCCCGCCAGCTCCACTGACCCATTGGTAGGCACCACAACTTCTCTCTGGTAAATCAGCTCCTTAACACAAGGAGCTGATTTATTATGGCTGTTAGTCCTACAAACTTCATATGAAAGAGTATGAATGGAAAACAGGGAAGCTTTCAATTGCTTGCAACGGCCAACTAGGTGAGTATTATGTGCGAAGACTGCCAACAAAAACTAGACCACCAGGCTGCATACTATGGTGGTAAAATATCTACTCTCATGGATGCTCTCAAGACTGGCTCAGAAGAACCATTTGAATATTCTGAGCCTTTTTGCATTGGTGGTCTTGGCTCTGCCGTAGGTATACAATATAAATGTCGTGCCCCATTCCAGGGCGACTGTGAATATATGGTGGACTTCGCCTCAGCGGGATCATCTACTGCTCAGATATTGGTATCATCCTCACCAAGGCAATCGGGAGTAGACTTCACGGGCACAATCATCCCTGGCTTCCAGGACTCCCAGATGGATGCACTAGTTCTCCAGTCGCTAGCTAATACGCTGACACCCGTGGAGAGCAATTGGTATCAAGTACGTAGCAGCGAGAATACCATATATGTACTGGTAATATGTCCTGTTAATGCAGCATTTGTCAATATACAGTTCAGGCAGAAGAGGAAGTAAATGCCGCTAACAACCGTACAGCAAGGTGCACCATATACCTGGATGATACAAGCAGATGGGAATGGTAATCCATCATCCGCAGCCGCTACGACGGCTGGAGGTGGATCGGTACCTATATCTAATGGCGTGTCGTTGGTACAGATTGGAGGGTGGGATGGTGGCTCTAGTGTCGTCTCTCTTAGGTCTGCCGTTGCTGACAACATAGCCAGCGTCAATACGCTTTTGGCGGCCACGGGGCTGTTTAACGGGACTACTAATAGTGTCGATAGGCAGCGGGAGATAAACATATTCAAGACTATCACCCTTACCGCCTCTGGCACCGCTAGCCTATGGATTACTAATTCTGGTAAAAAGTTCAGGCTGATGAAGTTACTCATCATAGTGACGGGCAACGCAGCGGCAGCAGCGGCCGGGTTACTTGAGATAATACTTCTCGATGGTGGTACCGCAATAGGGCTAGGGGTCTCCGTATTTATACCAGCCGCCGCTGGCACAGTATTCAGCCCAGAATTCAATTCTGGCTGGATAGATTTACAAAATGGTGTCCTGAGTAGTGCAGCCAATAATATACTGCAAGTCAACCTCAGTTTCGCGCTTACGGCCGGAGAAGTCCGTATTATAGCGGTAGGTGGAGAAGAATAATGGAGCCAGCGAGTATTACACAGTTCCAGTATATGTCATCCGACAACTCATTTGAGGCTGTGGCATATGCTACCGAACAAGCGTTCAAAGAGCGTATGAAGTGGTTCGTATTTGCACAGTCGGATGGTTCGTTTGTATGTTCTGACCTAGAGCATGTTCACCCTTTCATGGGTGTGCCATGCATAGCAGAACTACATGGTGGTAATCTACCAGTTAAGGAGGAGTAATGGGTGAAGAAACTGATAGTAAAACTGTGGACGAAACTAAGCCACCCAGTGATAGTTCTGGTGGTGGCGATACTACTGTACCTGTCACCGGAGGACCTGGAGAGAATAAACCACCAGGTGAACCGCCTGTACAAATTCCTATACAGGCACCTGCCGATAAGAAAGAGGGTGATGTGAGTGCCAACAGCAGCGGAACACAACGCACTGATGCGGCTGCAACGAGCTCTAGCGGAGGGAGTGGAACCGGACCCGAAGGACATCAAACGTCTGGAAAGCCTGGAGATGGCGGCGGAGACTCTGGACAAAATGGACAATCCGCAGGAGGCGGGGCTACGGCCACAAAGGTTACCCCAAGCACCGCAGCCGATAAACTCATTCCAGACAAGCCAAAGCCAGTCGCCAAATCTGGTGAGCCCGATGAGCCAAAGTTCAGGGGGCCAGCCCCGCTCCGCAGGTGGCGACAGCGGCACCACGATACCAAGAAAACTGTCAGTACGTGAGAAGGACTTCTACGAGTTCTTCGACCAGAGATTTGGTCCTTTGGTCGTTCTCATATTGTACATTGCAATGGCTGACCTTGAAAAGGCATCATTTTATGCACCGTCACCGACAGAGTGCCATGATCTAGCCCCACATCTTGCTAGGGTTGGCCCGAAGGTGGAGGACTTACTACATCTACCCAAATGGGTACATGAGGTGGCCATTACCAGCGATGATACATTCACTGTCGGCATGATTATGGTGGGGTATCTCGACCGCATTGGTATGCTTGAGAAGCTGATGCCCTGGTTCACTGGTGCAGCATCTAAGGTCAGAAAGGTTAACCAACGTGAAGCGCAGTCTAACGGAAATAATGTCCCAGTACAGCCGGAGTGGGCAACCAACAACGGAAGCGGAAACGGACACTACACCCAGCCAGCCAGTAATGGAACAGAACGGCGCATCCCTGACGACATCAGCACCATCCCTGGAATTGGAGCTCAATGGCGAGCAGAGTGATCTGAGTCCTTCGCAGCAGTGGATGAAAAAGGTGTTTCATGTGGCTAAGATACCAAAGACGCTTCTGAGTCTGGTAACCAAGGCGTATCCACCACTTGGCAAGGCCCTAGTAGCCATGAATGACCCTATGCTACTTCATAAAGCCCTACATGACAATATGCTGATGATTATGCAAGCTCTGGAGGAAGATCATGCCTACGGTATCGGCGGAGCGGACATCTGCGAAGGTGTTGATATTACCGAGGGTGGAGAAGAAAGCTCCCAGGGCCTACCTAGTGGGAGCGACGGACACGGGGAAGTCGACACTGATGGAAGTGTTGATGGCGGAGTATCGGGCGGCCTATTCTATATCGAAGCCAAAGCTACCAGTGAGGGTGTTGATCTGTGATACTAAACCACGTTTTCGGGCACAAAAAGAGCTTGACGGCAGAAGCACGGAAGCTTCCGGTCGGTACTCTAAGTGGTATTACGGAAGTCAACCAGTACCTGGAAGCTATGCGCTTAACATTGGTGGTAACCCAAAGTCCGAACTCGATACCATTTGGGCGTATGGATGCCATGTCGGGATTATTAGTGCGGAGTCAGAAGATGAGTGGGACAGTGTTAGCCAGTATGCACGTTCATTCTTTGAAGACTATGGAGCAAAGTACCCACGACTTCTGGTTGTGGACGAGCTCGCAGATTTCTTCAAGTATAGACGACTTGGTGACATCTTTCAACGAGTCGCCAGAAACGGACGTGAGCGCGACTGTGGCCTCATTGCAGGTTCTCAGCGACCTAGGAAAATACCTGTAGAGGTCATGACAGAGATGTCGCGGCTATACATGTTTGAGCTTCAATTCGACGAAGATTTGGAGCACGTGATGCAGTTTGGTATACCGAGGTCAATAAGGAAGTTACTTCGTATACCAACTGGGCATGAGTTCTATATGTTCGATAGGAAGTTGAAGCTAGAAGAACCTAGCAATAAGTACTATGAGTTGAATATATGAACGAAGAATTATTCGAACATCCATGGCGAATGATGGATACACCGTTACTAATTTACTTGTGGTTCAAGATGCTTATGATGCTTTTTAAGTGGCGATGGGATGCACCATACGGTTCAGTATGTGATGTGTTACCACAACCTAAGGATGAATATGAGTGAAGACGAGGTGAAACAAGACTTGCCATGGACGGCAAGTCAAGACCTGAAGATACGAGAAGTTATCTTTGTGTCTTTGGGTGAAGCATCTGTATGTTGGGACAGAACACCGCAGGGTGTATTTGATACCGAGCTAGCGACTATAGTTGGCAATCAACTACACAGCGATATCATCAGAATACTGTTAAGCAACGAACCGAAACATTAATGAGTGCATTCAGATGGGCCAAGCGTGGCGAAAAGACCCCGAAAGGATATACAACGAAGTATGTCTATAGGGATAGCGACTACGTAACTCACCGAAGCAAGGCCTTTGTGAAGAAGAAGCCAGCGAAGAAGCCTGTAAATCACTATAGGCATAAGTCTTTGAGAGGCAGAATAGACAAGTAGGGTCAGTAGAAAGCGATAACACTGGTGGAGAAGTTTCTTAATGCGATGGACCACCCTATTCCGTTCCTTTTGTTCATGCTACTGGCCCTTTGGGGGCTTGCAGCACTACTTACTTATGGTTTTAAGAGAGCGGGTATGCCAGGTCCGGCCGCCTTCTTTCAGCATCCGTAGTTTCTTAGAAAGGGTCAGTAGAAAGTGAATGACACATGGCTGGAGGCTCAGCTGCCACGCAGCAACAGCAGCCCCCTACTGCGCGAGACCTTAATGGCCATCCGCAAATCCCGCAAGGTGGGTTATTCAACCTGCCTGGTATCACCTATTGGAGTGAGCAGATTGAGAATAACGACCAAAACGTTACCACACTCAGCTCCTCAACACAGGTTCCTGTACTATTACCTGCAAACCTCACCAACACGGACATTCTTTACAGGGAGATAATCGATGTCAATTTGGTCGTCACGCAGGCTCTCAATGCTGGAACAGTATTCGCCGCAGGCGCATACAACCCATACAACTACGTGGGCCCAATATCGCTATCAATGCAAAATCAGTTCAACACCTTTGACGTACCATCAGGCATCGACGCCAAGGTCTTTGAACTTATCCGACCTCAGTACAGCACCTTTGCCGACGACTACTGGGAAACCAACCCCAACAGGAGTCTCAACGGTATCCAGGCGCTCCTATCGACGTTCACAGCCGCGCCCGCCTTTACACAAGCCGCCTTCTCGATACCCTTTAGCCTTGACATCCCGCTTGGGTGCTGGTTTGACCGTTACTTTGACCTTGACCCTGATGGTCAGCTTCGCAATCTTGCTCCTGTTAGAGCTATGGTTACTCCTCAACTTATGTCAGGCTCTAACCGCATTGTTACTCCTCGCTTTACTATGAACCCTATACTGGCCGCCAATAACGACCAGGGGCCATGGGTTGTGAACGCTGCTGGTCCCACCGCCTCAGGTACCGTCACTCTTGGCTTCCAGCGCAAAATTGTGTACCAACCCAAAGCCCATACCGATACCCCTATCCTGTGGGGGTGGCAATACTCGCGCGAAACCAAGCAGTTCTCACTCGCCAGCCGGTCGCAAGCTGATCTGGTTCTCCCGACCACCGGCCAGCTCATGATGGTATATTACCGACTATTCGACCCATCTGCCGCCAACGGAGGCGCAGCAATCGCACTTTCCAATGTCAAGAATGCATGGCTCCAGTACGGGTCAGGACTGTACAAGTATCAGGATACTGCGCTACGAGCACAGCGACGATTCCAGCGGCAGCATAACAACATGCTACCACCAGAGGGTATCATAGTACATGACATGATTGTAGATGAGCAGGGCTACGTCAGTAACCAGAATGCGCTGAATACCCTGGATACGTCTAGCTGCAAAGTCCACTTTGACTTCACTGGCACACTGAGCGCCACAGCCTATGTGTGGATTGGTGTAGAAGCTTTGCGCTTCGTAGTGCAGCAGTAAGGAGGCAGAAATGGCGTACTTTACACCTGCACCAGTTGGTAATGGCAGTATGGTTCTTAACGGGCAGATTGTTGGTGTTCCAATGAGCCAACAATTCTTCCCGAACCTGGCGGCTGCTCCCTTTTACAAGGGCTCCGGCCAGCCACCTCCTACTGTACCTCTCAACTATATGGGATATATGGGTAGCTCCAGTGGCTCTGACTATGCGGCCCAGCAGGCGGCCGGCAATCCCTGGAGTCCAACACAGAGCCCCGTCGTATGGGCATTAGGAGCCTTGGTCGTAGGCTTGCTTGGCCTCAGGTACATTCACTGGAGGAAGTAGACGATGCGTTGGAATATACACTGGCCAACCGTCGCGGCCACTATCGCTATTCTTCTGGTGATAGGATTAATATTCGGTAGGAGGCGCAGATGAAAGGCGGGATACTTGACGTAGTTCTCTGGCTCATTATCGCCAGCGCCTTTGTGGCAGCGATCATGAACCCCGATGGCTTCGCTAAGGGTGTCACAGCTATCAGTGGTTTTGTTACTGGTGAGAGCGCGATCCTCACCGGCACAGGCTACCAGAAGGCGAAGTGAGCATGAAGTGGTTTAAGGGACTAAGGGGTGGCACTAAGCCAGCAGGATACACTAATATCGTGCTACACCCTAGCAATACTACACAATACTTCTACCAGGAGAAGCTGAACTGGACATGGGCTCCTGCGCCTGCACATGAACAGCGTGGTGCGCTAACTAATGCATGGATGGGTAATCAGCTACCAGGTCCGACCAACTTCATTCCAGGTGTGCCACTATCTAAGTTTACCTGGAATGTGCCGACCAGCTACTCTAACTCATTGCGCAAGAATGTGCAGTACAATAGGGGGTTCAACCTACATGGGCAGAGTGCTATCCAGAATGCCAGCCTCCAGGCTGCTATCCAACAGGCATGGCAGAACAGGGCGAACGGGTAGAGGATACTTCGGCCCCGTGCCCGGTATATGGGCTATAGCAGATCAACTAGAGGTTGGTTTTTACCTGCCAGTTGTCGCTGGTAAAGAGGTGAATACTAGTGAACACGTCGAAAGACAAGAGAATTGAACGATACATAGGATATGCCATAGTTATACTACTGGCTATTGACGTGTTCTACGTGTATAAGACATATAAGCAAAGGGGTGGGTGATGCTTAAATGCCCTACATGTGGTGGTTCAGGACTACTCAAAGAAAGAGTAACATGTCCACGTTGTGATGGTAGTGGTGTTGAGCCAGGAGACCCGTCGCTTAACTGTACAGGATGCAACGGTGTTGGTTCTGTCGTGATAGAATATACGTGCCCCACATGCCAGGGCACGGGAGAGGTCGATGAATAATGGCTGAAGTATCATATAAGGGTCAACAGCCCAAAGAGCCTAAGGTCAATGTTACTGGCATACCACAGTCGGAGTATGAGGGTAACGCGGCCACAGGTGGTGGCGGCGGTGGTGGTGGTGGTCTTGGTGAGAGCTTCAAGAAGCATAAGTGGCTATGGATAGCTGGTGGTGCAGGTGTCATCATACTGTTCATACTGTGGTATAATAACCGTGTTAGTACAGGTGGAACCACTGGTACCACTACAGATACATCAGGAACTGCCGGATTATCTGGTAGCCAGGCGGACGCAAACTATCAGCAATTACAGTCCACAGAGGATGTCAACACCGCACTACTACAGTCAATACTTAACCAGTTGGGTGGTAACCAGCCAGGGTCTAATCCCACAAATCCACCTATACCGCCAAACCCACCTGCCGGTAATCCGCCACTACAGGGTAACCCTCCAGTTGGTGGGACACCATATGGTACACCACCAATGAACCCCTGGACACCATGGGTGACCCAGGCCCAGGGTGCTAGGTTCAGCCAGCAGCTCGCACAGAAGGGTCAAGCACCGTTTCTTAGCAACATATATGCTGGCGAGACATTCCAGTATGAGGGGTTGTGGACTACTCTAGTGCCTGGGTCTCAAGGCAGGGTGTGGGAAGTACCCGGCAGGATGTCAGCGCAGCAGGCTCTTAATACACCTATCGGTCCAGGACAAAAGCAGCTACTATACCAGAGGTGATTATGGCTACAGCACCAGGCAGTACATCTAATAGTTTCGCGGACTGGTTCACCAAACAGATAGGTCTAGCCACTAGGTGGCGATCTAACTCTGGTGACCCTAATGAGGGAGGTGTCGATGTTCCAGAACCAGCAGGAACCCCCATATATGCACTCGCTACTGGACCACTCAAGGGGTTTGGATACTTCTATCACGGTGGGCCTTTCTTCTCCAGCCAGGAGTTCGGAGCCGGCGCTAATCCTGGATATGGCGTTGTTTCCGAGCAAGTCAATGTGCCTGGACTTGGTCTTGAAGACCTCTACTACCAACACCTCGACCTTGCCAATAACTTCCAGTTCTGCGCCAGTGGTAATTGTGGTAACCAGATAGTACACGCTGGTGATTTACTAGGGTATACACGTGGTGATGTTGGAGAAACCGAGGTAGGGCTTGGAGCTAATAAAGCCTGGGGTAATGTGTGGGGTAATGTCAGCGATCCAGGCTCGTGGCTGGGTGATCCAAGATCAGCCATATCCAATACGATAGGTGGGGGGTCAGGCCCAACAGGAACCAAGACAAACTGTGTGGTTGCTAACTGCTATGTGCCGGACTGGTGCTGTGCTTTACCTACAGCCGTACAGGTGGTGGCTCCACCGTGTAACTGTGGCGGAGCCAATCCTGTTGGAGCTGTAGCTGGCGCAGCGGCAAGTTCTACCGGTATTAATGCTGTGGGTGACTTCTTCAGTAACCTGTCCAAGCCATCTACGCAGATCAACATAGGCATATGGATTATAGCAATCCTGCTTATACTGGGTGCAATCATTGCATTCGCCTTGGCAGGTGGTAAGAAAGCAGAGCAGACACCGGCAGGGCAAGAAGTAACCAGGGTATACAACCCCGTGAGAATAGAGAGGGCAGCATGAGCGAGTCACTGAAGCAAGTACCCATAGAAATCTCTGGCCTAATGCTACGAGCAGAAGGAAACGACGCCATAGTAGAACTGGAGATAGATGGTGTGTGGCATAAGATAGTGGCTTGTGATATGCGTGGGTCATTCAGCCACATAGTCGAGCCGCTTGGCATACGTATATGTATTGAAAAGGATAAGGTTCTAAGATCATGAGTGAGAATAGAGGTGGCAGCTTTAGTGCGACTAAGGTAGTAGCTCTCATAGCGTTAATGGCATTGGTGATGATAATGCTTCTATTCTTTCTACATGATATCAGTTTCAATGACGCTATAGTTCTTCTCGTAGGCGATATAGTGTTCTTGCTGAGTGCAGAGAGGTTAGTCACATGAGTACAGCGGGACTGATCTTTCTAGGCGCAGCCGTGCTACTCATAGTGATTGCTCTACATGATAGTGCAGCCAATGTATGTACCATCATTACTGGTAAGCCATGTACATCGTTAGGTAATGTTACTGTATCTACCAGCCAGCAGTCGTCGTTTCCAAAGACATCAACCAGTACCATACCAACTGGCCCTAATAGGAATACTGGTAGTGGTCCTGACTACAATATGAGTATGTTCTACTCAATCCACGGAGCGTGATATGGTAGGATTTCTTGGCATCACATTGATTATAGCATCGGGGTTTGTTAGTGGTCAGTTCACTCAGTGGTGGAATGTCATAACCAATGTTAGCAACGCATCTACAAACCCAACCGGGCTTACTAAGGGTGCACCCACCAACCTACCTGTAGACAGAAACCAGATGCTGCTGCTATTCGGCGAGTTGCTATTCGTCATTATAGCGGCTAAGTTGGCCGAGACCAGCGAGGCTGCTAATAAGGTGCTGGTAGCACTTCTGGTCGGGTTATGGTTTGTGTGGGCCATGTATAACAGTAAGCCACTGAGCGACTGGGTTAATAAGGTGCAGGCAAAGCCACCAGGAGGGTAGATGGGCGTAGCATTAAAGCCTATAACTCTGACACCTGGTGTTCCTGTACCAGTGAGTCTCATCAACCTTGGTAATATACAGTCTGTCAAGGTGACTAACAACTCACCGTTTGACTTGACTATCAATGGCTTTGGTGTGCAGGGCAACGACATAATAGGTGCTAAGTCAGAGGTCAGGCTCTATGCTAACATAAAGAATGAGGGGGTACTAAACATATTCCCTGTCAATAATACTGGTGGTCTAGGTAGTGGTACAGTCAATATAGTAGTATATGATCTGGCTGAACAGCTACCACCTGGTGCATGGCCACAGCCTTTGGGTACATTGTCAGGGCAGACACTAGCCAGCTCCGACCCGACGTTTGTAGCATCGTGGAATGAGGGTAGCACAGGCAATACAGAGCAAGCACTTAATGTATCT
>Ga0137361_10000985_pt1 | contig 17060 bp, 13 predicted proteins | sample Mad1_80_16metaG_FD_104923 | JGI IMG/M metagenome (GOLD analysis project Ga0137361, IMG submission 104923) | Vadose zone soil microbial communities from Angelo Coast Range Reserve, California, USA - Mad1_80_16 metaG | ecosystem: Environmental > Terrestrial > Soil > Vadose zone | place: USA... | reverse complement strand
TATGCAGAACTTACACGGCGTTATCTCAAAGCCTTTGGCCCTGCAACACCGAAGGATCAGGCAGCATGGTCTGGTCTATCTATAAGCAAGATACGCGCAGCATGGCAACACATTGCGGACCAGTTCATCGAAGTAGAGGTCGTGGGTTCTCCGGCCTGGATGCTCAAGATACGTGCAGCATTGTTAGACGAACCACTTTCACATTTCCCCATCATCCGCCTGTTGCCATACTTTGATACCTATTTACTGGGTTACCAGAATCGTAACTTATGTGTATCACCTCTGTACGCAAAACGTATTAATGCTGGCGGTGGAATGGTTCACCCGACGGTGCTGGTTGATGGTCGCATCGTCGGGATATGGAAGAGCAAGCGCGAGAAAAACCAGCTGACCGTGAATGTGGAACCATTTGAGCCTCTTATGACTGAAGTGCTTGCAGGAATAGAGACTGAAGTGGCAGATATTGCCCGTTTCCTGGAGGTTCCAGCCCTATTGCATATGACCCACCATACGCCTTGATTGTGACGAATCATCAACTTGACACGTCTGCACGAGAGGCATATCATGCAGGAAGTTCACAGCAAGAGGAGATTGACCATCCCCACATTTTTTGAATGCTAGCAAGAAAGAAAACAAAGTGAATACACATATTTGCTATATTGAACAGTTCCCGCACCGGTTGCCACACGACAGAGAGGCTGTATTGCTTCCCTGTGGTCATTATGCCTGCCCACCCCATACTATCACCTACTACGGAACCGGCGACGACGATGAACTGGTCGGAGACTACTGTATGGTCTGCTACGCACGCAAATTTCCACAGCATTGCCCCGACCGCCTGCTTCTTGAGGCTGTCTTGCAAGAAGCCGAGCATTAATGAATTTTAACAAATTAACCAGGATACACCAGAAGCGGCGGCGAAGCCGCCGTAGGGGCCGATTGATCGGCCCTGCGGGATAGCCGGAGTATTTTGTTAAAGTCCATAAATGCTTACACGCTTGCGCTCCTTGCCAGCTCGGAACTGGACTGCGGAAAAATGAAATCCATAGCTTCAGGCGCGTAACGTTCGACAATGCCTTCCGTAATTGCATTGGCGCGGCAGATTTCACCAAACATGCTCGCGCCCGGCCTGGGCGTGCGTTCCTGCGAGTAAGGATCAAGTTCGATCAGTCCGAAGCGTGCGCCCCAGCCTTCCGTCCATTCGAAATTGTCCACCAGTGTCCAGTAGAAATAGCCTCGCACGGGTATGCCTTCACGGATGGCACGATGCACCATCGTAAGATGTTCCAGGATGGCTCGCGGTCGACGGTTATCGAGCGTATCGCTAAAGCCATTCTCCGTAACATAGAGGGGCTTATTGCCGCGTGTGCGTTGATAGACGCCTTTCAAGACGCGGTAGATGCCCTCTGGATAAATCTCGCCGAAGTTTCCTTCCAGGCCGGGATCATTATGTACCGCGCCAGGGCGTACGTAGCGCCGCCCAAAGAATTCCGCTGGACGAGTTGGATCGAAGCGCACAATATCGCGGGTATAATAGTTCACTCCATGGTAATCGCGTGCACCGGATGCATGTGGGATAGGGGTCAGCACCATATTCAGAGGAAATGTAAAGCGACCCGTCTCGGCTGCCTGCAAGGCAGCCCAGTTGAAGAACGTGTCCTGTACTGCTGAAACAACGGTATCGAGTGGTGAAATAAGACTGGCCGGGTCGAAGAGGCGGTAATCCAGGCAGTAGCCAATCTCCGATTCGGGCTGGACGCGGCGAATGGCATAGAATGCTTCAACATGAGCCTGCATCAGATTGCGCAAGACGTGCAGAGCGCGATTTATATTATGCTCACCAGGAGGATACGAACCCAGCACATAACCCATGAATGCGTACACGTTCGGTTCGTTTACAGTGAGCCAGAAATCGCACAGGTCTTGCAGCGATTGCACTGCATAGGTGACATAGCGGATGAAATAACGGATGTTGTTCTCGTTCGCAAAACCGCCGCGATCGGCAAACCACAAGGGGTCGGTGAAGTGATGTAATGTGACGAGGGGCTTCATATGACGGCGGTGTAAATCCTTGAGCATCTGCCGGTAACGATCTATAGCGGCACTATCCCACCACCCCTCTGTCGGCTCAATACGGCTCCATTCCACGCTCAAGCGCAATGTATTGTTCTCCATCTGCTCCGCACGCTCAAAATCGGCCTCCGCTCTCTTCCACCAGTTGCAGGCGTCTCCGCTGTGTTCACCTGTGAGGATATGCCCTTGCTGCTCCCAGCGATACCATTGATTGTTCCTGTTGCCGCCCTCACATTGATGCGATGAAGATGCCGTCCCCCATAAAAATCCTTCTGGGAAACGCAGCATGCGCTGCCCTGCCATGCAATCACTCCTTGTTTACCCGGCGCATGAAAAATCGTAGGGGCCGGTTCACCGCGCCCATTTGATTGATTACTGATAACTTTTACATACGCCCTTGTTCATTGAACGGCTATATACGACTGACTATCCTAATTGTAACACGCAGCAAGGGGAGAAAGTAGCTCGATATGATTCATGTGTATGGCCTTAGACCCTGGCCGCCTTTAGCACGACCCTACGGGGGGAAGTGGACATCGAACAGTTGGGCAAGCAACTCCTTACTGTGGTCCAGGAGACCATGCAGCCCGCCCATCTCTCACTGTAGATACGCCCCTTGAAGCAGCAGACATCAGGAGAGAGGCCAGAGTTAGAAAAACCACATCACTAATCCTCAATCGGGCCCTCCAATACCTCACCTAATGCCATCTCAGCCTTTGCAAATCTGCGAACACCGCAACCAGAGCAAGGGGCACCCCTACCATACCACGGTCAGGCAGGTTACCGTAGTATGGTAGGGGTGCCCCTTGCGGGTACCCTGAGGCGGGGCAGCATCCCCTCGCCCTGGTATGCTGCTACCTATTCGCGGATGCCACGTGGCGGCAGCGGGCGCACCAGCGGACTCATCACCGGCAGGTTCTTTTTGCTGCGCGGCAGGCGCTGGCGCACCAGGTAGTTCGGCGCAGTCGCCAAGTCGCCTTTATCAAGCGTCACATCGGGACCGAAACGGTTGAAGAACGACAGCTCGAAATTGGGCGTCTCACCCAACGCACCGTGAGGACACACCTCTACACAGTCACCGCAGAAGATACAGCGATCCAGCGCGAAAGCGTAACGATGCAGGTAACGCTCGGCCATCATCAATGACCCGGTCGGGCAAACCTGCACACATGCACCACAGGAGACACAGTCGGTATCGTGCAGGCTGACGTTGAAAGGTGTGGACACGATGGTATCGAAGCCCTTCCCGAACATGCCGTAGCAGTCAGGACCAATCACATCATGGCAGACACGCACGCACTGTGTACAGTTGATGCACTTATTGGGGTCGCGCAGGATGAAGCCATGCGACAGGTCCATATCATAATCATGATAGTCCGTCGGCTCACCGTCATGGAAGCGGTTATCCGCCAGGCCATGCTCGATACTGTACTTTTGCAGGTCACACTGTCCGGCGGCGGGACACGCACACTGCAAGCAGCGGCCAGCTTCGCGCTCCGCCTGCTCCTGCATATAGCCCATCTCGATAATTCTGAAGTTGCGCTTGCGTTCTTCGTAAGGCAGCATAGGCATCTTCACTTTTGGCTCGTAGGGCTTGTAAGGCACAATATCGAAGAGATCGGGCCTGCGCTCTTCCAGTTCCAGGCGACGCGCCACTTCTTTCATGTCTTCGCCACTGAGGAACGCGTGAATCGAACGAGCGCCTAGTTTACCTTGTCCCACACATTCGATAATGGTCTTCGCACCCATCTGCGCATCGCCACCGGCAAAGACACCCACACGGTCCGTCATGTAGTTATGCGGATTGGTCTGGATAGTGCCGTGCTTTGTGAACTTCACGCCCGACTTATCATCGAGTACATTTTGTTCGATGGCCTGACCAACGGCCGGAATAACGGCATTACACTTAATGACAAACTCTGAGCCTTGCACCGGCACCGGTCGCCGGCGGCCACGCGCATCCGGCTCGCCAGGCTTCGTTCTAACACATTGAACGCCTACCACCTTGCCATTTTCGACCAATATTTTTTGTATCTGTGTCTGGACCTGCAGGTCGGTGCCTTCATTAATACCATCCTCAACCTCTTCAAATGTTGCGGTGATATCCTGGCGTGTGCGATAGTACAGGGTATGCACTTTCGCTCCCAGGCGCAAGGAGGTACGCGTGCAGTCGTAAGCAGTGAAACCACCGCCGTATACTACCACTTCATCCCCTTCCTTCACCGGCACCGGCTTGCCCTCAACCTTTTCTGAGAGATACGCAATGGCATTCACAAAACCCTCGGCATCTTCACCTTCCATGTTCAATTTGTTACTCGTCCAGGCTCCGATACCCAGGTAGATGGCGTCAAAGCCCAGGGCAAACAGGTCATCGATGGTGAAGTCTCTACCTATCTTGACGTTACTTTGCAAGTCTACGCCTAGTTCCCAGACATGATCGATTTCGCGATCCATCATATCTTTCTGCAAGCGGTATTCAGGGATACCGTAGCGAAGCTGTCCACCCGGCTGCGGCTGCTGCTCGAATACCTTGCAGTAATGACCTTTCAAAGCAAGATAATAGGCGCAGGTGAGTCCTGCCGGTCCTGCACCAACAATGGCGATCTTTTTGCCTGTTGGCGGATCCTTAATAAAGGGATGGGGCGGGTCGAGCAGGCAGGTTTCGGCAGCGTAGCCATGCATACGGCAAATAGCGATTTCCTCTTCGACCAGCCCGCGGCGGCAGGCTTTCTGACAGGGGGCCGGGCAGGTCAGACCGAGGATATATGGGAAAGGCAACACTTCCTTGACCAGCCGCGCCGCCTCTTTCATCGAACCCTTAGCAATAAGTTCCAGGTAACCAGGGATGTCGATATGCGTCGGACAATCCACCTGGCAGGGAGGCTGGCAATACGCGTTATGGTCAGACAGCAGCATCTCCAGGTTCGTGCGGCGGATGTGGAACAACTCATCGGACTTTGTCGTCACGACCATCCCCGGAAGAGCCGGTGTCGTACACGCGGGCAAAGGCTGCTTCACACCCTCGATATGCACCAGGCACATACGGCAAGTAGCGGTCGGCTCCAACTTTTCGTCATCACACATATTTGGAATATCTGTAATGCCGCTGTCGACTGCCACGCTGAGTAGTGACTGATTCTCATAGGCTTGAACAGTCTTGCCATCGATCGCGAGCGTAAAGCTGGAGTGTCCAACGTCATTACGCACCATCGGCCCTGGCGATGTCTGTATTGGAGAAAGATTATCTCGGATCGATACAGCCATATAATTCCTCTTTAATAGGGACGCATTCTACAGCGCCCACAATCCTGATCTAGAGAGACGGGCACATTACATTGCGCCTTTACGGTAAAACATGTTTGGTTACAAAGCGATGAGCGCGCACGGGAATACAGGTGCCCGTAGGACATTGCAACTCCTCGACATGCATGCGGAAATGATCGGGCCAATAACGTTTGGCGGTCTTTAATGCATTCGGTGCATGCACACCAAATGCACATAATGACCCATCCGGTATATAGTGAGCAAATTCATCCAGCACATCTAGATCCGATTTGACGCCAAGATCACTGATAATGCCTTCCAGAATGCCGGTTACGCGTTTCATCCCTATGCGGCACGGCACGCATTTGCCACAGGACTCCTTGCTCAGGTAGTTACTGCGCTCCTTTGCCCAGGCTACCATACAGGTATTAGCGGGCAGCAACTCGATGATACCGGAACCTACGATGGCCCCCGCCTCTTCCAACGGATCATAGTCAAAAGGCGTATCGAGCAGAGAAGTGGGCAACGCGCCACCCTCGGCACCGCCTACAATAATGGCCTGCAAATCGCTTTCAGGACGGCTAAAACCCGCGTGGCGCAAAATCTCGCGCAGCGTTGCCCCAAATGGTACTTCCACCAGTTTGGGCTCGCTATCGGGCACATAGTCATACACCGTCAACACCTTGGTGCCACTGGTCTCGGCTGTACCAATGCTGGTAAATGCCTGCCCGCCATCACGAATTATGAGTGGCACATTGGCTAAGGTCTCGATGCAATCGATGAGCGTCGGCTTATCCCAGAGACCATATTGCGCGGGATAAGGAGGGCGCTGCTCAGGCATACCACGGCGACCTTTAATGACGTTTATCTGCACCGTTTCCTCGCCGCCCATAAAACCCTGGTCGACTCCCAGGACATTGAAGGTACAACTGAAGTCCGTGCCCAGAATATCACGTCCAACCAGGTTCGCTTCCAATGCTTCCTCTAGAGCCTGCTGGATCGCATCGATTCCTTCACGGAAGAAGCTGCGTGTAAAAATATAAGCTTCTCTGGCTCCAACAGCATAGGCAGCAAGCACAATGCCTTCAATGACCTGGTGCGGGGTGCGCTGCATCATCGACCGCGCCGCCCATGAGCGCGGGTCCGCATCGTAGGCATTGCATATAACATATTTGGTGTCGTCATCCTGCCGGCGTACAATACGCCATTTTTCACCCGTCAAACGACCGGCACCGCCGCGTCCACGCAGCTTCGCATCCAGCACCTGCTGGATCACCTGTTCAGGCGTTTGCTCGCGGATGGCTTTTTCTAAAGCGCTGTAGCCCCCGGCACGGCGATAGGCTTCGAGAGAGCGCAAATCCGGCTCGCCTCGCCGCCGTAATACACGATAAGAAGCATCAAACTCAGGCATCTGGTTGCCTCACATGATTAATATTACCCCATTTACCGCGTGTAGCCGGTGACAAGCCACGAATCGGTTGATCATCGCGGCGTATCCCTTTTACGGCAGGAGCTGGCTTAAATTTCGGACTCATGGTAGCAATACCGAAGATATCGCTCAAATCGACGCCGCGCACCTGGACAACACGTTTTGCCGCCTGTAGGGGCATATAGCCGTAAATATCCATAATGGCATCCAGGAGCGAGGGCAACGCGCCCGCCTCATCCGACCAGGTTTCCAACAACTCATCAACTTTGCCGAGGTCTATTTCTGGCTCCAGGTAATCTCTTACGGGCATGGCAACGCAGGGAGCCACGGGCTTGTTATGATACTCTACTGCATATTCAGACATACGCGTAGCATAATATCCGGCTTTTGATGCCCCGGACGCGGGCGGTATAGGATGCGTAGTATATTTTTCAGCACCGTCACGAATGTAAGATTGAAACCAGGGCCGAGTTTTGAAGCGATCCATCGGTTCATATTCGATGGTAATGGCACGCGGCGGGCAGGCTTTTTCGCAGAGCAGGCAGGATTCACACTTCAAGTTGTATTCTGTTTCAAGCCCTTCTTCCGCGATGAGTTGGATCAGGCCCCGGCTGCGTGGCGGCAATTTTGGTTTTTCATAAGGATATAACCTCGTCAATTTGGGCCTGAACATGTGACTGAATGTCAGGCTCATTCCTTCAAGAATTCCACGCATACACTACACCTCAATTTCCTTCTCGCCCCGCACTTTCAAACCCTGCTTGAGTATTTTCTCTCGGAGCTTGAGAATACCCTCGATGAGCGCCTCTGGACGAGGAGGACAACCCGGAACATATATGTCTACCGGGACAATCGTATCGACACCCTGTACGGTATAGTAACTGTCATAAAATTCGCCCCCGGAGTTGGCGCATTGGCCCATACTCAGGACCCACTTCGGATCAGGCATTTGCTCCCAAAGCAGGCGCAGGCGCGGACCCATTTTTATCGAGACAGTTCCGGCCACGATCATCAAATCGGCCTGGCGCGGGCTAGAACGAAAGACCTCCGAGCCGAAACGCGAGAGGTCATACTGCGGAGCAGAAGCTGAAGCTATCATTTCGATAGCGCAGCAGGCCAGACCATATCCCAGCGGCCATACTGACTTTGAGCGGGGCCAGTTCTGTGCCCATTGTATCATGTCTGCCAGGCTGGTGAGCTGAACAGGCAGTTCCTGGTCTCCTGGTACATACTCCTGGGGGCCTTTTGCCATAACAATTGGCACAGCCTTGCGTCGTGTCGTTGAAAACGACGCATTCCCATTTCCTTTATTATTTTCGCTGCTCATAATGTAAAACTCCTATGCAATGATTTAGCAGCACCATTGCCCGGTTGTTCTTTAGCGCAAGCGCTATTTTGATGCCACGCTAGCTTGCAAACTAGCGTGCCATCAAGAAAAAGAGCGGTTCATCCGCCTTTCATCTTGCCCCTATTATAGCACGTAGCACCTGAATTGACCACTTGACGGCGGTGCTCAAAGCAGTAGGACTTTTGGTACCTTCTCCAGATAGCCGCCAGACCCTTATGATTCTCATTTCTGCTCCTGGCCGGCAATGCAAAAGGAAATCCTGGAGCAGCATTCTTGCTAATTTGATATCAATATGTATCTTTCTACCATACGGTAACTTGTTACCCATGCCTCAATTCTGAAAAACTGCGTTAATAGCCCATTGTATTTGTTGTGCTTTTCATGTAAAATGCACCTGGATAGCTATACGTGCCGATGGATACTGTTTTTCACTGCTCTCGTGATTCGCTGGATTTTACAGAAATCGGGACAGAAAGCCCCGTCCTTTCTCAGGTGGGGATGCATGTCCCTCCCTTGTTTGGAGGCAGCAGTGGAGCGGATTCCCGCTTGACTTCCTGCTGTGCTTTGTGCTAGAGTCTGCATATGCGTAAGATGTTTCAGTACCGGATATACCCAACCAAGAAGCAGGAAACCAGGCTCAACGAAACGCTTGAAGAGTGCCGTTGGCTCTATAACCATTTGTTGCAAAGACGCAAAGAGGTCTATGAGCAGGATGGCCTCTCGCTCTCACTCTATCAGCAGCAAGCCACCTTTCCGATCCTGAAAACAGAACGCCCCTCCCTTGCTACTATCCATTCCCAGGTGTTGCAAAACGTGGCGGTACGGCTTGATCTCGCCATGAAAGCCTTCTTCAGACGGGTGAAAGAACATGCCCAGGAACCTGGGTTTCCCCGTTTCAAGGGCCAGAACCGCTACGACAGCCTCACCTATCCTCAGAGTGGCTTTCAGATTGACGAGCAAGGCAAGTTGTACGCTTCTGGTATTGGGCACATCAAGATCGTCTTGCATCGTCCTATCCGTGGCAAGATCAAAACCCTCACCATCCGTCGTTCTTCTACCGGCAAGTGGTATGCTTCCTTTTCGGTTGAATGTGACCCTGAGAGACTACCTCAAGTGCCTACTCAGGTCGGGATAGACGTGGGACTCAAGACGTTTGCTACCCTCTCGGACGGCACTGAGATAGACAACCCCCGTTTCTTTCGTAAGGAAGAGAAGGCCCTCGCCAAAGTCCAACGCAAGCAGAGTAAGCTTGCCAAGGATACACCAGAACGTCATAAGCACCGTAAAGCCGTGGCTCGTGTGCATGAGCGCATTGCATGGCGACGTGACAACTTCACCCATCAGGAAAGCCGCAAGATCGTCAATTCCCATGGGGTCATCTGTGTGGAAGACTTGCATGTCAACCGCATGACCCATAACTATTGTCTTGCGAAGAGCATTCATGATGCCAGTTGGTCGGAATTTTTCAGCAAACTGTCCTGCAAAGCGGAAGAAGCTGGCAGGACATACCTGGCTGTCAATCCGGCCTCTACCAGTCAGACCTGCAGCAGGTGTGGACATCGGCAAACGATGCCCTTATCTGAACGAACCTTTCATTGTCCCTGCTGTCTGCTTTCGATTGATCGTGATCTGAATGCTGCTCTAAACATTTTAGCTGTGGGGCTACACAGCCTGGGCTTGTCCCTAGAAGCTCCGTGTCTTTCGACCGGGGAGTAGTCACCTTTGCTTGCATGCAAAATAATACAAATCGGTACAAAGCAGAAGATGGAGGTTCTTTATGTTTTGCATTCACTGTGGGGAAGACAATCCTGATCAAGCATCCTTTTGTCGCAGGTGCGGCACTCGGCTAGAGAAACAGGCATTCGGCTCAAATCAGCCTCTTGAGCAATTTTCCTTCACACAACCCCCAACACTATCAACACAATCTAATATCCCAGGCACACCACCTTTTCAAGCCCAGCCTGGCACATCAGACTCAGGCTACCTTTCTGGTGGACTTCAATCGCCTGGGTTGGCTGCCCCCTATGCATCTCCTTATCAACAGGGGTTTGCCGACCAGGGGTCAGGATCATCGCCGGACATGCAGATGCAAATGCCAGCCCCAAATATGTACTTCCAGGCAGCAGACACCACGAGTATAGCTCCCCCACCCCCTGTTGCACGCGAACCACAGGTACGAACAATTGCCAGACCCTTGCCGACCTGGATATTCATTCTCAGCATCGTTGTTGTCGTAGCTATCTTTGCCGCCCTGTTCTTCACGGGCAGCGATTGGGCCGCCGGTGCAATGCGGATCGGCATCGTGGGCGGCATTCTTGCAATACTCATCCTGCTGGCAACAATCGTGCGTACGCTGGCCGGTATGGCCGCCAGGAGCAACCCGAAGCGCCGCATACAGTTCATCAGTGCCGCGCTGCTCGTGCTGATTCTCCTGCTAGTCAGTGGCATTAGTCTCACGCAGCAGGCTCCCATTCACCAGGTGCAGGGACGCTTCCTCGAAGGCCAGCAGCAATGGCTGAATGCCATTACAGAATTTCAACTGGCTGGCGAGCATGCTCCCAATTCCGACAACATCGCCCGCACATATGATGAATGGGGCGAGCAGTTAAGTAATGTGCAGCACTACAATGCATCCATTGACAAGTTCAATACCGTGCTGGATACCTACCCATCCGCGGCCAGCGAAGTCGCACGTGCTCAATCTGACAAGGTGGCGGCGTATCTGAATTGGGGCAAACAGGCCACTCAGCAGCATGATTATAACGCTGCCACAACCCATTTCAATGACCTGCTCAACCTGTCCTACTGCAACTCCAATTGCCAGGCAGAGGCCGGCGCGCTCGACGCCACGGCCTACTATGAGCAGGGCGAAATGCAGCTCACGGGCCAGCAGTATGCCGACGCGGTCAACACCTTCCAGACACTCACCACGCTCTTTCCAAAATCTCCTGAAGCCCAGAAGGATCATGAAGATTTTGCCAAATCGCTCTTTGGACAGGGCAAGCAGCAACTTACAAGTTCATGTCCAAGCGCCGTCCCGACCTACCAGGAACTTTCCTCCAAGTTCGGTGATACGCCCGAAGGACAGCAGGCAACCACCGCGCTGAAAGCTCCTCAGGATGTTAAAGGTCGCTTTACTACCAGCGTTCCAAAAAGTTCGGCACTCACCCCCACGGCTGTATTAGCTAAGGGCCTTTTTGCAAACATCTCTCAGGGTCAATTCTTCCAGTTGATTGCCGGGGCTCCTACTGTCGTGATTAAGTCCGATGGCTCGTTTGACTTCAAATCCGTAAAACAGGGCAAGTACGACCTGGCGTGGGGCACGACCAATACCGATGGCAGCCAGAGTTTCGACTTCTATTACAGGCCTTCCGATAAATCATTGGTGTACATCGCGAACATCGGTCCCTTGTGCGCCTACGATTTCGGCAGTATCAACGAGCCTATTCCGAGTGCGCCGTAAGCGTGGCTTACGGCGCATAGCAGAGAGCGAGCCCCAAAGTTTTTGCGAGCGAAGCGAGCAGCGTAGGGGCCGATTCATCGCGCCCACCGCCGATTGATCGGCCCCTACAGCCCCGGCCGTCGCTTCGCTCGGTCTGCTACCTCGGGTGACCCATGCTACAAAAAAAGTTCGCATGCCCGCAGACAGAATCTCATTTGACAGATAGGTAAAGTACCAGATACAATCCAATAAGCACTGGTGCTGAGGATTGTTGAGATATGCCTCTGAGGAGGGTTCCATCATGAGAAAGTATACCATTATTCTTGAGCCGGACACCGAAGAAGGTGGCTATACCGTGACAGTCCCAGCATTACCTGGATGTATCACGCAAGGTGAAACCATTGAGGAATGCATTGAGCGTATGGATGAGGCGATTACTGGCTACATCGAGAGTCTAATCACTAATGGAGAGCCGGTACCCATAGAGATCAAATACAATAGGAGATAGGATAGGCCCCCCATGAGAGATACTTCTGAGCAACTACGACGTATTCAGAACGCCATTACAAAAATTGCTGGATACGTCAAAAAGGGACGCACAAGGTTTGATAAGGAAGAGGAAGTAAGACTCTCAATCATCCACCATCTTCAGACTATTAGCGAGGCTGCTCAGTCCATCGCGCAAGATTTTAAGAATCATCACCCGGAAATTCCGTGGAAGCAAATGCTCAGTTTTCGGGACTTCCTTACTTTCTACTATATCCAGGTTGACCAGGACAACCTGTGGGACATAGCTACTCAAGATATTCCTGACCTGAAATCAAAAATTGATTCAGCATTAGATGAGTTGATTAGCCCAAAGGAAGGCAGCAAGAAAAGAGATACAATCGCAGGGAAAAGAGAAGCAACTAGAGCCTTTGGAGAGCTTTTACAGGCCAAAAGGGAAGACATCCTTCGCACAGCAGTACGGCATGGAGCATATAATGTGCGTGTTTTCGGCTCAGTTGCGCGAGGGGAAGCCGATGCAGAAAGCGATATTGATCTGCTGGTAGATGTAGAACCTGGGCGAACTCTTTTTGATATTAGTGAGCTCTTGATGGATCTTCAAGAGCTGCTCGGTCACAACGTAGATATCATGACCGAAAAAGGACTACATAGCCGTATACGTGAGCGTGTTCTAAAAGAGGCGCTTCCGTTATGACAACTACTTTGGACCCCGACTCGAAACCAAAAATCGATGTTATTCTCAATAGTGAGGCACTAGAGGAGAAATGAGTATGGGAACCTATACAATTGCAGTGTTGCCAGGAGATGGCATTGGCCCGGAGGTCATCGAGCAGGCTGTACGAGTGTTGCAGACTGTTGCTGATCGCTTTGGGCACACCTTCGCCACTACAAAGGCGCTGGTAGGAGTAGCAGCCATCGAGGCCGAAGGCGATGCTATTTCTGATGCGACCATGGAACTCTGCCAGCGTAGTGATGCCATACTATTTGGGGCCGTCGGTGGGACGGCTCGTTTCGAGGGGCCAGATTCGAAGGTACAACCAGAACGGGCACTCTTCCGCTTACGCAAAGACCTGCAGCTCTTCGCCAACTTACGCCCGGTACGTCCCCTCGATGCCCTGCTCGATGCCTCAACCATCAAATCGCAGGTCTTGCAAGGCACAGACCTGCTCGTCGTACGCGAGTTGACCGGCGGGCTTTATTATGGTAAGCCGAGTGAGATTCGCGAGACCGCACAGGGGCTTGAAGCCATTGATACCCTGATCTATACAGAGGCGGAAATCGAACGCATCGTACGCACCGCCTTTGAACTGGCACGTGGGCGACAAAAGAAAGTGACCTCGGTGGATAAAGCCAACGTACTCAGTTCGTCACGGCTATGGCGGCGCACAGCTGAGCGTATTGCACCCGATTATCCCGATGTGACTCTTGAACATTTGCTGGTGGATACCTGTGCCATGCAGCTCATTCGCCGCCCTGCCGGGTTTGATGTCATTGTTACCGAGAATATGTTCGGGGATATTCTTACCGATGAGGCCTCCATGCTGGCAGGTTCGATGGGCATGCTTCCATCGGCCAGCCTGGGTACAAGAAAGACGGCTCACGGTTTCTTTGGCCTCTATGAGCCAATCCACGGCACTGCTCCAGATATCGCTGGACAGGATAAAGCTAATCCGATCGCCGCCATTTTGACCGCGGCGCTGATGCTGCGCTACTCATTTGGTCTGACAAGAGAGGCAGAGGCGATTGAAGCTGCGGTAGCACATGTCATCGACGCCGGTTCTCGCACGGAAGACCTGGGACAGAGCGGCAAGAAAACGGTGGGAACAAAGGAGATGGGAAGTTTGGTTGCGGATGCAATCAACTCTTAACCCATCATTGGTTTGGGGCAGGAACCCGATGCACGCAGCTTTGATCGCGCTATAGCAAGCTGTTCCTCAACAGCAACGCGCTCTTCGCTGCTTGATTCCTGCCCCTCTTCCTGCATTTGAGCGAGCTTTGCTTCTAGCGAAGCAATCTCGTAGATGAGAACCTGGCGCTGTACATACCAGCGTGTTACTGCACGTTCAACGCCCATACCTTGCTCCTTGATACTGTTACTGAACAGTTGCGCCATAGACAAGCGCATTGAGGATGTTGAGCATTTCTTCATCCTGGTACGGCTTGACCAGATAGCCGCTCGCTCCCAACTGCATGGCTCGCTGTTGGTGTTTTGTAGCGGCACGTGAAGTCAATATTACTATGGGCAGCGTCCGATATTGTTCCTGGGCACGCACTGTAGCCATCAATTCATAGCCGTCCATGCGCGGCATTTCGATATCGAGCAATACGGCAGCCGGAGTTTCCTGGGTAATCATTTCCAGGGCTTCTACGCCATCACGGGCAACCTGAACCTCCCAACCATGTTGTTTGAGCATGTTACCTACCACACGGCGCACACTTGGGCTATCATCTACTATCAATACATGCTTGCCATGAGGTGGGGTAGCAGCTTGCCTGGTTGGCGGCCTGGCCGTACCCGGAGCAAACTGGCGCTCCGTCGCTACCGGTGTATTGATTGGAGCACCAGGTGTGGCTTGTTGCATCGGCATGACAGCAGCGCTTTCGCGTCGCGCTGATGGGCCTGTAACGCCGCCGGTGCTGGCTGTCACATTTGAACGCGGAGAAAGCAGTTCGCTCAATTCAAGAACCAGCACAACACGTCCATTACCAAGCACCGTCCCACCCGCAATACCGTGTACATGGCGCAGGTGGGGTCCGAGATTCTTCATCACCACATCCATCTTGCCTTTGATAGTATCGACCAACAATGCCACGCGCTGGCGATCCGTACGAACCAGCACTACAGGAGCCTTTTCATCTGATTCCCTCCCTGGAAGCCCGAGCAGTTGTGCAAGTGAATTCAATGGGTAGTAATCATTCTGCGCGATAATCGCTGGCCTCCCACCATACGTCGAGTACTTGAAGTTATCGAGTCGGCCAATGGACTCAACCATCACCGTGGGTATAGCAAACTGGTTTTCGCCAACCAGTACCATCATCGCGCTCTGGATCGCCAGGCTGGTCGGAAATTTCATGGTGAAGGCAGTTCCCTGACCAGGCATGGATTCGACCTCGAGTGCGCCCCTGAGACGTGAGACACTATCACGCACTACATCGAGGCCCACTCCGCGTCCGCTCTCTTCACTCAAGACCTCGGCAGTCGAGAAACCAGGCCGGAAGATGAGTTCGATCACGTCGCTATCACTCAGCACCTGATCTGCTCGGATGAAGCCGCGAGTCATAGCTTCATGGCGTACCCTCTCGGGGTCAATACCTGTACCATCGTCCCGTACGGTGATAACGACCTGATTCCCTTCATACGCAGCTGACAACTTGATCTGTCCGGCTGGGGGCTTGCCCTTTTGTGCTCGCACCTCCGGCGTTTCAATGGCATGATTGACAGCATTACGCATCAGGTGCAGCAGTGGCCCGGCGATTTCCTCGATCACTGTGCGATCTACCTCGGTCTCCTGGCCTTCCAGCACAAACTCGAACTCTTTATGCTGTTTAAGAGCAACCGCACGCGCAGTACGATAGAGACGCGGGATCATCGTTGAGAGTGGTACCAGGCGAGCCTTCATCAAGCGATCCTGGAATGTGGTACTGAGACGGCTCTCTCGTCCAAAAACACTCTCACAATCGCGGACCACTGCCTCCATCTCATTGCTGAGGGTCGTCATATCTGAAATGCCCTCGCTCAGACCACGCGCAAGCTGGTGGAACTCAGTATACCGGTCAAGCTCCAGTTCGTCAAACTCAGCCAGGTGCGAGGGTTCGACGCGATTACCGGCACTTCTGCCGTTGCCACTATTGTAACCAATGCCCTGATTGCCCTGCCCAGGCATCACCTGTACCGAGCGACCACTCGGCAGCGTAGCGGCCTCAAAACGACTTTCCAGCTTCTGACCCACATCACGCAGGCGGTTACTGCTGACTCCGGCATCCGCTACCAGGCGCATCAGGCGCTGCAGACGCTCCTCAAGGATACTACGATTGACTAGTAATTCTCCAAAGAGATTGACCAGTTCATCAAGTTTTTGCAGGGGCACACGCACACTGAGATCACTGCGAGCAGACGACTGCACCCCAGTCTCAATCGGCTGCGTGCTGGCAACAACACCTGTAACCGCCGCAGCCTCCATTATGGAAGCTTCGCTGTCCTCAATCGCGGCTGCAATCTCCTCTTCGACGTTGTTTAAGAGCGAGGATTGCTCGCCAAGTACCTCTACATAGCGAGTTCGAAGCGATTGCAGTGCATTCTCATACTCGCTCTCAGCTCCCTTACCATTCACGAGCACATCCAGCATTTCAGTAGTATCCAGGACGAGACTGAGAACGGTTGGTGAAATTGTGACCGCTTCCTCTATGATGCTATCGAGGAGATCTTCCAGAATATGGCACAGGTCTGCAATCAGACGGAATCCCATCATCCCGGCCGCACCCTTGAGCGTATGAGTAGCACGCCGAATACCCTGTATAGGATTACGATCGGTGGGCGCGTTCTCGAGATCGGCTGCATGCACACTGATCGTCTGCAGGTGTTCTTCAGCTTCCAGGCGGAAGAGTTCGGCAGCCTCCTCACCGAAGTCGTTTACTACTGATGGGGCAGAAGTCAATGATAATGCAGGCGCTGGCATCGAAGGTGGTGTAAACGCAGGCGCTGGTGCGTGCGGCACAAACGCAGATGGCTGAGACTGGTCTGAAAATGCGGGTCTAGTCTCTTCCACTTCGCCGGTAAGCTGGCTAAGGAACTCACGGCGTACTTCAATTTCAATCTCGTTGCGCAGCCGGGCCTCTATTTCTTGCACAGTTTCTTGATGCCCTGAACCCGTGACGTTCTCCTGTAACTGACGCCTGGCCTCGAACTCCTCGCGCACTTCGTTGCGAATCTGCCGTTCTAATTCGGCACGAGCAGCTAAAGTGAGTGAGCGGGATTCGTATTCCTGGCGTAGGTCTTC
>Ga0137361_10000984_pt1 | contig 17070 bp, 14 predicted proteins | sample Mad1_80_16metaG_FD_104923 | JGI IMG/M metagenome (GOLD analysis project Ga0137361, IMG submission 104923) | Vadose zone soil microbial communities from Angelo Coast Range Reserve, California, USA - Mad1_80_16 metaG | ecosystem: Environmental > Terrestrial > Soil > Vadose zone | place: USA... | reverse complement strand
CGATCGAGCGCTTCAACCTCGTCAACGACGCGTGGGCGCTGGCGGTGGCGGGGCTGATGCCGCTGACGGCCTACCTCGACCTCACCGCGCGGTTCCGCGAGGAGCGCGACCGCAACGTGTGGTCGGTGCTCACGAGCTCGCTCTACGCGCTCAACCGGCTGGTGGAGCCCGGCGACCGGCGGCGGCTCGAGGCCCTCGTGCGCGACCGCGTGAGCCCGGCCTTCACCGCGCTCGGCTGGACGCCGCGCCCCGGCGAGGACGAGCTGACCCGCCAGCTGCGGGGCGACCTCGTGCGCGCGCTCGGGATCGTCGGTAACGATCCGGGCGTGCGGGCGCGCGCAGCCGAGGTGTACCGCGCGTCCCTGGCCGATCCCGGGGCCGTCGATCCCAACGTGCTGCCCGCCGTCATCGCGGTACTGGCGCACGCGGGCGACGCCGCGCGCTACGAGGAATTCCTCAAGCGCTTTCGCGCGGCGGCCACGCCGCAGGAGGAGCAGCGCTACCTCTACGCGCTGGCCGGCTTCCGCGATCCCGCCCTGGCGCGCCAGACGCTCGAGCGCGCGATCAACGGCGAGATCCGCACGCAGGACGCGCCGTTCGTCGTGCGGGGCATGCTCATGAGCGTGGACATCCGCGAGCTGGCGTGGGGCTTCGTCAAGACCCACTGGGACACGATGGACCGCCTCTACCCCAAGCACGGCATGCGACGGCTGGCCGAGGGCGTGACCGGTCTGGCCACGCCCGCCCTCGAGGAGGACGTCCACCGCTTCTTCGCCGAGAAGAAGCCGCAGTTCGGCGGCAAGGTGCTGCAGCAGTACCTCGAGCAGCTGCACGTGGCCGTGGTGGCGCGTGAGCGCGAGAAGGCCGCGCTGAGCGCCTACCTCTCCAAGTTCGCCTGAGCCGGAGGCGGTCATGCGCGCTTCGCTCGTGCTCGCGCTGACGCTGGCGCTCCTTCCCCTCTCCGCCGCCGCGCAGCACGCCGGCCATCCGCACACGCCCGGCGCGCCGGCCGAGGGTCACCTCAAGGCCCAGGCGTGCCTCGACGAGTTCGACGCCGTCGTGCGCGACGGGCGGGGCTTCGGCCTGGCCTTCGCGGCCGATCAGCACGGCTATCCCGGCCCGATGCACGTCCTCGAGCTGAAGGACCGCCTCGGCCTGACGCCCGAGCAGGCGGCGCGCGTGCGCGCGCTCATGCACGCGATGTTCGCCGAGTCGCGGCCGAAGAGCGCGCGGCTGCTGGACGCCGAGGCGCGGCTGCGCGCGCTGTTCGCCGGCGGCGGCGCCGACGAGGCAGCCGTGCGCGCGGCCACGGCCGAGGTCGAGCGTGTACGCGGCGAGGTGCGCCTCGTCCACCTGCTGGCCCACCTCAAGACGCGCGAGGTGCTGACGGACGCCCAGCGCCGCGCCTACCACGTGGCGCGCTGGCCGGGCCGCTGACTCACCCGCGGAGGTCGACGCCGAGCACGACGGAGGCGAGGCGGCCGAGCCCGAAGCTGATGAGCCCGGAGGCGGCGGCCAGCACCGCGACCTCGAGCCCCGAGCGCAGCGCCGAGACGCCGGCCACGCGCGCCTTGAGGACGCCGACGCAGAAGAGCGCGACGAGGGTCAGCGCGGCCGAGAGCCCCAGCGCCGCCAGCCCCTGCGTGACCATGAACGGCAGCAGCGGCACGACGGAGGCGCCGCCGAACGCGACCGCCATCACCAGCGCGTCCCGCACGGGCGCGCCGAGCCGCTGCGGCGCCAGGCCGAGCTCGAAGATCGCGAGCGCGGACAACAAGATGTCGGGATGGCGGCCGATGCGCCGCGCCACCTCCGCCGCTTCCGCGCGGGCCATGCCGCGGGCGGCCAGCGCCGCGATCAGCTCGGCGATCTCCTCGCCCGCGTGGTCGCGGATCTCGCGGCGCTCGCGGGCCAGCTCGCGCTCGTAGAGCTGCCGCTGCGCGCGCGACGACAGGAACGTGCCGATGGACATCGAGAGCACGCCCGCCATCGCGGAAACGGCGCCGCCGAGGAACACGACGAGGGGGCCGACGCCCGCGGCGGCGAGCCCGGCCACCACCGCGAACGTCGAGACGAGACCGTCCTGCGCCCCGAACACGATCTCGCGAATGGAGCCCAGCCGCTCGATGCGCCTCGGCTCCGTGTCGAGCTCCGACATGTGGGCGCGGCCGTCCATGCGGCGCATGGTGGCCGCCATCACTCCGCCGCCTGCCGACACCGCGCCCTCTGCGCGACGCGCGGGTGCCGCCGTGGCGGCGGCGATCGCCGGCGCCGGGGCCGGCGCCCTGCCGTCGAAGGTCGCCAGCGCGTGGCGGAACATGTCGCGGTGGTGGCGCTCGCGCTCGAGGGCCAGCCGGAACGAGGCGGCCGCGTCGGGACGCCCGTCCTCCTCGGCCTCGCGGATCATCCGCGGCAGCGTGACGTCGATCTCCTGCATCTCGCCCGTCGCCGCGGTGACGAGGTTCTCGCGCGTGGACGCGACGGCGCCCATCGCCCGCAGGTGCTCGAGGGCGTGGATCGTCTCGGCGCCGGCCGCCTCGAAGAACAGCTGGGCGACGTCCGCCCGGCCCTCGGCCAGCGCCCGGATCCCGTAGGCGAGATAGCGACGGTTGGCGTCGGCCTCGCCCGCGAGCGCGACCTGGAGGTTCGCGTCCGTGCGGCTCGCTGGTGGCATGCGCGCATTGTACTCGGCGGGGCGCCGCTTTGTGTGGCGCCCGGCTCCCGTGATAGGTTCACGAGCGATGAAAGCCGCCCTCGTCTTGGGGCTCGCGGCCCTCACCCTCCTGGCGCCGGCCGCGGCGTCTGCCGTCAGCATCCAGGAGGCGCTCCTGCTCGCCACGCCCGCCGTCGCGCTCGTCACTGCGGAGGTACGCGGGGAGGTCACGATGAACTGCGGGCGCGGCACCCTCACCGTGCGCCCCACGCCGTTCGTCGAGACGGGCACCGGCTGGTTCGTCGACGGCACGGGTTACCTGATCACCAACGCCCACGTGGTCGATCCCGTGCACCGCATGCCGCCCTGGGTCCTCCACGAGCTGAAGAAGAAGGCCATCGACCAGGCGTGCGTGGACCCGGTGCTGCGCGCGCAGGGGCTCATGCGCGGCCAGAACCCCAACCTCGAGGAGTCGATCCGCCGCGAGGCCACCGCGCGGGCGCTCGCGACGGCGCAGGTGACGACGTTCCCGCAGCTCTCCGTGCTGCTGTCGAGCGGGCTGAGCCTCAAGGCCGACGTCGTGAAGTTCAGCCCGCCGCTCGCCTTCGACCTCAACGGCAAGCCGACGGCCGACGCCCGCCGCGACCTCGCGCTGCTGCGCGTGAAGGAGGGCGTGTATCCCGTCATCCTGCTGCGCGACAACGACCCGAAGATCGGCGACGCCGTGCATATCATCGGCTTCCCCGGCGTCGTGCAGACGCACGAGCTCCTCAACAGGTCCTTCGAAGCGTCGGTCACCAACGGCGCCGTCTCCGGCTTCAAGCAGGACGCCATCGGCCAGGACATCATCCAGACCGACGCGGCGGCCGCGCACGGCAATTCGGGGGGGCCCGCCGTCGGCGACGACGCCTCGCTCGTCGGCGTCATGACGTTCACCACGCTCTCGACCTCGGGCAGCGCCATCGTGCAGGGCTTCAACTTCCTGATCCCCGCGCGCGATGTGAAGAAGTTCCTCGCCGGCACGCCGGTGACGCTGGGCCAGAGCAAGTTCAACGACGTGTGGCAGGCGGGGCTCGACGCGCTCTTCGCCGAACGCTACGCGACGGCGGTCAGGCGGATCGCCGAGGCCAACGCGCTGCAGCCGAACCTGGCCGACGTCAAGCGCGTGTTCGCGGAGGCCGAGCGAAAGGTGAAGAACCCGCCGCCGCGGCCCTTCCCGTGGGCGTGGGCGACGCTCGGCGTGACGCTCCTGAGTGTCGGCATTTACGGCGGCATGTTCGGGCGGCGCTGGTGGAAGAACCGCTTCCGCATCCTGCCCGCGCAGGTCATCGCCGCCATCGAGAGCGGGCGCAATCCGCAGCTCGTGGACGTGCGCACGAAGACCGACTTCGAGACGAGCCCGCTCCGCCTGCCGGGCGCCGTGCGGCTCGACCCCGACGCCGTGCTGGCCGGACAACCGGAGGCCGAGCCGAGCGTCGAGCGCGATCAGCTCATCGTGACCTACGACACGAGCCCGGGCGAGGCCACGGCCGAGAAGGTCGCCAACGCCCTGCGCGCGCGCGGCTTCAAGAGCGTGCGCATCCTCAAGGGCGGCCTCGGCGGCTGGACGAACGCGCGGCTGCCGGTGGAGTCGAAGTCGTACCTGCCGTCGATCGGGCTGGAGATCTACAAGAACCTCACCCTCGGCGACCTCGAGCGCCGCAAGTTCAGGGCGGGCGAGGTCATCTTCAAGGAGGGCGCCGACGCGAAGGGCGAGGCGTTCCTCGTCCACGCCGGCACCGTGCAGATCAAGCGGACGTTCGACGGCGCGGAGAAGACGCTCTCGACGCTCGGCGAGGGCGAGCTGTTCGGCGACCTGGCGCTCTTCCGCGAGGGGCCGCGCTCGGCCGACGCGGTGGCCGCCACCGACGTCGAGCTGATGGTCATCAACAACGACCGTCTCGACTGGCTCATCCGCAACCGCCCGCAGCTCACCAAGGAAGTGGTGCGGCGGCTCTCCGACATGGTCGTCAAGACCGACCGCGAGCGGGCGCTCTCCAACCGCTGAGCGCCACCGTCCGCGTCCTCGTCCAGCGCCTCGACGGGGGCCTCCCCCTGCCCGGCTACGCCCGCGAGGGCGACGCCGGGCTCGACCTCTACGCGCGCGAGTCGGTCACGCTGGCGCCGGGGGCGCGCGCCGTGGTGGGCACCGGCATCGCCGTGGCGATCCCCGCCGGCTACGCGGGCTTCGTCCTGCCGCGCTCGGGCCTCGCGCTGCGCCACGGCCTGAGCATCGTCAACACGCCGGGACTGGTCGACTCCGGCTACCGCGGCGAGATCCGCGTGGTCCTCGTCAACCACGATCCGTCCACACCGGTCACGCTCGCCCGCGGCGACCGCATCGCTCAGCTCGTGGTGCAGCGCGTGGAGCAGGTCGAGCTCATCGAGGTACACACGCTGCCGGAGAGCGCGCGCGGCTCCGGAGGCTTCGGCTCGAGCGGGATTTAAGCGGGATATAGAGGAGCGCCCCGGGTTCCCCGGGGCGCTCCGAACATCGGGGGGGTATGGGGGGCCATTTCGGGGCCCCCCATCTTTACTGTTGCTTGACCATCAAATGGGCGCGGCGGTTCTTCGCCCAGCACGCCTCGCTGTGCTCGGAGCACTGCGGCTTTTCCTCGCCGTACGAGATGATCGAGATGCGCCCGGCCTGCACGCCCTGCGCGGAGAGGTAGTTCTGGGTGGCCTTCGCGCGGCGCTCGCCGAGCGCGAGGTTGTACGCCACGGTGCCCCGCTCGTCGCAGTGGCCCTCGATCAGCACGAGGTGCTTCGGGTTCGCCTTCAACCATTCCGCGTTGGTGTCCAGCGTCCTCGTCGCGTCCGCCGTGAGCTCGTACTTGTCGAACTCGAAGTGGATGTCGCCGAGGTTGTCGGCCACTTTGAACCCCTCGATCCGGGGCCGCATGGTGGGCCCGACCGCCGCGGCCTGCCGCGTGCCGCCGTCCATGGAGCGGGGGCCCGTGGGCACCGTCATGCTCGAGCCCGATGGCGGCGGCGCCGACGACGACGCCGTGGTCGCCGCGGTCTTCGCACAACCCGTGGCCAGGCCCACGAGGAGGATCCCCTGCACTATCAGCGCTGTGCTCCTCATCGCGCGTTCTCCTCTCGATGATGTCGTGTTCATCGTCCTCGCCCATTCGCGTGGCGGAGGAGCCGTCGCAGCGTGGCCAGCAGGGCCGGCGCCTCCGCGCGCAATTCGGCGAGCGAGTTGAGGGCGAGCCGGCGAAGCTTTACTTCGCCGGCCGGCCGGAGCATCACCATAACCTGCCGACGGTCACCCTCGCGGCGACGCCGGGCCACCATGCCACGCTCGACCAGACGGTCCACCAGCTCGACCGCACTGTGATGCCGGATCTGGAGCCGCTCGGCGACCTTGCCGATCGTCACCGCGCCGCGAGCCTCCAGCCCTTTGATCTGAAGGAGCATCACGTACTGCTGGGGCTCGACCCCCGCGGCCCGCGCCGCGGTCTCGCGCCGGCCGAGGAGCAGGCGCAGCTGATACCGCCACTCGGCGAGGGTCGCATAATCCAGCGGTCGTGCCCGAGCCGGTTTCACCACACGATTATATCGCTCCACGATATTGAGCCCTGCAAGGGATTGCACACAATTTTCATTTGCACCGGTGTGTACGATGCCTCAACGGCATTGCGTTTGCCTCTCCGACACGGGGCATCCAGAAATGGCGTGACACATGGACATCTCACGACGCGATTTCATCCGCGTCTCGGCCGGCAGGGAGCCGGCGACGAGATTCGCCACGAACGTCAGCGTCGCGTCGGCGAGCAGGACGACCGCCCCGGCCGCGAGGAGCACGCCCAGTGCCACGTAGAGGACGTCCTCGACGTGGGTGAAGCTCCGCGCGATCCAGTCACGGGCCGAGGCGCCCGTCGCGCGGGGCACGTCAGCTCGCGCGCCGCGCCGCCCCGCTCAATCCGTCTTGGTCACGTCGTCGATGTCGTCCCGGATCCGGTCCCCGTAGAACCACATCAGCAGGCTCTTGATCACGCTGCCCTCCATTCAGACAGTCTTCGGCAGGACCAGAGAGCAAGGCGGGTGCCGGGGACTTCTACCGCGGCCAGGCGGCAAACGGCTCCGCCCAGGCCCCGAGGGACAGCAGCCGTAGGTGGGCGCTCCACCCGACGGACGCGCGCTGTTCCAGGGTGTTGTAGCCCCAATCCGCGAGAAACAGGCGGGCGGCAGCCAGCGCCGGCGTGGCGTGCACGGCGTGGAGCGTCTCCAGCAGATCCTCGACGAACCAGAGGCCTTCGGCACCGGCTTGCAGCCGGTGCGCAACGGCGAGTCGAGTGAGTGACTCGGATTTGGCGACGGTGCGACCGGGCTCGCGGCCGACGATCGGCAGCGCCCCGAGCCGCCCGTCCTGGGCGGTGAGCAGCGCCCGCGCAAAGCGCTCCGCCTTGGTCGTGACAACGGCGACCGGCGTGCCCGTCGTGACGGCCTCGACCAGACGGGCGACCACGCCGGGATAGAAGACGTTGTGACGTACCCAGTCGTCGGGCGCGCGCGCAAACCACGCGTCCCGCACGCCGTTGAGCGCCCGGCCGAGCGTCTCGGCCTCGAGGCGGGCGCTCGCCAGCAGCCGGCGCGCCGTGGCCAGCCACGCCGCGCGGTCGACCAGTCCGGCGGCGGGCTCGCCGGCGACGACGGCGTGCAGGAGCACCGGCATCTCCCAGCCGCTCTCGACCAGCGGCCGGTGGGCACCGAACGTCGCGGCCGCTGCGTCGGGGACGTCGCGCGCGCCCGGCCACGCCTCGCGGTACGCGCGGCGCGCGGCCTCGAAGTACTCCGGGCGCCCGTCGCAGAGGACGCCATCGAAGTCGAGCGCGAGGACGGCCGGGCCGGTCTTCACTTCTGGCGGAAGCCGACGAGGCCGGCTTCGAGCGAGCGGCGATCCACGCGGCCCAGCCGGCGCTCGAGCGCGCGCGGCAGCAGCCGCGTGTGTGGGACGCCCACGAGGTGCTCGGCGACGAACCAGAGGTCACCGTCCGACGTCGCCCAGCCCGGACGGGTGCGATCGAAGCGCGCGAGGTTCACCGGTCGCGAATAGGCGCGCAGGGTGCGGTCGCCGCGCAGGTTCACGTAGCCCTCGAAATAGGAGAGCGCCAGCTCGCGCAGCGAGCGATACACGGGCGCGCGATAGCGCAGTCCGGAGAAGTTGGACTTGGCGATCGCGCCCCAGTGGCCGCGCTCGCGATAGACGGCCAGCACGTGGTCGGTGTCCTGCACGGCCTCGAGGTCGAGCAGGAGCGGCGGGTAGCCGAGGGCACGCAGGGCGACGGCGGCGAAGATCGCCCCCTCCAGGCAGTGCGCGGTGCGCTCGCGCAGGACACGGCGCGGCGACCAGGCGGTGGACGCGAGATGGTAGGGCATCGCGTCGAGCGCCCGCTGCACGCCAGCGGGCGTGCGCAGCGACTCGAGCATCCGCCTCTCGCGCGGGGAGAAGCCGGGAGCCACCGCCCGATTGTCACCGATGGCCCCGGTTCCGCGCCGAGCTTTTCGGCTGTGGCTGACGCCAACTCCATGGCAGCGACCCGGGCAACGAGACCTGAACGTACGAAGGGGGCGGCTCGCCGCCGCCCCCTTCTCTGAGCCCAGGTGTCGTGACGTCAGCCTAGTCGTCGTCGCCCTGGCCGTTGTCGTCGGCCTCGGGTGCCTCGACGATCCGGACGACGACGCCGGCGTTACGGGAGTCAGGGAGGCCGCTGACATTGCCGCCGATATAGATCTCGCCATGCGCGTCCTGGCCGATACCGAGGACGGCCAGCGAGACGCTGCCGCCCGGTAGCACGATCGGCTCGCTGATCGCGCGAAGGCCACTGCCGGCGCCCGCGTTGATGCTGAGCAGGCGGCCGTAGTCGTGAGGACCGCGGGGGAACTTGAAGAGCAGCGAGAAGTCCGCGAAGACGTACTTGCCGCGCAGCGTCGGGACTGCCTTGCCGTGGTAGACATACCCACCGATGACGGAATGGCCTTCGTGGTGGGTGTCGTACTGGGCAATCGGATCGCGGAACGGACGCGGTCCGGAGCGGCAGTCACCCGTCCGCTCGGGACGATTGGGGCTCGGGTCGGCAAAGCCGTCGTCGGGCACACTGCCGTTGATGTAGAAGAACAACGTGCCTTCCTTGCAGTTCCAGCCAGAGTTGCCGCCCTTCGTGACGAGGTCCACCTCCTCGATGTCGTTCTGGCCGACGTCTCCGACATAGAGATCGCCGGTCTTCCTGTCGAACGAGAAACGATACGGGTTCCGGTGGCCGAGGGCATAGATTTCCGGCACCGCGCCGGGCGTGCGCACGAACGGATTGTCGGACGGCACGCCATAAGGCTTGCCCGGAGAGGTCGAGTTGGCGTCGATGCGCAGGATCTTGCCGAGCGGCGTGTTGAGCTTCTGACCGTTGCCGTTGTCCTGGTGGCCGAAGATCGGCTCAGAGCCACAGACCGCTTTGTGCGGTGGCGCGGTGACGAACTCCTGGCCGTCCGCGTCGTCGGCGCCGCCGCCGTCGCCCGTGGAGATGTAGAGCAAGGCGTCCGGCCCGAAGGCCATGTCGCCGCCGTCATGGTTGAACTGCGGCCAGTTTATACGGATGAGCTCTTTGGAGAAGGTGATGCCGGGAGCCGTCGCGCTGTCAGGGTTGGCGGCCCTCCACTCGATGATCACGTTGTGATGATCGGAGTTGGCTGCCGTCGTTCCCGGGGTCGCGATGTTGGCCACGCCCGAGTCTCGTCGCTCCGACGTGTAGGTGTAGAACAGACCCCTGCCCGGCCCCGCTTTCTGACCGTCGAAGTTCGGATGAAACGCGAGGCCCAGGAAGCCCCGCTCGTCGAAGGTGTCGGGACCGCAGACGCCCAGCGTCACGAGCCGGGCGCTCAGGTCGTGGTACAGCGTGCGATGGTTATCACTCAGCCGGACCACCCACAGCTTGCCGACCTGATCGACGATGAAGATGTGGCCGGTGAGTCCCGGTGCGGTGACGATCTTGAGCGGCGATGTGAGCGTCGGTCCAATCGGCGCGCCCGTCACCGGGTCGTTCGTCCCCTTGGTCACGAGCTCGATCCCGACCTTGGGGCCGAAGCTCGTGATCGGAGCGAACCGGGTGTTGTCGTAGGGATTCCACGGCGGGTGCGCGACCGCGGGCGTGGCCGCGGCAACGACGCACGCAATGAGCAGCAGCGCAGACAACGGTGTTCTGACTCGCATGTCCATCATCATGCTCCTGGCGCGGAGGTGCACTTCGAGGAGGTCACGAGATCACGACGTAATGGTGTCGGAGGGGCGCGTCACCGGAGGGCCACGGCTGCCAATCATGGGTGGTGCATCGGGCGCTGAGGCATCATCGGTAGCTTCACCAGCCTGCGCGCGCGCGTGGCGCGAGGCTCCGTCCGATTCCCAGAGATCGTCAGGCGACGGTGCGGCGAGCGAGCTTAACGAGCGGGCGCGGGCGGGGAGCGGGGTGCGTGCGGGAGCGAACCGACGAGTGGCTCCGCGGGCGTCGGCGCCTCGCGAAGGAGGTCGACAACGATCCGAATCGGTGGTTGATCGACCATCTTCCTGGCGGGGATGGCCGCGGTCCGACGGGCAGCAGCGGTATGCCCCAAGTCGGATCTGATGACGACGCCATCGAAGTCGCCGTCATCCAAGAACTCGCCGACCCGGGTCGGATCAGGCGCGCTCGCAAATGCTACCGAGGTGAGCAGGAGCGCGATGGTCACGAGAACCATCGCCACGACGGGTCGTATCAAACTCACGCGCGGAAGCCTAGCGCAAACATGGCCGGTCTTCAATTGGCTCGAGCCGACGACGAGCCCCGGTCTCGCGGCCACGGCGGTACCATAGCCGGCGAGCCGGACGTGGCTCGCCGACGAGGGGTGTTGGTTGGAGAGAAAGCGATGAGTTTCGGGTGGGCCCGTGCGCCGATCTCTGCCCTGATGATCCTCGCCCGCATGGCCTACTCCGTTTTGAGCGCGGCGTCGGCCCTCTCGAGCCAGTACGTCATCCCCATCTCGCGGTACATCATCGTCGCAATGCCGAGATGCTCCTGAGCCTGCTGGCGCTTGTCCGTGCGGCGGTATAGCTCGCCGAGGCCGAGGTGGCAGCGGCCGGCCAGTGGCCGCATTCCGAGTTCTTCCGCCACGCGCATCGCTCGACGATAGGCGTCTTCAGCCACCTCGACCTGCGGCCCTCCCCGACGCGCGGCCACGTCACCGAGCAAGCGCAGTGTCCAGGCCTCCCATCCACGCTCATTCCGTTCCGCGCAAAGTCCGAGCGCCTGGGTGCCGACGCGGTGCGCCTCGTCCACGCGCCCAGACAGCAGATACGCCTCCCCGAGAAAGCCCAACACCGGAGCGCCCAAGACCGAGGCGATCGCGGCCGCCCGCTCGAGCAGTGGGATCGCCTCATCGCAGCGTCCCGTGGATGTGTACGCCGGACCAAGGATCGACGCGGGCATCGCCCACAGCGCCGAGAAGTCCCGGCCCCGACACAACTCCACGGCGCGTTCAGCCGCAGCGATGGCCTGCGCAAATCGTCCATTGCGGAGGTGGACGACGCCAGCTCCCGAGCACGCATGGACGAGCGCGTACGCACTGCCGCTCGTCTCGGCGAGCTTGACCGCGTGGTCCGCATAGACGAGGCCTTGCGTGAACTCGCCTATTTCCGCCAGGCACCAGGCCAAGAATGTGCGCGAGGTGATCTCCTGCCTGATGGGGAGGTTGCCGCGCCTCAGTTCGCGCTCGAGCACGTTCAGATTGCGTTCGAGCAACTCGGCGCCGCGACGATAGCTCCCCAACCAGTGATAGACCTGTCCGAGGTAGGCGTTTGCCGACTCCTCGAGACACGCGTCCCCGAGCGCGCCGGCGATCGCGAGGGCGCGCTGGCCGGCCTCGACCGCAGCGCGACAGTCTCCGGCCAGGAAGAGGCCATTCGTGCGGTAGACGAACACCCATCCCAGGCGCTCGTCGTCGCCGATACTCTCCGCCGCCACTTCCGCCTGGCGCAGATGATCCAGAACCCGCCGGTCGTCCCGGAGCGGCACGCACGACTGGCGTAGTTCGAAGCGCAGATCGATGGCCCGCTCGACCATCTCGCGGCTCGACGGGACGCGCTCGAGCGCCTCCAACGCTTGCTCGAAGCAGGCGAGCGCTTCGACGTGGGCGGAACGCGCAGCTGCCTTCCTGCCGGCCTGGGAGAGATAGACGACAGCTTTGTTCCACATCCCCGCACGAACCGCGTGGTGAGCCAACCATTCGACCTCTTCGGTCAGCCGGTCGGCATCGAGTCGCTCGATCGTCTCCAGAAGGCGTCGGTGGTGGACACGTCGCTGCTCATGCAGAAGGCTCTCGTAGGCCACCTCGTGCGTCAGCGTGTGCCTGAACGTGTATTCGCGATCGGGGAACAGGCGCGTCTCGTACAGGAACTCGCCCGCCTGCAGGTGCGCGAGAGCTCGCTGAAGATCGTCCTCCGGCAAGTCGGCGATCGCGGCCAGGAGCGTGAACCGTACGTTCTTGCCGACGACGGCAGCGCACTGGAGCAGGCGCTTTTCCGTGGGCGGCAGGCGATCGATGCGAGCGGCGATGACAACGTTGACCGTGGACGGAACCTGGATGATCGTCTCGTCCCTTGCCAGCCGATGCGCCCCCTGGCCGCCGATCAAGGCTCCGGTTTCGATCAGTGTTCTTACGCTCTCCTCCAGGAAGAACGGATTGCCCTCCGTCCGCTGGACCAAGGCCCGCTTGAGGGACTGAAGCGAGGCGTCGTCGCCAAGACGAGCGTCCAGGAGTTCCTGGGCGGTCTCGGGGGATAGCGGATCGATCCGGAGTTGCGTGTAATAACTCTTCCTCGCCCAGGCGTGCTGATGCTCGGGCCGGTAGGTGACGAGCAGGAGCATGCGCGTGGCCGGGAGGCTGTCGACCAGAGTATCCAGGAGCGCCAGGAACGCAGGCACCATGGGCTCGAACGATCGATCGAGTGGCACGAGCTTGCCCGTGACCTTGTCGCGGACCGTCCGCCCGTCGTCACGAGATTCGACCTGGAAATACGCCCGAAGCAGCCCGATCACCGGCAAATACGGCGTCGCCTTGCCGTAGGACACCGCTCCGCATTCGAGAACCAGACCATCGTGAGTCTGGCCCGAGCGGATCAGCTCCCGGACCAACCGAGATTTTCCCACCCCAGGGTCGCCCACGAGCGCCACGACCTGGCCGTGCCCCGCGCGGGCGCGGTCGAACGCGCGTGCGAGGTGAGCGAGCTCGGTCTGCCGACCGACGAAGCGGCTGAGACCGCCGGCCGTTGCGGCGCCTGGCCGCAAGCGCACTTGGCCCGCCCCCACGACCTCGTAGACCTCGATCGGCGCCTCCAGACCCTTGATGGAGCGCGGCCCCAGCGACCTCGTTTTGATCAAGCCGTCGACCAGCGCGAGCGTGTGCGCCGTGATCAGGATGGAGCCCGGGGAGGCCGTCTGTTCCATCCGCGCCGCCAGGTGCGTCGTCTGGCCGACCGCCGTGTAATCCATGTGCAGGGTATTACTGATGGAGCCGACGACGACCTCGCCGGAGTTGAGACCCACCCTGATTTGAACGGTCACGCCCTCGGCCCGCTGAACCTCCTCGGCATAGTGGTTCACCGAATCCTGCATCTGCAGGGCCGCATAACACGCCCGCGTTGCGTGGTCTTCGTGCGCCAGCGGCGCGCCGAAGAGGGCCATGATCCCGTCGCCCATGACATTGCTCACCGTGCCCTCGTACCGGTGAACGGCTTCGATCATGCGTTCCACCACGCGTTCCAGGAGCTTGCGCGCCTCCTCGGGATCGCGGTTGGCAATGAGCTCCATGGAGCCCTTGAGGTCGGCGAACAACACGGTGACTTGCTTGCGCTCGCCCTCGATCGCGCTCCGAGAAATCAGAATCTTTTCCGCGAGATGCTTTGGGATGTAGGACTCAGGCGAGCGGGATTGGCCGCTGATACCGGTGACAACGGGGTGGGCACAAGCGTGGCAGAACTTCGCCGTGGCGGAAAGAGGGGCACCGCAGTTCGAGCACGTCCGAGCCAGCGGCGTCGCGCACTCCTCGCAGAAGCGTGCCCCAGGCGGGCTCGAATGTTGGCACCGGGGACAGGTCATGCCGCCTCCGTCTCGAGCGCCTTCAACACCACGACAGCCCATCGTAGCGTTTCTTTCCCCGCCTGTATCAAGGCTTTCGAGCGGCGGACGGGCGGGCGTCGGCTGCGTCGGTACCTGGGACGGGACGGTAATACGAGCCACCGAGATCATCCCAAGAACCCCGGAATGATCGCTGGTGCCAGCCTGCCAGCGCCGCCGAATTGATGGCGCCTCGCCAGGGCTCATAACATCGTGCATGGACAGGCAGAAGCTGGCGAGAGAACTTGCCGATCTGCCGACATCACGCCTCGAACAGATGTACTACCCCGACGTAGCCGACTGGACGGAGGAAGCTCGCGCAATTATTCGAGATGCTCTGCAGCACCGGCAGGACCTGGGCACCGACCGCGGCCCCATAATCGTGGTCGACTCTCGTCTGCGCGCTGAATTACTATCCAAAGATGGGCGGGGCTTCCCCGGAGGTCGCCGGGGCACTGCAAATGAAGAGGCCACCATGCTTCAATTGCGCGTTCCCCGCGATCTGAAGCAGCTCTGTGCCAGCGCTCTTCTGGTTGGCTTAGTCGCGTCTCCGGCTGTCGCCCAGCCTCCCCCGGCTGCTGCGGACAGCGCAACGCAGAGAGAAACGAACTTCAAGGCCGGCTTCCTGAACGGCTGCATCAAGACTAAACAGCAGCGTGGCGTCGACGAGCGGTATGTACGGGCGTACTGTCTCTGCGCCATGCTGGAGTTCCGGGCCGCCATGTCTGAGACGGAGTTTCGGGAAATCATTGGGTCCGATAGCGGCAACAAGAAGGCGCTCTACGATTTACCGCAGTTCGCGCGTGGCTTGTTCGCGCAGGTCGAGTGCGAGAACGTCGGGAGGTATGACGGCGCCTCCATCGATCCCTCGGAGGCCGACCTAGGACCTCCGCGTCGATTTGACAGGTTTTCGATCCGCCTGCCTCGCGGATTCATTGCGGCGCTCGCACCTGCAGATGTGCCGGGGCGCGTCCAGAACTTCTTCCGGCTCCACGCTGATCTTGAGACTGCGGCAATGTTGTCGGTGGGGATTGCGCCCCCCACAGTGTTTCCCGGCAGTCGGCTCGTCGCGGCACCGGAATGGTACCTCAGCATGACTGTCGAGTCCCTGAAGAGCCGGCGGTGGGAGAACTGGGTCCACAGGCACATCGGAGATCGAGCAATCGGATCGCTGACCTTCAAGGCCGTGGAATGGTCGGCCTCTGTGGCGGGAACGGAGCAGACCGGCCTGATTTACGTGACCGTTATAGGCGACGAAGTGATCGTCGTGACTACCCACGACGTGAAATCACATGCGGCCGCGACCCTAGCGATGATGCAGGCGAGCATGAAGACGTTCATTTTCTACGGAACCGACGGTGGAGAGCGCGGCGCAGAACGGGCTGAGTGAGCGTGGTGACCGTCGCCATCGGTGCCCTCGCTCTGAAGTCCCTGATAGCTGAGCGACTCTCCCGGAACTGTGGGCCCGCCATCGTCGAGCGTGACGAAGGTCAGATCGGTTCGCTCGCGGACGGCTCGAAGCACGTGGTCGCGAAGCGTTTGCTGGACATTGAGGTCGACCACCGCGCCTGCGAGCTCTGTTTTGGCGGCGCTGATCCTTGACGCCGAGTCCGCGGTCACTGCTCCGTATACCGTGCCGCCGAGCGCACCGAACATGCCGCCAGCTGCGGCCACGCCAAGTCCGACTCCCGCCGCCGCCACGCAGATCAGGGCCCCGAACCCTCGAGCTCCGCCACACGCCTCAATCACCCCGCCCGTGAAGGAAAGCCCCGGAGAGACGCCGGCGACGAGCCCCGATCCCGCGCCCTTGAGTGCGCCCATCCCCTTTCCGCTCGTCGTCAGCAGTACTTCGGGGGAAAACGAAGCCCTTGGGACGCCGACGGTGTTGAGCTCGGCTCGGATCTCGTCCGAAATGCCTTGCGGCGCGCGAGCCTGATGGTGAGCGCAGCCCCAGAACCCGACCGATACCGCGAGCACGAGACCAAGCACGGACGCATGACGCCTCGCGAATCGCATGACGGCCTCCTTGCGCTGCCATGCAGCGTGGCCCAATGGTCTCCGGCCCGCGTCACAGCGGCGTCACAAGCGCGCTGGTCGAGTCGCTCGCGCGGCGCGCCTCTGGGCAGTCGTTCCTGGGAGCGCTCGCCTTCTTGCCGGCCGAGTTCCGGCGCGGGTTCTGACGTCTCGCCTGGTCGGCGGTCAGGTCCTGCGAGTCCCACGCTGGTTAGGAGGTCGCGCGCGCCGGAGCCGCAGCTCCTGCACCGCTGCTTCGACACCTGGCGCGGCGTCGGCGACGTCGTCACGGGCATGCAGCGGCATGGCTTCCAGGTCAGCCTCGGCGACCACGGCGCCGGCCAGGGGATCCCGGTGTTCTAGCGGGGCACGGCAGGCACCAGCCGCTCGAGGCCGCCGGCACGGCGCAGGCGGCGACGCCGTGGAAGGCCGTTCAGCAGGCGGCATTGCAGGCCGTGAGATAAAGGATCATGTCGCGCGCGCGATCGCAAGAATCGTCAACACTCACTGCCCAGCCAATGCCCGAAGAGCGCTGCTACCTCTGCGATGCCATCATTATCCGCAACGACCAAGTCGTCCGTCATCACGGCCTGATGATGCACCGACAGTGCTACGAGGAGGACATCCGGAAAGGGCGGTGAGGGGTCCGCGCAGCAGCAGCGATCGCCCGCTTCAGATAACCCCAATCGACGGGCTTCGTCACATAGTCGAACGCGCCGCGCTGCAGGAGCTGCCGCGCTTCGTTTTCTTCGTGATTGCCGCTGACGATGATGATTGTCGGTGGTTGCGGGCTTCCTCGCAGGTGATCGAGCACGGTATGGCCGTCGATGCCTGGCATCCGAATGTCGAGCAGCACGACGTGCGGAGTGAACACCTCAGCCTAGAGCGAATACGCGATGAGGCGCGGTCAACTCCTGCTCCCTCGAATTCCGTGTCCGGGTGCGGTTCTAGCGCCGCCGCACGCCTTGATGCGCTTTGCGGGCAACCTCCCGCCTTAACCTCCGTCCACAGCTTCTCCACATATACACAGTTGTCCACAGACCCAGAATCGCACGGCGTGACGCGGTCTCGCGGGTTGAGGGCGCGAAAAACGACCGTCGATTCACCCACCGCGAGCACCAACGCAAAAAATACCCCATTCGACGGGGTCACGAGCGCCTCGAGGCGCGTGCACAAAGCATCTGATGCGGACAAACGAAGCATTGACATCCTCGATCGCGG
>Ga0137361_10000980_pt1 | contig 17118 bp, 12 predicted proteins | sample Mad1_80_16metaG_FD_104923 | JGI IMG/M metagenome (GOLD analysis project Ga0137361, IMG submission 104923) | Vadose zone soil microbial communities from Angelo Coast Range Reserve, California, USA - Mad1_80_16 metaG | ecosystem: Environmental > Terrestrial > Soil > Vadose zone | place: USA... | reverse complement strand
TCCTCGTAGAGAGTGAAAAAGGTAATAAAAGCAGTTCCACTCACCGCTTCATGCTCAAAGTCAAGTGCGATTTCAAGCTTGATATGCTTGACATCCGTGGGACGAGCAGGGGCGAAGTGTGGCCTGTCACCAGGTAGTGCGAATGAGCGGGCTTTGAGATAAGAGTGCGAGAATTCATGAGTATGTTCATGCGATTCGTATCCACAGGTACAACTTTCCAAAGGAGACCTCCAATAACTAGGTTTTCTGCTGGGATATACTGCATGCTTTTATCATAGTACGTGAGAGGGCAGAGTGCAAAGAGAGCCATCCTGGCCATCAAACCTCTGTCCTGCATGCATCGTACATGTTATGCTAAGATAGTGGCACATGGATGAGCGGAGCAAAGTGCCGCTCTTTCTTTCCCATCATCGTGATTCTCTCCTTCCCTCACATCTCCGTTTTCTCTTACCTCATCACTATTTTCCTTGTTTTGCAATAGACTACGCCATTGTCCCACTTACAAACAGACCTGAATCATCCGCAAAAGCCAGGGTGATTCAGGTCTCATTCTGCTTGTTACGGGTTCACCAGCACCTTGACCAGCACTGCTCCAAAATCAAATGAAGCGCCACCTACATGTAAGAGTTCCACGATCCCTTCCTGGGCACCAGTCTGGAAACTGGCGGTGTAAGGAAACGTGACACTGAAATTGGTCGAAGGTGAAGTGCCACTGGGTGCCATAGCAAAGCCTTGACCAATCTTGTTATAGAGGTGATCCAAGACCCACACGACGCCGATTTGGGCCTCAAACTGCGGCCCAAACCCGGTGACCGTGACTGGATGGCTACTGCGCGTGCTCGGGCCGCTTTGCGGTGACGAGATGAACAGCCAATCAGCTTCCACGGCTGTCACTTCCCAGATGCCAGTGGCATTGCCCTCCAGGCGGCTGAGAGTGACCTGAGTGATGCGAGGAGGACCTCCGCCTCCTGGAGAAGGGAAGGCGAGATTGACACGCGCATCGAGATCATGAGGGCTCCCACCGCTGATCAGTGTCGTCGTCCCACCGGCCAGGAGGAATTTCTCGGCAAAGCGTTTGGCCACCTTCACGGCATCGAGTTTCCAGCTATCCTGTCCGTGGTTGACCTTCTCCTGGTCGGCTTCGGCTTGCCAACGGGTCAAATCAGGGAACATGCCAGGAAAGCTGATCTGCACAAAAGTGCCCGCGGTGTCAAAGCCTCGAAACTCGCGGAAGAGATCCAGCGTCAGTTTTGCAGGGGGTTGGCCCTTGTTGAGGCTGGAATGCAGATCAACCTCCGCAGTGGTGAGCGTATTGTAGGTGCTGATCGTTGCTTTACCACGGTTGAGACCCTGCACCTTGAACAGTTGCGTCGGGTGAGCGCTGGTAATGTTGGTGTAGACGTAGACGTCCAGAAGCCTGTCGCTGCCTGGATTGCGCACCGTCACTAAGGCCTGGAGCGACGGATTGTTGAGCAAATTGCCGCAACTGACCCTCTCGACCCGCGCGTCGGGGAGGGGTGTGGGAATAATCGGATTCCAGTGTGCGGGGTCTTTCACCTTGTCAGGACAGGGTTGAGCGCCTAACTTGACGAGTGGATTTGACGAGGGAGTGCTGAGAGGACTGGTATGCGCACCTGCCGTTGAGCTCGGTTTACCGCTTCCATTGTCGCCGCAAGCTGCAAGCGAGAATACCAGTAAGAAGAGTAGGCTCAGAGCAATGAACCAATGGTTTCGCTGCCACAAAAAGCGTTTCATAGAATTCTCCGCATTGATAGATTTTTAGAGTGCTTTAAAAAAGAACGAAAGATTACTACATGAACAGAATTGATATGTTATCTCATGCCAGTCTAGCATGAAGGAAAAAAGAAAACTATGAAGTAGTTCATACTATCTCAGCAAAATGTTGAGGAGAGCAGTTGCGAGGAGACTGTTCGATTTCCGATGTTTTTCTTCCCGTAAAGCTCTACAATAGCCTTTTTCAACGGGCTGTTTTATTCTGCGACGTAGCACCACCCGCCTTGAATAGCCCATTTCCCGAACGAGTTACTACTATGGGACGAAAGACCGCTTGTTATAGGATTTTTCGGGAATTGTCAGAAAAACCTGTTCTCCTCTCCTCTACCCTGTAGTCAGTAAACAGTGTCTCATGTAAAACACGCAAAGACTGCTTGTCATCCGGTCATTAATCCCTCCAGCACCGCTACCTCGAAGAACAGCAGCAGAAGCAATCCTCTCACTTTATGTCTTTGTCCAGGGAAAGCTCAAAAGAAGATTGTCGCAGTACGGGAAGGTAACCCTTCCACATGGTGGAACGTAGATAATGATACACTATTACGGGAACACTATCCCTCGGCAACCAGGCGGGAACTGATGGAACTAGTCCCTGATAGGCCTGTCAGCGCAATTTACCGACGCGCTTCAACGTTACGCCTCAAAAAAACAAAAGAAGATAGAGATAGCGGCAAGCTAGAAATTGCGGAAGACCTTTCGCTTATGGACTACGCTGTTATGGAGAAATATGGTTTATGCTGGATAAGAAAACAAGAAGATACACCGCAAAAATATCCTGGTGGAGACAATGGTGGCGAGCATGGCGTGTCACTCGATTGTTGCTCTGGACGATATGGGTTATTTACCGTGAACGCCGCCGCGTGGTCCGTGCCCGGGAGCGGGGCAACTACGAAGTACAGCCAAACATTGACGTACTGATCGAGGTACTGGTTGCCTTTCGCAAGACGGCCATCGAGCTCGGCGTACTCATGATCAAGCTGGGGCAATTCCTGAGTTCACGGGCTGACCTGCTACCGGAGCCGGCCCTCGCTGCTCTGGCTTCATTACAGGATGAGGTGCCACCAGAACCATTTAGCCATATCGTTGCTGTCATCGAGTCGGAACTTGGGAAGCCGGTCGAGAAAATTTTCAGTGTGCTAGAGCAAAAAGCTACGGCTGCCGCTTCGCTCGGCCAGGTACACAAGGCCATTCTGGCCTCCACGGGTGAAACGGTGGCTGTCAAAGTCCAGCGGCCCAATATCGAACAACTTGTGCATATGGATTTGAGTACGCTCAAATTCGTGATCTGGGTGATCAACCACTTAGTGGATACGGGCGAATTCATCGATCTGATGGGCTTCTACCGTGAATTTCGGCGCACTGTGTACGAAGAGATTGATTATGTCTCCGAGGCTGCGAACGCTAAGCGGTTCAAAGACATGTTCAAGGATGATCCGACTATCTATATCCCTGGGGTGTACGAGGACTATGTATCGCGCCGCGTGCTGGTGCTGGAATGGATTAACGGTATCAAGATCAATGACTATGCCGCACTGGATACCGCTGGTATCGATCGCCTGGAGGTCGCGAAACGCACTGTGAACACCTACTTCTACCAGTTCTTTGAGGCTGGCTTCTTCCATGCCGACCCACATCCAGGGAATATCTTTATCAAAAAAGGACCACCGGACGTTGGTCCAATTGTCGAATTCGTCGATTTCGGCATGGTCGGCTCTTTGACCAAAAGCATGAAGAAGTCGCTGAAAGATCTGTTCTTGAGCTTCGTAACACGCGATTCGCGTGCGCTGGTAACTGCGCTGAGCCACCTGGGTTTCATCGGTGAGGGCGCGAATCTGGCTTCTATTGAGCGCGGCATTTCTCTCATGATGGAGCAGTATTATGGCATGACCCTGGGTGAGGCACGCCAAATGGATATTCCCGAGGTAACTGAGGATGTAGGGAAGTTGATGTACGGCCAGCCATTCCAGATTCCGGTTCAATTCGCGTTTATCGGGAGGGCTATAGGTACGCTAGTAGGCGTATCAACCGGTCTTGCACCAGAGTTCAACTTTGTTGACGTCGCGACCCCTTATGCACGCAAGTTTCTCGGCCTTGATACTGAGGGCCTCAGTCAAACTGCGCAGCAGATTATCACCCAGTTGTTGGATAGCGGGCGCATCTTGCTGACATTGCCACGCTCAATCGAGCAGTTGATAAACAAGCTCGAGGCTGGGCAAATTGAGGTGAAAGGCGTTGCAAACCTTCCGAATCACAGATCAGGAGGTCGCCGCAGGCGTGGGAGAGGTAATGGCAATGGGAACGGTAATGGCAGCATATCTTCACCTCTGAGTGGCTTCACCTGGGTTGTGATGTTCGCTGCATCCTTGACCGGCGGCATCATCCTGACCGATCTGCACCAGGTAATCGCCGGCTGGCTCTTTTTGGGGTTGGCTGTGCTGACGGGGTTGAGGGTACTGGTGAGGCGGTAATCAACGCGCAGGGTACCCGCATGGGGTACCCTGCGCTACTTTTCAACAATACATGCCTTGACCAGCTTGTCAATAAAGTCCTGGGAGTTTTCTGGATCGGTTATGAGATAGACTTGTACTACCTCGACTTGTACGAGTCTTTTCTATCTTTGCCTACAGATCGGACATACTGCTGAGCTTCTTTTGCTGTTGTTAAGGTACTCATCTTGACAATCACAAGCCGCAGCAGCGACGGGTCTTCAATCGTTTGAACTCGTTTCTTTACAGAGGCCATGATCTCTGGGAAGCGTTCCTGGACAACATCTACAATGGCCTGACGCAGTGCTCGAAGCTCTCCTTCCTGGAGACCTTGCTCTAGACCTTGCTCTAGACCTTGCTCTAGACCTTGCTCTAGACCTTGCTGTAATCCTTTTTGCACCATCTCCTGGTAAGCCCAGGACTCTTCAAGTATATCGCGGACCATCTCAAACCTCTTTCGTAGCCATTCACGCTGGTCTTCCTTGTTGAACACCAATGCTGCAAACGCATATCCAAGTGGCAATAAATCTTGTTTTCCTGCGGCATTCAGTGATGCAATCATCTCCTCTACCATTTCAGGCCGTGCTCCGTTCCTGGTCAAGGGCAACAAAGGGAGCAAACCATCCAGGTCTGGCTGCTTGAATGCCTCTGCCGGAATCTCCCACAGCTTAATACTGTCAAAATGGAAGATATGTACCACTTTTCCATCAGGACGCTTTTGTTCATAGGGTGATTCGACAATCTTGCCATCTTTCCTCAAATAGATCGCAAACGAACAAGCAGGAAGATCTGTGAGATACGTTGCCAGAAAATTATATTCCCACAACCGTTTTCCCATATTGCGATCACGACGACGCTGAAATTCGACATGCAAGATCGTTTTCTTCCCATACCACGTCACTACATAGAGTAGATCCGCTTCAATCGTCCGATTTTGTAACTCCGTAACCAGTTTATTCTCGTATTTCGCTCCCGGTAGTAACAATGACACCAAATGCTGTGGGTTAGCCCCCACGAGCATTTTCATGAGAGCATCCCATAGCTTGGCCACACTTAGACCCTCCAACATATGTATTCTAATGTAAGTGTAGCATAGTGGAAACGCCTTGTCGAGTGGATTCGGGAGATTTTCAGGGTAATCGCCTTGCCAAACGTTTAACTTGACATTCATGCTGTCGGCTCAACCAGCGCCCATCCGTCATCCCCCAACCTTTCCGCCAATCCCTCGCGCTCCAGCTTTATAAGATGCGCCTCCACAGACCAGGCGGCTATCGTGTGCAGCTTTGGATCAACGTCGGTATAAACAAATTTCACAATTGCAGGAATCTTCACGCCGCGTGGCAATTCTTCCAATGCCTCCATTACCTGTTGCTCACGCAGTTGGCGGTGAGCGATGTACTCCGCGATTTTTGCCTGCGGATCACGGATCGGCGGCCCATGACCGGGCACTATCTCCGCTATATCCAGCTCTTGCAAGCGTTTGAGCGAATTGAGATAATCCAGCATATCGCCATCGGGCGGCGCAATCACATTGGTGGTGATGCCCGAAATCATATCCCCTGCAAAGAGTATGTGTGCCTTCTCCAGGTAAAAGCAGAGATGGTCGAAGCGATGGCCTGGTGTATGAATGGCCCGCAGAGTATCATCTCCCGCCGGACATAACATCCCATCCGCCATTTCCTCGTCGATACCAGGTACACCCTGCCGACTGAAAGCGAAGACATGAACGAGATGAGTGCCGAGGCGTTGGCGCAAAGCGGCAATGCCCCCAATATGATCGGGATGACCATGAGTAATGAAGATGCGGCGAATATCGCCGCGTTCTGCTCCCTCGCGTAAAATGGCGTCGAGATAGGCAACATCGTCAAGAGCTGGGTCAATAACTGTTGCGCCTTCAACTCCACCACCCAGGACAATTGTATTTGTGCCCGGACCTGTCATAATCGACGGGTTTGGGGCAAGGATAATCGTGTATGGCTTCTGCATCTTCAATCTCCAGGGCGCGATAAATCGGGCCCCTACTGGCTCTGCATCTTCAACCTCCAGGGCGCGATAAATCGGGCCCCTACTGGCTCAGCTTCTCGTCTGATCTTTGGCCCTTCTCCACAACTCGAGCCACTGCTCTATAGTATACGATGTGGAGGGACCCTCTGTATTGCGAATTAGTTGTTCCATGGCCTGGAAACGCCGGCGAAACTTGCGATTAGCGCGACGCAGCGCCTCTTCCGCATCCACGTGCAAGGCGCGAGCCAGACGAGCTACTATGAATAAGACATCGCCCATTTCATCGCGCTGCTGTTCCGGCGTGACCGCCTGCTGCAACTCCTGTAACTCCTCACTGAGCTTTGCCAGCACCTGCTGCGTATTCTTATAATCGAAGCCCAGCCTGGCAGCCCGTTTCTGGTATTCTTGCGCCATCACCAGGGCAGGCGAGGCCAGGGGTACACCATCGAGTACACTTTCGGTCTTCACATCTTTACCGGCAGCAGCACGCTCCTGCCGCTTGATAATCTCCCAGTTCTGCACTACCTGGCCCGCGTTGTCCACTTCGGCCTGGCCGAAGATATGTGGGTGACGGCGAATCAGCTTGGCGTTCACATGTTGGTAGACATCGCCCAGCGTAAACTCCTCATGCTGCCGCGCGATCTCCGAGTGCAGGTAGACCTGGAGCAAGAGGTCACCGAGTTCTTCGGACAACCCCTCCATATCGTTCTCTTCAATAGCCTCTACGACTTCGTAGGTCTCCTCAATCACATAACGGATCAACGATTGGTGTGTCTGCTGGCGATCCCACGGACAGCCATCGGGGTCACGGCGCAGGCGCATCGTAATGTAGCGCAGCGTTTCGGGCACACGGAGCGCAGTCAGTTCATCAACAGGCGGAACGTAAAGCGTGCTGAGATGGTTAGCAAGGTGATTGCGATCAAGCTCGTAGAGAGGCATTTCAACGACAGTTTGATGATCCCCGGCAATGGTTTCACCAACATCCGCATCTACAGCTCGCACCAGTTTCACGCGCCATTCATCGGGATAGAGCTCTCCAAGCGCCAGTTTCACGGCGCTGGCGAGACGCCGGTTATAGAACTGCGCCACAAGTAAGGGTGTAGTGGGAATGATTTTACCTGCTATCTCATCTTGCCGGAGCGCGGCAAGACTGGTTGCATCAATGATCTGCGCCCCCGCGGCAAGAGGGTCGAGTTCTAGTGTTGTACAAACCGGCTCAAGAAATGAGAGGCCTGCAACGATACTGGTAGTCAGGCCGCGTTCCCGCGCCATCTCCAGCACCAGCAGTACCGAGGCTTCCCCAACGAGCGGATGACCCGGTACGGCGTAAATGACCGGTTGTTGGGCAGCCAGCGAACATACCTTCTCCGCAATCTGCTGGTAGAGACTGCTCCAATCGGCGGATTCATCATAAAGCGGGTCGAAGGACTCTATACGCAGGTTGGGTATTGCCTGTCTGATGGGTTCGACAGTGGGATGAATGAGTGTGCGAAAGTAGACTGTCTGCCTGTCTCTGGCAGCCTGTTCGAGCAGTGTGTGTGCTTGCAAGGTAAGATCGTCGTAACGTCCTGGACCAAGGCCCAGGATGGTGATTGCTGTTGGTGTTGTCATGCCTCTTCCTCTCTGTTTTCTTGCCTTTCTGTAGTGTAGCGAGTGGAGGGGCGTGTGTCAAATTTGGGGCGGCTTCAATAGATTTCATGGCAAAAGGAGCAACCCTGGTATAATGTATGTAAAATGCTGTCAATGCTCTGCATATGTTCCAGAGGTTTCGTTCAAGAACATAAGACGGAGTGTTGACAGCCATGCTCGAACAACCGCCAAGGAGAAAACACAGGAGGTTTCGTAATGGAAGATAATGTGATGTGGGTACCGTTGACAGGTGCCGGACTTGAACATCTCCACCTGCTCCAACATGACGAGGGCAATGCGATTGATGGCGTCGTGATAGGGATGGAGCATGAGACTCCTTTTCGCCTGTGGTATGAGATTAACACCGGCAAGGACTGGAAGGTCCGGCAATGTACCCTTCGTCTTTTAGGAAGCGGTCATCAGGAGATCACTTTGCATGCGGATGGCGAGGGATACTGGACAGATGCGGCAGGCGTTCCTCTCTCAGCCCTCGACAGGTGCATTGACGTTGATATTTCCGTCACTCCCTTTACGAACACGCTTCCCATTCGCCGTTTGTCGCTTCAGCCCGGCCAATCAGCTGATCTGCTGGTTGCCTACATTACTGTTCCTGAACTGGAAGTAAGGATGATGCCTCAGCGTTATTCCTGCCTGGAACATCGTGCCGATGGTGGTCTTTACCGGTACGAAAGTCTCAACAGCGGCTTTACAAGAGATCTATCGGTCGATGCCCAGGGACTGGTGATTGACTATCCGGGAATCTGGAAGAGGATAGGGTCCGATTTCACACTCCTGCCTGGATAGTGGTTGAAGCTATTGCTCCTCTTCCTCAGAATTGCCAGGAAGACTCCAAATCGTCAGGGGTTTCTTCGGATTTGCTCGAGCCATTTCCTGTAGTTCCGGTGGAAGAAATTTCAGGGGGACAGGCATACCGTTGAGAAAGACATTCGAAAATGGGCTTTGGTCCAGTATCTCTTTTGTTGAAAACTCAGTATCATAATAACTGAGCTTAAACAAATCGAGGATAACTTTGGCTTTCTGTCCAGTTGTGCTTTTTGATGTGCCAAAATATTGACAGATGTCGTCTGGAGTGGCATATGGTTGAAAACTTTTATCAAAAAGAAAGTTTATGCGTCCTAAAGCATAGATAACTGCCGCAGCCCAGATTTCTTTCTTACCCGATAGAAATGGTACAACTTTTTTGCGCGACATCTTTCGTATCAGCTTTTCACAAAGTTCCTTATATTCCGCATCAAGATACTGATCGCAGAAGTCACCGGTCATTTGAATGAGCGTCTCTGTATATTCTTTGACGGTTTCTTTATCTTGCATATTCCTCTTCCACAAATTCGTACTAAAAATGCTCTGGCTCTGGGAGTAGCTTCTCCTTGAGTGGTTATGATATTTTATTATACCACTTTGAATGCGGTCGGGAATATCCTGCAAGTATCTGTATCCTGAGATTACAGTGTATTGCCCGCCGGGTGAATACATCCACCAGGCGGGCAATACACTGTACCCCAAGATTCATTTTCCTGTCTAAAAGGCTCCTTGAGACTATTGACGAGGCTGGAGCATATACAGGGTATTGCCCGCCGGGTCCTTAATGGAGAAGGTACGGCCAAAGGGCTGATCTTGTGGCTGGTCCACAATCTCGACATCTTTGGCTTTCAGGTCCTCGAAAGTGGCATCGGCATTATCGACATACCACCAGAGTTCAACACCATGGACAGGAACGCCATCACCCTCCTGTGTCATTGCGAAGATGGCCCCACCACCCCTGGGCTGATTAAACTGGACAAAACCTGGCGCTTGACCTTCTACGGTCAGGCCCAGTTTCTCAGTATAGAAGGGCATAACTTTCGCAATATCAGTTACATGCAATAAGATGAAGTTCAGATCGAGTAGCATGTTTTAGCTCCTTTCAAAAGCTGCGAGTTTTTGCAATCTGTTCCGTTCAGTTCTTCCTTTTTTGTAAGGTTGTGGCTTACAATTCAAGTATCACATAAAGTTGTGACAACCTTATGTCAGCAGCGTTTTTGAGTTTTGCAAATTCATGGCTATCTAAAAATGGCTGTCTGGCATTGTCGAATATGTGACAACGTGATATGCTTTTCTTAGCAGTAGAATTATGGCTTATCGTCAGTTCCGTAGGGGCGACCACAAGGATCGCCCGCGCAGGCAGGACGATAGGAGTCGGCACCTATCCGTCCAGCCAACGCCGCTCGATCGCGGCTAGTGCTTCGCACTCAGGCAGGACGATAGGAGTCGGCACCTATCCGTCCAGCCAACGCCGCTCGATCGCGGCTAGTGCTTCGCACTCAGGCAGGACGATAGGAGTAGGAGGTTGTTTAGCTTATGGCATCTTCTCTCAGTCAGAAACCCTCTTGCCCGGTCTGCAACCGGGCGGATCAAGTAAAGAGATTACAGGCAGCTTACGAGGCGGGCGTTGAACGCTTTTCGCCACCGTCAATGCCTACAGGTACCGTATCCATGTTGAAGTATATGGTAGCTGCAATTCTCATGGTGGGTATTGGAGCGTTCTTTATTTTCGTGTTGATCGGTTCGGGTGGCACGGGAGATGCTGCTAATCTTATCCAGGTTATAGTCACCCTCGTTGCAATTGTTGCTGCCCTGATATTATCGTTAGTGGCTTTTCTAAGGGTGGTACGAGGTGATGCCGAATCACAGCAATACCTGCCCGCATATGACCGGGCCTTGGAGAATTATAACCGCCTGTATTATTGCGCGCGAGATAATGTGGTCTTCGATCCGCAAACAAACAAGACACTTACAGATGCAGATTTGACGTCTCTGCTGGCAATAGATAAGACGCCGGTGGAACAGCCGCCATCATCTTCAGCTACGCTCACCCACAAATAAGGTCTGATAGCAAATCAAAGACAAAGCCAGCAGGGTACCCGCAAGGGGCACCCCTACCATACACGAGCCTACTGGGCCGATTCGTGTATGGTAGGGGTGCCCCTTGCGGGTACCCTGGGGTGCGGACGGGGCACAGCAGAGTCGAAAGGTAGTACCTTATAGTCACCATATTTGCATAAATGTATAGCAGCCATGCTATACTACGCAAAGCTTCCATGCTTATTGTAGAGTCAGAAACAATTTGAACCGGGGGAGGCCAGATTGAGCACTATATCGCTCAGAATACCTGGAGTAATGCTGTCACTATTCAGCATTGTTCTGGCAATCAGCGGCATCTTCTTTGCAATATTTTCCTGGCATGGGCCTGTATCATTGCTCTTTTCAATTGTGGTGGGCCTTTTCGGTACGCGCATGTTCGTGCTCTGGTTGGGAGCAACCCAACCCGCTCAAAAGAATCCGGTGACTGCTCGACCACCATGGGTACGTTCCATTCCGGCAAGTGATACATGGCACCTGCCTGTCCTCGCTCCGGGGCGACCAAGAGGACCCCATCCTCATAGCATCCCATCGCCTGACCCTGCAATGACCGCTATTCTACCGCAGTCGTCTTATCCACTCGACTATATGCAGCAAACCACGTCTCCCGGCATAGATAGCAGTTACAATCCGCACATTGCGGCAACGATAGCCATGAATGTGCCTATCGATGAAGACCCCATGTTTCAGGTTGATGAACCTGTTCCCGGCACACAGTGTTTTATTCTGCCGAAGGAAGGGGAATTGATGTTTGAGTGCCAGGACCGCTACGCGCTGAATGGGAAACGTGGTCGTTACGCTGTAGCCAATGGAGTAGCCGGTAGTTTTGTTCCCGGCCCATGGGCGCGCATCATCTGTAAAAACTTTGTCGAGCGTGGTGGAGATTTCGCAAGTGAAGAAGAGTTTAAAAGCTGGCTTGTCGCCTGTAGCCAGCAGTGGCATATGTGGATGGAACAGCGCTGGGTGCCGACAATGAATGCCCTGCGCGCACGCGACGGAGATAAACCGGGCGATTGGAGCGAAGAAATACTTCAGGGAGCACAGGCAACGCTCATTGGTTGTTCTGTCTTACCTGGCAGTCCTGTAAGGAAGACAAAGCCGGCGATCCGGGTTTTTGCTATCGGCGATAGCGAGTTTTTTCTCTTTCGTCCACATCCTGACAATGGCTGGATGCTGGTGAAATGCTTCCCCTATACAGGATCACATCAGTTTGGATCACACCCAAATACATTAATGACATTACCGCAAGCGGACCTGTTGGAGCGGGCATGGGTGCTTCACCAGACAACGAGCATCAACGCACAGCCGGGCGACCGCATCATTCTTGCTTCCGCCACACTAGCTCAGTGGCTGCTGCGGCAGGTTGAGCAGAATACAAGCATCTGGGTTCCATTCCTGAATATTACTGATCCTAAAGAATTTGAATATCGTATGCGACACGAATTGCATGCCGGGCGGATACAAGATGACGATCTGACGGTGTTAAGTATTGCTGTGCGATGAAGGTGAAACACCCTGACCTGATCTCTAAAGCCTGGGGAGGTATAAATGCTGGCACGTCATATGCTCAATCGTTTGATGCTTGCTGGGATAGCGCTGTGTTTGCTGATAATCTCGCTATGGGGGAGCGTGAGCCAGGTAATGCCGGTTGCCGCTGCAGATTACTGGACGAGTAAAGATTTAGCACCCCCATTTCCAATACTGACGGTGAATCCAGCGAATTTTAGAGGTGCCAATCATTGTAGCGGTAATCAAAACCAGGGTTGGCTATGTGGTACCACGCTGACTAACGAGAGTAGTAAGAGGAGCCTGGACTGGTCTACATCCGGCAGCGGAATCAACGGAATTACTTTCAATCCGCCATCAGGCACATTGCCTCCAAATGGAGGGATGCAGGTAGCCGTACGTGTACCCCCAACAAAATGTCCGGCCAGCGCCACTTTTCTCTTCATGGGGCCGGAAAATAAAGTCTCAGCGCCATGGAGTTGTTTGTCTCTTTCACCGACGCCTACTCCGTCACCGACGCCATCGCCTACTCCGTCACCGACTCCGACATCGGTGCCATCGCCCACCCTTTCACCATCGCCGGACCTGTCGCCTACACTCTTACCGTCGCCATCGCCTCATACTCAATCCACACCTGTATCGACTGCTAACGGAACCGGCTCTAATGATGGATCAGGAGGATCTTCTGCAGGCATCTTTATCACGTTCATAGCATTTCTGCTGGCAGTGCTGGCCTTTTTGCTCTATCTTTTGCCCGCGCGGCAGTCCCCGGGGGCATTGCTCAAGAGGGCGCTGGCTCTCTTTGTGCCCACTTCGTTTCTACGATGAAGCGAGGCAGTGGTAGCTGTGAGAATTAAGATCAGGTTGAGATTGAGTTACAAATTTCTATCTCTATCATCGTCTATAAGGGGGGAGATTAATAGGTTTATTTATTGGCGACTCATGGATGAAAGCCATTGAAGTTCATCGATTGAAATAGGTCATATGACACTCATTCACCTGGGCAATCTCCCACTATACTTCCCTAAGCAGAGGTGATACTGCAAGCTATTACGGTAACGAGGAGACGACACGATGCAGTCCGAAACTCAAACCATTCAACATAAAACTGAGATACTGAGCCTTTTAAATACAGCCCAATGTGCCCCGTCGGCATATAATACTCAGCCCTGGCGTTTGCATCCATTGCCGGACGATGCATACCTGTTAGTATACGCGTATACTGATCGATTGCTAGCCGATGTAGGCAATTGCAACGGCCTTCTGAGCATGGGCGCATATTATGAAACATTGTCTTTGGCCGCAAGTTTGCAGGGAAAACAGGTGGCATTTGAACCCAATGTCGTACAGAGAGCAGATGGCCTGGAACTGGGAAAGGTGCGAATACTATCAGTGGTGGGGAAAGGGAAGGCCCCGTCCTACGGTAGGGGCGACGACGAGCGCGATAAATCGGCTCTCTACTGCGGTGGCGCTGACCTGTCTGATCCCCTGGCCCCATTTCTAAGCCTGCGGCAGACCAATCGCAACCCGTATGAGTATCTACCGCTCTCTCCGAAATTGAAACGAGATTTGTTGAATTTAGGATGCGTTTTGCTGGAACCGCAAGCAGTTGCTCCATTAGTGGCTAAAGCGAGTATCATGGCCTGGCAGGATACGAGGTTTATTGCCGACATGAAAAAGTGGACGCGTTGCAAAAAAGAAGGAAATGCACCTGACGGTATGACAATCGAGTGCCTGAGTCTTTCATCATTGCAACAACAAGCATGGAATTTCGCAATGAGTTGCAACGGATTAGCTGCTCCCCTGGCCCGCATGTATGCGCAGCACGATGTCCATTTAATCCAGCATAGCGCAGCTATTGCTGTGTTCTCAGTGGAGAATCTGGAGCCTTTGTCGCTGTTCGAGTGCGGACGGCGCTTGCTGCGGGCGTGGGTTACGATTAATGCAGCGGCTTTTTCGTGCCATCCAATGTCGGTAATAGTGAATCAACCCACTGTGACTGAACTGGCACAAATGGCGGGTGTGGCTCATCCTGTGGCGATGATGCGCGTGGGCTATACATTCAAATCGGCGGCGTGGTCGAATCGGCGCTGAGTGGAAAGCCTCCCTGCTCCTCAATTACTTCGTCTATCTCGCGCATCACATACGTTGTTTCGGTTAATGCTGCAATAATGTGCAAGTAGTGAGTCAGCTCGTCATCACCAAGTTTGCGTCCACGGCGATCTTTTAACCACTTCTGACAAACCTGGTAGCCCCCGATGGAGCATACCCACACTTCTGATGGTACATGCGCGAAATATTGTGTGGCATTGATCCAGATGCGCCCTTTTGCATCACTCGCATCTGGACTGTCGCAATCGTAACGTACCACCTCAACGACGTTGCTTCCCCCGATGGGATAAGTAGCAAGTGGAGAGAGGCGTTGCTCCAGCAGGTGCAGGCTGACCAGTTTGTTACCGAGATTGCATAAGGAGCAGAAGAGATTGGCGTTCGAGGTCAGTGGCACACGCGGAAAATCTCTTTTGAGGAATTGCGTGTAGCGCTGGCGATACGCTGGTGAGTGCAGGATAGCGTAGATATAGCCGAAGACATCCCACGGTCCGAACGTTCGCTTCAAGTCGCCATGTCCGTTGGGCAGCCACATCATGGCCAGGCGAGCAGCCAGCGCTGAGACGAACTGCGGGTCGAGATTTACAGTGCGTTCTCCTGTTGGAGAATAGAGGTAGAGAGGAAAGAGGTTGTTGCCGCCGCGCCGGAAGAGGTTGAACTCGGTGATGTGGCGCGTGCAAAACACTATATCCCACTGACCCTGGTTAATGACCTGCCCGGCGCGTCCAATAGTCAGTCCAATATTTTCTCCTGCCAGCATATGGCGCATGACCCGCTCGCGCCGGTGGACCGCCACGTAGCGGTTGAAGACTGTCCAGCGTTTATCGAAGGGACGATAAAGAATTTCTACCAGGTCCTGATGCCAGTTGTCTTGCGCCAATGCCTTTTTTGCACAGAAATATTGCCACTGATCCTGGGAGCAGAGGCGGAAGAGCTGCCGCGCCTGTGCTTCAGTTTCAGTTGCCAGCAGTCGCTCAACTTTTTGCATGGCCTCCTCTTTGCTCCAAGATATGGCGAAGTCGTCGTGGCAGGTAATAATGCCGGGAGCGGGGTCAGCGGGCAGGTGAAAGATAGCAGGTATACTCCAGCCTGCTTCGTATTCGGTAAGGTATTGGGTATCCTGTGACGCAAAGAGGTAGAACGGTTCTTGCGAGTCGAGTTTTCTCCAGCATGTGCTGGTAAGATCGTTTTTAGCAAGCCAGCAATACTTGCCATCCACCAGGATGGATTGTCCTTGCGCATCCGGTTTGTATACCTCGCGCAATCCCCATAATTCGGCGTGGTGGACAATTGCTGTGGAACCTGGCTGTGCATCTCGCCATTTCACGAAGATGCCGATGGCAATTCCTTGCTGGATGTCAAAGACGTTTTCGTCTCTTGATCCATCGGGGGCGTGTTCCCTTTTTTTGCTGTTGCCGTGGAGGTCAAGAATGTAGATATCGTCGAAAGTCTGCAACAAGCTGAGGCGCATACCGCGGAAGGTGGGATTATCGAGATAGCTGTGATTTGTGACGAACGCGACGATGCCACCTCCTGTTTGCTCGACGTGCCACTGGGCAAGACGTATGAATTTTACGTAGTCATCGCTTAACCATTTCGCCTGCGCGGGCTTCTTCAGCTCGGGACAACCCTGCTTATATGCATCGAGTAGGGAAACAATCCATGTACCCTTGTTAGTTGAATGCCCCACGAAAGGTGGATTACCCAGCACTACCATAATAGGGGCGGACGAGGGCTCATGCCCAGTAGGGGCGGGGGTTATGGTGGAGGCGGGGAGGGGGTGCTTGCACCGCCCTGGGGTGGGGTGGGAGGTCCCTCGTTTGTCCACGAGATGCCCTACCTTACCCCAGGGCGGTGCAAGCACCCCCTCCCCGCACCTCTCCACTCCCGCCCCTACTGGCGGAAGGGGCAGATCGCATCGTTCATAAACAGCCTTTTCTAACGCATTAGCGAGATAAATATGCAGAAATTCACCGTCTCCGAAATGATAGGCCCAGGCGTCACGTTCGGCTTCGGGCAAATCCAGCGCGGCCAGTTGTCTGCTCAGTTTGAGATGCGCTATCGCATAGGGAGCCATCAGCAATTCATAGCCCGTGATGCCCGGCAATAGACACTCTCGCACATACTTCGACCACGGGCCGGGATTACCTGTCTGCCGGTATGTTTCTCGAATATGATCTATGACGGTAGACAAAAATGTGCCGGTACCGCAGGCAGGGTCAAGCAGCAGGATCCGTGGCTCACCCAGCATTGGGGAAGCACCATCATCAGGGTGCCCGCGAGGAGTACCTTGGTGACGGACGGAGCCAGCTAAACCATCTCGACAATTAAAATGAGAACGGAGGAGGTTATCTACCGAGCGCACAATATAGGAGACGATGGGTTGGGGCGTGTAGTAAACACCGCGTCGCCCGCGCAATCCCGGGTTATACTGCGCCAGGAACGTTTCGTAGAAATGTATCAAGGGATCCTGCTGCAAGGGTGCGATCATGGATGTTGACAAATTAACCCGGTTAGAGGGCCGATCAATCGGCGAGGGGCGCGAGGGATTGAAACGCGCTTCGCTTCGCTGCGCTGAAGCCACTACGGAATGCTGGTTGGGAGCACCTGGCAGGCTATCAATAGAAGCTCTCGCCAGCAAGTCTATAAGTTCGTCAATAAGATAATCAAACGG
>Ga0137361_10000978_pt1 | contig 17124 bp, 23 predicted proteins | sample Mad1_80_16metaG_FD_104923 | JGI IMG/M metagenome (GOLD analysis project Ga0137361, IMG submission 104923) | Vadose zone soil microbial communities from Angelo Coast Range Reserve, California, USA - Mad1_80_16 metaG | ecosystem: Environmental > Terrestrial > Soil > Vadose zone | place: USA... | reverse complement strand
GTTCTTGGGTGGGTCTGCCCCGCTTCTTGAAGAACTTACTTTGGAATACATCACTTTTCCGGGATTACCCAAACTACTTTCATCTGCCACTCATCTCGTCTATCTCCGTCTCCATAATATTTCCTATTCTGGATTCAGAAACGTCCCATCCGAAGCGATGGTCACTGCCCTCTCCACTTCGACCAGGCTCGAAAACCTTATCCTTGAATTCGAATACCCTCGCTCGCAAGATCATTACTGGCCGCCCAGGGACCGACGTGGACATCGGACACGCACTCTCTTCCCCGCCCTTACCTGGTTGAGATTCCAAGGGGACAGCGAATATTTGGAGGACCTTGTAGCCGGGATCGATGCCCCTCAACTCAACATATTTCATATACGATTCTTCCTCCAAAGTATATTCGACATTCCACAACTCGCCCAGTTCATCAATCGCACGCCAAACCTCGAGGTACACGATGAAGTGCATGTCGTCTTTTACTATGCGAGCATTCTTGTCAATCTCAACCAACATCTGACAGTGGGCTCGAGTTGGAAATCTCAGGCGGAGAATCATATTCGCGTCACGCGAGGTCTTTGATGCAGGTCTGTATCTCGACCTTCACTCAGACTTTCATTCCCACAGTGGAGCACCTCTACATCAGCGACTATCACGCATGTCGTCCGAATAGTCAGTGGCTGGACCTTTTACGTCTATTTACCTGTGTGAAGAATCTTTACCTTTCCCGGCAAATGGCGCGACGTATCCCACCCGCTTTACAAGACCCCGTCGGCGAAAGAGAGACTGAAGTGTTACCCGCTCTGCAGAGTCTTTACTTGGAGGAGCTTGACCCATCAGAGCGTGTTAAGGAAGCCATTGGGAAGTTTGTTGATGCGCGGCAGCTCTCCAATCGCCCTATAGCCGTTTTTAAGTGGGACAGAGAACAAGACGAGTCAGACTCGGAGTCGTCGGAGTCGTCGGAGTCGTCAGAGATTGATGATTGATCAGTCCTTTACAATTTTTTCATCCTATTTACGGCTTGACGTCACAATTAGAAATGTTTGTGTAGAAGTTCGATCCATTTATGACTAGGTCATCATCGACCTGCCGTCGAGTTAGCTCGCTGACTATTGACACCCACGGGCGGTCTCATGCTTTGGGTTGAGTGGATCCGCGCGATTTGCGGCGGCCCGTCTGCCGCGAATGCAAATAGGAATAATCCTGAGTTACTAACACTGACAGCCGCTGCCCGTCATGCCCGTGAACAACCGCCGATCTCACGGGTTACGACCTCGTCCAAGATGACCTACATTGGATGAAAAATGAGGGTGAGAATGCCTTTTCAGTGCTCTGACGTGGATATCACTGCCATATTCTTTTGTCCACACGGCATCGTAAAGTGTGCAACGAAAGTTCGCCACTTCCACAGCGAGACGCCGTAATTCGCCCATTGTTCTTAACCCAAGGCAAACGTAGTAGTCCTCTTGCGCATTGCATGAATATAACTTCTATTAGGGGTCTTTGGCGCCTTTCCGCAGCGCCAAACGACATTTATATCCCATCCCGTTGTTTTCGTCTGTCCATCCCCACCCCATCACATTTCTCGACGTCCCATGCCTAGATCGTCAGATAAATCTACGACCACGCGCAACCAAGACTGGGCAGGTCTATCTATCTTCGATCCTATTAACTTGAGGACAGGAGAAGACATAAGAAGAGCCCTGAATATACTACAGAACTCTTTGGATGACCAGTCGATTGCCTCCATCATACAGGTCTCCCTTCAACATACGAACAATTATGCGCTTGAGTTTATACTGTCGTGTATGTTTGCTTTGTTCTGCCCATGTCGACTCCCAACTAATGCTCGCCACAGATATCAGTGACCACCACGCCACCCGTATCTCAGTTTATCTATTGAACAAGCTCCCATTAAACATTGAGAGGTTCTACGAGTCTATTGGCTTTCGGGTCATTGCGAGACTGTCACAAACCCTCCAGAATCTCTTTTTCGCCCCCGGGGAAAGGCCGGATGGCCTAGAGGACCATCTTAAACATGAGAAGATGGCACTCGCCTCTCGACGAACTTCGCAAACTGCTACAAGACAAAGACCTCTTTCAAAGGGATGTCTACACGAAGACAAAAAAGAGAAGCCAACAGCTATCCAAGTCGTCGGAACACTCTGCTGGCCTGGAAGGCGTTATGCAACGCTTCGAGGCTCTGGGACTCCGAGTCCCTAGGACACGTTGCTCTGCTGAGGAGATGATACAGAAGATTATAGGGACGGAACGGAGAATCCTGAAGGTTATATTTTGCTATCCCTATCCTTTTCAACTCTAATGCTTATGCTGGGTCGTGTCAGTTTTTCCTCAGGGCGATTCGGGGAGATGAAGTCAAAGAAATGATTCATGGCTTGTACATTGGGGGGTGCAATGATAATACCTCCTCAATCTCGAAAAGGTAAGGTATTTTTTCTCGCCTATCAATTAACCGCGAATGCCACTGACTCATGCCCCAGTCCCGGTATGGGCGAACTCATGCTAGACCTATATTTTGAGTCCCCAAGCGGATTCGGCAAGTGGCGACTCCTCTGCTCAAATCGCTGTCTCCGCGCCTTAACACGGGACAGAGAACAGTCTCGTCTAGCGCTTACGAAGTTGGAGTACGTGCTTATCTTTGGCGGTGACTCTCGGAATTGCGTGACTAGCACCATGCCCAGGGAGCTATCGTGTGGGAATTTCTCCGAGGCCAACCAGAAGCGGCTGACAAGAGATAGTCCCGTTGACATTTTCCGGGCTAGGCTTCCCGGGGATCTTAGACTTGTGGTCAGTCGTCATTTGATCTCTACGTACGATTTGGTTAGTTGATTTTGTATAAGTATCACATCGACGTCATTACCGAATATGGTGCAGAGGTAGAGTTGGATCAAATTTCTCGATATTGATCGGGCACTGACAAGCTCACGACCCAGCGCGAGAGCCAAGGTCCGGCATTGATGTGTTCCGTAGTCGTGCAGGTCTGAATAATGTTCTTTTCTAGTTCTGAGGATCCTCGGGTTGTACCATTACAACGAAATGAAGAGAATAAACTGGAACATCGCCGGCAATCACCAGGCTAGGCATGGCAAAGAGTACATTGAGAAGTATGTGGGCCTTGATTCTCTTACCATTCTCTTGGGTAAATGACACTCAGTAGGTGCAGGCAACGGAGTCCCGGTCGTGGCTTACAATTTGAGCCACTTACTTTCGGTATCAAACAGCCAGGTGAAGGGACATTGGTTGGTATCGAAAGTTCTGTGGAAGATACAGACGAGGTATCAGCATCATCTTAACCCCACTACCCGTGTTTTTACTAATAAGAAATCCTCACAGATCCGGGGATTGATGGAGTGGGTCACATATGTTCGATTCAGCTTGCTATCGCTAAGCATACACTAAGAGTTGAACAATACTCTATCCTTTCTCGGGTAATGCCTACGCCGATCCTGCCAAAAAAGAACCGACTGACTCGAATTAGAATACCGTTATGAACGTAACTGAGGGTCGAGAACTACCCCATATTCTTCAGCTTTCGTAAGCGTCTTCGTCATTGCCTCCTTCTGGCTATAACGGACATCCAAGACTTGAGCAGAGGAAAGTTGTGGAGTGTCCGACGTCAACATTCGTTCTCGGTCGGAGTGGCACCGGGTTTGGACACGTTTCATTCACGACAGAAAATCGATGACCTATAATCCTTGTCCCAGAAAGACGACTGTGATCGTCAACAAGATTTTTGGAATCGAGCGAGCTTGGGTAAAAATGGGAAGTGTGGGCCCACACCCTCGTCAAATCTATATAACAAAGTCACCACTTCTCGCGGAGAAGGTCGAGGGGGATTATATGGGGCTTTGGTTTTCGCTTGGCACCGGTTCCGAGTCTGCCAGTGACATACCGGAATATGTCACCGAACATATTCAGCGCTGGAACTCACGCAAGAAGATTGGTCTATGTGTTGCGGACAGTGCGATAGGTGACAGAGATGACCTTCCCAAAAGGTACAGTGAGCTCAAGGAGAATCACTTCCCGCTCTTTATCACGGTGGATGAGGTCAGTACCATTATTCTGGAGAAGTGGAAAAAACCTCATTGCTGTGATGTTCTTCATATCTGCAGCTATATACCCTCTTAGAGGCGGACGTCGAGTTCTTGGAAGACGCCGACAACTCACCTGAGGGCCGGAAGTTGCGATGGCTGAGACAGAAGCTAGGGAAAACTCGTCAACGTGTTGTGACTCTCGACGTCTTCAAGCGGGAATATTGGCCACATCTCCACCAAGGTCTGGTGAAAGGCATTAGTACGTCTTACTGCTACAGGCTCGACTTACAGCACTGGGCTAACGATTTCCTCGAGCACCCTCGCTGGCTTATAGCAATTTCCTAGGTACGATTTTTGCACTCCTTGTGCCATTATGCTGAATTGCTCCCCTTTAGGGATCATCAAGGGGTCGGAGGAGTCTTTAGGTTTTCAGAATCGAATGCTCACAAGAGAAGCTTTTGAGGAGCACAAGAATGTTCACGTAGATTATTCAATCTTTGAGGCGTATCGTAAATGTAAGCGCGAACGCGGTGAGCGCGATCATGCGGATAGGTGTGTCATACTACAGGTTGTTCAACCCACCTACGACTTATTTTTGCATTTTTCAGGGTTCACGCACTCCTTGATGCTTAGAAGAAACACGGATTAGGAGAGGAGATACAGGCCGTCGACTTTGCGTAAGTAGGTCACCTTCTGCCTTTCTCCGATGCTTCAGAACGTACAATGCCAGTTACATCGATGGAGTACAAGATATGCTCATCATCGATGCCCTCCGTAAGTTTTGCCAGCATGATTACCCTACCCATGCTGTACTCAGACTCTTGGTCGCACTACTGTAGTTATCACCCCTCTCTGCCGAAACCCAAATGGGTTTATGTGGGCTGGGGACACAGCCCAGACTATAGCAGTAGAGAGCGTCTTTACTTTCGAACAGCTGGGGGCATTATTATACAGATTTTACGTAAGTGGTGTTCTATCTCAGCGATTGAGCTAACCGTCTTCTCTCAGAAATCGACCCAGAATTCCAACCGGACACCTCACCTGCCTCACAGGCCAGAAAGGCATCAGTTACTCGTAAATTATCGATCGCATAGTGGCATTGTCAAGTGTGCAAATGCAATTATTGACCTCCTGCAGAAGTTTCCCGGTGTAATTGATTTCCTGAGGCCAGAGGCAGTCGCTGTTGGTAGAGAATTGCCCAAATTCTTTCATGGTGAAATGCTCCCGAGCAATGCTCGCGACTTTTTCTGCAATCAGCCGTAAGCAGATTGCGCTTCTCCTAGAATTTCTCGTTGCTTACGTAGCCTCTTTCTAGGGGGGTGCTCGTCGAGCTCGGGTCTAATCAGTGTACAAAATTTTCGTCTATTTTTGCAATGCAACTTACCCCGAAACGGCAGGTATCATCGTACGAGATGAGTCCGCCCGCCAAAAGTTCAGGGAAGAGGTGGGAACCGTGGGTGTCATTCTGTGAGTATGCTTTGTCTCTAATGCACTGCTTTAAGCTTACGTCTTTCCAAGGACTCTAATCGGTAGCAAGGGCCTAGAATTTGACGACGTAAGTCCATGCCTTTATTAGTCCATCGGGATGTATTTTGCCTGGACGTTCACCTCGCTTCTGCGAAGGTGATACTCTACGATTTCTTCGAAGAGTCCACAAGAACAAATATTTGGCGACATTTGGCTGACGTACCAACGACTGTGGATCTCACTGATGTAGTGCACGCACCCTTAATACATGAGGTCAGTGACAACCTCTTTTATATGCATAGTCGCACAAACTCACAGCCCCGCAAGCTGAAATACATATACGTGGCCATTACGCGGGCCAGGAAAAGGCTGTGGATCGTCGATTCTGCTGATGCAAACCAGCCCTTGATGGTTAGTACTCGCCCTAATACATCATCATACGTGGTTGGATAATAACACAGTGTAATAGCGACTCTTGCTTGGTAAAGGGCTAGTAGTTCTGCCGTCTACCGCCTGCAATCCATTCCAGGGCTTTGCCAAGCCACCAGACTCGAAAGATTGGTTTGCTGCCGGAAGGCGGCTCATGCTTCATCAAGAATTTGAAGAAGCGAAAGCTGCCTTTAACAGAGCAGGAGATCAGCACATGGCTACTGTTGCCACGGCATGTCACTTGCGGCAAGTCGCCTATAATATCCTTGACGCTCAACAGCGACGTGGCGCTTTCTTGACTGCCGCTACTGAATTCGAGGGATGTGTCACGAAGTCCGAAAGCCGCGATGAGCGGTACGATCAATACGCTGCTGCTGCGGGATGTTATGCCCAAGCCCAGGATCACGAGAAAGCAGCACGATTTTTTGTGTTGGCCCTGAGGTTCACAGATGCTGCAGTGCATTGCCTCTCTAACGGACTCTTGGATGGCGCCATCGCTATCATCAAGAAATATAGCACGCATGTTGATCGGGAGATTGTAGAACGCATCCAACAAGAGGCACGTTTCAAATACTTGAAGGAGAAACGGCTAGAGTAAGTCCTATAAATTGCATATGTTAGATATTACTAAATGTGTGCAGTGTTGCCGCAGAGTTCTTTAAGAGTGATGAAGAAATGATGACTTTCGCCACTGAACACAAGATTACGGCGGCGAAAGCTCCCATTTTAGAGCGACAGATTAGACGGCGTCTCACAGACGATCCGACGCGTCCATCGGAAGCACTCGATGTCGTTTTCAGGCACGTCCCTGAAATACCAGGGCTGGCGGATCTATTCGACACCATTACTGATTGTTTCTTGTGGCCGTACCTTTCTTTTGGTTGCCGAACGTGGCCCGAGGGCGCCGAAGTACCAGTCAGCAAGATTCACACGTTATTAGAAGCAATTTCGAGTCAGCGTCTAGATCTTGACCATAGACAACGCAATACGGTGAATAGACCCATGATCCATAAGGGGTGTGGTCTAATATTGTGATACAGGTGGACGTTTTCAAGCTCGTAATACAACGACCGAGATCCCCGCATTTCGAGAAAGGCCTGGTCAATATTCTCCGCCGGAGCAAAGTCGACAAAGCCGTAAAATTGTTTGCCCTAGACTGCCTCTTTGACGACATATCCATCATAGTTAGTAACTCCCTGCAACACGAAGCACTATCGACGCTGGATCTATTCCGCCAATACTCCCTCATGATGAGGGAAGCCGCTTCTGAGGGAAGTCCTCGGGATTCACCGTGGCTTCACGCGCTCTTCCAATTCACGACAACGGATGGAATGCACACTGACATTCAACGGGGAATATTCCTTTTCGATCACCTTCAAGCAAACAAGACTTTGGGCGACGCGGGAAGGTCTCTGCTACTCGGAGAATTTGTCAGATATATGAAGCGCGTGCTTGTAGATCGTCTCTTCACCCGCACGATGAAGGAGGAGAGCATCTTTGCGGAGCTTTCCTTTTTCAATCCATACATCTGGTCTGACCCCAACGAAAATGGTCAGAGAAGCCGTCCAGCCCCCCGACAAGACAACGGAAACCAGTTCCGTGACAGAGTCCAAGTTCATCTACAGCGGATCGTGATTCTTGACACCCTCTATGGTATTAGTCCCAAAGACCGTCCCTCCGCTTGGACGAAGGTTCAAAGGTGAGATCTCCATCGCCGTTATAACGTTTCACTAGTGACCTTACTACCGTGACACCAGGCGAGTCCTTCATGGTCTTGCGTGTACATTAGACTTCCATTTCCAGCGGTGCAACTTGATCGCTATCCTTGACAAAGATCTGAAACCAGACGCTCAGGATGGCTTCACGATCGCCAAAAGGTGGGCAGTCGAAGCGCTGGAAAGAAATAAAGATACGTTTTTTGAACTCGAATATTCGAGTTTGAAAGCGGACTTGGAGAATGGATGGGAGAGAAACCCTCACCTCAAAGGCCTTAGAAGCGGAGTAACGAAGGCGACGGCCGTATTCGAGCTACTTTTAGATGGTAGGAAACCCGCTGGTTGGGACGGCATAACACTCTACAAAGTACAAGTGGACGCGTATTTCCCATGGTATTACTATTAGGAAACCTCCTGTATAAGCACAGCACTCTTGTAATTCCATGGAACAGATAAACCCTCTTGGTGTGCCGATTGGCCATTTTATTTACTCGAAGACGTTGACGACTGTTTGGGATGTGTTCGGTGAAAAAAAGGTGATCGTGAATTGTGGCATGCGACAATATTTATCTTGAGAAAGTCAGTGAGATTGTAGCGAAAGGCTGCCCGGCCTATTCCGGACGAAGTCAGTGAAAATATCCACGGCAAAATCTGTGCACGACGTCCGGATTTGCCATACAGTACCACATTGAGGTGACTGCCGAGGTGTAACGTCATCGGATGGCGTGAGTGAGTTCGGGAAGGATAGAGATAGATAGAGCTAGAGGAGAGGGGTCGTCAATGCATAAACGGCTGGATCAACGTACGACGGCGCTCGATACACGTCATTCGTCGTAGGCTGGCAGTGCAGGCACGCAAAGAAAGTGAGACTGAATGGGGTCTGTATTGTAAAGCGTTGGGTAGAAATTATGTACATGTTGCCGCTACCTAAGGTCCACTAGCAGGAAAAGATGAGAAGATGATAGGAAGTGCAGAGTCTGCAAACCATGTGGTCACTCACTGGCACTCTGGCGTTACATGGCGAGGGGTATGCTAAATCATGCGCGTGTGTAGTATATTGTATTGAGGTCAAGGATGGGTACTAGGGCAGCTAAACCAAGTCCAGTAATCCATGGCGAGGAGTCGATGTGTCGGGAAGGAGATCGAAGCTAGTAAGACGCTCCGGAGCAGTCCGTGCCAGTGTGAACGCAGCCACCTCACAGAGGTTGTGAACAACCTTGATTGATTGTGGCGAGTGTGTGAGATCTGACCCGCCCCACTCAGGAAAACCCAAAACAGAAAGCAAGAAGAGCAATTTCCCCTTCTTTAAATGTCAAACAAACTTCTAGATCCTTACCCGTTTGACGACGAAGATGCCGGGAGGTTCAGTTGCATGTTCACGCCACACGAATGCTGTTTACATCAAATTTAAGGACACCAACTCCATCCGACACGCATCGGTACTGCAAATGCTTGAAGGTGGTGGGGGGATTTGATGGCAGAGACGCTCGAGCACGACTTTTTGATATTTTGTCAGCGGATGAATTTCCTTTGATGTACAGCTGAGAGTTCCACCGGTGAGGACAAGGTACAAACTTACAATTCTAAAGATGAAAGTTGCTAGGCCAACTCTCCACATGAGATGTTCAGTATGAGCCCCCTTCCTCCAGGAATCCATGTTGGCAAGTGAGGCATGAAAGAAAACTTTGACCAGCGAGGAACGTGTGATTTTTTGATTTTTTTTGGAAAGCGCTATATTTAGTCACCTTCAGGCCAATTACCAATTATGTACTAAATAGTGAGTGAAGTGATATTACTTGGCGCGCACTGGCAACGGCCAAATCAGGCTCGGCCTGGTGAGGAACGTGTGATCAGAATGGCCCTGTCGGATAAGACCGCGCGTGCTTTATCGGTGCCTTGAGCTCGCAGCGCGACTGATGAATCGGGAGAGATGTGGAATGTCAATTATGAGTTGATGAAAGGATTGTATATCCGAGATTTCGAGTAGATGCGCATCGACCCGCGTGACGAGGTTTTGCAAATACTCATTGACTCTGAATCGAAAGTGGGGAGAACAGACCGTGTGCGCGGAGGCGGACGTTGGCTTAACCGGCCAGGAGCCAGGGCGAGACAGTGGGGACTAGAATACAAGCTGAATTCTTTCGAGTTTGGTCAACGCGAAGAGACGGGTGGCCCACCTGTGAAGCGAAGTTGCAGATCAAGGCGACGTGGTGATCAGAGAAAAACGATAGTTTGTCATCTTCGACGCACGTGAACCAGCGTTTGCAACCGCCTACTGTATCTCTTGAGAGGAAGCTTATTGAGATAGATTCATGTATTAATCGAATATGTCAAGGACGGCACCGTCGGGGAGCATGTCAATTGTCACCTGGAATACGTCAGACCTCGTGAGAAAGAAGTACAGTACGTGTATCGGTCTCACTTGCTAAATTCCTTCCCAGTGCCGGTTTTCCGTCGATGGACCTTCAAAATGACCACTACGAGAAATTGTCGAGAATCGACGACACGGGGACAGTTATATGCTGGTAGGGAGTTGTTGGGGGGTGACGGGGGAGACTTGATGATACTAGTCGGGTACTTGCCAGTGAGGGCTACTTGAGACTTTCTTAGATGATCTCTAATAAATGTAGCGAGTGACTTTCTGTACAGCTAAGGATTGCTTTCAACTAGAACCACAAATTCTGCAGTCGTGAGGTCGATGGGATGTTTCAGTTGCCGATTCGAGATCGACATTCACAATAATCTCCTCACCGTTGACCTTGACTCGGTCATTGCTGTCATCTCGCTTGGTCCAGCTGACATCGGATCAGAGAGAGAGCTGCCATCGCACACCTCCACTGTTCCCAGCAGACCGCCGTGTTTATTACTAGTATGCGCTCAACAACAACAACACTGCTAGGTTAGCGGCAGCGGTCCGTTTGTTAATATGCCAATGATCACCTTTTGGATTTGGACTTGCGTTGTGATCGTGATTCATCTTCCACTGGCACTTGATGTCCTTCGAATCGTATAGGTTAGTAAATCACTCGAAGATAGATACTGTAGCTCAGGCGCATGGATTACCTGTGGCAATTCATATTATCCGGTTTAAAGTGTGTGACTCTCAGTCCTTTAACTTGCGACTACAAGTCACTGTATAAGTTAGAAGAAGTATAACCACCGTTCGCGACGAGCCTGGCCTCCAGCTGTGCCACCACCACGCTTACAGACATTAAAGTGAACTTGCGTGGGCAGGCCCTAGTGATAGGGCAATCCAAGAATGACGCGCTCAATGACGTATCGCAATCTTCGACCCTACTACAGTCTATAGTGCAGTAGTATTCAGAAAGTATTGCAGAGACTAGTTTGTTGGAGAGCCCTCTGGCACGTATTGGCCCTGGCCGACGGCTCCGAGTCAGCGCTCCAAGCATGCGCCACCGAGATTGTGTCCAGTCAGGAGGTTCTTTGAATCGGACGATTGTTCCTACATAGTTGCGGAATGGAAGTCAGATTCAACAAAAAGAGAAGGATTGTTCCGAGTTGACCCGAGGTCTTAACACCGAGGTCATGACGATTACAATACCTGAACCAAAGCTTTGTCCCTCAATTTGACGGTTTTGTCAAGGCTACCCCAAAACCTGAATGAGCAATTCTTGCATTACCTCGCCACTTGCAAGCGACATCCAAGCCACAGTCGAATCGGAACCCGTGGATTCGTCGTTATGACGATTTTTGACATGTCCTCTGTTGCAGAGATCGAGAGAGAGCAACTTCAAGCTCTGAGCCTGACCCATGTAACCATAAAACTGACGCGTGGCCATTCTTTTCTCTCTTCTCGGCGCTAGTGATGCACGCATGTATACACGTAACTTACCGATAGAAGCCTCCAGGGAAGTTTTGTATCCACTCACGTCGAGTCGGGTGTCATGGTGTTCCGGGCATCAAGGCTCAATGGGAAATGCGCTCTCAGTCCTCAACTGAGGTCGGGGGCCGGGAGTCTATCCGAGTCGTTACCAACACTGTGACACTGTCCCTCTTAGACGGGAAAGTTGGACACAAAAAACGCGCCTCGGGTGTGAGAAAAGTATCGAGCCTGCAACGCGCATCCACGTCAAACTCTTTGTTCTTTGTCACTCTGCGTTGAGGACAAAGATGGTAAAGTATCAAGAACACTGTGCACTTGCATTTTTGATCACGAGTGATGCGGTGTCACGGTGAAATAGCTTACTAATCCGGCGTTTCCCCCCAGATCGGCGGACATCTGATCTAGCTATGCGGGGCTGATAGTATTACTTCACTCACTACTTAGCACATATTTAGTGGTTAAAAAATGGCGCTTTCCAAAAAAAAAAAAAGGACCACGAGCGATGCTGACTGACCCCAAGGCAACTTTGCGGCTTTGCGGAGAGGGGTGTGATCGGTATTTCAGGTCCGCGAAAGATTTTTGTTTGGCCTTGTAGGGTTCTCCAAACCAGAATGGGATAAGTCATGTAAAAACCCGAGAGTCCGAGACTAAACTTGCTGCCTTACCGACACGGCCTCTTCGACAGTCTCTTCGCTTGTTACAAAGCTAGTATAGATTCTCCTGACTACAGTGGTGATCATGGGAAACCACGAAAATCCGCCGACTGGGTTGTCGTGTTTGAATCGGACTTTCGGCGAAATTACCCTCAATGGATTTCGCCAAGAAACGCGAACGTACCTGCTTGTTGTCACGACTTTACACTGGCGCCTGGAGATTTTAATTGGAGAATGCAAGCCAGTCTTGATAAAACGACACGGATGAAGTTTTCACGGTTATATCCTACTTTCCTACCGCTCCACCGGTCTAGCACTATTAAACCGGGCCCGCAACCCTAATCTCGACATGGTCTCCACGGATGCTCTCATATGGTCCTCAATTCAGCCTGTGATCAGATGGTCTGTGTTCACGCACCAAGAAAAGATGGCCGTCTCTGACTCGAACTGGAAACGTTTTTGTAGTTTCTTAACAGTTTTTGCAGGGTTTGCGTTAACCAAGGCCGAGTACTTCCCTACTGAGGCTGCACGCGGCGGTGCTCAATTCGTGATGGTACGACACGCCCAGCCTCTCGAGCACTATGTATATGTCATGCGCTGTAGAGTTGATTGATTTTCTTCTCTTTGACAGAAATTCGCCGCACCGTGCCTCCTCTTCTCCAAAATTGTTCCTGCGTTCAGTACGCAGAATATCAGCGCCCTGGTGCCGTTGACTGTCGTCGTTCTGCTGTATGGGGTGATTGGGACGTTGATGGCCTGGACCATCAGGTGTTTTTTTTGGGTGCCTCATCGATTTAGGTATGGGATACTCGCCGCTGAGTGCTGGAGTAATTACGGTGATATACGTATGTGCACTCTGCCACTGGAAAATCGCTCTACCTGAATGAATTTTCTGCCTTCGCCTAGCGGTGGCCATTGCAGTGGCAACCACTGCCTCAGCTCCGCTTAACACTGTGAAGGACCAAAATCTTGCGGTTGTATATAGCACTATGTTTAGCTTTTTCATTTATGTACGTCACCTCTCCTCACGAGCTCCCAGGCTACAACATATCGGCCTGATGCTGACTAGTGTTCTTAAGATCACCCTTGTTCCTCTTGGAGGCTTTCTTATTGTCCGCAAAGACTTTGAGGGACCAGATGTCCCATCGGAGGAACTTCGAGAACAGATGTACCTTCGACGACGCAAAATGGTAAAAAATGCGGCTCTTTTATTTAGGCGACTCGGGCGACTCTTGCGTTTCTCCTGTCATACCGACGCTGGAGAAATCTATGACGTTGAGGTGGGCGGCGACCTCGAGGGAAAGGACGATGTCTCTAGCATAGACCAAGGCGAAAAGGTCAATTCCAAAACACCCACACTGGCAGTGATAACAACGATCTCGGCCACCACCACTGTCTGCGAAGGCAGTATTTTCCTCGCGCCCACGCCTACCTTAATAACAGATCTCCCCAAACTACCCGTGAACCATCACATAGTCCCTTCTGACCGCCATCACCACCACCTCTCCCGCTTATGGCATATCCTGAAGGTGCTGTACGACCCCTGGTTGGTAGTGATTGTACTCGCGATCGCGATCGCCCTCGTAGACCCTCTCAAAGCGCTCTTCCTTCCGCCATCATCGCAATTCCAACCACGTTTTCGGCCTGTAGCTCCAGACAGACGGCCACCGCTGGCCTTTATCCTCGACACGACCACCTTCATCGGCGCAGCGTCCGTCCCGGTCGGCTTGACATGCCTCGGTAGCGCTATTGCTACTAGCTTAAACTTGCGATCAGGAGGGCCTTTTCCCAAAGGCGCAATTGCCTCGCTGGCGCTAGCAAAGATGATTGTCATCCCTTTGCTTGGCATCTGGATCACACGGTGGTTCGTGCACGTGGGTTTCATACAACGTGATGATAAGGCTTTGCAGTTCGTGTGCATGTGAGTGACCGCGATCATCTTTTCATGTGCTCCACGGGCTTGTGAAATCTTTACTGACTGACTGACACATTCCTTAGCGTATTATCGGGTCTTCCGGCCGCCACGAATCTGGTGAGTTCCGGTTATCTGCTTTTGGTGTCAGCTCGAAGTGTGTGACCTGTGCCGCTTCCGCAGGTAAACCACACATTGATTTACTCGCCTACCGGGAATGCGGAACATTTTTCTGCGTTTGCGATTCCGCAATACATCCTTATGCCTTTCACGATGACCGGATTGGTTACGTATGCGCTCAATCATCTCTCCTGAACAGGCTTCCCGACCCACCGACCCATCCTTCAGCAAGTTTTGTGTACATCCGCCCATGTGCCCTCAACCGATCACTTCAAATATCTCGGTCCCTCCTACCTATCCCAACCAAAATATACAGGCTCAGTCCCTCTTTACTCAGTCCCCCCCTTGCCTGGTCCCCACAACGTTTTGATATATAAGCCCTGACACTCCTTACCTCTGTCAATCCTTAAAAGTCCCTACAAAATTTGATATATAAACTCTGTCACTCCTTACCTAACCCCCCTCCGCACCAAATTCGAGATACAGTTTCTGGTAGACCGTGTTAGCTCGAATGTCAGAAATAAAGCGCATAGCTTACCTCTATATTCTCGAGGAAGCATCTAGAGTTAACACAGTTAATCTGATGAGGCACCAGCGTCTATTTACTCCGAGCCCCCACGACTTATCCGAGTCTCCATCCTCCTGATTGAATATACTGTATGGCCATTGCAGATTTTCGAAATGCATTTACCTGGGAGACATAATGCTACGGCTGGGTCGCTCAACTAGGTCAGTCTAGGTGTGTCACTTGCCTGCAATACAGTAGTCTATACTGTAGTCCAATCGCTTCTCTTTATTGCCAGGGGGCCACAGGCACGTCGCTTGCTCACCAACTCCCCTAACCGCTTTATTTCCTTCATTTATCCATCGTTCAATCTAGTCTACATTCCAGCGTTCGACCTTTCACCTTACAGCACGAATACCCTCCTTTTCCTATAGCTTTCGGCCGGTCTCAATCAGGACCTGGCCCGGGTTACAGCCGGGTTGCCACGCGTTTGACACGCCTCATTTTTCTCTCTTTTCCACTCCTCCCCCGCTCGCCCTTTGGCAATGCCCAGTAGAACTCGTAACTACCGAGGACATGTACATAAAGCGCGCTCTCAGATACTTAGAATAGCAGTTCAGTTCAGGTTTCCTTTTCCTCTTTCAGCACGCGCGAAGTTACCTTTTTGCCTCTTTTGTCTCAACTCATTGCACTTTGACTCGGGCACGACAAAACGCGAAACCGAGCCAGCGAGCCGTCGTGGGTTCTTTCTCGTCTCGTCTCGTGCTGACCTCTTCTCTCTTTTAGACCTGATCTCTATCCGCTCGAACTCACCTGTTGATCTTTTTCGTTTCCCTCTTCTTCCTCTCTCTCGCGTCCACTGGCCATATAACCCAAAGGGGATTAGTAGAAGAGCCGAGCCCTGATGCATTTGGACTGATTCCTCACTAATTGCAACAATAGACACCACCCTTCTGTCTCGCATCTCGTGTGTCCCCCTTTGTGCGTGTACCAGCCGTCCCAGGACGATCTCTTTTCTTCTTTTTCTTTCTTGCCCCCTATCACTGCCAGCGCTCGAAGACCGACGTGTATCGAGCCGACGAGCCGTCGTACATTGACCCCAGCCGTTTGTGCATTGACGACCCCTCTCTTCTAGTTCTCTCAATCTCTATCCTCTCGAACTCACTCACGCCACCCAACAACGTTATAGTGCGGACAATAATCGTCTCTTCCTCAAGGAGGGGAGAAACAGTCTTCTGGGTTTGGACGGCCTTTCTGATCCTGACGCCCCCCTTGCCAATCACTGGCAGGTGGTCGAGCGATACATTTTCGCGTTACCTTCGCGAGCACCGCACGGGCTGGTGCTAGTTTCCCACGTTCACAGACCAACCCAGATCTCCATCAATGGATTTTCCAAGAGCAGATGCCAGTTAGATATCGAATGCTCAATATTGTCGTGCCCGCCGACTAAGAGTTGGGGTCACGCCGCGTCTTCGAACGACCACAAGACAGGTCTCCGCAGCTAGCGTCCCGGCTGGACCAGAAAGCGCTACGAGCTCTTCCCACACTAGTACTGTACGTATTTAGGTGTTCTCGGATGCCCGTCGTGACCCAGCTAGAGCGCGACTAGATTCTCTTTGCTACACTGCGATAGCTGAAACCAAATATTATACATATATACAGCCAGCTCGGCAGAAGAATGCATGCAAGTAGCGCGGTGGGTAGCCTGGGTCCTGGGTCCTAGACGAACAAACTACACAGTCTTTTCACACCACGCCCGCATTCCAGTTCCCGCCCCACCACCGGCGCACGCGCTCTCCACCCCATTCTTCATATTCAGCCTTCGTAACGCCCACACGCAGAAATTCCTCCGTCTGCGCGAACGCAGCCATGCCGCGCCACGCGTCCAACGAGGGATCCGCAGCGCGCACAATCTGGAGTTGCATTTCAGGTGGGAGGATCGGTCGCAGAGTCGCGTGTAGGCGGTCAGAGAGACCGGGCATTTGTGCTGGTGTACCGGTTAAGAACACGTTCTGGTGTCAACAACAGTGGGGTTGGGTGAGTATTGTGAAGGAAAGGGAAAGAAAGAATGGGAGAGGAAGGGGAAGGGGAAGGGGTGGGGGTGAGTGTACCTGAACAAGAAGTCCGCGGTCATCTGTTGAGAAAGATGCTAGGACGTTTTGGAGGACTTCGCCAAGTCCGGCACTATCGACACCTGCCATACTCGGCGCGAACCAGGTTTCGCAAACTCGCCAACGCTCGATGCTCAAATGGATCCGCGCGCGACCTACGATGAAACGCCGTAAATTGATAACTCCTCAGGGTCCTGGGCAATGGTAGAGGAGGATTAGGCAGACCTTCGACATCACCGTCTATGTACTGCGGCCGGAATGCGGACATGAACGCTGATCGTTGGGAGGAGAGCGCGGCGTGTGTCTGTTCGATCC